>WOR8_10001031_pt1 | contig 28485 bp, 21 predicted proteins | sample DeeMarSeWOR38_10_FD_19890 | JGI IMG/M metagenome (IMG submission 19890) | reverse complement strand
CAACACATCTGCCTGATGATTTCCGGGCAGATCGGAATAGACAATTCATTCGTACAGTGACATCGGATTCCCGTACAATGCGCCCATTCAAACTAAAATGGATCTTTTTTATGGCCTTGATCAATTCATTTTTATTTGCGCAGCATGAACGAACTGAGCACTGGCATCAACGCAATCAGCAATTCATTCGTGAACTGGATTTCAGTTCACCCGGCAAAATTATATTTTTGGGTAATTCGATCACCGAAGGATTTGACCTGGATTTTCATTTTCCGGTGACAAAACCGATAAACCGCGGTATCAGCGGCGACCATATAGATGGATTACTTGAACGTCTGGAAACCTCGGTCCTGCGATTAAAACCAAGCCGGCTATATATCCTGATCGGGATCAATGATATCGGAGCCGGCGATCCCGACAGCGTAATTCTGGATAATACCCATCGCCTGCTGGAAACATTAAAAGTAGGTCTGCGTGATTCAGCGGTCTTTATTCAATCGATCCTGCCAACAACCACCGCCTGGACAAACTGCGCGAAAGAAAAAATTATCAGACTCAATAGCCAGATACATCGGATAACCGAGACATACGGCTTCAAGTGGATCGATCTTTACCCCCTATTCGTCGATTCGACCGGCTATCTTCGCCGGGATTTAACCGATGACGGTTTGCACCTCAATGAAACAGGTTACCGTGTCTGGGCCGAAGTATTATTGCAGAAGGGACTGAAATGAAGATATTCCTGTGTAACTTAATCGGATTAACTTTTTTCATCATGCTGAATGGATGTACCGCCAAAAAATCATTGGACGTGCCTGTTTCTGAGACGGACGTGATTGTTGAACCGGAGTATTCCTATCTTTGGGTGGTGAAGCAGAATATAAATATCAGGCAGGAAAATACTGCCGGTTCAGGCAAAATTGGTGAGCTTTCCGAGGGGGACTCTGTGATTGTTCATGGAAACAGCAACGGATGGTACAGCGTAGTGGCTGGCGATGGAACGACCGGTTGGGTTCGCTCTGATCTACTCGGGCCGAGAAATGTCAGCATCTTTCGTAAAGCCGTTGAATTCGCAGACTTGATCAAAGAAGAACAGGATGTTGAGCTTTACTTCGATACAAAACTCAGACACCGGCGTGTGTATCTGTCCCTCCCGGATGCTATGTATTCTTCAAGAAATGAGGCTGAGCGCCAGGCTCGTCAGATCATCACCGAATACCAGAAGAAGGTCTACCGGGGCGATGTCACCGTCAGGATTTTACAACCGGACAGTGATCAGGAATATCTGACCTTTGAACAAAAGGGTGAACGGAATCCAGAAATATTAATACCGGTCATTCCATTTGGTTTTCTTACTGCGGTGGATGATACGAATCCGCTTGCAGTTACACTCTCCGTATCATTAAGGGATGAATTTGATAACCAACATTTACTCGAAGCCGCCCGATCAATGGCCAGCGAATATCCGATCAGCTTTCAGAAAGTGGCGATTAAATTTGTATCGGCTGATAATGCCTGCCGCATGTGGTTCGTTGAAGATGTGAATGGGGAAATGTATGAATTTGATAAATGTCCGGAATAAGCCCTTTTAGCTATCAACTGAGTGATTTCCGGACGGAAGCCTGCAATTATCACCTGGTTCATAAAGGCCGGTAAAATGTTTAATCCTGAACAGGCGAACCGGGTATACAGCACCAGAACGGTAAGTGACATCTGTTACCAGTCAGAGTTGACAGACAAAATATAATCGAATGACGTCTTACCGGTTAAGGTGGCAGTGAGTGCCGGCAATGCCTGATCCCTACAGCGCCCGCTTGCGTGTATGTTTCAAAAGCAACCACATAAAAAACGGTCCGCCGATCATCGCTGTTATGATACCAACAGGGAGTTCTGCCGGTGCGATCACTGTCCGTGCCAGGGTATCGCACCACACGAGGAATATCCCGCCGGCAACCGCCCCGGCAGGAAGAATGACCTTGTGATCAGGACCGAGAAGCAGCCTGACCAGATGCGGAATGATCAGCCCGATAAAACCGATTGGTCCGGCAAAAGCCACAACGACGCCGATCAGGACCGATCCACCGAAAAATATCTGTTTTTGCAGTCGCAAAACATCAACGCCTTTACTCATAGCCATTTCGTGGCCGGTGCTGAGAATATTTATGGAATGACTGTGATAAAAAAGATATAGAAAAGTGATAATTGTAAACGGCATTAGTGTCAGGGGATACTGCCAGCCGGAAATTTGTAATCCACCCATCAACCACCGGATCATTCTGTATGTTTCGGTAAAATCAGCCAGATAATGGATAAAAAGGATCAGCGATGAAAACAGCAGACTGATCGTTACTCCCGTCAGGACCAGTGTCAATGGAGACATGCCATGCCGGCTGCGTGCGATAAAGTAAATGATCATAATGGTTAGCAAACTGCCCGCGACCGAAAAAATAACGATCGCAGAAAATCCTGCCCATTGTAGCAGAAACCCCGACTTTATCGCCAGAACCGCACCCAGTGAACCACCGGAGGATACACCCAGTGTATAGGGCGTGGCAAGATCATTTCGCAGCAGTGCCTGAAAAACAGCTCCGATCAAAGCGAGCGAAAATCCTACCAGAAATGCGAATACGACCCGCGGCATTCTTAATTCAAACATGATTTGCCGACCGACATCACCGCTCAGGATTTCTTGCAGATCGATTGCGGTCCCGCCGATAAAAGGGGCGATCACAAGAGTGAGCAACAGAACTGAAATCAGAAAGATTGCTTTTGCTCCGGCCATATTTCCGATCATCCGTAGGGAAGAATATACAGACTGTCTGTCATGGGATTGATATCAATGTACACTTTGACTCCAAATACTTCCTGAAGCGTCTGGAACTTAAGCACCTGATCCGGCGGCCCATCGCCGATAATTTTTCCCTTATCCATCAGAATCATCCGGGTGCAGAACTGGGCAGCCAGATTTATATCATGGGTTACCACCACTACCGTCAAACCTTCCACTTGCTGCTGTGCTCTGAGAATCTGATAAATACCCAGTTGATGGTGCAGATCCAATGCGGAGGTAGGTTCATCCAGCAGGACGAGTTTTGGTTCCTGAGCCAGGGCGCTGCCAATCAACACCCGTTGTTTCTCCCCCCCGCTTAGATCAGAGAAATTACGTATCCGAAACTCTTCAACGTCCATCATTTGGCTGACATGATCAATTATATTTTCGTCCTTCTGACTGTAGATGCGAATGCCTTTTGTATGCGGATACCGCCCCATTCTTAATATTTCATCTACCGAAAAAGAGAATACGAACTCGACTTCCTGGGGAAGATATGCGATGGTTCTTGCGAGCTTGCGGCGTGCGATCCTGTTCAGTGATATATTTTCCAGAAAAATCCGATCCTCGCTGCAGGGCAGAACACCAGCCATATGTTTAAGCAGGGTGGATTTTCCGGCACCATTCGGTCCGATGATACCGACAAATTCCGATGAACCGAAAGATAGGGAAATATCCTGTAAGACCGGTTCATCATAGTACGCAAAGGTTAAACCATCTATATGCAGAATATTCTGCAATCCCATCATCCGCTCCAAATTTCCAACTCGGCACCTGCAGCGATTAACAGGCAAAAAGCAGCCCGGAAATCAGATTGCCATAAAAAATGATATTAGTTAATTTACATATTAACATATATTTACGGCTTACTGCCTACTGCTTTCTGCTCATTCTTTACAGAATCCAGAACCGCCTGAAAATCCCGGGCAAGCCAGAGCATACGCGGGCCAGGGATAAGTGTATGGCTCCCGCAAATACTAAAAATATTCCCCTGCCTTACCGCCGGTGTACGGTTCAGGACAGACCAGGTGTCATCAATCCGGAGCCGTTGGATCTGATGTTTATCTTCCATCCTGAGATCTATGATCACCTCCGGCTGACGTGTAAGCATTGATTCGATATTGACGGTTCCGTAGCGCATCCCAAGATCCCGGTAAATGTTTGCTCCACCGGCAGCAGACAGCATCTCATCGATAAATGTATTCGGCCCGGCAACAGTGGCATTGCGCAGACTGCCTTTTTCATACCCGATCAATAGCATGACGCCAGGCTGCTGATGCGTTCTTTCTGCATGGATCGAATCCAGGTTAATATTCATTTTATGGATAATTTCCTGCCCTTTATGATCACAACCGATTTTCCCGGCAATACTATCGATAGCAGCCAGCATATCTGCCCAGGTCTCATTCGGATACATATCGATGTGCAATCCGAATTTCCTGACTTTTTCATTTAATTCCGAGTGTGCCGGGATACCAAATAAATGGGTTGGTGCCAGCGATACCATTTTTTCGATATTCGGGTCGATCAATCCGCCGATTTGTTCCTTATCCCTTGCCGCCAATGGATAACGGCAGAAGTCGGTGACCGCCACCAGATAGGTATCGGCCTCGAGGGCATAAATAAGTTCCGTTATATGAGGTGAGAGCGAGATGATCCGCAAAGAAGTCTGATTGGTCTTCTCAGGTGTCCGGCATGTGCCGAGCAGGAAGATCAATACCGATATCAGTAGTAAATTAAAAACTGAATTCATTCGTCAACCTGTTCAAAAATGAAGGCCAGATCACCCGGGATCGCTCCGGTGGGATATGGCCCTCTCAAATCCGAATCTTCCGGATCGTATATCCATAATTTCCCGGCGCTAATGTAATCAACAGCATCAAGAATATATAATAAATTCTCATTATTACTGAATCGGAGGGCATACGGCGTCATTGATCGAGATCCAATTAGGTTGTCTTCGATAACGGCCAGCGTTTCGCTATCATAGGTCAATATCCCGTTGTCTTTTATGACAAACCCTATACCAGCGGCACTGATGTCGAATTTTCCCGGATGGATGCCTGCCGCGAATACAAGCGAGTCACTAACTGTTTCCGTTTCTGGATCAATAACCCATATTCCGCCGGGGGTGTCATCTTCGGGATCCGACCAATCATTATAAGCCCCGCTGCATAACACATGTATGCGACTGGATTTATCCAGGCGCAGAAAACGGGGATTATCGCCGGTCCCGATTTCCGGGCGGATTATAAATCCCGGTAAGCCGATTACCGAAATGGTGTGACCGGACCCGAAGCCTGAATTTGCGACAAAAGCTTTTTCATTTATCAGTAATAATTCTTCCGGATTTTTCCCGACAGGAATCTCTGCAATTATACTCCCGCTTTCCGGATCGACAGAGAGTACCTTCCCGCCATACAGACTGGTTATCATCAATTCACTGTTACCGGAAATGGCAAGATGTCTTGGGCTTGTCCCGGCCGGCAGGTTAATCTTCCGGTGCCTTTTAAATGATCTGGTATCAATAATTTCAATCTTATCGGAATTATTGATTACAATATAGGCTAATGAGTCGCGGATATAAATGCTATTCGCTACGTCACCCAGATCCTCCCCGTTTATCTGTTTAAAAACATTCTGATATACCAGTTGCGAATCAACGTCAAAATAGGAAAGGCTGGCATCGCCCTGCTGAAAATGCCCCTCATTAATGATCAACGCTCCCTTGTATTCCTTCTGAATTATCCTCAGACCATTTACCGAGACAGGATTTTGCTCACAGGAGCCGCTCCATATTAAACCGATAATGAACCAAACCCACCGCCGGCGTTTAATAACACTAACCATTTTGCATCCCTCATTCAAAAATGTTTTGCGCCAAATCTAATCTGATCCCGACTATCCAGGTTTGTAATGGTAAGGGATATCCTGTGATCAATTGATATTCCAGCCGAGTTAAATTATTCACACGACCATATACAATACAGTTCCAATCCCAAGCTGTAAACCGATACCCCGCGAAAAGATTGGCGGTCCAAAACTCGGGCAGATATTCCTGCGGATCATTGTCTATTCCGATAAACCTGAAACTGTTATAACTGATCTCCAGACCCGTTTCGACCGATTGATAATTGAAAACAAACCGCCCACTGAATTCACTTCCGGGAATATAGGGTAACCGGTTGCCCACCGTTGGATCCTGTGGAATTTCGGAACTGTTTTTTACGGCCAGGCCGTACTTATAATATGCATAAAGGGTAATAGATTTAAAGAGTGATGAAACTTCGGCAGCCAGTTCCACACCATTGGAACGGACTTTATCGATGTTTTGTGCATACCAGACTGCATTATCACGCGGATACCATTTAATCATCTGACCGACGCGGATATCATAATAACCCATCGATATATGCCAATCACCATTAAATTGAAAATCATGGCTGATTCCGGTTTCGAAGCCGGAGGATTTTTCGGGCCGTAAATCAGGGTTCCCCCCCGGCTGCCAGTATAATTCGTTCAGAGTGGGGGCCCTGAAATTTCGACCAACTGAGAGGTAAACCTGCCAGTCTCCCAACCGAATATCAATTCCACCGCGCGGCAAAAAAATGATTCCAAAATCCGAGTATATTTCCTCACGCAGCGCCAGATTTAGTGTGGCGCTCATGCCGTTTTGTTGCCAGAGAAGCCAGTTCCCAAGCCCGTAAACCGCAAACCGGCGCCGGTTATGGTCTCCCGTCTCCGAACTGCGGACTTCAGTCAGTTCCAGATCCAAACCTGTATAGAGCCAGATGTCCGAAGCGGGACGACCGTTGAGTTTTAACATTCCACCGACGCTTTGATTATGATGGTGACTGGTAACCAATATATCGGGATCGCGGTAATCCAGCCAATTACGGTGCAGATAAAGCTGGGTTCTGACTTGAATATCCCTGCTCAATTTTTGATCCCATCCCGCCTGTGTAATCCAGTTTTCTTCACTCATCCGTGCCTGCCCCTGATAACCATCAACCGCCGTTATCGCCCGCGGTGAGCCGTTATTATATTTTCCATAGAGGTATCCGAAATCCACTTGCTTTTCAGAGTCAAAGGTGATATTACCATGATAACTGAAATTGGTATACCTGTAATCACTGTTCGCCCTTGTACCACTCTGATTATCCAGTTTAAAATCATAATGGTTTGAACCCTGGTCTAACCCAAATCGCAGATCGTGTTGGGAAATCCCCAATCGGGTATTCAGGGAAAAATTTACCTGCTGCTGATCAAATGAGTGCCGTTCATAGCCGATCGTAATACCCTCAGGTTTTAATCTTGAGGACATATTGACCAGTCCGCCAATAGCGCCGCTGCCGGCCAGGGTGGAAAATCCTCCCCGGTAAATTTCCAATTCATCAAAAAAGAATGCACGATATCGCTGCAGATCGACAGCACCGGTTTGTGCGCTGTTTACCGGGATTCCGTCCAGAAGGATCAGGGTCTGCTCAGCACCCAGACCGCGCATAGCGATACTTTGAGCGCTTTCAGGCCCTCCGTATGCTTTGATAAAAATTCCATTCTGGGACGTCAGCATCTCCCCCAGACTATTCTGGGCATGAAAGGTATCTGGAGATAAACGCTTTCTCGGCGATGCAATCTCCAGTTCGGAAAATCCCAGTCTCGCCCCGGCCACCTTGATCGTATCACTCTCGATCACCGGGAATATGCGGATAATCTGGCCGGAACGGATTGAACGCGCATCAAGAACGAGCGGGTAATATCCCGGGCTTATCAGCGTAAGCGATTGGGCGTCAGGGATCATCCTGATCTCGAGTACACCCTTGTCATCGGATCTAAAAGAGATCGAATCAATTTGAGCAATCACCCCGGGGACAGGCTGCTCATTCCAGCCATCAATAATATAAATATGGATGTCATCCGGTTGATGCGCCCGGGCACCGGCAAATAAAAGCGACAACAAACAAATTTTGAAACTGGTTTTAACCGTCACCGGTTACTCCAAAAAAAAATCCCAATCCTCCGGGCGGAAGATCGGGAAAAATTGAACGTTGATATTTTAGCTGAATGCTATACCGACCTTCCCGCGAAGGTTTTATGGAAAGCGAATTTCAGCCGGTCTCCTGACTTAGAATTCATCCTACTCGCCCGGCCTTCCCACCCCGTTCATGCGGGACAGTGGCATTGGTCGGCTTTTGTCATTCATTACAGTTGCGGGGCAGTGGCGGATTTTCACCGCGCTTCCCGTACACTGAAATTCATTATCGTGATATTCAATTTACCCTGCAGTCAGGCCAAATGCAATTTTAAATTAGGGCATTAAGCTAAGGAATTCAGCAGGCAGTAGACAAAAGACAAAAGACAAAAGACAAAAGACAAAAGACAAAAGACAAAAGATGCAGAAGAAGTGTATTGTTGTCAAGAATAAAATTTGTTAAATTGTTTATTTACATATATTTAATATTAATTCCTAATTCCCCCAAAGGGGTCCTTCGGACTAATTCCTAATTCCTAATCCCTAATCCCTAATCTCCCATCACTCACCACCCACTATTCACTATCAATCCCTGCGCATCCATGCACAAATATTCTGTGAAATACCGGGATCATACGGTTCCATCGACAGAGACCCGGTGAGATCGATTTGATTGAATCCGGTCTCTTGCGCCAGATATATCAAATCCTCAGATTTTAGCGGAAATATATCCTGGATCAGGAACAATGGCTCTGATAGCCCCCGGATTTCTAGGGTAAAAATGATTTTATGCCGCTGATAATCATATTTGCGGATAAATTGATAAGGAGGACGTTTTTTTTGAGATATTATCGAAGGTTTTTCGATCAGAATTTTGTCATAATTCAATATCTGCAGACAAAGTATCCCATTATGTTTCATTACCCGGTAAAAATTTGCGAAGACCTGCAACCGGTCCTGTTTAGTTGGCAGGTGGACAAAACTGTTGCCCATGCAGTAGACTGCATCGAACCGCCCGCGGACCAGATCAGTGAAATTCAGAAAATCAGTCTGAAAAAATTGAACATCGGCTTTACAGCGGGAAGCATTTTCACGTGCACGGGCGATCATTTCTGCAGAATTATCAATAGCTGTAACACGTGCGCCAAGTCGGGTGAAAATCAGACTGTGCAGGCCGGTCCCGCACCCGGCATCGAGAATGTGTTCGGCGGGATAACGTTCCATCAGCCGCTGGTATATCTGCAGATCCGTGTTCAGATGTTGATCGAAATCGATCATTTCATCATACAATTCTGCCAATTGATCATAAAATCTCATGGATCATGATACCGGTTATATATGAATCTTTCGCCAGATTCGGCGCTCTTTCTATAAATTATATCAAAAAAACTAAAAATTAAAAATTGACTTTTCAATATGCTCCAGTCAATTCTTTTTTCACATCTGGCAGGTAACTTATCTCCATATTTTCAGCAGAACGCTATTTTTTTTATCTATTCATGCTGAACGAGGCTATCTGTTCTGATTTAGCAGATACAATGGCAAATAATCATTCCCTTTTAAACAAATTTTAAGTACTTTTCCTGAAGATGAAAAATTATGTTTTGATTGCACTCAGTTTTGTCTGTCTAATCAATGCTGCCTTTGGTCAGGTGCAAATCGATCAGATATTTCGTGAACGGATGTCCCGCTCCTACATTCCCGATATCAGTGATGTATACGGCGTTGCCTTTCGTGACATCAATGGAGACCAGCTGCCTGATATCTATCTGGTCAGATACATCGGTGACAATAAACTTCTGATCAATAATGGTGCATACCGGCCGTTTAAGGATGCCACTGAAATCGCCGGTCTGGCAGGTAATCCCCGCCCAAAAGGTGTCTATAAAATTGAACTGGGCTCAACTACTTTCGACCTGAAGTACGGAACCAGTATTGTCGATATTGATAACGATTGGGACGGAGATATCCTGATCGCCGGCTGGGGAATCAGCACGGCCATGTACCGGAATGACGGCAATCTCAGTTTCACTAACGTCACCGATCAGCTGGAAATTTTTCCGCCGATCGATGCAAATGGTATCATATCTGCTGATGTCGATAATAATGGTCTGGTTGACATTTTTATTACCGACGAACATTATAATAACCGTCTGTTGCTGAACAGCAGTCAGGGTATTTTCAGGGAATCCACCGACACATCCGGCCTGAGTTACAATGGGATGAGCAAATCAGCCGGTTTCTGTGACCTTGATAACGATGGTGACCAGGATCTTGTGGTAACCAATTGGGGCAGCCCGGATCTGCTGTACCGAAACCGCGGTGATGGAACGTTTCAGCGGATGATGCTGCCGATAGAAGTATGTGAACAATCCCTCAGTACTACAAGTATATCCTTCGGTGATCTCGACCGGGATGGACGTTTTGATATGTATATTACCAACTTTGAAGGACCGAATATCATATACCTTAACCGAATCGGCAGCCGTGACACGAGTTGGAGCTTTGAATCATGTTATATAGATGCAAATGAAAAGAGTTACGGAAGCGTCATTGCCGATTTTGATCTGGATGGATCACTGGATATATTTGTAACAAATTTTGGCCGCAACACCCTGCACCTCAGACCTCTGAGTAACAGATCGGTAATTCTGACCGATTTTATGGAGGATCCTTCAGGTCAAAGTACCGGTGCCGCCTGCGCGGACTTCGATCAGGATGGAGACCTCGATCTCTTTATTGCCAATAAGGATGTGTATTCACTTTTTTACCAGAATGCTTCCAACGTAGAAAATTTCATTAAACTCAATCTATCTGGTATAACTTCTAACCGGGATGCAATCGGGGCACGGGTGGATATTTACCGGGCGGGATATTCCGGCAATCCTGACTATTTGCTTGGCAGCCGGTTTGTCAGCGGCGGTTCCGGTTTTCTCTCATACAATGATCCGATCGTTCATTTCGGACTGGATTCTCTCTTCCGGGTCGACGCCGTAATACGATTCCCATCAGGCAAAATCATAACTGAATTAAACCTGGCACCCGGACATTCCTATGAGATCTTCGAATATCCGACATTTTTCCGTAGTGTAATTCTTTTCTGGCAGCAGTTAATGTATCAGATAACCCTTACGGTATTCTGGTATCAAATCATACTTGCCATATTCTTTATTCTGTTGACAATTATATTTATCCGCCTGGGACTTCGCCGTTACCGCTGGAGCTCGGGGACACTCAGTGGCTATTTGGCAGGATTCTTTATACTGGCGATAATTGCTTCCACCGCTTTGAAAAAACTGGGCCTGCTTTCCAGTCTGCTTGCAATCAATATCATCACAATTGCTTTCGTAGTGGTTATTATTTTCAACTCAGAGCGGTTTTATCGACTGCGCAGAATTCGTGAACGGTATCGCGAGGTTTTGTTGAACCTCAGTAATCAGATAGTCAATATTCATGATGATGACCAGTTGTTTCGGACAGTAGTTCAAAATATACGCCAGTATTCCGATTTTGAGCATATTACCCTACTGGCACTTGACACCCGCCAAACAAAGTTTACCCGCATGGAAAGCAGTCGCAAGGGTGGCCTGAGCCTGAATAAATTTAATTCATCCAATCTCGATTATATCATTGGTGAATTGCGAAGCGAAAGATATCTCAATCTTTCAGAGCGGCCAGTTGCAAAACAGGAAACCCGGATATTTCAGGCCGGTCATGCTTTTGCCATAGAACGCAACGAACGGTTGTTCGGGATAATTCTTCTGGGTGTGCCCGCGCAAAATATCCCATTAAACAGAGAAGATATCGATCTCTTTAAATTTATCGGTACACAAATGGCAATTGCCATGGAAAATAATGAGTATTTGCGCAAATCCACAGAAATGATAAAAAAACTGACCGAAGCAGAGGTGCGTGAAAAATATCTTCAACAGCTGGAAAAAACCAATGCTGAACTGGATGTAAAGAACCGTGATTTACAGAAATTATATGATGAGTTGCGTAACACCCAGGCGCAACTGATCCATTCCGAGAAAATGGCTTCCCTAGGTCAGCTGGTAGCGGGTATTTCCCATGAGCTGAACAACCCGATCGGTTTCATTTATTCTAATATAAAACAATTGCAGCAATATACGGGTAGAATCGAAAATTTTGTTCAATCACTACCGGAACAAACCGCCGAGTTAAAACACGTCCGGCAGATTCTGCCCGATATAAAGGGGCTGATTAGCGATACCATTTCCGGCAGTCATATGATCAAGGAACTGGTTGCAAATCTGCGCAACTTTTCTCATCTGGACCGGGCTAAATGGGAAATCACTGATATTCACCAGGGGCTTGAAAGCAGTATCAAGATATTAATGCCCCAGTTCAAGCATCAGCTGAAAATCCATAAATCTTATCATGCCAAAGGTCAGATCGCCTGTAATCCCGGTCAATTGAATCAGGTTTTCCTGAATATTCTGGCAAATGCCGCACAGGCTGTAGGTGAAAAAGGTAACATCTGGATCGAGACATCTGATATGGATAATAATCTGGTCATCAAGTTCCGCGATGACGGGATCGGAATGGAGAAAGATGTTCTCAGTAAAATATTCGATCCGTTTTTTACCACCAAGAAAGTTGGTGAAGGAACAGGCCTCGGATTAAGCATCAGCTACTCAATCATTCAGAATCACGGTGGTAAAATACAGGCAAGCAGCGAACCAGGCAAAGGCACCACATTTTCCATCATCTTGCCCTATGGGAGATCAGGGCAGTCGGATGATGGCTAAACCATTCAATCCCAGAGTTTTTCAGGATAAGCCCCGGCAATGACGAGATTACGAATTCTCTCCTGCACTATTGGTTTATCCTGACGGTAAGTTACTCCGAACCAGCTGGCATCTGTCTCAAGGATCTTGACCTTTTCTTTCCCGGTGGCGATAATCTCATTCAGTGCCGTAGGTAATGCAAATTCGGCCTTTGGTTCATTGCCCTCCCCTTCCAGAAAAAGTGCAAAATACTCGGAAAAATATTTGAACACTGATGGCGTGAAACCCATTTGATTCATTGAGACCACCGTATCTTTCTGAATAAAGACTTTCGGGCCATCCTGTCCGGAATAACTAACCTGACCATCGGCCTGTTGAACATTCTGTCGTTCGGTAATCGTCAGCATATAGCCCTGCCGATCAACTTCACAGGTCGCGCGTGAAACGCCGCCATGTTCGGACAGGGTATTGACCACCTTGAAACCTGTCAGACAGTAATGTGGTGCGGTCCCTGACAAATAATCATAAAGCGCCTGATAGGTATGCGCGCCATAAAAGTCATCCGCATTGATGACGGCAAATGGTTCCGCTATCGCATCCCGCGAAACAAGTACTGCATGCGCCGTACCCCAGGGTTTTTTACGATCGGCAGGAATAACAAAATCCGTAGGTACAGCGCTATCCAGTTCCTGAACTGCGTACTTAACTTCCATACGGGAGGCAAATTTGTCATCATAATTATCTTTGAACGCCCCGAGAATTTCCGAACGCAGCACGAAGGTTACCTTCCGGAATCCGGCACGGATCGCGTCGTAAATGGAATATTCGAGGAGCGTCTCCCCTGACGGTCCAAATTGATCCATCTGTTTCAATCCACCATAGCGGCTGCCCATTCCTGCCGCCAAAACAAGCAAACTCGGTTTCATCCTTTTTACCTCCTGCTCTATAGTTCCGATCACTGTATGTAGACTAAAAATGCAGGCTTACCGACTGATTGTCAAAATATCACCTTCCAGTATCGTCGTGTACTGGGGCAGCGGTGAAGCAGCCGGACCGTTCACAGGCGCACCGGTCGTATTAAATACGCTCCCATGACACGGACAGGTTGACCGCCCGCCATTGAATGGTCCAATAGTACATCCCTGATGGGTACAACGCCTGCTATAAGCACGAATCTGTGTGTTCGATTCCCGATATAACAGTAAACCTGCTGAATCGATTGTATTGTTATTCAATGCCAGGGTACCGCCGACCTTCCTGAGAGATTGATAAGCCGTATCATTCAGATCCAATTCCAGTTCCACCGGTGGAGATCCACCATCCGCCGGCTGTGTCGGACTCGAATCCGAGCATCCTGAAATTACTGATAAAACAACACCCCCTAATGCTACCGATCCCGCTCCTGTCACCGAGTTTTTAATAAAACTCCGTCGCGTAATTGATTTTGCGTTGGAATTATTTATCCGACGCATACGAATTCCCCCTGATTTTATAAAGCTATTATTGTTTATCGAATAATCAAACCCTTTCTCTTAAATTTTGTTTCATATTTTTTCTGCCCGGCATCGAAGATGCTTTGTCAAGATATAATTAATCCACTGAATGACACTGATCCAACACAGTGATAGCCGATCATATTCAAAAATTCTGATTTCGCTACAATTTCCATTTAAAATTCCGTGTCTATCCCTGATAAGCGACAGGTAGAATACATACCGGCAAAGCTTTTATTGAAGCATCATACGGTACGTCGCACGCTGTTGCCGATTTCACTCCATCAATAAAATATTGCCGGCTCGAAGCGTTACACCTAATTTTATTGTAAATTACCGTCATGGATGGAGTCAAGGGATTGGTTTTTGACATCAAGCGATATGCGGTGCATGATGGTCCGGGAATACGGACAACCGTTTTTTTGAAAGGTTGTCCGGCAAGCTGCTGGTGGTGCCATAATCCCGAGAGCCAGCACGATCTTCCCGAATCCGTTATCCGGCTTTATTCTATTGATAATAAAACCTTTGAAGAGCCAGAGATGGTGGGTCGCTGGATGACGTCGGATGAAGTCTGGAACGAAGTAAAAAAAGAAATCGTGTTTGCTGACGCTTCCGGCGGAGGAGTCACTTTTTCCGGTGGTGAACCCCTGATGCAACCTGAATTTTTAGCTGTCTTACTGAAAAAATTCGGAAAATATGGTGTGCATCGGGCGCTCGATACCACGGGGTATGCCTCGCCTGATGTGTTCGATGCGGTTCTTCAAAATGTCGATCTTTTTTTATTCGACCTGAAAATTATGGATGACAAGCTGCATCAGATCTACACCGGTGTCTCGAACAAGCCGATCATGCGGAACCTGGATAAACTTTTACAGTCAAACGCCAGTATAATCCTGCGTTTTCCTGTCATCCCTGACCATACGGACAGCCCTGAAAACGTCGAGGCCATCAAAGCTTACCTTTCCAATTTAAAAAATAGCGTCAAAGAGATAGATTTGTTACCTTTTCACAATATTGCCAAATCCAAATATCATCGGTATGGTAAACCGGATAAATTTTCAGCCATCCGCAAACCGGATGAAGACCGTATCAGGCAACTCAAGCATGAATTTGAAGTGCTAGGCTATACGGTAAAAATCGGGGGATAAATAGAGGACTAAAAGATGAACGACCGGATAAAAAAATTACGTGAGCAAAGTCTGGCTGCGATCAACCGTATTTCTGCCGAACGCGCGCAACTGATTACCCGGTTCTATCAAAGTCAAGCCGCACAGTCTGTATCCGTACCCATGCAGCGGGCACTTGCCTTCCGGTACATTCTGGAGTATAAACAGGTCTGTATCAACGAGGGTGAACTCATTGTCGGGGAACGGGGTCCGGGACCAAAAGCCACACCAACCTATCCTGAAATTTGCCTGCATTCCATCGACGATCTGGAGACACTGGATAAAAGGGAAAAAGTCTCCTTTAAGGTCGATCCGGAAACCATCAAAATATATGAAGAAGAAATCATTCCTTTCTGGCAGAATAAAACCCAGCGTGATATTATTTTTGCGGCAATGGATACTTCCTGGCTCGAAGCCTACCGTGCAGGCGTCTTTACCGAATTTCAGGAACAGCGGGCTCCGGGTCACACGGTATGTGGAAGTAAAATATACTATAAAGGATTTCTGGATTTTGTCAGGGAAATTCAATTGTCAATAAACAACCTGGATTTTCTCAACGATCCTGCCGCCTTCGATAAACGGGAACAATTATGCGCCATGGAGATTGCAGCACAGGCACTTATCCGCTATGCCGAACGCCATGCGGAAGTTCTGGAAACCATGGCAGCTGCCGAAAAGGACCCCAATCGAAGGCAGGAACTGGTTCAAATGGCTGCAATCTGCCGGAAAGTGCCTGCTCATACCCCTGAGACTTTCCATGAAGCTTTACAATATTACTGGTTTGTTCACCTGGGCGTAATAACCGAATTGAATCCCTGGGATGCATTCAATCCCGGACGCCTCGACCAGCATCTTTACCCGTTTTATCAAGCTGAAACGGAAGCAGAAACATTGACAGTGGAACATGCGCGTGAACTGCTGCAGGCGTTCTGGATCAAATTCAACAACCATCCGGCTCCGCCAAAAATCGGAATAACGGCAAGAGAGAGCAGTACATATACCGATTTCTGTCTGATCAATCTCGGCGGGATCAGAACCGATGGCTCTGACGGGGTCAATGAGCTGACCTATCTGATACTCGATGTTATCGAAGAAATGCGGCTGCTCCAGCCCAGTTCAATGATTCAGGTCAGCAAGAAAAATCCCGATGCCTTCGTGAAACGGGCACTCGAGATCATTAAAACCGGCTTTGGTCAACCTTCTATTTTCAATACCGATGCGATCATTCAGGAGCTGGTCAGGCAGGGCAAGGAGCTGGAGGATGCCAGGAATGGTGGCGCAAGCGGCTGTGTTGAGGCCGGTGCTTTCGGAACAGAAAGCTATATTCTGACCGGCTATTTCAATCTTGTAAAAGTATTCGAAATCACCCTGCACAATGGCACCGACCCGAATACCGGCCAGAAGATCGGTCCGGAAACCGGAGATCCGCTTGATTTTAAGTCATTTAATGATCTGCTTGATGCATTTAAAGAACAGCTGCAGTATTTCATCAATATAAAAATCAAAGGCAATAATATCATCGACCGGCTTTATGCCACCCGTGTGCCGGTTCCATTTTTATCTTTGCTTATCGACGACTGCATCGACAATGGATTGGATTACAATGCCGGCGGTGCCCGTTATAATACGAGCTATATTCAGGGAGTCGGATTGGGAAGTCTTACCGACATTATGACCGCCATCGAATACAATATTTACGACAAGAGCCATACCACCATGACAGAATTATTAACCGCACTCAAGGCAAACTTTAACGGTTATGAATCGCTGAGGCATCAGCTGCTCAATAAAACACCAAAGTATGGTAACGACGATGATACGGCCGACAGGAATGCCGTTCGTCTGTTTAATTTATTTTACAATGCTGTTAACGGACGCCCAACCACCAAGAAAGGTGCATTCCGGATCAATCTTTTGCCGACTACATCGCATGTTTATTTCGGAAGCGTTGTGCAAGCTACACCAGACGGACGAAAAGCGGGTGAACCGCTTTCTGAGGGCATTTCACCCGTCCAGGGGGCTGACCGGAATGGGCCCACAGCTGTTCTTAAATCGGCGGCAAAAATTGATCATCTGAGGACCGGCGGGACCTTGCTGAACCAGAAATTTTCACCTGCATTCTTTGAAACTGAAGAGAGTCTAACCAAATTGACCCAGCTGGTCAGGGCATATTTCCGCCTAGATGGCCATCATATACAGTTCAACGTCGTTACGGCCGATATGCTTCGTGATGCTCAGAAGCATCCCGAAAAATACCGTGATCTGATCGTCCGGGTTGCCGGTTACAGTGATTATTTTAACGATCTTGGTAAAGAGTTGCAGGATGAAATTATCCGAAGAACCGCCCATGCGGCTATATAATATTTACCGCATAAGTTTATGATGTCGAATGTCCCGAAAACAAGCCATATTAATTGTCGATGATCAGCCGGAGATCCTGAATGCCCTCGAACGGCTGCTGAAGGAAGATTATAATGTGCATACGACCACAAGCAGTCAAAAGGGGCTTGATCTGCTGCGGGAGCGCCGGTTTGCACTGATTCTTGCCGATCAGCGTATGCCGCTCCTGACCGGTGTTGAATTTCTCAGCGAAGCGATAAAGATACAACCCGACTGTTCCAGGATACTGATCACAGCCTATGCCGATATCAATGCCTCGATCGATGCCATCAATAAAGGCCAGATTTTTCAATACGTTTCTAAGCCGTGGGAACCCGATGAGTTAAAACTTATCGTGCAGCGTGCCATCGAAAAATATGAACTGATACAGGAGAACAAGGAACTAAACCGCCAGTTGCAGGAAGCCAACAAACAGTTGCAATTGGAAAACACTTTTCTTCAGCAAAATGTCGAGAAGGACTATAATTTCAGTAATATCATCGGTTGCAGCCCGAAAATGATGCAGGTCTTTAAGTTGTTGAAGAAAGTGATAGATACCCCCACTTCGGTTTTGCTTTTTGGTGAAACCGGCACAGGCAAAGAGCTCGTTGCCCGGGCGATACATTACAATAGCAGCCGGAAGAAAAAAATGTTTGTCGCTCAAAATTGCGGTGCTTTGCCCGATTCACTGCTGGAAAGTGAACTATTCGGTCATGTCCGCGGGGCATTTACCGGAGCGGTTGCCGATCGCAAAGGTCTGTTTGAACTGGCCGATGGTGGAACGATTTTTCTTGACGAGATAGCCGATACCTCACCGGCTTTACAATTACGCTTGCTGCGTGTTTTGCAGGAAGGTGAAATCAAGCCTGTCGGCAGTGCAAAAAGCATCATGGTTGATGTCAGAGTAATCGCTGCAACGAATAAGAATTTGGAAAAGCTGGTCTCCGAAAATGGATTTCGCGAGGATCTCTATTACCGGTTGAATGTATTTCCGATCATATTACCCCCTTTGAGGGAACGTGAACAGGATATTCCAGAATTGGTACACCATTTTATAAAAAAATATGCCGTCAAAATAAATAAAAACATTACTGGTGTTTCCGAAGAAACCATGGAACTTTTTCTAAAGGCTCCCTTTCCCGGGAACATTCGCGAACTGGAAAATGAAATTGAGCGCTCGGTCACGCTTGCTGATGACAATAAAATGATCACCGCCGATCTGATTTCACCGCGGTTTCATAGCAGCCACAGCCTCCTGCACCAGGAAGATCCGCCGGCGACCGGATCGTTGAAAGATGCGGTTGAAGAACTTGAAATCGGCATGATTCGGCATGCGCTTGAAAAAACAGGCGGAAATATTCTGCAGGCTGCAGAGCGACTCAAACTCAGCCGCGCCGGTCTGCATAAAAAACTTGCCCGCTATAAAATCAAACCTCACGCATTGTAAACAGCATTTACACCGACCTGTATATATTGTTTACACTTTCTTTGAAAAATGGATTTTATATCTGCTTAAATCTTTATTTCGGGTCCCCGTCATAAATGTGTTAACTTATTGATATTAAATGATTTATAATGCATAATAATTACCTGTGAAATTATCCTACCGATTGCCTCAAATTATACATAACTAATTGTATTCTTTAATCTTATATATTCTCAGATCGCTTCGCAGTTGCCGGTATAGAATTGATAACTTCAATATTAACAATTACAAAAGACACCTTTTTTGAATGGCATACTATTTGTTTTAATTAATAATGTAATTGATGAAAGGAGCGATCATGCAAACCAGAAAATTTTTTACACGTGTCTCTGGCCTGACAGTGTGCGCTTTTCTGTTTGCAGGGTGCTATACACGCTTTGGGGTGGTTGAGCGCGACGCCGGGTATACATACGAAGAAGAAGTCGTTTATGAAGATGACTACTATGAAGATACAGGAACGGTTAGAGTCATTCATCACTATTATACGCCACGCTATTTCAGCGTGGAGTATTTTTATTATGATCCTTATGATTATTGGTATTGGGAGCCCGGAATAACGATCACTTTCGGCCACATGTATGGTCCACGCTATTATTATCATGGTTATTATCCCTACTGGTATCCACCCTACGGCCCCTGCCTGCCGCCATATGTGCATGTTGGCTGGCACCATTATCCACGACCCTGGCATTATCCGCCGCCATATGTGGTTTATGCACCACCACGACAGTCACCAAATTTCGGCCGTCGTCCAAAATATATCACGGGTCGCGAAAGACAGCCGGTTGACGGTGACAATGAGCGGGTGTATGCACCACGCAGCAGTTCAGGAAAGCGGACCTATACCAGTCTGCCAAAGGACGAAGGTGGAACTTATACGCGGCGTACTGAGAGTGTTGATCGGCGCAGAAAATCTACAGAAACCGATCGGAAGGTTTATCGGCGGCCGACTAACAATCCAAGGAAAGAAACCAACGTTGCCAAGTCTTCCTCTTCCGATTCCCGGCGGGACGTCACTTCACGGAGGACAGAAAGCAATAGCAACAGCTCCCGTTCTTCAAGTGTGCGGTCAAGTAATAATAGATCCACAAGCTCCAGTAATCGCACAGCAGTGAGCAGCAGTTCCGGATCTTCGAGGGTACAATCAAGTAATACACGATCTTCGAGCACTGCCAGCCGGCCGGCGGTCACCAGCCGTCCGTCAAGATCAAGCAGCAGTAGTGCTGCCAGGTCCTCGTCGAGTTCGGGAGGTTCTTCTTCCAAGAGCTCTTCGAAATCATCAAGCAGCCGTAAGCGGCGATAAGGCGAAAATGCCGCAAATTTTAAGGAGGCTATCATGAAACGCCAAACATATTATCTGATTATGATCGTGGGTCTGTTATCTGGATCACTTGCGGCGCAGACACCGGATGAAGCGGTAAATTTCATGTTCGACGAAACCGGTGTCGGTGTCAGGGCTCAGGGTATGGGTAATGCCTTCGTGGCAGTGGCTGATGATTATACCGCTACATACTGGAATCCAGCAGGCTTGACCTTGCTGAAACATAGTGAAATCACCGGAAATATGTATCATTTGAAGTTCAACACGGAAGCAAATTATAACGATAACACCATGCTGAATGAACGAGCCTTCACAAAATTCAGCTCTCTCGGTCTGGCCTACAAGTTTCCAACCACCCAGGGAAGTTTTGCCCTGTCTTTTGGCTATAACCGGTTCAAGGATTTTGATGATTTCATGCGCTTCAGCGGTTTCAGCACCATATCAAACGGACTCGAATTTGAACTTCAGAACGACGATGGCACCTACGCGTATTATCCGTTTGACAGGGATGTCCTGCGTACTGAGGAAATTACCCAGAATGGCAACCTGAGTGCCTGGTCTATCGGCGGCGGTCTGCAGGTATCAAAAAATCTGGCCATCGGTCTGACCATGAATTTCTATTCCGGAGCAAGCTATTACGTTTTCGACTTTTATCAGGATGATATGGATGACCTGTACAATACCTATCCGGCCGATTATTACAGTTATGAATTACATCAGCGTATTGATTCTGATTTCAGTGGCTGGGGCGCCAAGCTGGGCGCAATCTATCATCTCTCTGAACATTTGCGGCTTGGCGGCACGGTGGAATTCCCAACAACACTTAATGTACTGGAAAATTATAGCTCGCGTGACATCCTGACATTTGACGACGGATATGTCTCGGAATATGCTGATGAACCAGGTGAATGGGAGTATGAAATTCAATATCCTTTCAAGTTTTCCGGCGGTGCGGCGCTGGATTTGAATATGCTGATGGTGGCTGCCTCGTTCGATTATCGTGACTGGTCGCAGGTCAAATTTGCCGTACCCGATGGCAGGAGCTACTCTCAGGACTATGCCGATCTGCTGGATGAAAACCGCTTTTTCCCTGAAACATTTCGTTCGGTCTTTTCCTATGCGGCTGGTGCGGAACTGCGGATACCGGGTACCGGTTTACGTTTCCGGGGCGGTTACCGGCTGGTCCCATCGGCCTATGCCGATGCCAGTGATGCGGATAATCGTGAATATATCAGTGCCGGGTTCGGATATGACGCGGGGGAAGGGGCGGCTCTTAACGTAAGCCTGACCAAGGGTTTCTGGAAACGGAACAGTTATGATGGGTACACTCCCGGTGGCACATTGGAAGATGTTGAAACAACCCGTGTAATGGCTGGCTTAACCATCAGATTATAAGGATCAGGAAGTGTCAGCAATGTTTTCCCGGGTGAAACAAATCATTCTGATTCTGATCGTTTTTCTGGGTTCTGGAATGGCACAAAAACTGGATAATTTCGAGAAAGAAGTTGAAGAGGAAGACGAGACAGAGACGAACCTTACTTCTGAAAAATCAGAGTCGACCACCCATATTAGTTTCAATGGCGAACTTTCCATGGAAGGTGTTGAGTCTGTCATGCAGGTCGCGGGTTCAATATTTTATGGGAGTTATGAATTGATGTTTCATATCCCCGGTTGGAAGCGTGCCATTCCCGAATTCGGATATGCCGATTATCCCTATGCAGAACCTAATACTGGTATTTATCATACCGGCAACATAAAACCATGGGCGATCAATGCGCAACTGGACTATTTTTATATGAATGATAATCTTACCGGACTCATTTTCCAGACCTTCCTGTCGCCGCACCCCTATTTTTCTCTCCAGATCAATTACAGTCAGCTTATTGAGTCGGAATCAGGTACAACCGACGAACTTGAATTGATCGATATGCATTTGAACTACAATCGGATAAAGGATGAACATCTGGCTCTTTGGTGGGGTGTCGGATTTAAAAGTCTGCGAGGAAATGCCGCACATATCGGACCGGCCTTGAATTTCGGCGCCGAATATTTTCCCGTTCAGCCGGTAAGTTTCGGCATAAAGTATAACATTGCCTTTATCGAAAGAGCAACGGTGGATGATCTGCAATTACTGATCAATTGCCATGTAAGCCGTTTAAAATTGACCGCCGGTTTTCAAAAATTCCGTGCCGGTGATATCTCTTTTCCGGGAATGGTTGCCGGTTTGGGGATATATTTCTGACCTTTTTCACCCACAGGCGTTCGCCTGATTAAAAAAGCATTCGGCGCAGTGCGCGCGCCGGATGCTTTTTTTTATCACCAAATTTTTCTGGCAATTCGGTCAATAAGATAGTATAATAATCCAAATCCTGTGCGGAGCTGTACATTACCTCCTTTCCTGATAATTCTTAACTATTAGATCGCATGCAAAAACTATATTCAAAACATGGTATTTACCTGTTTGTGAATTCAGTTGCATTGTTTATCGCATTACTTCATTCCCCGGATCTTTTTCACCGTCCCGTTGCCCCTTTTAGCGTGGCATTACATAATGGCGAACTGATCGTCACGGATATCAATAACGCCGACGCCTGTCCGGAATTAAGGCAGGGAGATCGTCTGGTCGCCTGGGACTCCCTGCGCCCCAGCAAATTAATCGATATTGAATTTCTGGCTGAGCTTCGTGCTATCGGGGACAGCGTAAGAATTACTGTCGAACGGGAGAATGAAATATTTTCGCGGCAGATGCTGCTGGTTCCATACTATCCGTCACCACGCAACATTATTGTGATTATATTTGTCGGATTGATCACCTGTATTTTTGGTGTCATTATTCTGTTATACGGGCCTGATACGATTGCCAAGACTGTCCTGTACTGGACAGTTACCTCTCTTGGCTTATCGGTATTATTGACCACCGGTGCCCTGCACCGGGAAACCTTTGTGTCATTTATAAATGAATCCCTTTTCCATATATACTATACCATTACCATCGGCGGCTTTCTTTTCTTCTCGATACTTTTCCCGCGGCCAAGAATACAGTATATCAAAAGAACCCTGGCAATCATCTTTACTCCTCTGGCAGCACTTACCCTGGCTCTGATCTGGTATCGGCTGCGGGCGATTTTTCTGATGTCACTTCGAGATCTGCACATTTTTTCTATCCTCTTTGATATCTTTCATCTGTGCATCTATATCTGTATCGGCGGAGGCATCGTATCCTTCCTGTATGCCATTCGAACCTCGGATAAAACCGACGAAAAATCACAAAGTCGCTGGATTTTGTGGGGGGTGACCATCGGATCCTTTCCCTTTTTGTTTTTAAGTATCTTGCCCCAGTTTTTCGGTATATCTGAGCTGGTTGCTGAAGAATTCACGGTATTTTTCTTTCTCGTTATCCCTTTTTCTTTCACCATGGCTATTGTGCGTTATCGGCTGTTGAATATCGACATCCTGATCAACCGAACCCTGGTATATGGTATTTTGACCGTATTTATCGGTTCAGCCTACTTGCTGGTGCTGTTTCTGATCATTTCGGCCATTGGTGGATCAATGATTTTCGAAGAATATTTTACCATTCTGTTAATAACGCTCCTGGTGACGGTATTTTTTAATCCCATCAGAATTAGAATTCAAAAACTCGTGGATGATTATCTCTTTACTGCTCGTGCACAATATCGTAAAGCGGTAAGAATCATCAATCGTGATCTGGGATCGGTATACAATACGACCGATCTTTTTCAACAGTTAGTTCAATGTCTTGCAACCTATATTCCAGCCGACATTATTGCTTTTTACCGGTATGCGAATGAACGACTTGAATTAGCCGCGACCAGTTCCGGAAAACCGGCTAAAAATGTTCCCGTTTCGCGAAAGGAAATTGCGGCATTCTCACAGGGAATGAAAATTTACGCCCTGCCCGGTCTGGTCACGATTTCAGAAACAGGGGATATTACTCCTCTGAAGGCTTTCTTTGCCCGCCTTAAATTCAGTCTGGCAATTCCTGTTTTAGCCAATAACGCTAATTTATACGGTATTCTGGCCTGTAACCCGCATCATAAAAAAGACCATTTTATTGAGGAAGAAGTCGATTTAATGCTGACCGCCGCCGGTCAAACCAATCAGAATCTTAAACGTCTTCTTCTCCAGGAACAATTTATCCGCGAATCGGAAGAGAAAAAACGATTGAAGGCAATTAATGATCTGATGTCTTTTTATGTATCCAGTGTTTCTCACGAGCTAAAATCACCACTCTCGGCGATCCAGCTGCATACTGATATTTTATGCAGCGCCGAGAGGAAAAGAAACGAACACCTTGAGATTATAAAGGGCGAGGGTGAACGACTGCAGAGGCTGATCGAAAACGTTTTGGATATATCTAAAATCGAACGCGGGGTACGTTCTTACCGTTTCTCCCGTCAGAACGTCAACGCGGTAATCAATCGTGTATTGACTGTAATGGAATATCAAATTGATATGTATAAAATCCATCTGAAGAAGAAACTGTCTGAGGAGCTGCCTGATATAAACGCCGATGGTGAAGCACTCGAACAGGCGCTGATCAATCTGATCGACAATGCAATAAAATATTCATTTGATGATGAGCGGTTTATTGAAATTAAATCTGAGCGGATAGATGGTTCAGTTTGTATCAGCGTTCGTGATAAAGGTGTCGGCATTGATCGTAAAGAACTGAAAAAAATATTTTCCCGTTTCTATCGGGGTAGCGATTCGAGAGTTCATAATATTGGCGGAGCGGGGATCGGCCTGACAATCGTGCAACACATTGTTGAAGCCCACCATGGTAAGGTCAAAATTGAAAGCGAACCCGGCAAGGGCAGCACCTTTAGAATTATTTTACCTGTACCGGGATAGAGTAAGCTGCGTGAGCATATATAACCGGTCGACGATATCGGTGAAAAAAACCGGATTGTATTAAAAAAATTTAATTGCGTGCAGGTTTTGAGATCAATGTGGTGTGTTATAATCGGGAGAACACTCTATGAAACGCATTCTTATTATCGAAGATGATCTGGCAATTCTTAAGGGTTTACAAACCGCACTTGAAAATAAAAATTATCGCGTTGCGACTGAAAACAACGGTGAAAAAGGTTTTCAACGAGCCCAGCAATCGGACTTTGACCTCATACTACTCGACCTTATGCTTCCCGGAAAGGATGGTGAAGAGGTATGCAGGGATCTAAGGGTGAAAGGCATCCGAACCCCGATCATTGTGTTAACCGCCAGAACTGATGAGATCGATGAAATCACCCTCTTAAAAATGGGTGCCGACAATTATCTGAAGAAACCGGTAAGTATGCATAAACTCCTGGCCTATGTCGAATCTGCACTGCGTCGCAGGGCATCCCTGGGGGAACTACCTGAAATTGATTTTTTCGAGCATGAGGATCTGTTTATTGACTTCAAACGGCAGGAGGCTTATAAAAGAAAAAAACCGATCGATCTTTCCACCCGTGAATTTGACACGATCAAATATTTAATTCAGAGGGCGGGCGAAGTTGTATCGCGGGACGATATACTCGACAATGTCTGGGAAGAAGACGCCTATCCCACACCGAGGACAGTTGATAACTGTATACTCAAAATCAGAAAGAAGATCGAGGATAATCCGGCAAATCCTAGATACATTCTTACCTATTACCGGTCCGGATATAAATTCGTAATACCGGAAATTTAAATCCGGTAAGTTTCTGGTAGAAACACATGTCAATCCTGCTGCGTGAAATCGGATATAAGCTTCTATTAACAAGTATCCTTGTTTTTCAAATCGTGGACGCCCATGCCGGATTATCCGAACCTGACTCCGCCCGCCAAAAAATAATTTTCGAACCATTGCCCATTGTATCCTATGACACAGACACCGGCTTTGGTTACGGGGTGAAAGCTTTTCTGCTCAATCTCTTCACTTGGCGAGAGTCGTTTGATCTGATTTTATTCAACAGCACCAAAGGCGAACGCTGGTACCGATTTGTTTTTTCCATACCGGATTTCGAGTTGCGGCAGGGCACGGTTTATCCACTTGCGTTCGATCTGGTGACCGACTATGACAAATATGTTGCACGCAGTTTTTTTGGTATCGGGAGCGGATCACGGTACGAGGACAGGGAGAAATACACCCGGCGTGACATCGAACTAAGCCCAACTTTTACAAGCGGTATTCATTCTCATCTGATCGCCCAAATCGGGTATCGGTATAAGGACGTCTACAGCTATAATTTCGATCCTAAGGGTGCCATCAAAGATCTGCCTGCCTCCCAGCATCTGCCCGAGATCACCAATCATTCAATATTTTTCAGGTTAAGATACGACACTCGCAACAGTTATATTGATCCCGATTCGGGTAGCGTGCTTCTGGGTGAGATCGAGATAACGAGCGGAACAACAAAATATCTACGATGGGCATTCTGGTATCAACATTATTTCACTATCTTTTTCAAACAAACGGTATTCGCATATCGCCTCGGTCTGGAGGGGCTCAATGGCAATAATTTACCATTTCAGGTACTGTTGCCGATAGGTGGTAACCGTTCCCTGCGGGGTTATCCTCAGGATCGCTATCTGGATAAAATTCGCGGACTGATCAACCTGGAATTACGGTTTCCACTGCTGGGCAACCTCGGTGCGATAGCCGGACTGGATCTGGGCAAAGTCTGGCCTACAGCCGGATCCATCAATTTAAAAAACTGGCCGCTGAGCCTGGTTGCGGGATTGCGTTATTTTTTTAAAACTTACATCGTGCGTCTTGATGCAGGATTCAGTCCCGAAACCTTTGGCTTATATTTCAATTTTGGCCATATATTTTAACTTCACTTACTTTCATTTTATAATTCCATTTCATAAATTCCGCTATTTAATTTTAAAAAACGTGAGTACACGCTTAGCTGAAAGGTAGGTCCGAATGACAAGTATCTCGATGGGATTATCCGATCAAAAACGATTTTCGATCAACTGGATTGTCGGTCAACGCTCCGACTTATTCATATATATCGGCGGTGCACTGGCCGGATATGCGATGTTTTTCCTGCATGCCGGTCTGCAGCTTGATATGCTGACAGTATGGTTCTTATGGGTGGTTTTACTGGACACACCGCACTTTTTCGGTACTTATTTACGTACCTATTTCGACAAGGAAGAGTGGCAGGCACGGAAACCGCTTTTGCTCTGGAGTCTGTCCTGGCTGCTGGTCGGCCCCTTATTTATCGGTATTGCTTATCTCCTTTTCAAAACCGGCATCGAATATTATATGGCACCTTTCTATTTCTATGTCATTTTGTTCAATCTCTGGGCTTACTGGCACGTGGTCCGTCAGCATTATGGCATCATGTCATTGTATAAGAAAAAAAATAAAGATTTTGATCAACCGGATCTTCGGCTCGATAAATGGCTGCTTTATGGCGGATTGCTCGCGCCTTTTGCGGCTTTCATTGTCCGGCATCCGGAAGCGCGGATGTTTTTCGGTATGTCCAGTGTCTACCCGGCCTATCCCGATCGTGCCCAGGGAATACTTTCGAGCCAGTTTGTCAGCGGATTACATTGGGAACACTTAATAGTCTTTTTATCAGTGGCATTTATGATTGCCATCGTCGGTCTTTTCATTTTCCGGCAGATACAGCGATATCGAATGGGAATACCGTTAAATATACCCAAAATTCTCTTTTTCATCGCGTTGATTCCACTCTACGCTTACATCAACTACAGTGCTGCTGTGTTGACTGCACCACTCATTGCGTTTTCGGCGTTTGTCACGATTTATCACGACGTACAATATCATGGTATTATATGGTTTTACAGCCAGAACCGTTATCACAAACCGGGTACGGACAAGAAGAAATATGGTCTGGCGACGGTGATCAGCAGTAATTTCTTCATTTATATGCTTTGCGGTATTGCGATGGCGGCACTGATGCGCTTTTTCGGCTGTACCTTTGAAATACATCCCGGCTGTGGCCCGCTGGTTATGACCAGTGATAGTATCGTGTTCGGAAATATTACAGGTCAAGAATTATTGTATAGCGTGATCATCGGTATTCCACTTCATCACTATTTTGTCGATCAGTATATCTGGC
>WOR8_10003328_pt1 | contig 28490 bp, 22 predicted proteins | sample DeeMarSeWOR38_10_FD_19890 | JGI IMG/M metagenome (IMG submission 19890) | reverse complement strand
CTTCTCTTTTGAAAATAAATTTTCAATATTCGGAAATTAAAATGCCCTATGAAAATTCATAGGGCATTTATTTATTGCGGAGAGGGCGGGATTCGAACCCGCGATACCAGTTTCCCAGTATGACGGTTTAGCAAACCGTTGGTTTCAGCCACTCACCCACCTCTCCTGGCTGAAAAGAGCATTGTATATATTTTTAAGAACAAAAAGTATGATGGTTTAGCACCCCGCCTGTTGCGGGATCAGCCAGTCATCTACTTCTCCGAACAGAAAAGAAAATTGTATAAATTTTTAAGAACAAAAAATATGATGGTTCAGCACCCCGCCTGTGGCGGGGTCAGCCACTCACCCACCTCTCCTGGCTGTAAAATTTTGAATGCAAAAATACAATTTTCCGGATAATATTTAAACTACCCTATGCCCTGAGTTTTTTATAAGAAAATACTGTAATAAATAAAAGAAAAACTAATACTACCGCAGTAGGACCGCTTGAAATGTCCAGTTCGAATGCAATATAAATTGCTAACGGAGGTACGATTGATCCAATAATTATGGAATATATAAAAACACTGATTATCCGTTTTGCTATTAAAATTGCCACGGATGCTGGTAAGATCAAAAATGCAAAAGTAAAAACATCCCCGACAAACCTTGTCGTTAATGAAATTCCTATCCCGACAGTTAAATAAAAGATAACCAGCCACAACCTGTCGTTTATTCCGTGTGCTGCCGCGGTATCAGAATCGAAGGTAACAAATCTTAACTGCTTACTAAATAAAGAAAAAATAAGAAAAATAATTATTAATATTGTCAGTAGTGTATAAAACTCCTGGGCTCCTATAAACAGTATATCTCCCTTTAATATTGATTCTATCTCCGCAACTTCGGCGATTGGACTCTTTTGAATGAATATAATTCTCAAAGCTATTGCAATTACAAAAATAATCCCAAGCAGACTATCCTTGGTTATGAATTTTTGTCTGTAGCTTTGGGAAAAAATTAGAACTGCTGCTGCAGTAAAAAGTAATGAAAAAAATGTATGCTCAAAATGATGAAGAAACGATTCTTCATTTACTTCAATACCGAAAATTGAAGTGATTGTATTTTCCAGATTTATAAGATGAAGAAAGGCGAATGCTACTCCTGCAATTGCAGTCTGTGTTAATGCAGCCCCGAGGAATACTACTCTTTGAGATACTACAAATACACCTAAAAAACTACAAATTACGCCGGCTGCAATGCTACCCATAATAGCATAAGGAAAAAGTTCAAATAGTATATTAATTGTTTCCAATACAGCTACTCATTATGACTTGAGGTTATATGATATTCACCATTAATCTTTTTCACTTCAATGTTAGCAGAATATGTCTGCCCTAAATTTTTTTCGGATAACATTTCTTCGATGGTGCCACTTTGAAATCTTCCGGTTTCAAACAGGATCAACTTTTTAACAAGATTTGCAACATCACTTAAAAGATGGCTTACAAGCAGAACTGTTAAATTACTTTTCGCATGTAATTCGGAAATTAGATTAAGCAAGGAATAATGAGAAGGAGTATCCATTCCATTAGTCGGTTCATCCAGAATCAAAACACTCGGTTCAACTGCAAGTGCACGCGCGATTAAAGTTCGTTGACGCTGTCCACCTGATAGGCTGTTGTAATTCAGATTTCTTAATTCTGATATACCGACTTTCTGCAGACTTTCGTCAACTATTTTTTCATCTTTAGCTGAAGGCAATTTAAAAAGACCCATCAAAGAATATCTTCCCATCATTACTACATCGTGAACGCTGTAAGGCAGCAAAGGCTGGACAGTATCGCGCTGTGGTACATAACCACAGTTGACTACTTTCTTCTCAATAATTCCGGAGAGTGGTTTTATATTGCCCAGCAGAGTCTTTAAAAATGTAGTTTTACCCGAACCATTCGGCCCAACCAATCCAATAAAATCATTCTGCTCAATCTCAATATTAATATCTTTATGGATGGTCTTATTTCCGTACCCTATCGAAACATCCTTAAAGCGTATGAGAGTATTATTTTTATCCTTAACCATTAGTAGTAATTTTATTTACAATGTTATCTATAAGATCAATATATGATTTAATGTTTTCCTCACCATAAACCTGGGTAGGTATTTTTAGGACTTTGGTACCTGTGAGGCTTGCTATTTGATTAGGTGCATTATCACTATAGAAAACGTCCATAACAATTAACTTAATATTTTTTTTCTTAATTAGTTGAATTATATATGCATTATGTGAAGGAGTTGGAGGAATTCCCGGTTTCGGTTCGACATATCCGGCAATTTTTATCCCAAACCTGTCTGCAAAATATGTCCAGGCAGAATGAAAGAATACTATTTCCTTCTGCTTTAATTGTGACATTTTACTTTCCCATTCTGCAATCTTTACGTCGAGTTTGACCAGGTAATTATCAAGATTTGTTTTGAAATATGAATCGTTTTCAGGCGATTCAAGTGAAAGTTCGTTATAGATCTCCCTTGACATAATCTTTGCATTGTAAGGATCAAGCCAGTAGTGTGGATTGCCATCCGGATGAACATCACCTAAACTTGCATCCACTTTAGTCGTTGGTACCTCTTTTGGCTTGATTTCATCCGAAAGATAAACAATTCTTAAATCAGAGTTTCTTGAACCATCTATTATCTGAGGTGCCCACATTTCAAGCTGCAATCCAATCTCGAAGAAAATATCCGCATTCCGAAGCTTCAACATATAACTCGGTAATATTTCCAGAAAGTGAATATCCTGATCACCCCTTGACAGATAGTCTACTTCAACTTTTTCACCCCCGATATTTTTTACAAGATCGTAAATAACGGTTGTAGTGGTTACGACTTTAATTTGTGCTGCTGTTACTGAGGTGAAAATCGAGAGAATTATGAGAATATTTTTGAACATGATTAACTCCTGTTTGCTTTAGAATGGATGCGCTTTGTGCGGACCCAGCGAAAAAATTAATTGTAGATTAATTGTTGTTTCACCATCTCTGTCAAATCCGTCTGCATAATTGAACATTAAATGCTGAATTCCTAATCTTAGTGCGAGCGTCTCCTCAATTGGATAGTAACCGAACCAGCTCTCGATTCCCGAAGTTTTATTCTGGTCATCATTTGCGGTGGTATTGTAATTCGGCTCGTCGCCGACAATTCCGTAGGTAAAATCGTATTTTGCACCAATACTGAAAATTCTGTTAAACCTGTAATCAATGTAAATAAAAGCGCCGAAAGTGTTAATTTCTTCTTCTGAATCTATATCAAGATCATTTTTTCTTAAAACGTTTCGAGCATTCCAAAGAAATTCTGCCTGGAGAATCAATTGATTATATGAATCCGGTCTGTATTTATACTTAAGATCTATCCCACCGTAGAAATATTTTAATGATTTGTTGTCAGGAATAGCATTTGAATCAATTGAGGTGAAAAAATCTAATCTGTTATATACACCATATGACCCGCTTAAACCGAATTCCAGATTGCTGAAATCAGTTAGTGAAAAAAATGAACCAACTCTTCCTACAAAAATGGGACTATTGCCTCTATCTACTTCATAGTGATGCTCTTCTTCACTTTCATGTTGATGCTCCTCCGTATGACCGTGTTGGATGCTAAGTGCATCACCTTTGAAGATGCCAAGATCAAGCGTTGTATAAACATCCCCGGTCGGAAGGAAAAAACTCACGTCAAAACCAATATCGTTAAAACCTTCCTCTCCAAAATAGATCTGCTGAAACAATGGACGGTAAATGAAAGACCAGGCGTGGGGATGTATGGTATTTATTTTCCCGAATCCTAAAAGATATTTCCCTGCTTTAATTTGAATATCCAAAGGCAAACCTCTCACAATATTTGCATAAATTTCTTCGCCATGGAATTCTCCTTCATGAAATGCTACGTTTAAAGTCGCACGTGCATATGGATTCAGGTACCCTTCAACATATAGTTCAGCATTAGGAATATCAAAATTCAGTTTGCCGTATTCGGGAGTTCCCCTATTAAAATTTGTGAACATATTAAATTCACCAATTGCACTTATATCCGGATTGACCGTAGTTTGTGAATTACTGAAGTTACTAGTTATAAGAATTAATATTAATGAAATAAGTATTCGCATTTAATCTCTTCCTGAATGTTTATGGGATTAAAGAATGTACCCAAACAATAGCTAAACTTACATTAATTAAAGCTCTTGTTGAAGCATTGGTCAGGAATTAAAGGGTGGGGCTCTAAGGTGATTTTTTAAATTGAATAATAAATTTATAAAAGACTTGTCATTTCCGGGTGTTAACTTCAATTCATCATGATGACTTGAAAAAGAACCAGGGAAATTTGAGAATACAAATGAATGGAGCGAATTAAAATTGTGAAGAATCCTGCACTGTGTTTCTTCGGAGGTAATTATAACCTGATTAGTGGATTCAGGTTTTACTGAGTAATCAGAATGGAGTTTAAGATCGATTTTATGAAAATGAAAAATATTTAGTACAAAAATTAAGATGTAGCTTAAGAATGTTAGCCAACTAATGGTATCCCGGTATTTTTTGATCGAATTTTTCACAATTTTATTTACAAGATTTAATATTTTTCAAAATAAAACAAGTAATTTATTTATGAATGTTTTCCGTAAATAACTATCCACGTGCTAATATAATTGCTTCTCAAATAGCCTTTTAATAGATTTGAAAATTAAAATTTTTAGCTTAAAAGAGATTAAATGCATACATTCAAAGGTGTGGATTATTATAATACAGAAACTCTGCTTTCTTCTGAAGAAGTAATGATACGTGATACGGTTAGAAAGTTTGTTTCTGATGAAGTAATTCCAATTATTGAAAAACATAATCGTGAATCAAGTTTTCCGATTCAGCTTGTTCCCAAAATGGCTGAATTGGGTTTGCTTGGTAGCACACTGCCGCAGAAATATGGCTGCGCAGATCTCAATTACGTTTCTTATGGATTAATTACCCAGGAACTGGAAAGAGGGGATAGCGGAATAAGAAGTTTTGTATCCGTACAGAGTTCTCTGGTTATGTATCCGATATTTAAGTTTGGCACTGAAGAGCAAAAGGATTTTTGGCTACCGCTGCTTGCAAGTGGCAAAAAAATAGGCTGCTATGGATTGACGGAACCTGATTATGGTTCAAACCCGGCTGGAATGATTACAAAAGCAGAAAAAGTGCAAGATGGTTATTTGTTGAATGGTGCTAAGATGTGGATTACAAATGGTACTATTGCAGATGTCGCTGTCGTCTGGGCAAAGCTGGATGGAACTATAAGAGGATTTTTAGTCGAAAAAGGAATGAAGGGTTTTTCCGCTCCTGAAATGAGAGGAAAGCATTCATTGCGCGCATCTGTAACATCAGAATTAATATTCGATAATGTATTTCTTCCTGATAAAAATCTTCTTCCAAATACAGAAGGCTTAAAAAATGCACTGATGTGTTTAAATCAAGCGAGATACGGAATTGCATGGGGCGTTGTCGGTTCTATGCTTGCTTGCTATGATTCTGCATTAAATTATGCAAAGACACGGAAGCAGTTCAGTAAACCAATCGCAGGTTACCAAATTACACAGGAAAAACTTGTTTACATGCTGACAGAACTTACTAAAGCACAGTTGCTGAATTTGCAGCTTGGCAGAATGATGGATAAAGGTGAAGCAAAACACGTTCAGGTTTCAATGGCTAAAAGAAATAATTGTGAAAAAGCTCTTGAGATTGCACGCATCGCAAGGGAAATTCATGGTGCAAACGGTATTTTAGATGAATATCCGGTTATGCGGCATTCAGCAAATTTGGAATCAGTAAAAACTTATGAGGGTACACACGAGATGCACACTCTTATTTTAGGGGAAGATATAACAGGAATTCAGGCATTTGATTAGTAATAAAAGTATTTAATATGGATGAGAAAACAAAAATAGAAGAAGCCCTAACTTTTGATGACGTATTGCTCGTTCCGGCAAAATCATCTATTCTACCACGCGAAGTTGATCTCACTACTTTACTTACACCTGAGATAAAACTCAATATTCCAATTGTCTCTGCTGCTATGGATACAGTCACTGAATCTGATTTAGCAATTGCTCTGGCAAGGGAAGGCGGAATAGGAATTCTTCATAAAAATATGTCGATAGAGAAACAATGTGAAGAAGTTGATCGAGTTAAAAGATCAGAAAGTGGAATGATTCAGAATCCTGTTACTCTTTCTCCGGAAAAGAAAATTGGCGATGCCTTAGATCTAATGAAAAAATACAGTATCTCCGGAATTCCTGTTGTTGATAATTCAAAAAGACTGGTTGGAATATTAACTAACAGAGATTTACGATTCGAGCCAAATGTTAAATTAAAAGTATCTCAATTGATGACTAAAGAAAATTTAGTCACAGCGCCTGTTGGAACTACACTTGAAAAAGCCGAAAAAATCCTCCAAAGGTATAAAATTGAAAAACTTCCTGTGGTTGATAAAAGAGGGAAGCTTAAAGGATTAATTACCTTCAAAGATATCATGAAGAAGAAAAAGCATCCGAATGCCTGCAAGGATCATCATGGCAGACTCAGAGTGGGAGCAGCAGTAGGTGTCAGTAAAGATACTTTCGAAAGAATTGCTGCACTTACTGCAATTGGAGCAGACGCGATTGTAATCGACACGGCACATGGGCATTCAACGGGTGTCTTAAAGGTTGTTAGTGAGTCAAGAAAAAAGTTTAAATATATTCAGTTAATTGCTGGAAACGTTGGTACTTATGAGGCATCAATTGATCTTATAAATTGTGGTGTAGATGCTATCAAGGTTGGAATTGGACCCGGTTCAATCTGCACAACACGTGTAATTGCCGGCGTGGGAATACCCCAAATTTCGGCAATAAAGAATGCATATAGAGCTGCCCGGAAAAGAGGCATCCCGATAATAGCCGATGGTGGCATAAAACAAACGGGGGATATTCCCAAGGCAATTGCTGCAGGAGCACATTCAGTAATGATTGGAAGTTTATTCGCAGGAGTTGAGGAAAGTCCCGGTGAAAAAATTCTGTATGAGGGGAGAAGTTTTAAATCTTATCGAGGAATGGGAAGTATCAGTGCAATGAAAGATGGTAGTAAGGATAGATATTTCCAGGATGTGGAGGATGATATTGCCAAGTTGGTACCGGAGGGCGTTGAAGGCAGAGTTCCTTATAAAGGACATTTAGGTGATACTATTTATCAATTAGTGGGAGGTTTGCGTTCGGCAATGGGATATTGTGGTGCTAAAAATATTGAAAAACTTAGAACGAATGCGAAGTTTGTTAAGGTTACTTTAGCTGGATTGCAGGAAAGTCATCCTCACGATGTGATCATTACTGAAGAAGCACCAAATTACCAGGTTCGAAGATAATAATAGGGGTCTTTAATTTTTTATGCTCAAAGTTCTTGTGATATCTTACTATTTCCCACCTATGGGTTTAAGTGGAGTTCAGCGCACTCTTAAATTTGTAAAGTATTTAAATAAATACAATTGGGAGCCGACCGTACTAACTACAGGGAAAGTAGGATACTTTGCTCACGATGATTCATTGCAGAAAGAATTAGATGAAACAGGTGCAAGAGTCATCCGCATTGGAAGTAAAGAACCAAATTCACTACTGGCAGGATTTGGAACATTAAAATTACCACGGGAAACTATCAGGAAATTATTCAATAAACTAAGCCAGACTTTCTTTTTTCCAGACAATAAAGTGTCCTGGTCTAAAAAAGCGGTTAAAAAGACAAAAGAATTAATCAGAACTGAGCATTTTGATCTCATATTTGTGACAGGACCACCATTTTCTCTGTTTTATGAATTTTCAAAAATTAAAAAGTATATCAACATTCCTCTTTTTATTGATTATAGAGATCTTTGGTATGGCAGCTATTTTGCTTTTTATCCTACTCCTCTTCATAAAATTATCCACAAAAAAATGGAGTATAAGTCATTAAAAGCTGCTGACTATGTTTCTGTCACGAATAGAATTGTAAAAGAAAAATTAATAAATTCTTATAATTTTCTCACTCATAATGATATCATAATTATCTCACATGGTTTTGATCACGAAGATTTTGACAGGATACCAGCTCAAATTAAGCCGAAGAACAGAATGGTGTTAACCTATTCAGGCATATTTATGGTTTACAATACACCAAAATATATGCTCAAAGCATTTAAGGAGTTATCTATTGAAAGACCCGATATTGCAAAAAATATTGAGTTACATTTCATCGGATTTTTGAGGGAAGAAAATAAAAAGAGTATTAAGAAATTAAAACTTCAGGAATTTGTTTTTGATCATGGCTATATAAACCATGACGAAGCGGTAGCAAAAATAAAATCAGCTGATGTTCTTTGGATCATGGTCGGTAAAAGAAAGAATATCGATGCAATTTTACCCGGGAAACTTTATGAGTACATAGGTACCGGCAAACCAATTCTTGGTTGTGTGCCCTCTGGAGCGGCAAAGCTCGCATTAAGTGAATATCCTGCTTCCTTTATTTGTGAACCTGATAATGTAAAACAGATTAAATTAAAATTAATTGAAATTTATGATTTATTTAGGAGAAATGAATTTCCCAAAGTAGATGATGAAGTCTTATTGAAATACAGACGTGATTTTTTAACCGAACAATTAGCAAAGCAGTTTAATAATATTTTGAAAGTTTCCGTTGTATGAATGTTCTGATCATTGGTTCCGGCGGAAGAGAACACGCACTTGCCTTAAAGATCAAGCAGAGCACGAATCTATTTAACTTATTTATTTTGCCCGGCAATCCCGGCACAGCCTTTATAGGTCAAAATGTTGATATTAATCCTTCGAATCATGATGAAGTTTTATTTTTTTGTAACGATAAAGAGATTGATCTTGTAATAATAGGACCCGAACAACCGCTTGTTGATGGGCTTGCAGATCTCTTGCGGGAAAATAATTTTAAAGTTTTTGGACCGGATAAAGCAGCCGCTCAAATTGAAGCCTCAAAATCATTTGCGAAGGAAATAATGGAAGAAGCCGAGGTCCCAACTGCTGCCTACATAGAGTTTTCTGCCAAGAACTATGATCTGGCGAAGGAATATATCAAGGAAAAGAAATATCCATGCGTAATTAAAGCTGATGGACTTGCGGCAGGAAAAGGTGTTTTTGTCTGCAATTCATCTGATGAAGCGGAAGATGCATTAAATACCATTTTTTTGGATCAGGTATTTGGCGATTCGGGAGAGAAACTTCTCGTGGAGGAATTTCTGGAAGGAGAAGAGGCATCTGTTTTTGCGATTTGTGACGGCGATGATTTTGTTTGTCTTCCAGCATCTCAGGATCATAAGAGAATCGGGGATAACGATACAGGCAAAAATACAGGCGGAATGGGAGCTTACGCCCCAGCACCCATTGTAACTCCCAAAATCTTTGAGGAAATAAAAAACAGAATAATTTCTCCGACGTTAAAAACATTAAAGAAAAATAATCAGCCGTTTATTGGCTGCTTGTACGCAGGTCTGATGATTACTAATGATGGTCCAAAGGTAATTGAGTTCAATTGCAGGTTCGGTGATCCAGAAACCCAGGTTGTCCTGCCGATCCTTAAGGGTGATTTCCTTCAACTTCTCTATTCGGCTGCAACGGGAGACCTGAACAAAAAACTCGTATCATACAACGGTGGCGCTTCTGTTTGTGTTGTCGCAGCTTCAAAAGGTTACCCGGAATCATACGAGAAGGGATTTGAAATAACCGGACTTGATGAACTACCTTATGATATTATTGTTTATCATGCAGGAACTAAAAATGTAAACGGAAAAATATTAACAAACGGTGGCAGAGTTTTAGGTGTGACATCGGTGATTTCTGAATTTAATTTGAAGCTGGCGAAGGAAAAAGCTTACAATGCTTTGAGCAAAATTAATTTTCAAAACATTTATTTTAGGAAAGATATCACCGATAAAGCTTTACAGTAGCTGACTACATTTTAACTTCATTTAATTTATTCCTACATTTCCTTTCAAAAGATTTAATCTGAAATTTTAATGATACCACTGCATGTACATTCAAATTACACCTTGTTAAACGGTACAATACCAGTTGATAAACTGGTTGCTCAGACTGTTAAATCCAAATTGCCCGCTATTGCATTAACAGATACCAATTCGATGCAGGGCATCGTTCCGTTTATTAAAGCTGCACGACAGAATAATATAAAACCAATAATTGGATGCTTAATAGATGAACCTGAAAATAAAAATGCCTACATAATTCTGCTGGCAAGAAATAATAAAGGGTACTCTGATATTTGCAAAATAATTTCCTCACGAAAATTGAATGATGATTTTTCTCTTAATCAATTACTCAACGATAAGCTTGAGAATTTGATAATCATTACTCCCTGCACTGAGATTTTAAAAAATTTAAGCAGCCGCGAAAATTTATTTGTAGAACTGGTAGCATCAAAAAAAGTTAAATATGAAAATCGCAAGAGATACGAAATTGCCAAAGAAAAGGGAATTAAGTACGTGGTTACAAATCCTGTTTACTTTTTAAATCCAGATGATTTTTTATTGCACAAGACTGTAAGCGCTATAAGATTAAGAACCACAATTGACAATATTTCCGGTGATGAAACTGTTAATGACGAATATTATTTTAAAAATCCGTTTAATATTGAACAGGAATGGAAAAATTTGCCTGAGGCATTAACAAATTCTCATAAAATAGCAGCGGATTGCAATGTTGATTTAAAATTGAACGAATATAAATTTCCGGTTTTTTCCTTACCGGTAAATGAAACAGCAAATTCACTTCTGTGGAAAGAATCGTATAAAGGACTTGAAAGAAAATATGCTGTTATAACAGATAATATTAAGCGAAGACTTGAGATGGAGCTTTCTGTAATTAACGAGATGGGTTTTTCTAATTATTTTTTAATAGTGTGGGATATTGTAAACGAGGCAAAGAAGAGAGGAATGATGATAATCGGGAGAGGTTCCGCTGCGAACAGTTTGGTGGCTTATTGTTTGGGTGTAACCCAGATAGATCCGATTGAGCAGAATTTATATTTCGAGAGATTCTTGAATAAAGCCCGTAGCTCTCCACCTGATTTTGATATTGATTTTTCCTGGAAGGAGCGTGATGAAATCATAAAATATATTTTTGAAAAATACGGTTATGAAAATGTAGCAATGATTTCAACCACAATTACATTCAGAGCTCGCTCCGCATTTAGAGAAGTTTCAAAGGCTTTCGGTTTTACTAATGAGGAGATTTCTAAATATAGTAAAAGAATTCCGTGGACAAATGCTGATAATCTTCCAAATTTATCAAAGCTTTTTCCCGAAGCAAAGGGACTGAATTTTAACAGGGAGCCATGGAAATCAGTTGTTGAAATCGCATCTCAAATTGCAAATTTCCCGCGGCATTTGTCTATTCATCCAGGCGGGATAGTAATTACTCCGACAAAAATTACAGATTACGTAGCACTGGAATATGCTAAGAATAAAGGCTTGGGACTAATAGTGACTCAACCAGATATGTATTCGATTGAAGATTTAGGTTTAATTAAAATTGATATTCTATCGCAACGTTCTTTAGGTGTACTAAGAGATACGATGCAAAGTATTAAAGGATAATTGGACTAATTTCTTTTGCTATTTTCAGTAAAAGAGTTTCTTAATGAGAGTAGCTTAGAATCCTTTTTTAGCAGGAGGAAACTTAATAGAAGTAAACCTGCGTTCTCTAATATTTTTAGTATTCCAACTTTTGAACCATCTACTGTTCCAAAACAGCCGCACTCAATATCTAATCCTCGTAAAAGGCTTATTAAAATAGCGAGGATAAAAATTATCAAAAGCCCGCTTAAAATTGCCGAGTTTTCTTTTACAGAAACTCCAAACAATAGTAATAATCCCGTACACAATTCAATCCAGGGTAACATTATTGCAGAAATATTGATTAAAAATTCAGGCAGCAATTTGTAATTATCTATTGCCTGGGCAAAACTTTCCGGCTCGGCAGTTTTCGAGACCGCAGCAAAAACAAAAACAAAACCCAATAATATTCTTGCAGCCAGTAAAAAAAGTTCGTTATTTAAAATTTTCTTCAAAACTTATTCTTCCGAAGGATATTCAATGGGATAATGTGCATTTTGCCATTCAAGCCATCCGCCAAAGAAAATGTAAACCTGCTTGTAGCCAAGTTTGCTTAATTGATTCGCGAGCAAAATACTTAGATCGCAATCAGTTCCTGCACAGTAAGTTACTAATGGTTTATCTTTTGGTAATTTATCAAGTTTTCGTTTATGGTTTTCAAAATCGTAGTATGGAATATTAATAGAGCCGGAAATGAATCCCATTACGTATTCGGCTTCATCTCTGGCATCAATAAATGTTACTCTGTCGCTGAATAACGAGTAAGCCTGTTGGAGCGTAATATTTTTTGGTTCTTCAAATGTAATTATCTCCGGATTATTCGTTTTTTCTTCTTCTGTTTTTTTCGTTTGTTCTTCTTTAATGATACTCTTTTCCGGAGAATTATTTTGCTTTATTTTTTCGGTTTTGCTTTTTGTAAGTATATCTTCATTTGCAACTGATTCGTTCTGCGAAATATTTGTAGGGCTTTCCTTTACTGAATCTTGTTGAGAAATATTGAAAAGGGAATCAGATGCCCAGGTAATTTCTTTGCTGCTTCTGATCAAAGGAATACCTTTTGGATTGAAAAAGTTCACTGTCAATCCAACAAGAACACTGGTCAGTAAAATGAGCAATATGTTCTAGAGTACCGAAGGCCGGACTCGAACCGGCACGAGGTGTAAGCCCCACTGGATTTTGAGTCCAGCGCGTCTACCAATTCCGCCACTTCGGCGTTTATTTATTTAACAAAAACCTTAACCTTTTCTAATCCAAAGCTCTGTAATTGTCATACTGTTTATGACAATCTTCTAACAAATTGAAGAACAGATTTTTCTTTGTGCGGATCAAAAATATTAAACTTTCACTCACTAATCAATTTAATTTTCCACCACTGGATTAACGATTTCCTCATAAAGCATTCCTGCCTGACCATTATTATAATTGTACCATTAAAGCATAAGAAAATTCTTATCTGAATGGGGTCTGTTTTTCAACGAATTGAAATTATATTTTTTAGTTTGCTGAAAGATTTACTAATTGCCAAACATCAACCATTCATTGCCTCTAACAAATTTTTGAGTTAGTTTGCAATTGTAGTTTAACTCAGGGAAAATAAAATGAATGTTTCAACCAAAGTTAGAGTCATTATTTCATTTATTTTAACTCTCTTAACCTTAAGCCTTTTTGCACAGGCACCTGACACAATGTGGACAAGGACATTTGGTGGAATTCAAAATGAGGAAGGAAGATCGGTCAAACAGACCATGGATGGAGGTTACGTAATAACAGGATCAACAAATTTATTTGGTACCGATGGTCTTTGGTTGCTTAAAACAGATGCATTTGGTGATACACTATGGACAAAAACTTATGGGGGAAGTGCGTCTGATTTTGGCTATGCAGTACAGCAAACGACAGACAGTGGCTATATCATAACTGGATATGTGGAATATCCATCCTGGCAGAGTGCTCTTATGTTAGTAAAAACCAATGCTAATGGCGACACACTCTGGACCAAAAAAATTGGGGAAATAGAAAATGGGAATGTTGGATTTGATGTCGAGCAGACTTTAGACGGCGGATATATTGTAACCGGGATGACTAACTTTTATCTTCCTCCTTACTTCTCTGACCTTTTATTGGTTAAAGTCGGACCGGATGCGTCTAATTTTACCCCTGTCTCCATCACATATCCATTTGGTTTTAATATACATCAAAATTACCCAAATCCATTCAATCCCTTAACAACAATTAAATATCAAATCCCGGAATTAAGTTTTGTTTCACTTGCAATATATGATATTTTAGGAAATGAGGTTGCAACACTTGTAAACGAAGAAAAACAAGCAGGTAATTACGAAATAGCATTTGACGGGTCAACGTTACCAAGCGGAATTTATTTCTACAGTCTACAAGCTACGCCTGGCGGTTGGCAGGCAGGAAATTTTTTTGAGACAAAGAAAATGGTCCTCCTGCGCTAATCCCGACAAAGTCGGGATCGTAAGATAACTGTTGATGAAGTAAACTGTTATTAAATTTATCTTGTTTAACCCCTGCTTAATAACATAGGCGGGGATTTTTTATATCTGTCCAATAACAATACAAATAAAATTCAAAGTTTTCGCAAATCAATACATTAATATTTAAGAAAATACATTAAAACAAGATTTTTATGGCATACAAGTTGGCTATAAGGGTAAGTTATAATTCTTAGAGCTTTACATGGCATTAACAATTTTAATCGTTACAGTCATCTTTGGTGTTATTGTAGTTACTATTGATTACTTAAACAGTCTTAGAAAGGAAAGGCGAGAAATAAAAAAACTATTCAAAGACTGAATAACATATTCCAAAGTATTTTACCTGCAAACATCAATAAATGGTTGCATTAAATAATAAACTGTAATAAAAACATATTAGGTTAGGATTAAACTTTCCGACAAGCATCTGGTAGGTCAAATTTATACACTTAAGGATATTGTAAAAGAAATTAAACACGAATACGATTTATCTTGCAATTCTACAGGTAGTGAACCTGATGCTCCACCGATAATTATTGTCCATACATAAGCATTGATAAAATCTTTATGTACCATTGTTTTCTCCAAATCAGGTACTCACGAGATTAACTTGGTAGGGGATCTTTATTAGTTATATCATCCTTCTTTAACCAAATTTGTCGTTCTGTTTAATAATAATTCATACCGGACGTAATTTCTTCCAACTATAAACCAATGTTTCATTATTGTTCATCACTAGCAAATTCATCAACTAACGATCGAATTGATGTACTCTTGAAAAAATCACAAAAATGATAAAAAAATGAATTTATTAACGGAAACATTATTTGGCACTATAGTTGGTTTTTAGAATAAAACAAATTTTAGGAGGCTAAGGACTATGAACAAACATTTACAACAAAAACAATTTTTCGATTCGTTTTATAACGAAGAAAATTATCCCTACCTTTCAGGTGATGAGCCTTGCCTCGAGCCCGATTGTATGGATGAGGAGCAAATCTACGATAATATTGTGGATGAAGATTTTTCGGACTATAATATGAACGAATTAGAATTAGATGATTACGACGATTTTATGTTAATTTAAATAAAAGGGGGAATTATATTGAAAACATTTATTGGTAAAGATGGTCGTTATGATATAAAGGACAACGGAAACATCATTCAAATGATGGTTGACAACTTGGGGAAACTGACCGGTAAAATTCAGGAGTACAGAGACGTCAATAAAATTCCAAATCCGTTTGACAGAGAAGCGATTAAAAATTTACTAAGGATGTTAAAGATTTACAGTTTCAGCGGTCGCTGCTGAAAGTCAGACATTTATAAAATCTGCATTCCGCATTTCTTTTAGGTGCAAATGAAATAATTTGCCCTTAATTCTTTGTATTACCTTTCTCCAATTTAGCCCAGGAATCTCTAAGCGAAACTATTCTATTAAATACCGGCTGATCTTTTCTGAAATTTTTAGTATCAACACAAAAATAACCTAATCTTTCAAACTGAAAACGATCTCCCGGCTTTACATTTTTCAATGAAGGTTCGAGCTTACAATCTTTCAGAACAATTAACGATTCCGGATTTATGAACTCTTTAAATTCTTTTTCAGCATCTGCTTCAGGATCCGGAACGGTAAACAGCCTGTCGTACAATCTTACCTCAGTTTCAAAAGAATGCTTTGCTGAAACCCAATGAATTGTTCCTTTTACTTTTTTATCACTTTTTCCCGTTCCGCTTTTTGTGTCGGGATCGTAGCTGCATCTGAGCTCTAGAATTTTTCCGCTTTTGTCTTTAATTACTTCTTCACATTTTATTATATATCCGTATCTAAGCCTGACCTCATTACCAGGTGATAACCGAAAGAATTTCTTTGGTGGATCCTCTTTAAAATCGTCAGCTTCAATATAAATTTCTTTGCCGAAAGGAATTTTTCTCCTTCCCATTGATGGATCTTCAGGATTATTTATTGCTTCCAATTCCTCAATTTTATCATCCGGATAATTTGTTAAGACTATTTTAAGTGGGTTTAGAACAGCCATCACTCGTTGTGCTTTTTTGTTCAGATCCTCACGCACACTGAACTCCAGAAGTGATACATCAATTACGTTTTCTCTCTTTGCAATTCCAACTGATTCCGAAAAATTTCTAATCGATTCGGGAGTGTAGCCTCTTCGCCTTAATCCAGAAATAGTCGGCATTCTGGGATCATCCCACCCGTCTACATATTTTCCGTTTACTAACTCTAAAAGTTTCCTCTTGCTCATAATTGTGTAATTAAGATTAAGTCGTGCAAATTCTATCTGTCTCGGGGGATATATTTCCAGCTCATTTATAAACCAATCGTAAAGCGGACGGTGATTTTCGAATTCCAGAGTGCAAAGAGAATGAGTGATTTTTTCAATCGAATCTGATTGGCCGTGGGCCATATCATACATAGGGTAAATACACCACTTGTCTTTAGTACGATGATGATTCTTATGAAGTATTCTGTATAAGACCGGATCCCGCATATTTAAATTGGGAGATGACATATCAATTTTTGCCCTTAAAACATGTTCGCCTTCTTTAAATTTCCCATTTTTCATTCCCTCAAATAATTCGAGGTTTTCCTCAAGGGTACGGTTACGATAGGGACTTTCCTTACCCGGTGCAGTAGGAGTTCCTCTAAATTCTCTGATTTGATCTGCTGTTAACGAATCAATATAAGCCTTTCCTTTTTTAATCAGCTTAAGAGCATATTCATACAAAGTATCAAAATAATCAGAAGCATAGTATTCTCTGTCGCCCCAATCAAATCCAAGCCAGCGTACATCTTCCTTTATTGAATCAACATATTCCTGCTCTTCTTTTGTCGGATTTGTATCATCGAAGCGCAGGTTGCACAGTCCGTTGTAATCTTTAGCCAATCCAAAGTTAAGGCAGATAGATTTTGCATGACCGATGTGCAAATATCCATTAGGTTCCGGGGGGAAGCGGGTTTGTACTTTACCGCCATGCTTATTTGTCCGTAAGTCTTCATCGATAATTTCACGGATGAAATTGGAAACGGGTTTTTTTGTGTAGTTATTCTCTTCTCGTTTACTCATTTAATACTTCAGTATTATTTTAATTGACTAAGTGCGGTATTAATACGGTTAATTACCTCATTCTTCCCAAGTATGTTAAGAATATCGAAAACTCCGGGACCTTCACCGACACCGGATACGGCAATTCTTAAAGGATGAATAAGTTTTCCCTTACTGACATTTGATTCTTCCGCAGATTTTGCCAGCGATGTTTCAAAATCCTCAAGGGTTGGATTATCAAGTCTTTCAAATTCATCTCTCAACTTTTTTAACAGCCTGTTCGAATCTTCCTTCCATCGTTTTTTAAGATTTTTCTCATCATATTCTTTTGGGGCTTCGAAAAAATAAAAACTTTTAGCTAAATACTCTTTTATAAAAGAAACTCTTTCTTTCATTGCCGAAATAATTTTTAACAGATATTCATCGCTGTAGTTATCATTATTGTAATCTGAATTCAAAATTTCTTCTCGCAGCATTTTTAGTACTTCATCGTCATTTTTTCTTCGTAAATGCTCAAAGTTTAACCAGTTCAGCTTTTCAAGATTAAATACAGCACCGGCTTTGTGAACACGGTCAAGTGAAAATTTATCTATCAATTCATTCATCTCATAAAACTCTTTATCATCACCGTAATTCCATCCGAGAAGCGCCACAAAATTTATTAATGCTTCACTTAAAAATCCTTTTGTCCTGTAATCTTCTACTGCAACATCCCCCTGTCTTTTACTTAATTTTGATTTATCCGGATTAAGTAGGAGAGGGAGGTGCGCAAATTTTGGTTTTTCCCAGTTAAAATAATCGTAAATAAGAATATGCTTCGGCGTCGATGGCAGCCACTCTTCACCTCTTATAACGTGTGAAATTTTCATTAGGAAATCATCAACAACATTTGCGAGATGATAAGTTGGATAACCATCGCTTTTAATTAATACCTGGTCATCAATTGTGTTAGTATCAAATTCAACTTTGCCCCTGATCTCATCTTCAAAAGTGACTCTTTTGTTTTCTTCCACATTTAATCTGATAACAAAAGGAATATTCGAATTTATATTTTTTTCTATTTCTTCTTTCCCAAGTGCTAGACAGTGTTTATCATATTTTAATTGCGGAAGTTTTTGCTGCTTTTGTTCATCACGCAGTTTTTCCAATCGTTCCGGAGTGCAAAAACAGTAATAGGCTTTACCTGAGGAAATCAATTTATTACAGTGCTCCGAATAAATGCTCAATCTCTCTGATTGAAAATAGGGTCCAAGCTCACCACCGAATCCGGGTCCTTCATCAAAAGTAATTCCTGACCAATTAAGAGTTTCAATTAAATTTTCTACAGCACCTTCAACAAATCTTTTTCTATCTGTATCTTCAATCCGCAGCACAATTTTTCCGTTTCGGCTTTTTGCATAAAGATAATTATAAAGCGCAGTACGTAAACCGCCTATATGCAGGTACCCTGTCGGGCTTGGTGCAAATCTTACTCTAACAGAATTTTCTTTCATCATAAATAAATAATTGATTGAAACCTGATTTTAAAGATAACAAAGGGAGAATTAAAAATAATAGGGAGAAGATTAGGCTAAGTTCGATTTATTCTTTTACCGGGACTTTGGTTTCGGTATAGTACTTAACTTTTTGTATAAATTCCGAACTGTCAATTGGTTTTGGAATATAATCTGTGGCTCCTGCATCCAGACACTTTTCTCTGTCGCCTTTCATTGCAAATGCAGTAAGCGCTATAATAGGTATATCTTTGTATTCCTCAAGTTCTCTTATTCTTCTTGTGGCTTCGAATCCATTCATTACAGGCATTTGCATATCCATTAAAACAAGATCGTAATGCTGTTCCTGAACTGCATCTAAAGCTTCCTGCCCGTTTTCTACAACAACAATGGATTCGAAATCATTTTTCTTTAAAAGCCTTGTAACAATTATTTGGGAGTGTTTGTAATCTTCGACTAAGAGTATTTTCGTTGTATCTTTTCTCTTTTTAATTTCTTCAGGATCAGATGGTTCTTCATACCGGTTTATCATTTCCGTAATTGAGTTCTTCAAGTCTTCGATATTAGTACTGCTTTTGTGCAGCAGATTTTCGAACAAACCATCTATCCGTTTAATATCTTCTTCATAGCTTTCTTTACCCGTGTAGATTATAATCGGAAGATTTCTGAACTGTCCTTTGGATTTAATCATTTCAATTAAATCAACACCGTTTACTTCTGGCATGTCAAGATCAATTATAGCTAAATCAAGATCGAGACTATTAATTAAATCCATCACTTTTGTTGAATCGGATTGTGCAACAGGTTTGAAACCCGCCTGTTCCACAGCTTCTTTCATTAAAGTAAGAGTGGGAATATCATCATCAACAACTAAAATATTAGAATCTTTACGAAGCTTATAATGGGTTAAGACCTCAACTAAATATTTATAATTTATTGGCTTTATAAAGTATTCGACAGCTCCCATCAAAAACGCTTTCTGTTGCTCTGCTTCAACTGAACAAATAATAACCGGAGTTCTCTTAGTATTTTTTTGTTCTCTTAATTTCTGCAATAGTTCGAGACCGCTTGAATCAGGTAAGACAATATCCATTAAAATTGCCAGATACTGTCCCTCATCAACAATTTTAAGCGTCTGTTCTGCGGAATTGACTACTACCGGCTCATAACCCCACTTATTTAAATAATTAGCTAAAAGTTTTGAAGTAGCAAAATCATCTTCGATAACAAGTACTTTGCTGTTTTGACCCGGTTTTGGCAAAACGCTTATCTGTTTCTCTATTTCAAAGATTTCTTCAACAGGAATTGTTATATTAAATGTAGTGCCTTTACCAATTGAACTTGTTATCTCCAGCTCACCGTTTAAAAAATCGACATATCTTTTTACCAGCGTTAATCCCAGTCCTGTAATGCTTCCATTGCTGGATGAGTATAAATCATAAATACCAAAAGGATTGAATACATCTTTAATTTTTTCTGAAGGTATCCCAATCCCTGTATCTGATATTCTGATTTGCAACTTATTTTTTTCAGAAGAAGAAACCGAGACATTTATCTTGCCTTGTTCCGTAAGCCTGAGTGAACTTGTTAAAAGATTTAAAAGTATATATCGAATTTTTTGTGAATTCAGACTAACACTTTCAGGAAGTTTATCATCAATATTTGTTAAAACCTCTACTCTATCTTTGTTTACTTTTTCTTCGATTATTTTTACAATTTCTGAAATAAATTGTCTTAAGTTTATCGTAGAAAACGAACCAATCGATTTATCTGTTTCTAATTTTGCAAGATCAATCAGATCATTTAACAGTGAAAGCAAGTCATAAGCATTCTCTTTAAGAGTGTTCAGGTAATCTGCCTGGGAATTAGATAGTTTTTCTTCACCTAAAAGAGAAGCAAATCCCATTATGCTGTTTGTTGGCGTGCGTAGTTCGGGTCCGATCGAAGAGACTATTTCACTGACGGAACTGCTTAGACTTCCTTTTTTACCCATCCAAAGCCGTAGAAGATTTCGTATCGCATCACCAATAATTACAATATTGTCCAAATCACTCTTAGTAAACTCATTTTTTTTACCGATTTTTAATAATACCCGTTCTTTATCAGTGACACTTATGTGCAGACATCCTTCTTTCAACAAAACATCGGAAGTTTTAAATTCACAGGAAGGATTTAAATCAAATTTAGTTTCGGTTGAATAAAAATTTACAGATTTACAGTTAGGACAGGCTATTTTCGATTTGTGATTGTAGGATATCTTTGATTTGCTCGATTTACCTAAAAACTCAAAACCATTTTCTTTAACTTTAACAAGAACCGTCGCTTCAAATTCATATTCTTCACTAACAAATTCGCACAGACTGTTGGGAAAATCTTGAGAAGAGGAAAGTGCAAATTGCACTAAATTATTATACCTTGATATAAATTCTATTTTTGAACTTTGCATCTTTTAGTTGTTTATTCTGCGCGTGTAAAAGTATTGAGCATACTGCTTAAAAAATGTATCGAAAAGATAATAAAAATTTACAATTATCAATTTACCAATCAATAAATAATACAAATTTAGTGCTAAAACCCGGGTCAAATAACTGGTAAATATTAACTAGTTTATCGGGAAATTTAATAGGTTTTTGTGATTATAGGAAATTTTTTCCTTCATATGATGTAATTGAGGAAAGTTAAATATTCAAGTCTAACTGTAATCCTATAGTGTTGGAAACGTTTAATGGTATTTCATTAAAACCGGAGCCGATTGATTCTACTCCCGGTTTGTAAGTTTCTGAATACTTTAAGGACAAAGCGATAAAATTTAATAGCTTATATCTTAACAGTACATACCACCTTATTCCCTCCCCAAATAGAGGAATATTAGTTAGTACACCTGTAAGATTATTTTCATATTCGTAAATAGCCGAGTTAAACGAATCTGTTTTGAAGAAAATAATTCTTCCGTAAAAGTTTAAAGAATTGTTAGGTGAAACCCTGATATCCTGGAATATTAAATATCCGTTTTCAGTACTGTTAATTGATTTGATTTTAAATGAATTATACTCAAATCTGCCTCTTAATCTTATTTTATTCGAAAGCGAATATATTAATTCAAACCGCATTAACTGCCTCAGTCTTTTCACTAATTGCTTGGTATTTCCCAGAAGCTCGGGAACATCCTTCTTTTCATATTTATATCTTATCCTCGTTTCCAGCTTTTTGATTGGTTTGTTAGTAAAGTCGACAAGAAATTCATCTCCGGTTGCAGGCTGAGGATTAAAAAAGGTTGAATATGGAAATTTAAACTGATCGTAATAGAAGTTAATTAAACCAATTTTCGTTCTCCACCTAAATCCTGTATAAATTCCGAATTCATTAGTTGTTGCACCCGATCTTTCTCCAAATGCATAACCATGAAAACTGAAAAAATTTCTGGGATAACTTCTTATGGAGGTTATAAAAGTAAAATTACTGCTTAGAGCTAATTGTACTATATTTATTGATGCTACTGAAATACCGTTGTAAGAAAATTCACCTGAAAAATTGAACTTATCCAGATACAAGTTGTAAGCAAAGGCCGTATATTTAAAATCACTTCCTGTAATATCAAAAATTGAAGATGGTTCAAATTTGTTGCTGTAACTCGATTGGTAATGTAGAACTCCAAGTGATAAAAACTTTTCCGATACATAATCGATTCTTCCTCCCCACATTTTTTCCGTAGCAGATTTTCTTTTTCTTATTTCTGAATCTGTTCTGTGAAGTCCATCTATTGGAGTTGATAAAATATTTCCTGTAACGGTATCAATATTTGCATCGAATGAATTATTGGAGTAGAAAACTGAAAAATATAATTTTTCAATTTTTATTGCAGCGGCAGCACCCCGAAAAAAATTATTTTCTGCTGAGCTTGTAAAAGGTTTTATAAGATGATCAGTTCGCTTTACCGGGTAAACAGCATCAGGACCTTTTGAAAATGCGTACGGACTCCAGAATGTTAAACCCTGACCGAATTCTAACAGGTAATCCATTATAACTGCTTTGTGAATAATTCCAAAATCATTAACTGCAAAATGATATGTTGAAAATTCATCCAGCCTCAGTTCACCCGCATCCTTCTGAGCTAAATAACCGATTTGAAATTGCCTGTTATATCTTAGGAGTAAACGATTATAAATATTTGGCTTTGTCCCGGTGAATCTGTTTTCAAGAAAACCCCTGCTTGGTTGTAAAGCATTTATTATCCGGCTTCTAAACAAAATGCTCGACCGCCCCATAAATTTTTCCAGTCCGCTCTCTTCTTTTTCACTGATAATTTGATCCTTAGGTTTTACTACGAATAAAAATGGCTTAATATTTTTTATTCTGCTTTTATCAAGATTTTGAACGGCATTGAGCTCATTCACTGAAAAGAAATTACCGTATCTATTCCTATGGTCCAGTATTAGTTTCGCAGAATTAATATCCATTCCGGGAATTACCTGCAATTCATTTCCTGTTGCAGTATTCAGGTTTATAGGATTTTGCAATAGCTGCTCAATGCTTTCATACAGATCCGAATCATCAATTTCACCGATAGGTTCCTGCAAAATGTCCTCCAGTACTTCTTCTGTCTGAAGGTAGGTTGAATCTGTTTGAGCAAAGCTTATTTTTGTAAGAAAAATAAGGGCCAGTAAAAATTGAAAGGATATTTTTAAGAATCGTCGATAACTCACATTTACGAACGATTTATTTTAAATTCAGATATTTATTAATGGCTTCCGTACGTGAGCCATCTTTTCCAAAACTTAATATTATTCCCGCTTGATGTGTTAATCCTAAATCCGGATGAGTAAAAAGAGAGTAATCTAAACTGAAAATAGAATAATTTATGCCTATTCCTGTGGTAAAACGTGAAGGCTCATTTGAAGCTCCTATACGCAGAGATAAGTACTCAATAATATCGTATTCAATTCCAAACTGAACTGATGGATTATACCGGATATCTTTCTCAAGTGAAAAGTTTAATGAGAAGTTGTTTAATAAATTATAGCTGAAACCGGTTGTAAGTATCATGGGAATTTGATCATCATCATTTCCAATGGACGCCCGATTAATATTACTGACATGAAATCCCCATCGGAAATTATCTAAAATGTAAGCCAGGATACCGGTATTAATGTAAAAGGCACCGGAACTACCATAATTTTTAATTGAAACAGAATGATAGTTAACCGATAATCCCAGGAAAAATAAATTTCCGTAATTATAAGAGTAACCTAAAATTACTTTAGATTCTCTGTACAAATCGAAACCATAAGTAGATCCTCCTGCTGCTATTGAACCGAAGCTGAACGGTTCAAGATAGGCAACGTAACCATTTGCAAGTTCGGTTAAACCAAAAGGGGCAGGGGAATAGTAAACTCCAACTTCACGCCAGTTTATTTGCGATAATCCAGCAGGATTGTTGAATAAAGTAAATACATCATTGGCTAGAGCAACATCTGAATTAGCAAGTGAAATCTGCCTTGCACCCGGATTATATTGTGCTATTGCAGCAATACTGAAACAAAATAATATTACAGAGAGTAAAAACCGTTGCATATCATGCAATAAAAAGTTTATTGAGTCAGTAAATCTAAATTCATATATTAAATCAACAAAAAATATTGAGAAATCCAAAATGAAAAAAATATTATTATTATTTGTTTTATCAGCAACTGCTTGGGCACAGGAACTAAATTGCAGTGTAGATGTAAACTTCGAAAACGTCTCCGTTAGAAACAGGGAGCTGCTCTCCGATTTTGCCAGCGTAATAGAAAGTTATATGAACACAAATAAGTTTACGGATGATATTTGGGATGTTAAAATTGATTGTGCATTAAGTATCTTTTTTATATCTGCAAGCAGCGATTTTGATTACTCGGCTCAGATCGTAGTCGTTAGTCAAAGACCTGTATATCAATCGACTAATAACTCACAAATACTAAAAATAAATGATGGTCAGTGGCAGTTCAGATATGAAAGAGGGCAGGCCTTGTATGCGGGTCAGAGCACTTTCGATCCTTTAACCAGTTTATTGGATTATTATGCCCAAATAATAATTGGTTTCGATTATGATACCTGGGAAGAATTCGGCGGGACCAAATACTTCCAGCGTGCACAGGATATAGTAAATCTCGGCGCAACCAGTGGCGCTAGTTTTGGTTGGCAATCTAGCAGCTCGCCTTACAACAGATGGGGATTAGTAAATGATATATTGTCGGAAAAGTACGCAGCTTTTAGAAGCTCTATTTTTGACTATCATTATGGAATAGATATTTACAATCAGAATAAAGAAGTGGGACAGCAAAAAATAGCAGCTCTTGTAAATACGTTGTATGATATGTATGAAAAATCAGGTGGAATAAACAGTGTATTTATCCGGACTTTTTTTGATGCAAAAAACGGCGAAATTATAAATTATTTAAGAGATTACCCCGATCCGACTATTTTCCCAAGACTAAAAAATATTGATCCGCCTCACAGCGCCGGTTATGATGCTGCAATGCCCTAAATCATGAATTTTATTTTTTACTAATTAAAAATTAAACCTCGCACTCCCAGATGCGGTATCTTTTGTATCTTTCCGCATTCATTAATTCAAGCCCTCTGTTCATCATGTTATTATCTTCAAGCACCCAACTTGCTTCTCCTCTATGAACATTTAAAGCAATTCCTCTCTGTAATATTTCCCAGTAAAAAACTGTATCAAGACCTCTTTTTTGATATTCGGGAATTATTCCGAGGGTTAAAATTCTAAGCCAATTTATTTTTTTCTTTTCACTGAAAAGCTTTATAAAATTGAATGGAAAAAGCTTTCCGTTCATATTTTTAAATATTTGATTATAATCCATCATTACAAGTGCAGCTCCGACTAAATTGCCATCTATTTCTCCAAACAAAACGAGTGAAGGTTCAGCTAAGGGTTTCATTTCTTTCGCCATTGAATCAATTTGTTCTTCAGTCATAGGTACAAAGCCCCAATTTGGTGCCCAGGCTTTGTTATAAACGTATTTGAACTTTTCTAAATCCTTCTGGAAATTTTTCATTTTGAGCTGGCTTATTTTAAGATTATATCTTTCCTTCACTAACTGCTGCCCGCGTTTTAGTTTCTCGGAAGCTAATATTTTTTCAGAAATAATTTTCCAGGCAAATAAATCCTTTGCTTTTTTAAAACCATACCCTTCACAAAGCTGAATATAATATTCTGGATTATATGGCATAAGCAATCTTGGTGAGTCATCGAATCCCTCAACAAGCATTCCGTAAATATCGTTACTCGATGGATTTGCGGGACCTTTAATGAACTTTAATTTTTTTTCTTTGACCCAGCTCTTTGCTGTATTAAAAAGTGCGTCAGCAATAGACTGATCATTTATACACTCAAAAAAACCAAAGTGTCCTGATTCATCATCGTGATATTTAAGATGGGTATCATTTTTTATGGCAGCAATTCTTCCAGCAATTTTTCCGTTCTTGTAGGCTAAAAAATAGTCAGCGTCGGCATCTTTAAAAAATGGATTTTTATTTTTATTCAGAAGTTTCTTTTGCTCCATTATAAGGGGTGGCACCCAATGTTTATAGTCCTTATAAATTTGCCAGGGAAACCTGATGAATTGATTCAATTCGCTTTTATTTGTAACTTTTTTTACCTCTATTGAACTCATAAAATCTCCTTCTCTATAAAAAAAGCATACCCTTTTTGACAGGTATGCTTTTAATAATCACAGGTTTATTGTTTAGATCAATCCTACCTGTTTACCGGTAATTTCAAAAATATGAATAATTTCGTCCAGATGTTCCTTTTTGTGAGTAGCCATATAACTTGTTCGCATCATTTGTCTTCCCTCAGGAACACCGGGTGAGATAAATACATTAACAAAAACACCTGAATCATATAAAATACGCCACATCTTAAAAGCAATTTCATCGTTACCAACGATAACGGGAACAATTCCTGTCCTGCCTTCAATGATATTAAATCCTTTACTCTTTAAACCATTTCGCATGTAATTTGCGTTATCTATAAGTTGTTGTACTCTTTCAGGTTCTTTTTCTAATATTTCTAAAGCTGCAAGAGCAGCTGCAACGGAAGAGGGAGTAGGAGAGGCACTGAAAATTAACGCAGGTGAAAAATGTTTAATGTAGTTAATTACTCTTTCCGGTCCGGCGACAAAACCGCCGAGTGATGCAAAAGTTTTGCTGAATGTACCCATCGTTAAATCAATTTCTTTTTCCAGATCAAATTCGCTTGCAGTTCCCCTGCCGCCTTTCCCAATGACTCCTACAGCATGTGCATCATCAATCATTATACGTGCATTATTTTCCTTTGCAATTTTATTTAATCGTGGAAGGTCAACAATTTCACCGCCCGTGCTGAACACACCATCACTGACTATAAGCTTTGGTACCTCATTCGGAATTTTCTCGATTACTCTCTGCAGATCATCCATATTGTTATGCTTATAGCGAGCCATATTGGCAGTAGCACCTTTTGCCATTAAATTTCCGGCGACAATACAGGCATGATTATCCTTGTCAGAAATAACGTATTCGTTTCTTTGAACTAATGTTGGAATTATACCCTGAGCAGTCTGGTATCCAGTACTGAATAGAAGTACTGTATCAACATTAAAGAATTTTGCCAGTTTAATTTCAAGTTCTTCGTGAAGATCAAGTGTACCTGTTAAATATCTTGATCCGGAACATCCGGTTCCATATTTCTCTACAGCTTTAATTGCAGCTTCTATAACTTTAGGGTGTCCCGTCAGCCCGAGATAATTGTTAGAGCCGGCCATGATAATTTTTCTACCTTCAATCTGAACAACAGGGCCTTCATTTTCCTCAATTGCACGAAAGTACGGATATACCCCTAATGCTTTAACCTCATCAGCTCGTGTGAAGTCAAAGCACTTATTAAAAAGATCCAACTATACCTCCAAGGTTAAATTTGGAATGCTATGATTAACAAAAAGTTGAAGTTTTTTGTTAATTTTGGACTAAAATCTATTACTTAAATGAGATAAAAGCAAATAAAATATCATTATGGAAATTAAAGAAGTAGCACTGGTAACAGGAGCGAATGGTTTTGTCGGTAGTCACCTTGTTGATTATCTGTTGAGTAAAAAATTTAGGGTGAAATGTCTTGTCAGGCAATCGAGCAATTTGAGATGGCTTGAAGGAAAAGATGTTGAAATAATTAATTGCGGATTATTCGACAGAGATGGAATTAAAAATGCGATGGAAGATGTAAATTATGTTTTTCACGTGGCCGGCGTAGTAAAGGCAAAGAATAGGGAAGGATACTTTAAAGGAAATGTCGACGCAACAAAAATCTTACTTGAAACGGCTGAAGAGAATAAGCAAAATATTAAAAGGTTTGTTGTTGTTAGCAGCCAGACCGTAACAGGTCCTTCGTACGATGGAAAACCGGTAAACGAAAAGACAGAATGCAAACCTTTGACTACCTATGCAAAGAGTAAATTTGATCAGGAAAAGCTTGTGCTTGGCTATAAGGAAAAAATTCCTGTTACTGTTTGCAGGGCTCCGGCTATTTACGGTGAGAGAGATACGGAGATTTTTATTTACTTTCAAACATTCAGCAAGGGTCTGACAAGTTTAATTGGGTTTGATAAAAAGATCCTGAGCTTATTACATGTTGCGGATTTAGCTGAAGGACTTTTTTTAGCAGCAACTTCAAAAAAATCAGTTGGAGAGATTTATTTTATAAGTTCTGAAAAATTTTATACATGGGATGAAGT
>WOR8_10001711_pt1 | contig 28491 bp, 19 predicted proteins | sample DeeMarSeWOR38_10_FD_19890 | JGI IMG/M metagenome (IMG submission 19890) | reverse complement strand
ACGGTGGAAACATCGGGTTGTCCTTCGGCTCCATTACCATGATAGGTATTTATCCTTTAGTTGGTTATAAAATCACACCCAAATTATCAGCAGGTATTAAACTAGCCTACGAGTACATCCAGGATAAGCGGTTTGATTCGAATTATAATACTTCCAACTACGGAGCCAGTCTATTTGCCCGTTATCGTATTTTAAGACCGGTGTATCTTCACGTGGAATATGCAGGTTTGAACTATGAACTATACAATGAATTCGGCGAATCGAACCGGGAGTGGATCCCTTTTCTACTTGTTGGAGCCGGCTATAGCCAGCATCTTGGTGGCAAGGCCTGGTTAAATGTTCAAATATTGTTTGATGTGCTTCAGAGTAGCAAATCCCCTTTTAATAATTGGGAACCATTTTACAGTGTGGGTGTAGGGTTTGGATTTTAATACAGGCAATTTTACTATCCACTGGGGCCAATTAGTGTACGTCTATTAAGTATATGAATTCCATAAATGAGGTTTAAATAATCATACTGTAAATGACAAAACTTAGACAAGGATATCAAATTCAGTTGCATGAAACTAAAAATATGGGCGCTTGGATTTTTATTCAGGATATGCTTATCCTTCGGGGCAAGCACAGGGTGGGATGAACCTGTGGCCTACAATTCCACGCCTGTGAATTTCCAGAACCTGATCCCTGTGAAAATTTAATGAACAAACATTAATTTAGTATTGTTGTTAAAATAAAGTAAAAAACTATAAAAAGATGAAAACGAAAATAACTTATCTGATCTATTTATTACCCATGTTGATTATGGGAGCATGTTCCAGCGTTAAAGTAACAACGGATTATGACAAATCCGTGGATTTCTCAAAGTATAAAACTTTTGAATACTATGGATGGGCAGAAGAGAGTGATAAAATCCTCAACCGGTTCGATAAAGAACGAATTGAAGCAGCATTTGGTGATGAATTTGCAAAACGGAATCTAAAACTGGTTCAGGAAGGAGGAGATATGGTCGTATCTTTGTTTGTAGTCGTAGACCAGAAAACCAGTACTACAGCCTATACCAATCATTATAATATGGGCGGTTATGGTTATGGCGGCTGGGGCTGGGGATACGGTGGTATGGGCATGGGATCTTCCACGACTCACTACTCCGAAAATGATTATCTGGTAGGAACCCTCGTGGTAGATGTATTTGATAAAGAATCCAAAAAGCTTGTCTGGCAGGGTGTTGGACAAAAAACTGTAGATGAAAATCCAAATACCAGGGAAAAGAATGCTATGAAAGTAGCTGAAGCCATTATGAAACCATTTCCAATTCAACCTGTCCAGTAGAATTGGGATAAAGAATAGTTCATTGGTATCACTGCTAAATACAAAAGGTGTCAAATATCCTGAATAGCCTGTTCTCTATCCAATTAAAAAATCAGACCCAGGAATAACCTGTTCCAGGATATAAACGATCAATGCTTCTTTAAATGTTGCAGGAAAGAAAGAGGGGAATTATAAATTAGGAATTAATAAATAGTTATTAAATAACACTAATATGGAAAAACCCACCTCTCCGCCAATCACCGAGGCGATGCTTGAAAGGGGGAAAAGACAGCTTAAGCGTGTTGAGTTAGTAGTGGATGTTATTTATGGCATCATGATCTTTCAGCTTTTCTTAGCGTTACCCAGGCCCGAAATCGAGGGATTTACAAAGGATACCATTTTACAGGCCTATTAAGATCATTATATTAATTTCATTGTCGTAATAGTAGGGATTGTATTGATTCTGTTATATTGGAATTTAAGTAATCTTCAATTCTGTAATTTGGCTAGGTCGAATGGTAAACATGCCACCATTTCTATTTTGCAAATGTTCTGTCTTCTGGTTTATTTTTATTTTGTTCGTTTGGATACCGAACTGGAAGGTGTTGGAATTGCATTATTAATGGAAAGTATATTTCTGGCCATCGCGGGATTTTTGGGAATCTATGGCTGGTATTATGCCGAAAAAAATAAATTAACTTCAGGAACAATGACTGAAGAAGAACGGGATAAAGCCTATCTGAAAATGTTACCGGAACCTATCACTGCCCTTTTAACCATTCCTTTTGCCTTTTTCGGACCAGGTATCTGGACTGCAGCGTGGCTGCTGATGATCCCGGTAACAAAAATCACCAAAGAAGTCCGGCAGAAATTAAAAAAATCCTGATTGTTTAACTGTATTACTCCCAATCGATAATATTTTATTAAAGACTTGAATTTATCAATCCAGAGGGTCAGTTCAGTAATTATGTAGTTAATAATTATGAATTATAAATTATTAATTCTTAATTCATAATTATTAATAACCATGAAGCTTTTCCAGATTGATGAGGCAATATTCCCTGCTGATCATATTTATTCTATCCCTAAGTTCTTTCGGGGCAGCTTCCGCATTAGTAGAATCCGACTCTTCTCAACAAGAAACTCCATTTCGTAAAAAACGATGGATGGTGGGCTTGAATGGTTACCTTACTTCCTCAAGTACAAATCTTTCCGGAACCAACGGACTAACGGATAACTTTTCTAATAATTTTTTCTACAATTTGAATGGTTCTTATTTTTTAAAAAGCCGGTTGAGTATAGGATTATTTGTGGGAATGAGCAGGACAAGTTCCGAAGAGTTGCTCATCCGGGAAACAGAGGGTTTTGTAACCGGTTCAGGTATACGGTATTATCTATCAAAAAATCAGGAAGGCAGCCTGTATTTTCAGGGATCCGTATTCTATTCACGGTTTTATGACCGTTCAGCCATTATAGACATTGTCAATCCTATCGATAATATACTAACGGGTTCTGGCATCGGCGGTAATATAGGGCTGGGTTATTCATATGTCATTAAAGATATGATAATCCTGGAAATTGGTTTTGACAACAACTTTAGTTGGTTTAGTGGTGAAATAACCAATCAAATCACAAACAGTAAATCAAAACAGAACTTTTCCCAATATGAACTAAATTTCAACTTTGGCCTAAGTATTCTTATTGGCACTGGAATTAAGAAATGAAAAAATATTTCTTCATAATAGTAATGATTGTATCATTCTTCAGATCCTCCAGCCAGGATTCGAATCAAGAGTTTTATAGGTCTGACACCTTGAAAATCAAAAAGAAAGTCCAGTTTATTGTATTGCCTGTTATTTTTTACACTCCCGAAACCCAATTTGGATTTGGTGGCGGTCTCCAAACTTTTTTTTTCAACCAAACCAACATCTATAATGCGAGGGAATCAAATATCATGTTGACAGCGATTTATACAACTGAAAAGCAATTCATCCTGGACGTGATACCCAAAATATATTTTAATCTGGGGAATCTTTTTCTGGATGGACTTTTTAAATACAAGGTATTTCCAAATTCATTCTGGGGTATTGGCAATAACACGCCTGAAGATAACCTGGAACGGTACAATATGCGGTCTACTATCTTTAAGGTGGCTTTATTACAAAGATTACCTCCGGATCTTAATTTTGGATTCGAATACAGATATGAAAAACACACCATGTTGGAACTGGACTCCGCTGGACAGTTGATCAGTGAAGACATCCCGGGATCTTCTGGCGCTACGATTAATGGACTCTCTTTTGTTTTCAATCTGGACAGTCGTGATAATGTATTTTCCAGTGTAAAAGGTAGTTTTATGCAATTGACGGCTGGATTTTCTGCGAAAGCAATCGGTGCCAGTCATAGTTATAATAAATACATCATCGATTTAAGAAAATATTTTCCCATACGGGAAAAAAGTTCTATAGCTACACAGTTCTATTTTGAAAGTACCTTTGGAGATATTCCTTTTCAGACAAAAGCTTACCTGGGAGGAGGCGAAAGAATGCGCGGATTTTTCCGCGGAAGGTACATTGATGATCACATGTATGTAGTACAGGCTGAATACCGGAACCGTTTTGCCAAAAGATGGATTGTTGCTGGTTTTGGCGCACTGGGAGAGGTCGCTTCCAGGCCCAGGGAATTTATTAGTGACGTTAAATATAGCCTGGGGGGTGGAATCCGCTTTCAGATCATAAAATCCAATCCTACCCTCCTCCGCCTGGATGTGGGCTTTGGAAAAGGAGGTAATTCAGGTGTTTATTTCGGGGTGAATGAAGCGTTTTGAGCTGGGAGACGGGGAGGACGTGGAAACGGGGATATGAGTTTCATTGTCTACTTTGCGAAACCTTTGCAAAATGTGCGGGAACTATTTTTTCACAAGGCCCGCAAGAAAACGCGAAGTGCGTAAAGAGTGAGGATTGTTAATCTGCCATGTTTTTTATTTTCATGCAACAATCCCTGGAAGTCGTCTATATCCGTCAGGAAGCACCTTGGCCTTGAATATTAGCAAAATAAATTATCTGATTCATTTTTACTGCTTTTACTATCTATACTTATCAAAATTATCAATAGATAGATCATCCGGAAGAATTCCCAGTGTGACAATAAAAAAAGTGAGTGCCTTGGTCCCGGGTTCCACATGTCCTCCGAATGCATTATTTTCATCGGAAAGGGTCATATGGGCATGGATCCTCCCATTCATGATGTACCCCTGGAGAGTAGTAAGATCCAGTGCTCTCGAAGCTTTCGGATATTCTTGGGCCGGCGGCAGATTTTTATCACTTACCACGTGAAAATGATAATCGGTCACTGAACCAATTCCGGCCAGGATCACGGCATTTTTGATATTTTTTTCGTCAGGATCACGGCATTTTTGATATTTTTTTCGTTGATAGCCTCTTGCAATCCCTCCAGAAGATCTGTCCCGGATCGCATCCTGATGATTTCAATTTTTTCAATAGCTGTTGTAACAGCATACACATCAGGCAACTGCTCTTGTGCAAATGATTGTATATTGAAAAAAATGAGAAATAAAACAAAGAGATTCTTCATAATATTAATATTTTAAAAAATGAATAAATCGGACGTGAAATGCTAGTGAAAATCATTTTTCATCTAGGCTGGTAATTTACAAAATAATTAATATAGGTTCTAAAACAAAGGTTAAGCCTGCAAATATCACTGGGAAAGACGTTGTACACAATTTTCTTTTTTAGTAATGATAGTCTTATAGCTAAACATGATTTGTCCCATCTCAAAAAAACCTATCAACCAACCAAGAAACCTCTGTGATCGTTCAGGAAAAACGTCAAGGATGCTAATCCGATTATTCTTATTAATTTTAAAAAGAAGATTTTTGGAATAAAAATAGTAAGATTTATAAATTTTTAAACACTACCCGAAATGGATAAAATCAAAGAAATCGCAAAAATGATCGATCATTCCCTATTGCATCCGACTATGACGGACAAGGATCTTAAAGATGGGTGTGACCTTGCTAAAAAATATGATGTGGCCTCAGTTTGTATCAAACCCTACGCTGTAAAAGATGCTGTAAAATGGTTAAATGGTTCGGATGTTAAGGTGGGAACTGTAATAGGTTTTCCGCACGGTAATTCCGCCATAGAAGTTAAGCTGGCTGAAACACTGGAGGCGGTCCGGGACGGGGCAATCGAAATTGATATGGTGGTCAATATAGGTAAAGTGCTTGGAGGAGATTGGAATTATGTAAGAAACGAGATAGCGGCAGTTACAGAAATCTGCCACCAGAACAATACCATTGTGAAAGTCATATTTGAAAATGATTTTTTACCAGATGATAAATATAAAATCAAATTATGCAAGATATGCAGCGATGTGAAAGCTGATTTTGTAAAAACATCAACAGGCTATGGGTTTGTTAAGGGAAAAGATCACAAATACTCTTATAAGGGTGCCACATCAAAGGATCTGAAACTGATGCGACAATATTCAGGCGCGAAAGTACAGGTCAAAGCTGCAGGAGGCGTTCGATCACTCGAAGACCTGTTAAAGGTAAAACGACTGGGTGTGACGAGAGTGGGTGCCACGGCAACCGCCGCGATTCTGGATGCCGCCAGGATAAAATATGAAACGGGGGAAATAAAATCTAAAAGTACGCCCAAAAGGAGTTCTGTGAAAAAAAAGGATCAGGGATACTAATATATTTTTGAATGATTGAATGCTTCGCCTGCCGACCGCGTGTCACTGAAGCTTTAGCGGTGACACAAATTTTTGGTGAATGCAGGAGTGAATGATTGAATTAATTTATTGTACCAATGAACTATTGATCTATTGAACCATGATATACAGACCTTTCGGAAAAACAGGCATTCATGTTTCAGTCGTTGGCTTTGGTGGCTGGGCATTGGGCTCCCACTGGGGCATGCAACCGGAGCCAGATTCTATTGAAGCTTTAAATAAAGCCATAGATCTTGGGATTAATTTTATTGATACGGCCATTGCCTATGGGGATGGTAAAAGTGAACAGGTAATAGGAAAAGTCATTCAAAACAGGTCCGAAGAAATTTTTGTCGCCTCCAAAATACCACCCAAACCAGGCCCATGGCCTCCATCCCCCTACTGTGTAGCGGAAGAACGATTTCCTGAAAATTGATTTTACGTTAAAGAATCTTAAACGGGAATATATAGATGTGATGCAGATCCACACCTGGACCAGGGCATGGAACAGGAATCCATTCCCCTTACAAGTGTTAAGAGAATTACAGAAGGAAGGGAAAATACGTTTTATTGGTGTATCAACCCCGGAACACGATCAGAATGCCCTGATTGATTTAATGAAAAATGGTTGGGTGGATGCTGTCCAGGTGATTTATAATATTTTTGAACAGGAGCCGGCTGCTGAATTTCTACCAGTAGCCCAGGAAAATGGTATCGGTGTGATCGTAAGAATGCCTTTTGATGAAGGTGTATTGACGGGAAAATACACAAAGGATCATCAATTTCCTGAGGATGATTTCAGAACCCGGTATTTCGCCGGTGACAGGTTGGAAAGAGCTGTAGAACGAACTGAAAAAATCAGGAAGGATATACTGGATTCAGGGTATACACTTCCTCAAGTAGCCATTAAATTTTCATATAATCACCCAGCCGTTAGTACCGTGATTGCAGGCATACGTAACGGGGAACAGGCTCACATGAATGCTGAAGTAGCTGAATTACCAGATCTGGATCCAAAGCTGGTTCAAAAACTTCGAAAACATGCCTGGCTACGGGCATTCTGGTATGCTGGAAAATAATTATTTTGAAAGGTTCCCGTCTGACGGCGTTACTCGGTCAGAAAGGGCGGGTCGGTCTGACCGGGATTACCAATTATTTGAATTATAAAATGATATATTTTGAAATTTTGTATAATATTTATAAATTATAGTTCATTTTTAAGAGAGTTGATTTTAAGGTAGGAAACCAAACAAAAGACTGTAGACCCTTCTTCCATTTGATTATACGGTATCGGTATACGAAAACAAATTACATGCATGCAAGCGTGAAGTTGGAAGTTTAATATAAAATCAGAACTTCATATGGAAACGCAAGAAGCACTACCTCCCAGCCAATCAGGCTACCAAGAAATCTATGGCCAAAAATTACTTATTTTTATTTTTTTCTTCATTATTCCTTTATTGGCATTCAGCCAAGTTACGGATAAGGATAAGGATAAGGATAATCCTGATGAAGAAAAAACGGTCATCATATGCTATGAGGGCCAAACAATTGAGGTTGAAAAATCAGATCTGCAGGACTACTTCCATAATGGTGCTACCCTAGGATCTTGTGAAGAACCAATCATTTATGATGGTATCCTTAAGCCATATCTTCCACAAATCGGTAAAATAGAGGAGCCCCTGGGAAATGAACTGACGGCGCTATATGAAATTTATGAAAAGACCGGAAGTGCTGCCACCAATGACATATTTATTGTTCGTAGTGGATCGAAGGTATTAATTGAAATAATTGCCAAAGAAGGAAAAGTATCGGATTTACTTGCCTACCTCTCCCAGGAATATGGTCTAACAGAATTACTTCAGGATGGATATAATCCGAATCCCCAGGTAATTGCCGTGTTTTTCCCTATTGATAACCTCCCTGATTTTAATAACGAACCATGGACAAACCTCTTACAATATGTTCGACCTGCATACCGGCCAATAACAAATATTGGCATGGTTACCAGCCAGGGTGATTTTGCCCAGCGGTCCGATATTCTTCGGTTAGGATACGGTCTTAATGGGGAAGGGATCAAGGTAGGTGTTATGTCAGATAGTTACAACAGTCTTGGACGTAATGAAGCGTTAGTGGATATAGTCAATGGTGATTTACCAGGACCCGGAAATCGATTTGGTTATGAAACTCTTATTGATGTTGTGCAGGATTACAATACTCAGGAAGTGGATCTTTCGATCATCAGTGATGAAGGCAGGGCCATGCTTCAGATTATTCATGATATTGCACCGGGTGCTACCCTGGCTTTCCGGACAGGATATAATTTTGCCAAGGATATGGCTATTGGAATCCGATCATTACAGGAGGCCGAATGTCAAATTATTGTGGATGATCTCACCTATCCTAATGAACCCTTTCTCAAAGATGGAGTAATAGCTAAAACGGTGGACAGTGTGGCTGCGGAAGGGGTATTATATTTTACATCAGCAGGAAATTTTGGTGATCATTCGTATATGAGTGAATTCTACCCAAATGCTGCGAATCCATCGTATCACGATTTCAGTTTAGGCGGAGGAGACACAGCTCAACAAGTCACCATGGAACCGGGTTATTACCGGATTGTATTGCAATGGGAAGGTGACTGGTATTCACTGGGAGAAACCGCCAACGGCGGTGCAGATACAGATCTTGATATATATCTAGTGGATGATCAGGGTAATATTATCGTAAGCAATAATGATAAGGATGTGACCCGTGATCCCATGGAATCCTTGTATTTTACTATTGAAGACGGTACGGCTGCATCCAATATTGTCATCCATCGGGCCTCCGGTGATAGAAATGTGAAGTTCAAGTATATTATTTTCGAAGGTAATTTCATTGATTTTGAAGAATATAAAACGGGCACTTCCACGATCACAGGACATGCCAATGCGGAAGAAGCGATCACCATTGGAGCTATGCTTTACAGTAACACCCCTGCATATGATACCTTAGCACCCATTGCCTCCTTTTCTTCTCGTGGAGGAACACCTGTCTGGTATGATGTTCTAATGCAGGAAGTTATCAGGGAAAAACCTAATTTAATTGGTCCAAACGGTGTGAACACAACAGTTTCTTTTGGCAGTCTGAATATTGACGGAGATAATTATCCTAATTTTTTTGGTACATCGGCTGCGGCTCCCCATGCGGCAGGAGTAGCTGCCCTTTTGCTCCAAGCACAAAATAAATTTGGGGATATTATTGATGTAAAGGATGTGTTACAAACATCGGCATATCAAATCGGAGATAGTGATCATGACTTTGTTAATGGATATGGATTAATACAGGGGCATGCGACTATGGAAGGCTATGCCGTTGCAAGACCAATCATTTCATACTTTCAGGTTCCTCCCCTAACGATACCAGGTGAGGAAAATTTCGAGGTAACAATAACCGGAAATTTCATAACACCAGGTACTAAAATCTACTTTGATGGAGCTGAAAGGGTTACTAAATTTGTAAATTCAACGACTTTGAAGGCTAAGATTTCTACTTTTACTGGAGATCCCCCACTGGTGGCATATACTCCCCCTATCACATCACTTGGTAGTGATGGTGGTTTTTCTTTGGATACCTTATTCTTTTACAAACCACATAAAAGTCAAATCATAGTCAAATCAGATGATAAAACCAAAAAATACGGTGAGCAACTGCCGGTTTTTACTGCCTCCATATGGGTAGATAGTATACCTCTTGCTGAATCAGGACTTACGGTCTTTGATCTGGGACTTGAAAATCTGCAATTTACCACCTCCGCTACCAGCACCAGCATTGCAGGAAAGACCTACTATATACAACCGGTGGATATAACTGCTGAACTGGATCCATTATTATTGGATCTATATGATTATCATTTTGAACCTGGAGATTTAACCATTGAAAAACTACCTTTAACAATCACTCCTAATGACCTGACCGTAACCTATGGAGATAAAATCGAGGGTATTACTTTCCATTATAGTTTTGACAGTACAAATATGGATCTGAATGAAATCGGAGATTTTCTGGCCAGTCTGGAACAGGAACATCAATCGAGTTTTACAGGAGAGGATTCCATAGCCATTGTGGATAAAGGAAGGCTGCTGGTAAATAAGGGAAGATTGCTGGTCAATAATCTGGGTTTTACAGCTACCGAAGACTTATTGTTAAATAAAGGACGGCTGCTTGTGAATGGGAATGTCACTATTGATCTGGACACTTCACTATTATATGATTATTATCAAAATCCGGATGTAACATTGACCAATAAAGGCCGATTGTTAGTGAACGGGAAATCACTGACGGACGGTACGGCCATTACGGATAAAGGAAGACTCCTGGTTAATGACGGAGGTCTGATAAATAGTGATGACGATACCGATGAATTCGCAAATGTGGTGGTTATTGTGGATGAAGCGGATTCAGCCATATCCACCATTTATTCAATTAATATGATTAGCGGAATTGATGTGGTCACCGGTGACTCAACACATTTTATCGTTCCGGGAGCCTTTCTGTCACCGGCAGCAGCCAATTTTGATATTACTTATGCTTTGGGTAATCTGTATGTATTGCCTGCACCACTATATATGAGTGTGGACGATAAATTAATTTTTATGGGTGATCCAATGCCTGAATTCACAGTGACTATCGATGGTTTCAAACTTAATGAAAGTGAAAGAACTGTATTTTCAAGAATTACTTATACCCCAACAACTTATTCAACACCTGGAATTTATGATATTGTTCCGGATTTTGAATGGATAGAACCCGTTAATTATATTCCTAATCCTGATCCAGTTATCCCGGGTGTATTAACTGTCCGAAATTTAATCAACGGAAAAATTGCGGTATCTGCGGAAAATGATATAGAAAATCTAGAACTTACCCTTATCAATTCAAATGGGACTGATCCAATAACTATTACTACATTGGTTAGTGAAGTACAAGATCCTGATTTTTCACCTGATGGACAGGAAATTGTATTCTCCTTGATCGATAATGGTTTATCCAACCTCTGGAAAATTAATACGGATGGAACTAATTTAATCCAGCTTACTACTGATGGCCTTAGCAGGCAGGCCAATTTTTCACCTGATGGAGCTCAAATAGTTTACATAAATGACGGTGATATTGCAGTCATGAATAGGGATGGATCCAATCCACAAATACATTTAGAAACCGAATTAAAAGAAGAGTGGCCATTTTTCTCTCCGGATGGGAAAGAAATATATTTCACAAGAATTGTGGGAGGTGGATTAAATGAATTATTTAAAATAAACCTGGGCTCAGGATTATCTGATTTGATTAGCTGGTGGCCCGGGGATGGATTTGATAACGATATAATAGGTGGTAATCATGGAATATTGCAGGGTGGGGCCACATATGGCCCGGGTAAGGTGAACGAGGCATTTGTGCTGGACGGGATCGATGATTTTGTGATGGTTCCGGATAACCCAGGTCTGAATTTAGGGAAATATGATTTTACTATATCTCTCTGGGTGAATTTCGTCGATACGGATGATGAACAGGTATTGATGGAAAAATGGATACAGGATTATGAAGGCCTGTCCATGGGTTGGACTTTGACTAAACTGCCAGGCAATGTCTTACGCCTTGCATTACAGGATGGTATAGATCCTGAAGTAATTCTGGATGTAACCCCAGCGTCTATCCCGCTGAATACCTGGCATCATGTGGCGGTTAGCAGGGAAGAAAATACCTTCAGCATGTATTGGAATGGTAGTTTTATTGATAGCCTTAGCTGTTCCTATAATTTGAATAGCACATCTTCATTAAAAATGGGTCATAGAGGCAATCCCGATGATACTCCCGGTTCTGATGATGATCGGGGATTCTACCTCCATGGATCTATTGATGAGGTCAAGATATTCGATCGTGCGCTGGATACAACAGAAATAGAATCTTTATTTATGCCCTTTGAAACACAGATCACCTCCGATGGTATTTTTTATCGCAAACCCAGTTTCTTCCGGGATGGATCCAAGATCTTAACGACACGTGCTGATAATTCAGGCTTACCCAGTTATGAAATTATGACCATGGATCCCGATGGCAGTAATCAGTCCAGTCTTTATACCGGAACAGTACGAAGTGCCACTGTATCTCCTGATGGTTCAAAAATAGCTTTTATCAGAGATACAGGCCTGGGCGTGCTCTTCGAAATGGATACAACCGGATCCAATGTGCAACAACTTTACTCTTCAGGACCACTTACATCTGTATGGGAACCGGATTGGGGTACGTATCCGGATAGTTATATAACCATACCGGATCCGAACTTCGAACAGGCGCTGATTGATCTGGGGATTGACAGTGATGGAAAGCTTAATCAGCAGATCATGAGGAGCGATGCTGAGGCAGTAGCATTTTTAGATATTTCAGATCCACTAAATAATCCTAATTTACCCAATGTAAATGAGAAAATTTCTGAGGTAACAGGTATAGAAGCCTTTACCAATCTGAACTATCTTAATTGTACGGATAATCTTTTAACAAATCTGGACATCACACAGAACTGGGCATTGACTGAACTGTATTGCAGCCTGAACCAGCTAACGGAATTGGATGTATCAAAATGTACAGACCTGATCATTTTACACTGTCAGGATAATTTATTGACAGAACTGGATGTGTCGAAAAATACATTATTATTTGATATCAATTGCTGGTCCAATCAACTGACAAGTCTGGATGTTTCCCAAAATACTGAGCTGATAGATTTTGCATGTGATAATAATCAACTCACTGAAATTGATATCACACAAAATATTTCCTTGATTAATTTCTCTTGTACGAGTAATGAGTTGACCTCATTGGACGTAACGCAAAATACGGCTCTGACAAATTTACAATGCCACAGTAATCAACTAAGTGTTTTAGATGTAACTAATAATGGAGCCTTGGTTACCATATCCTGTGCGTATAATCAACTGGAGCAATTAGATGTATCCAATAATTCCAATCTGGAGTCCTTATCCTGTGATTCCAATCAGCTATCTGGTCTGGATTTATCTAATAATACCCTCCTAAAAGAATTATATTGCCAAATCAACGATTTAACAACTCTGGATATTACGTCGAATAAGGAGCTTATCAATTTCAGCTGTTCAGAAAACCAGTTGACAAGTCTTGATCTATCTCAAAATACCAAGCTGGAAATCATTTGGTGTGATATGAATCAATTTACTGGTCTGGATTTTTCTGCAACTACAACTTTACGTGAAATTTTCTGCCAGGCAAATCAACTAACATCCTTGGATGTAACTCTGAATGCAGCTCTGGAAATATTACAATGTGGGGCCAATCAATTAACTGTGTTGGATGTTTCGCAGAATCCTGCTTTGGTGGATCTGACGTGCTATGAAAATCAGTTAACCACATTAGATGTATCCCAGAATTCAGCTCTTACCAATTTATCCTGTGATGTCAACCAGATAAACAGCCTGGATGTTTCTCAAAATTTGTTACTACATTATTTATATTGCTCATCTAATCAAATGACCAGCCTGGATGTGAGAAATGGGAACAATGCCAACTTTACTACTTTTGTAGCCAGTGATAATAACCTGAACTGTATCAGTGTGGACGACGAATTGGCTGACCATTCAGGCTGGGTTGTGGATTTGGGCGTTAGTTTCAGTAATGATTGTAGTATACCGATTCCTGTACTGGTTTCCGATCCTAACTTTGAACAGGCCCTCATTGATCTGGGTATCGATCGAGCAGGCATTCTGGATGGGCAGATCTCCGTTTATGACGCTCGGGTAGTGACAATCCTTGATATTTCCGATCCTGTAAACAATCCAAATCTGCCAAATGTAAATGACAGCATCAGATATCTTACTGGTATCGAGGAATTCACAAACGTATCCCGCCTTTATTGCCAGTACAATGCTCTTACATCTCTTGATCTTTCTGAAAATACTTCACTACTACAGTTATGGTGTTTTAATAACCGGATTATCGAACTTGAATTTTCTTCAAATCCATTTCTGGAAGATTTACTTTGTTATGAAAATCAATTAACAAGTTTAGATGTATCCCAGAATAGTGCCCTCATCCATCTGAATTGTTATGGCAATCAACTAACGAGTTTAGATGTTACGAATAACACAGCACTTACCGGACTATCTTGTTCCAGCAATCAATTAACCAGTTTAGATATATCACTTAATACAGATCTTACTGGTTTAGATTGTGCTGGTAACCTACTGACTACTTTAGATGTATCCTCAAATACAAGTTTGACATATTTACATTGTCCTTTCAACCAATTATCCAGTTTGGATGTTTCTGCAAATACTGATTTAGTTAATTTATTATGTGCTGGTAATCAGTTAACCAGTTTGGATGTTTCTAATAACACAGCACTTACAGAAATAAAATGTGAAGACAACCAGTTGACAGAATTAGATGTGACACAAAATACCGCGCTTCAATTCCTGACGTGTAACCACAATCTTTTAAATAGTTTGGATTTAACTAACAATACAGTCCTATTACAAGTAGATTGTGGGGCCAACCAATTAACAGAATTAGATGTTTCTCAGAATATTTTACTTGAGGATATAACCTGTTATGAAAACCAGTTAACCAGTCTGGATGTATCCAATAATTCGGCACTTTCTGCATTATCCTGTGACGTCAACCAGATAACAAGTCTGGATGTATCACAGAATCCTCAACTCACTTATTTATATTGTTCCGTAAATCAACTCACCAATCTGGATGTACGCAATGGGAACAATGCCAATTTTAATACTTTTGTCGCTGATCAAAACAACCTTACCTGCATCAGTGTAGATGATGAAACGGCCGACCATTCCGGCTGGATCACCGATTACGGTGTGAGTCTAAGTAACAATTGCGATATACCCGTCGATGTGCTCATTCCTGATCCAAATTTTGAACAGGCATTGATTGATCTGGGTATTGACCGTTCAGGTATCCTGGATCATCAGATTTCAGAATATGATGTGCTTGTCGTAGATCAATTGAACATCTCGGATCCATTAAATAATCCTGATTTACCGAATGTCCATGCAAAAATCTCCGATCTTGCGGGTATTGAAGCCTTTACAAATTTAAAATACCTGGATTGTTCCTTCAACGAAATCAGCGATCTGGATATTACTCCACTTTCCAAACTGATTGAGATCTGGTGTACCGATAACCTGCTAACACATTTGGATGTTTCACAGAATCCTTCACTTATAGATATCCGTTGTCATTCTAACCAAATTACTAGTTTAGATGTTTCTCACAATCCGGCCCTTACGCATCTATCCTGTTACGAAAATCCAATCCCTATATTGGATGTATCCACTAACATCAATCTTGAATATCTTGCCTGTCCTGTTATGGAGCTAACGGATCTAGATGTATCACAGAATACCCTGCTCACTTACCTGAACTGTGATGGTAATCATATTCCGGATTTAGATGTTTCTCAAAATACCTTACTCGAATATTTAGCCTGTGCGGATAATCTGTTAACAGAATTGGATGTATCTTCCAATGCTGCCCTTGGTCATTTGGACTGTCATGATAACATGCTGTCGAGTTTGGATCTAACCCATAATCCGTATCTGATCAATCTGATCTGTCATTCAAATCAGTTAAATGGACTGGATCTATCACGAAATACATATCTCCAGCAATTAGATTTTAGTGTAAATCATATAACTGAATTGGATTTAACTCACAACATTGCACTCACCGACCTGTCCTGTCATGATAATACGTTAACCAGTCTGGATGTATCCACCAATACAGCTCTTGTAGCCTTATCCTGTGATTTTAACCAGATAACCAGCCTGGATCTATCACAAAATACTTCACTGACATATGTGTATTGCTCAGTTAACCAATTGGTAGACCTGGATGTCCGGAATGGTAATAATACCAATTTTACCACTTTTGTAGCAGATGCGAATAACCTTTCCTGCATCAGTGTGGATGATGAAACAGCAGATCATTCCAGCTGGGTAGTGGATCCCGGAGTGGAATTTAGAAATCAGTGTAACGATTATGTGTTAATACCGGATGCTAATTTTGAGCAGGCATTGATCAGCCTGGGATATGATACGGATGGTATGATTAATAAATTAATATCAGGTAGTGATGCAGAATCGGTAACCACCCTTGCCCTAGGAGGTAAAAACATTTCTGATATTTCAGGAATTGAAGGGTTTGTAAACCTGACATCTCTGGATATACGACAAAATCAGATTACTGACATAGATTTATCTCGAAATACATTATTAACCAGTTTAGTTTGTACTAATAACCTTTTAAATCAATTAGATGTCTCACAAAATACATTATTAAATACATTACTTTGTGATAATAACCAATTAGGTGGTTTAGATCTTTCAAACAATCCTGCATTGCTAACATTAACCTGCAATAATAACTTGATTGCCAGTCTGGATTTATCCTCTAATACAAGTTTACATACTTTATGGTGTGCCTCAAACCAGATCACCAGTCTGAATGTTACTCAGTGTACTAATTTGATTTATTTATATTGTGAGGATAATCAATTAACTTATCTGGATGTTATGAATAATCCGGAACTTGTACGATTTCATTGTTACAGGAATAACCTTACAAGCCTGGATGTTACACAAAATACAGCATTGGCGTATTTGGAATGCTGGATGAATAATATTACCAATTTAAATTTAACCGGAATATCAGGACTGATCAACTTGAATTGTAAAGCCAATATGATCCCTAGTTTAGATGTTTCACAATGCAATAACCTTGAAAGTCTCAATTGCGGAGTGAATCAAATAATCAGTCTGGACATTTCAAATAATACAGCTTTAACAGCATTACATTGTAACGCCAATCAGTTGACAATCCTGGATGTTTCTCAAAATGTACTATTAAGAACACTAAATTGTGCTGAAAATCAAATCAGTATACTTGATGTTTCACAGGATACCCTAATTACCGACTTATATTGTTGGCAAAATCAACTTACAGGACTAGATGTATCCAGTATTAAAAACCTGATTAATTTAATTTGTTCATATAACCAGATAACCGACCTGGATGTTACTTTAAATACAACATTAGAATGGTTCGAGTGCAATAACAATCTACTCACCACACTTGATTTGCGTAATGGGAATAATACTAATTTCAGCAGGTTGTATGCCCACAATAATCCGGATCTTACATGCATCGATGTAGACAATAAGACAGCAGACCACTCAAGTTGGGTAGTTGACCCTGGTATTTCTTACAGTAATGATTGTGCATTAGAATCCACAGCCATCATTGGTGGGCCAGTTATTGAAGATGGCAATGTCAAACTTTATCCTAACCCGGTGGTTGACTGGCTGACCATTGAATTTACTGATCTTTCGGTAGCGCTGGGTGATGTGATAATCCATGTATATGATGATTATGCAAATCCTTATTCCATGACCATAATAGAAAGTGTTACCGTTTATGGATTTGAAGTTGATTTCCAACCATTGCTACCAGGCACTTATTATGTTCAATTATATGATGGCATTGAAGTGAGGGTATTTAGAATTGTGAAAGAATAATAATAATATTAATACTAATATATATGGAGGGGAATTCAGACCCCTCCAACTTTTATATTTTAATCAATTAATCTTTATTCATTCTAGTAAATTTTGTATTTTCAAGGTACACCTTGCAAACTTTTCGAAATGAAAAGGCATTTATTTTTTCTGATTTCCTTACTCCTGTTATTAACAATATCAATTTTTGCACAGGAATCTCAAAAGGATAGTTTATTAAACGTATTATCAAGCGCTCAGGACACAACCCGTGTTAATACCTTAAACGCACTATGTGACCTATTATATAGGACAGATCCTGCTGAGGCCATCCATTATGGCGATGAGGCCAGGGAACTCGCCGAAAAACTTAATTATCAAAAGGGTCTTGCCTATGCGTTAAAAAATCTGGGACTGGGTTACTATTTTCAGGGAAACTATGTTGAAGCATCGATTCACTGGGAACAATCCTTATCCCTGTTAGAATCCCTTCAGGATAACCTGGGGGCAGCCAATCTGATGTCCAATCTCGGGGCAATTTATTCGATGTCGGCAGAGGAAGCAAAAGCCACCGAATATTTCCTGAAAGCTTTAAAAATTGGGGAAGAATATGGGGACAGTCTCAGGATGGCTACTGCGCTACTGAATATGGGCGTTATTTATTCCGCTCAACCTGTAACAAGAGATCAAGCCGTAGGGTATTACAGGCAGGCACTGAATATCAGTGAATTAATTAACTATCTTGATGGAATGGGTATGAGCACCTATAATCTTGGGGAAATCTACTTCCAGGAAGGTAATAATGACTCTGCCCTCTATTATTTTGAAAAATCAATGCAGCTCTATGAGCATACGATTGATATTGTATCGTCAATTAATTATATAGGTAGAGTTTATGCTGAGAATGGAGATTTTCAAACTGCCCTCCAATACCAACAGGAAGCCCTGAAAATCGCTGAGAAAGCTGAAAGCAAACTGGAAATGGCTCAAATATTCCTTGGTCTGGCCGATACCTACCAGAAACAGGGGAATCTGAAATTAGCGATCACTTATTTTGATCACGCAAAAGACATCGCCCGGGAAATGGAAGCAAACTATGAAATTAAAGATTCGTATGAGGGTCTTGCCCGTACTTATGCACAATTATCGGATTTCAGGAATGCCTATACTTATCAATCATTAGTAAGCGATATTGAAAAAACGATATATAATATTGAAACGGATGATAAGATTAAAACACTGCAGTTTTCTTATCAACTGGAAAAAAAGGAAGATGAAATCGAAATCCTGGAACAGCAATCGGAAATTGAACAGCTTAAAATAAAGAGACAAAGGGTAGTCACCATCGCAACTGGAGCGACAGGAATATTGCTTCTGGTGCTGGCAGTAGTTTTATATAACCGGTTTCAGTATACTCAAAAAACTAAAAAGATCATTGAAAAGGAAAAGGATCGTTCCGATCATCTCCTCCTTAACATTTTACCCGAAAAAACGGCAGAAGAATTAAAAGCAAAAGGAAAGGCTAAAGCTCGCAGGTATGAAATGGTCAGCATCCTTTTTACCGATTTTAAGGAATTTACCCGTATTGCAGCAGACCTTGATCCCGAAGTTCTTGTCAATGAAGTGAATCAATGCTATGTAAAATTTGATGAGATAATAAGCAGGAACGGGATTGAAAAGATCAAAACAATTGGAGATGCTTATATGGCAGCGGGGGGCTTACCAGTTCCCAATGATACGCACGCCCAGGATGTAGTAAAAGCTGCATATGAAATCAGGGATTATATGTTGCAATTAAAAGCCGAACGTGAAAAGGAAAACAAATTGTTTTTTGAGATCAGAGTCGGAATCCATACTGGTCCAGTAGTAGCCGGGATCGTGGGTACTAAAAAGTTTGCCTATGATATCTGGGGAGATACTGTCAACATTGCTGCTCGAATGGAATCTACTTCAGAACCTGGAAAGATCAATATCTCAGAATGTACCTACAACCTCATTAAAGATCACTATCATTGTAAGTTCCGGGGTGAAATTGAGGTGAAAAACCGTGGGAAACTGAAAATGTATTTTGTTGGAAAGGAGAGGAAAATAATTCATCCCGTTGAAAAAGAAGTCAATTTAATAAAACATTAAGCAACCAATTAACTCGTCAGACGATAAGGGTTGGTCTGACGGGGTTGCCCGGTCAGACGGAATACATCGGTCTGACCGGAAATTATAAATAGATAATACTGGTGAAAAAATGATAAATTATATTAAAAAATGTGCACTTTTTATATTAATACTATTAGTATTTGTTGACACCATAGCCAATGATCGCCCCAACATCCTCTTTATCCTGGTCGATGACCTGGGTTATGGGGATCTATCCTGCCAGGGTGCCAAAGACCTGAAAACACCCAATATCGATCGACTGATGTCAGAAGGTATACGATTTACCAATTTTTATGCAAACAGTACAGTTTGTTCGCCAACCAGGGCTTCATTGATGACAGGCCGATATCCGGACATGGTGGGAGTTCCGGGCGTGATCCGCCATTATCCGGAAGGTAATTTTGGATATTTATCCGAAGAGGCGATTTTATTGCCGGAATTATTGAAAAAATCAGGATATGAAACCGCCCTTATAGGTAAATGGCATCTTGGTGTGGAATCACCCAATCTTCCTAATGATCGTGGATTTGATACTTTCAAAGGACATCTGGCCGGAATGATGAACGATTATTATACCCACCTTTATTTTGGTGAAATTTTCCTGCGTGATAACAAAAAATTGATCAACCCGGAAGGACATGCTACAGAATTATTTACGAATTGGGCTATTGAATATCTAAATGATAAAATTTCGGGAGAAAATCCATTTTTTTTATATCTGGCCTACACGGCCCCACATGACCCCATCCAACCTCCCAGCGAATGGTTTGATCTTGTGCTTAACCGCGAACCCGGTATTGATTCAGCCCGTGCCGGTATCGTTGCATTGATCGAACATCTCGATTATAATATCGGCGAGGTGCTTACAAGCGTAAAAGACATGGGCCTGGAGAAAAAAACAGTAGTTGTTTTCGCATCGGATAACGGAGGATCCTTGCGTTTCAGTGCTAATAATGGAAAGCTGAGAGGAGGAAAACAGGATTTGTACGAAGGCGGCATCAAAGTACCTGCCTGTATGAAATGGCCTGGCAAAATCGCACCCGGGACATCAACCGATGAATTGATACTTATGATGGACTTCTATCCTACCATGGCAAATATTGGTAATACAGAATACAGCCATGTCGTAGATGGGGTCAATCTTTTTCCATTGCTTAATGGAGAAAAAGAATCTCTTGAAGAAAGATATGTTTTCTGGATGCGCCGGGAGGGATGGGCATATGGTGGACAGATCTATTATGCGGCCAGATATCAAAATTTTAAGCTGGTTCAGAATACACCTTTCGAACAATATCAACTATTTGATCTTCAGAAAGATCCTGGTGAACTATATCCCTTATCCATATCAAATGAAATGTATGAAATCCTGAAAGGTAATCTCAGGGAACATATTCAGCAGGCGGGAACTATACCATGGCAAAAAGCTGAATAGCCATATTCGAATCAAATATTTAAATTTCTTAATAAGCTTCATTTTTAGTTAATTGCAGTAAAATTCGTCTGAAAATGACCCAAGATGTCTAAAAAAAATCCTGAAATAATCCTCAATCATGTTGGTTTTTTATGTTCTGCTGATAAAAAAGTGATTGTGAAAAACTGCAATGCCTCCCGTTTTGAAATTCAGGATATGTCCTGGGCAAAAAAAGAAATCCTGGGGGAATATGAAAACTGGGAAACAGTTTATTCGGGAAAACTGAAAAAAGAGAAATCGGCAATGGGTTCTTTCCTGACCGGTGATTTTTCAGATTTAAAAAAACCCGGAATTTATCGTATTGTTTTACCCGATCAATCCGCCCGGTCCTTTCAGTTTACCATTTCTGATGGTATTTTTCACCCCGTAATAAGGCTGTTTTTAGATTTTGTTCATAACTGGAGATCCGGTGATTTCCAGAATGAATGGAGGGGGCCCGCACATCTTGATGATGCCATCCGTTCTGATAATGGTGAATATCATGATACCTCCGGAGGTTGGTACGATGCCGGGGATACACGAAAATGGATGACTATGTCTACTCTCCCTGTTCTGGCATTCCTGGATATCAATGAAAAACTGAATCCCCAATGGAATCATTTTGCGGATGAAAATGTAACTGATAATGACCTGATCACAGAGGCCATCTGGGGCATCCGGTTTATCCTTAAAATGCAGGATCCTGTAACAGGGATGATCTTTGAAGAAGTGGGTGCCGGTGGAGATTCACGCAAAGAACCAGGAATGACCTGGTGGTATGAAAATCACTCGGGTTGTCTGGCGGATAATTCACAGAATCATTTCACAGACAATCAGATCGAAAGTGGTGATGAACGAACCATAAGAACTACCTATAACCCGATCGTTCAATATACAAATATGCACATCTTACTGAGGTCATCGGAGACACTCCGGAAATATGATATGGACTTATCAGAACATTGCCTGGAAGCTGCCCGCAGAATCTGGGAATACATACATCCGAAAAAGACAAATGATCCATTGCATACATGGACATCTGTTCGAGCATGGAGATTATTGGCAGGAATCGAATTGCTAAAAAATGAGATAATTACTGAAGTCGTGCTGGAAGAAATGTTGCAGGAGCTGTTGGATAACTATGATGACGGTCTTGGATTCTGGCATATGGATAATACTAAAACAGATCCATATCGAGGTGTATTGCATTCCGGTCAACCTTTGATCGCCCTGAGTAAATTCAGAGAATCTTTTCCGGATCAACAAAAAAATACATTGGTGGAGGAAATTATGCGGCATACATGGAAAAAGTATATCTATCCCATGATCTCAACAAATCCTTTTGGTATTATGCCTTATGGTACCTATTTAGAGAAAAAAACAACCAGGGATAAGTACCATCAGCTCAGGGATGGATTGTTTTTCCGTTATTATATGCCTGATAATTCCCCTCAGAAGATCAATCATGGATTAGGCGGTCATTGGACAAGCTGGGCGCATGCACTTGCCTTATGCGGAACGATGTTAAATGATGAAAGGATGATCAAGGCTTCCTGGGACCAATTATACTGGGTGTTTGGAGGGAATACCTTAAAATCATGTATGGTAAGCGGCTTGGGTTACAACAATCCGATGCCCCATAGCCGTTTCCTGGGCACATATCCTGGTGGCTTTTGTGTAGGTCCGAGAGGCAATAAGAAGGATAAGATAGTCATTGATCTCAAAGCCAGGGCAGAATGGAGCAGCACTGAATACTGGCTGACTCCCCTTTCCAACACGTTGATGGCATTGTCAATTCTGCTGCCAAAGAAGATCAAGGAAACGAATAAGATTGGGTATGTATAGGGATTAGATCTGACTCTAACTCACAATGTAGTTTCAATTCCTATAAAAATCGTGGGAGAATTCCGATAAAATCTCCTGACCAGATCCCTCCACAAGGTACCAATGACATGAAGGAGGAAAGTTCATGTCTGCAAAATGAATAATAATGAAACCTCTCCGAGGTTATTGATTACATGGATCGGTTGTTACAGTAATGCAACTCCTCCAGGGTAGCATTGATCAGATGTTCGATATTTGACACCATCTTCAAAACCAAAGAAAAATTGGTGAATTCCCCGAATGCTCCTCACATCGGTATGTCTATCTCAAATAAGAAGATTAGTATAAGTACAAAAAATATTTCTATATCGATGGACATAACTTACCTTCAGGACGCAAACTGGGGATGATGAGCATCACTCACTCAACATTTCCAGTATCTTCTTCCGTTTTTCACGAAAAGCCTCGACATTGGTATCATAATAATCAAACCGGTACACCACCTGTCGTGCTAACTCAGCGGCCTCCTCAGGGAACTTCCTCTCAAGCATCTTCAGGAGTTCATAATCCACAATACCATCCCGCATAGCTTCCAGTCTGATGGAACTGTAAATGCCACTATCAGCCGGATAAACGATCCATGCATCCCCTCCTGGCAAGATAGTACCACTTTCCAGTTGGATAGAAGTAGTCTCATCGTAAGGATCACCTCCCCTCCAGAAATCAAATCCCCAGTGAAGATATCCCGGAATTTGATACCGGAAGTTTATCCAATGTAAAATGCGTGTTTTGATAAGAGGCAGTTCGATAAAACGATTGGCGTATTCCCCTTTGGGGTTCAGACAGGTATAAAACCAGATCTCATCACCAGACTCTGCCCTTTCCTTATAAAAATCATAATCCAGATGCATATAATCAAGCTGAGGCACCCAGATGTCCACCGTATTATCCAGATCTTTTGCATGACATGCCTCCACGATTTTCAATGAGGGAGCCAGGCCCTTTATAAACTTTGCAACCTCAATATAGGTGTCAATATTTTCCGGGATAGGTTCGTCCATCAAATGCTGCATGTAAATCTGATCCCAGCCTTTTTCCTTGAGGTGATTCACTAATACCGGTATGAAGGTTGAATAAAATGTTTGAGCTGAATCAGAAGATATGGAGTGTTTTTCAAAATATATCGTATCCTCTTCTACTTTTGGCACAAAAACAACAAAATCACTGATCCAGCCTGCCTCACGTGTACCAATATGACCCCCTTCAATCCGGCCGAGTACACCGGCATCCATAAATATGTCAACTGTCTTGTCAAAGTTTGTAAAATCTATCCTGTATTTTCCATCCTGGTCTATTTCATACTCTGCTAACCTTAATGGAGAAATAATAGCAATATTCTGTCGATATTCAGCCATTTTTTCAGCCAGTAGCTTTACAAAGGTCCAGTATTTATCAGAATATTCTTGAATACCTTTTTCACCAAAAACAAGTTCCAGGTTATATGAGGAAGTGGAATACCAATTCGTTACCCAGAGACTGGTACTTTCAATCGTAACGGGATACACCTGAACCTGTAAGGGCTTTTTTAATTCAAATATACGCCCACCAATTCGACCGGATAACGTAACTTCCCCCTTGTAGTTTCCCTCCGGTATCCCGGTGGGAATCCTGATAGTGATCCATATGGATTGCGTTTCTTCCGCTGTAATATCCACACTTTCAATTTCAAGGATCGGGTCCGGATATAGTCCATTTACCGTAAATAATTTATCCCGGGATGGATTGGGGGTATATCTGCCTATCCTGACAAAGTCAACAAAACCTACCTTGATATCAGAAATTATATTATCACCATTTTGCAACGCTGATACCTCGAGTTTTAAAGAAGTAACATTTTGCTGACATCTGACCACAAATTGTAAGGTAGCATGTTCCCCACGTGCCACATGAGCCGTAGCTTCCGTCTCATTAAAAAAAGCAGTTTCCTTAAAAACCTTTTGCAGGGGATCAACCGATTTAAAAATCAGTATTTCGTTAACGTCTGGTCTTGAACATCCTGCATAAAAAATTATGATTATAGAAAATAAACTAGATTTTAAGCACGACTGACTGAATAATATATTAAAGAATATTTTGCGAGTAAGCATGGGATTTAATTTTTGATTGATACAAATGTAAATTAAGGTTTTTCTTGTGATCATGAAAATATTATTGGCTCAATTATATCATTTTTACAGCACTGGGGACATCGCTTAATAAATATTTTATTAAATTCAGCGGAAAATAAAGGATCATGGTAATCATACATTCTTATCTTGTTGCCGTAATACTATTATTTGTCACCATGCTCTGCTGGGGGTCATGGGCAAATACACAAAAACTGGCTACCAAACAATGGCCTTTTCAGTTGTTTTACTGGGATTATACGATCGGAGTCGTAATCCTATCTCTTATATTTGCTATGACCCTGGGAAGCTTTGGAATATCCGGACGTAGTTTTATCCAGGATCTTGGTCAGGCGGAATCGTCGAATCTTATTTCAGCTTTTGTTGGAGGAATTATATTTAATATAGCTAACCTCCTGCTGGTAGCTGCGATTGATATTGCAGGAATGGCCGTGGCTTTTCCAATCGGAATCGGTATTGCACTTGTCTGGGGAGTGGTGGTAAACTACATGGCAACACCTCTGGGAGATCCTGTACTGCTTTTTATTGGTGTAGGATTTGTAGTTATAGCAATCATCATAGATGCGTTTGCTTATAAACGATTACCATCACAATCAGGATCATCCTCTACTAAAGGAATTCTGATTTCAGTAATCGCAGGTATTGCCATGGGATTCTTTTATCGATTTGTAGCAGCATCAATGTCATTGAATTTTGTAAATCCTGTTCCAGGAAAACTTACACCTTATACAGCCGTCTTCATATTTTCTATTGGTATTTTACTTTCTAATTTTATCTGGAATACGATTTTTATGTACCAGCCACTGAAAGGAAATGCCGTCCGTTATCAGGATTATTTTAAACTGGGTACACCCAGATTACACCTGATCGGCATTTTAGGCGGTATCATCTGGTGTATTGGTATGTCATTCAGCATACTGGCATCCGAGCAAGCTGGGTTTGCTATTTCTTATGGTTTGGGTCAGGGTGCTACTATGGTTGCTGCTGCATGGGGTGTATTTATCTGGAAAGAATTTAAAGAAGCTCCCCAAGGAACAAACCGGATGTTATTTTTCATGTTTTTATTTTTTATTATCGGATTAAGTTTAATAATTATCGCTAGACTGAACTAACCCATGACTAGAAAAAAAATATTGGTGATCGGAAGTTCGAATGTCGATCTCATCATGAAAATGGATCGATTACCAGATAAGGGTGAAACAGTAACAGATTGCGAATTTTTACAGACTTTTGGTGGCAAAGGAGCCAATCAAGCGGTCGCTGCGGCCAGGGCTGGAGGTGATGTTACCTTTGTCAGTTGTGTAGGAGATGATCATTTTGGTAAATCCATGGTCCGTAATTATCAGAGAGATGGTATACAAACCGATTATATTTTTACCGCAAAAGGTATTCCCAGCGGTACAGCTTTGATCATGATTGGTGGGGATGGTGACAATTATCTTTCTGTAGCTCCTGGTGCTAATTATGAATTAAAAAAAACACATATAGATCAGATAGAGAGTGTTATCAGGGAATCTGATATACTGGTACTTCAGTATGAAATGTTGACCGAAACTCTCGAATATATTCTGGAAAAGGCTATTAAAAAAACCACCATCCTGAACCTGGCACCAGCCAGACCACTGGATGACCACCATCTGAAATTAGTTTCAATTCTTGTGGTGAATGAAACGGAAGCCCAGTTTTTATCGGGTATTTCAAATGTGGACTATGATAATGTGGTAACAGCATCCGACGTATTGCATGACAAAGGAGTTGAATCAATCATTATTACTCTCGGGGCCAAAGGATCATATATCAGTTCTCCGGAATATACCGGGTACGTGAAAGCATTCCCTGTCGATGCTGTAGATGCAACAGCCGCAGGTGATGTGTATTGTGGTAACCTGGCAGTTGGATTATCCGAAGGTCTATCCATCCAGCAATCTGTACAATTTTCCAGTGCCGCCTCGGCCTTGTGTGTTACTAAACTGGGAGCGCAGCCATCAGCACCAGGAAGAAAGGAAATCGATGATTTTTTAATTAGACAATCCTGATATTAATATTTTAATGAATTCAAAAAAATACATTCCTGGGGTTATCGGAAAGTTAAATGTTATTAAAAATACGCCTGTTAATCAGAAAATATTTGTAGGATTCGACGGATACATTGATAAAATTCAGAAGGCAGTTAAATTCCGAACCAAATCAGAAGTAGTGTATTACCCGACGCTTTCCGAATTTTCAGAAAGAATTGCCTTGGCAGCAGGAAAAAGTGGTCAGGTAGAGTTGGTTACTCAGGAAGTCAAAATTGGTGGAAATGCACCGATCATGGCAAATTCACTGGGTCATCTGGGCATTCAGTCAGTGTGTCTGGGAAATGCAGGATTACCTGTAAAAAATCCTTGTTATAATCATTTGAACAAACATGTGAAAATTCTTTCCATAGGAGATCCTGCTGAAACTAATGCCCTGGAATTCAACGACGGCAAAATGATTTTATCAGAATTAAGTACCTTCAAAAAGATCAACTGGGCATATGTAAAAAATACTATTGGCATTAATGATTTAAAGGGGAACATTAGTGATTGTAACATATTGGCCCTGGTTGGATGGTGTAATCCCGATCATGCGACTGATGTCTGGAAAGGTATACTTGAAGAAATTATACCTAATAGTTCGCAAAAGAAACTATTATTTTTTGACCTTGCTGACCCTACCAAAAAAAGTACCTCTGATTTGATGGAAGTACTTGAGGTAATTAATAATTACAGCCATTATGGGCCGGTTATCCTCGGTATAAATGAAAATGAAACCCTAAAACTTTTTGAAATTCTTCGTGATAACGATTTTACCGGGCTTGAAGATCTTGAAAATATTGGCACATTTATCTTTTCAAAACTCTCGATAAACGGACTACTCATTCATCCTGTCGACCGTTCCATCCTGATACAAAAGGATCGGATTTTAAATCTGGAAGGAAAACTTGTGAAAAATCCGAAGATCTCTACTGGGGGTGGGGATAACCTGAATGCCGGATTCTGTGCTGGATATTTGTATGGATTCACTCATGAGGAAAGTATGATTCTCGGAATGGCTACTTCTGGGGCATACGTCCAGAATGGAAAAAGTCCGGATATTGATGACCTGGTTGAATATTTGAATTCCTGGTAAATTTAATGGGCTGGAAGACGGAAGCTGGAAGACGGAAGACGGAAGACGGAAGTCGGAAGTCGGAAGCTGGAAGTCGGAAGTCGGAAGA
>WOR8_10002954_pt1 | contig 28511 bp, 20 predicted proteins | sample DeeMarSeWOR38_10_FD_19890 | JGI IMG/M metagenome (IMG submission 19890) | reverse complement strand
TCCCGGATTTGGGCAGATTTTTTATCAAGGCGTTTGCCGTTGATGGTGGTGCCATTGGTTGAGCCGCCGTCGCGAAGGAGATAAGTGCCCCGCTTTATTTCGATGGTGGCATGCTGCTTGGAAATAGCGTAATCCGGCATGATCATGTCGTTGCCGTCTACTCGCCCAATGGAAAAGATATTTACCGGTCCACTGGCATATTCATTTTTGACCAGTGGGTAGATCGCATGTTGAAGGCTATCCGAAGAGCCGGATCCGGTGTCATCAGCATTGAGCTCAAATATGACGGTTTTATTTAGCTCATCTTTGGCATGGCGGTTATGGGTGGCCAATGAGCCGGCCTGGATAGAAGAACCGACCAGCACGGGTTGCTGCATAAACCGTTCAAATTCCAATTCGGTGTAAACCTTGGAAATTTTCTGAAGCATCTGGAGGCTGATTCTGCCGGAGGCGTTCAGCATCTTGGAAATATCACCCAATCGCGTCTTGGATTTAACCCCCGCACCGGTGCTTGGGTCGGCAGTCTTTTTCTGTTTTCTCATCAGGCCAAAAGCTTTTCCTAGCATGTTCTATCTCCCTTTTCCTGAAATTAATCAGATTTGCTTATTTTTTTATTTAATTTCAGGCAATTATCTATGAGGGCCTTTTTTTCATCCAATCCATACTCCTTCAAAAATATCTTTCGGTCAAAAGGACCAAAAACTTTAAATGATTTTGAACGGATTTGATTGACTCCGAACCCAGGCCCTTATATGATAGAGGCTTGATTCCGCAACCCTGAAAACCGGGCTGATCTGTTATGGTCAATCGCAGCCGGCTTTCAGCAGGGCACCAGCAGGAGACGTTACATCAGGCATGAGACTGTTTTTTAACATAATTCTTATTCTACTGGCCATATTGGCATGCTATCTGGAAGATATTTATCTTCATTTTTGGCCGCCTCAGCCGGGCCAAGCGGTTTATCTGACCATCCGGTCGCACCAAAGCTTCAGTTTCAATCAACAGGAGGCTCTGGAGGAAAACCGTCAAAAGGCCCTGTCACGGTATGTTCCCGTATATCGTTACATTCCGCCGGAAATAAACGCTTCCAAGGCTAAATTTGAAGATTTTCGCCAGGAGGTCGCCGCTTTTAAGGACAAAAAGCAAAATGGTGTTGAAGGGTTAAGGATTCAGCTGGAAACTAAATTCGGAGTTGCCCTTTCTCCCACCGACATCATCAGCATGGTCAAATACCGTGATTTGAAAAATCTTTTGGAGGGAATTCTCACTATCGAGGAATCCATCCTGCAAAACAAAATACTGGGAGATTCCCAGCATCTGGCCGACAAAAAAACCATCGAAATAAAAAGCCCCAATTCCGAAGGCACGGTTACCCATCCGGTTGACGACCTGATCACCATCGGAAAAGCCCGCTTTCTGGCGGAGGAAAAAGTCCGGCAGCTCTTTTGGCAAGTCAACAAGGCTGTGCTGGATCCGGTCCTTCGAATCTGTCTGACCACGCTTCAGCCAAATCTGACATACGATCAAAAAGAAAATGACCGCCGCCTGGACAAAATAAACCGTGAATTTCCCTCCCGAATCGTGGCATACAAACCGGGTGATGTGCTGGTGCCGTTTCGCAAGGTTTTGAATGACAAAGACATATTGCTGTTAAACGCCTATCAACAGCAAGTGGTTGCCGGTATTTACCGGGAGGTACCCTGGGTTGTCTTTACCATCCTGTTCATGGTGGTTTTTTATAATTTATTCCTGACAAAAATATTACGAAACGGATTTCGCAATGAACCACCCTACCGGTTTTTGTTATCACTGCTGATAACAACGCTCTTAATCCTCAAGGGATACTTGGTTCTGATAGCCTTTCCGATCTACGGCCTGCCGTTTTGCCTGTTGCCCATGCTGATCATTTTTTTGAATCACGGCAAAATAATTGCGACCGCCACCACCCTGGTGGGCGCCATGCTGGTCAGCCTTTTCACCGGCCCCACTTACAACATCCTGATTTTCTTTACCTTCGGCGGGCTGGCGGCGGTTTTGGTGTCTTCCGGGCTCCGCAAGCGGCTGCAAATCATCGTGCCCTCCCTGCTGGTCGGCTTTATCAACACGCTTTGTATTATCGTCTTTACCCTGGACTGGCAGGCGATTGTATCTCAACTGGCGCCAATCCAGTCCATCAACTTTCCCGCCCTGGTCGCCATTGTCGATGCGGCTTTGACAGTGGATATCGCCTGGGCGGTTATCGGTGGTCTGGCGGCCGGCCCCTTGGCCCTTTTGCTGCTGCCGCTGCTTGAGATCGGCTGGGATACGGCATCAACTTTCAAACTCAACCGCTATATGGATTTGAACCGGCCGCTTATGAAAGAGCTGCTGTCAAAAGCGCCGGGAACCTACCAGCATAGCATGACGGTAGCTTATCTGGCCCAGTCTGTCGGAGAAGCCATCGGTGCCGACACCTTGCTGCTGAGAATTGGCGCCTATTACCATGACGTCGGTAAAATGATGAATCCCAAGTTTTTCATCGAAAACCAGTTTAACGGCGAAAATCCCCATGACGTGCTGGAACCCCGTGAAAGTGCCCGCGTCATTGTCAACCACGTGCGTCACGGAATGCGCATCGGCCAGGAATCAGGCCTGCCCAAGGTCGTTGTGGATCTGATTTTGCAGCACCACGGAACCCAACTGATGGAATATTTTTATAACGTCGCCGCCAAAACCTATCCCAAGAGCACCATTCAGGAAGAAGATTTTCGCTACCCGGGCCCCAAGCCCCAAAGCGTTGAGGCGGCCATCTTGATGGTTACCGATGCCGTCGAAGCCGCTTCCCGTTCGCTGGAGGACCCCAACCGCAAAAAATTCGAAAAAATGGTTCGCCTCATACTGGTAAAGCGCATCGTGGACGGACAATTTGCCGAATGTGACCTGTCTTCCCGGGATCTGTCTAAAATCGTGCGGTCCCTGGTCGATGCCCTGGAAGCCTCGTTTCATTCTCGCATCCGCTATCCGTGGCAGGAAAAGAAGGCCCCTCCTAAAAAGACCGACTGGCGGATCGGTACAACCTCCGAGTCCAATCAGGAAGACCGCGCCTTCAGACCCTAACCGTCCACACTTCTCAACGATGATCCATGCTATTCACGTAAATCTATTGAAAAATATATAATTAGCGCATCTGGTAAATTACAAATATCAAGCACCAAATCCCACATAAATTCCAATGACCGAAATTCGAAATCCCAAACACGTTTCGCTATCGATGATCGGCATTTGGGATTTTTTTGTAATTTGGTGCTTGTGATTTGGGATTTTTTTATTTAAAAGTGCTATTTTGTTGTATTATCGAGTTATACTTCAACTCAATTAAGACCATGTCGTATCAAAGGAAAGCCCATGTCTTTAACGTTAATGGAAGGTAACGAAGCTGTGGCCCGGGGGGCGTTTGCGGCTGGATGTCGCTTTTTTGCCGGTTATCCGATCACACCGGCAACGACCATTTTAAACAACATGCTCGGCCTGCTGCCGCCGGTGGGCGGCATCTGCCTCCAGTGCGAAGATGAAATTGCATCCATCGGGGCCTGTCTCGGGGCCTCCATGGCGGGCTTAAAAGTGATGACGGCAACATCCGGCCCGGGTATCAGCCTTTACAGTGAGCAAATCTCCTTTGCCATCGGCAGCGAAATACCCATCGTCATCGTTGACGTCCAGCGCCTCGGACCGTCCACCGGATCAGCCACCCGGGGTGCGGATGGGGATGTCAATTTTCTGCGGTGGGGCAACAGCGGCGGGCTGCCGGTGATTGTGCTGGCGCCGGTCGATCTGGCCGACTGTTTCAAGCTGACCTTCGAGGCCTTCAATCTGGCTGAAAAATTTCGCTGCCCCGTGTTCGTTGCTTCCAACAAAGAAATTGCCATGACCCGGGAAAGCATTGATATGGACGCTCAGCAGCTGCCCGAGATGCTCACGCGCCACGCACCGCCGGCAGACCGGGACTTTCTCCCCTTTCAGGTTGACGACGGCCGGGGGGTTCCGAACTTTTTGCCGATCGGCGGCGATGTGCTGGTTCGACAAACCTCCTCGACCCACGGCGTCAACGGCTACATCACCACCGATCATGACGAGATCGCCGCAATGGTCTCGCGATTGAAATCTAAAATTCATGCGGCGGTCGACGAATTGTCTTATTACGACAGTTATACGGCCGATGGGGCCAAAACCTTGATCATAAGCTACGGTGTCAGTTCCCGGGCGGCCAAAGCGGTGTTTAACGAACTCAAGCGCAGCGGGCATCCGGTTTCCCTGCTGGTTCTAAAAACGATCTGGCCGGTTGCCGAGAAGGTCATTCGCCGGGCAACCCGGGCGGTTGAGCGGGTGGTCGTGATTGAAATGAATCTGGGGCAATATGTTCATGAAATTCAACGCATCGTGCCGGATAAGCCCGTCGAATTGCTGGCCCAGATGGACGGCCGTTTGATCACCCCCCGGGCAATCAGGGAGAAAATCCATGCATAGTTTGCTTAACAAAGACAGGCCACCGGTTTTTTGCCCGGGATGTTCGCATGATAAAATTACCCATACCCTGGACAAGGCCTTTCAAAATATGGGCTTGACCGGAGAAAAAATCGTGATGGTCAGCGATATCGGCTGCTCGGGGCTTTTTGACACCTTTTTTAACACTCACGCCCTGCACGGTTTGCATGGCCGCGCGCTGACCTATGCCACCGGGCTGAAACTGGCCCGGCCGGATCTGAACGTCGTCGTCACCATGGGCGACGGCGGTCAGGGAATCGGCGGCGCGCATTTGCTGGCAGCCTGCCGGCGGAACCTGGACCTGACCCTGCTGGTGCTGAACAATTTTAACTTCGGCATGACCGGCGGCCAATATTCAGCGACAACCCCGCTGGATGCCGAAGTTGGATCCGGTTTTTTAAACCGGCTGGAGCCGCCGCTGGATATCTGCCAGGTGGCACGCTCCGCCGGCGCTGCCTATGTCACGCGCTGCTCCGGCTATCGCCATGATCTGGCCGACGAGATCCAGCGGGCCATCGAGTTTAAAGGTTTTTCCGTACTCGATATCTGGGGGGTTTGTCCGGGCCGCTTTACCAAAAAAAACCGGCTGACTCCCAAAGCCATTGACGCAGCCCTGGCCGAATTGCCGACCATGCATGGGCTGGTGCCTGAAAACGAACGCCAGGAATACGGCGCGCATTATCGGGCGACGGCCGCCCGCCAGAAGCCGGTCGGCGATCCCATGCAAATTGAGGCCCGTTTTACCCCGCCCCAGACCGGTCGCAGGGAGGCAGTCCTTCTGGGAAGCGCCGGCCAGCGTATTATCACAGCCGGCGAAATCCTGTGTTTGGCCGGCCTGACGGCCGGTCTCCAGACGACTCAGAAAAATGAATATAACATTACGGTCCTGCGCGGGCCTTCCATCAGCGAGTTGATTCTAGCGCCCGAAGAAATTGATTATACCGGAATCGAGAGACCCAGTGTCATCGTGGCCCTCGATCAGGAAGGTGTCGATCGCCGGCGGCCGTTGTTCGAGGCTCTGGAAACGGATACGCTGGTCGTGCAGATTGAAGGCGTCCGGATTCCAGACTGCCGGGCCCGCATTCAGCGGGAGGATTTCAAAGCCCACGGCATAAAGAAGCCGGATTGGGCCCTGGCATCCCTGGCCGTCCTGGCCCATCACAAGCAGATGATCAGCCTCGAAATGCTGACGGCCGCCCTGAATCTCCGGTTTAAAGGCAAGGCCCTGGAAACTTCCCTGGCATTGATAAAAAAGGCTGGCGCCTTTTAGCTCATGGCTCATAGCTGATAGCTCATAGGAAAAACAGTCAAATAGTTTGCAATGCAGATAATCAGCAGAGCGGGCCAAAGTGGCCGCCTTTTCACGCCATCAAACCAATCTTCAGGTCGGCACCCGGCCTCGCTTATGCCTTGCCTCGCCAAGCGATGGCCGCCCCTTCGGATAGTCTAAAGGATTAAAATCCTTTTTTACTATGAGCTTTGAGCTATCAGCTATGAGCAAAAATTTTCGTGAACAATTTAAATTGTTGAAGTGATGACCATGCATTTTCCATGGACTTACCAAGATTGGCAGCTATAACCTCGCCAGAAAATTTTCCACATGCGGCCTAATTTCATGCTCGGGATACTTCATCTTCAAGGCACTGAGTATCTTTTTGGCCTTGTCGGTTTTCAGCAGGCCGTCATGGAACAACTGGGCGATGCGAAAGTAGGACTTGGGCACCAGGGGGTGCTGGGGATAGGATTTGACCAGTGAATTGTATAAAGAGACAGCGGCCTGGGTTTTTCCGGTTTCATTCAGCCAGCCGGCGAGTTTGAATAAGGCCGCGGCCGTCGGCATAAAATTGGCGTCCATTTTGCGGCATTCGCTGAACACAGCCAGTGCCCTGTTCTTCTGGCTTTTATCAACCAATTTGTCCAGGTGGTTGACGCCATGCTCCAGCAAGTCCGCCTGGCGTTTTTGCATCTTCAGCAGGGTATAATAACGTTCGGACAAATTGATACCCTTGATGCCCTGGTGCACGGTCATTTTCTGGATAGTGGCGATGGCTTTATCCAACTGGCCCTCCTGGATCAGCGGCGCCACCTCCCTTAGGATGGCCTCGTCCGGATCCACCTCACCGGGCTTGAAGTCCTCGGCATTGGGATCTTCGAAGTCCTCAAAATCCACTTTATAGCCGATGCGATCATGGTATTGAAGAATGACATAGCCCATCAGGTGATAGGACACGATGGTGTAAAAGCTTTCGGCGAACCCATAGAGCAGCAAGTGGGTTTGGGCCGGCAGGTATTGGATGAGAAACTGAAACAGGTAGGCCGGGGCACTTCCCAGAAGAAACAGGAAAAAGTACATCAAAAAATAGGCCCATCCGATCCTAAAGGTCAGTCCGACAAACATCACCGGATTGAGCGCGTTGATCAAACTGCCGGTGGTCACCAGCAGCATGATCATGGAGGGCACAAAAAAAAGGGCTCCCAGCAAAAAGATAATCCCCACGAAAAGCCCGGTATGAAGGCTGATCCACCCAAAGGCAATGAAAATGGCGATATAAATACCAAATTGCTTGAAGACCTGCCCGAAATCGTCGGATATGGTCTCGGAATTCACCGGCGGCGGTCTCAAATTGCCGCTGGCGGTGGCCTTCAGGGCTTCAAATGAGTATTTGACCACAATCAGCCACATGGTGCCTTTCATCAACATACTGAAGAGCCCGGGGCCGGAAAAAAACATGGTCGCAAGGGCCAGCACTGCCATCAGGATCAACGGGGCGACGGAAATCGGGTAGGCAAATATACGCGGCATCCGGTTCCAGAACGGATCAATGAGATTCTCTACACCAACCCAGTCCACCTGCTGGTTGCACTTGGGGCAAAAATGGTGGATCTGTTTATGCCCGTAGCTTTCGCTTTCACGCTGGGCAACGCATTCGGGACATAGCCGGGCATCACAATGTGAGCAATGCCAGTGGGCTTTGCGGGTGGGGTGGCCGTCACAAAATTTTTTCATTGCGCATATATTCCTGTGGGCTGCTTTGGATCGCGTGCGGCTTATCCGGGCAGCTGTCGGCTGATTTGCCTGAGTAAATTATACATGCTGTCTTGTTCGTTTAAATCGATGTCCTTGCCGTTGGCGCTGATCAGAAATTCTTCCAATTGTCCATCTTCATCCACACTGAGAGAAAACTCGATGGTCTCCACCTTGCCGCCGCTCAAGGTCAGTTCCCCTTCCATGATCCCAAAGCCGGAGTTGGGAAAGCGGTTTTTGGGAAACAGCAGTTCATAAACCAATTTACCGCTGATAAGGTAGTCGGAGTCATCATCCTGATATTCTTCTATCTCGCAATCCCCGTATACCGTCACATCGGCATCACCGACCAGCACGTTCATATGGTGGATCAGGGATTCGTCATCGTTTCTGAAAATCAGATCCAACGCATTGGAATAGAGGTTTTCGACCGCCGGGGTTTTTTCCTCTACCGATTCGGTAAACGCCCGCATCGCAGCATCCAGGGCCACGGTCACTTCTTCTTTGGATGGTCCACCAAGATTGCAGCCTGCCAGGCAACCCAAACTCAGGATCACCGCCATCGTGTTGGCCAAAAATTTATTCAATTGATCCACCGCTTTTCAATGGTTGGGTAAATACAGATTCTCAATATAGTATATCGGAGGATATGACCAAAACTTTAGGTAACAGACGGTGGGGGATACCCATACAGCCCTCGAAGGGATTTCGTCTGTCGGCGCCAGGACGGATGCGGAACCGGAAACCGGTTTAAGGGGCTTAAAAGATTCAGGCCGGTCCTGATGCCAGGACCGGCCCGGGGCTAAATCCAATGTGATAAAAATGCTGAATCCGAGCTTATTCGAGCACCATCAGAACCTGATTGGTGGCGACCTTGTCATTCACCTGGACGTTGATTTCCTTGACGGTTCCCGCCTCGGTAGAAGGAATGGCATTTTCCATCTTCATGGCTTCGAGAATTATAACTTCCTGATACTCCAAAACTTCGTCTCCTACATTCACCAGAATATCGATTATGGTGCCAGGCATCGGTGCAATTACTTCTTTGCTCATTCCTTCCTCCCTTCAAAATAACAATGGTTTTATTGGGTTTAACTTGGGTTTCTTAGCATGCAATAAGCTGCCTTGATACTTGATGACGTCTGGAATGTCAAGCCGAAAGCCAAAGTTTTTACTGGCATTCGTTTCCAATTATGTTAATGTTCTTGACCTGTCGGACGCGTTCATATATGAAATACTGCTTCGGGCTTTAGTCTTCCAGATAACCCATTTGCGTGCCGCCGGTTCGCGGCGCTCGTATCGCGGTTGCCGGCCTCCAGGCGGGATGACAACGAATTATCTGCAAGCCTAAATTTCGAACCATAAAAGAGAGGAATTGGAGGAAAGACATGAGACCGTATTTTGAAAAAATGCAGGACTTTGGACAGGAATTAAAAGCGGGGCAGCTTAAAAGCACCGAAGCCAACGTGGGCAAGCTCAAGGAAGTCGAGGATCAGGTCGAAGAAGCTTTGCAAAAGGTGAAAGCGGCCGGATTGCCGACGGAAAAAATTAATGCGCGCGGACAGCTCACCATCTGGCAGCGGTTGGAATACCTGGTCGACGAGGGCACCTGGTGCCCGCTTCACAGCCTGTATAACCCGGCCGAAAACGTCGAGGGTACCAACAACATCGTCGATGGGCTGGGTAAAATCTCGGGTAAATGGGCGGTGATCATCGGTTTTGACAACAAGGTGTTTGCCGGCGCCTGGCTGCCGGGCCAGGCTGAAAATGTTTTCAGGTGCACCGATCTTGCCAAGCGGCTGAATATTCCCGTTGTGTGGCTGGTCAATTGCAGCGGTGTAAAACTGACCGAGCAGGAAAAATTTTACGCCGATCGCCGTGGTTCCGGTACCACGTTTTTCCGGCATGCGGAACTCAACAAGGATGGCATTCCAATTCTGGCCGGAATCTATGGCACCAATCCCGCCGGTGGCGGGTACCAGGGGATCAGCCCCACCATCCTGTTCGCCCACAAAGACTGCAATATCGCCGTGGGCGGCGGGGGTATTTTAAGCGGCATGTCTCCCAAGGGATATTTTGATCTCGAAGGCGCCGAGCAGCTGATCGCGGCCGCCAAACAGTATAAAGCCGAACCCCCGGGAAGCACCAAGATCCATTACAATGAAACGGGCTTTTTCCGTTACGTATTTGAAAAGGAAGAAGAGGTGTTGGACGGCCTCAAAGATTACATGAAGGATATGCCGGCCTACAATCCCAAATTTTTCAGGGTGGCAGAGCCCAGGGAGCCCCGTTTGCCGGCCGAAGATATTTACCGGCTGCTGCCGTTTAACCAGAAGCAGATGTATAATTTTGACGAGATTCTGGCGCGTCTGGTGGACGGCAGCGAGCATATGGAATTTCGCCCGGGCTATGGCCCTGAGGTTTATACCGGGCTGGTTAAAATCGACGGGTTTTTAGTGGGGGTTATCGGAAACCGGCAGGGATTTTTCGGTGAAGACTATCCGGAGTATGCGGATTATCCCGGCATCGGCGGCAAGCTCTATCGCCAGGGCCTGATCAAAATGAACGAGTTCGTTACCCAATGCGGCCGGGACCGGGTACCGGTAGTCTGGTTTCAGGACACCAGCGGCATTGACGTCGGCGACATTGCCGAAAAGGCCGAGCTTCTGGGGCTGGGCCAATCGCTGATTTATTCCATTCAGCAAACCGACGTTCCCATGATGCTGGTCGTTTTAAGGAAGGGAACGGCCGCGGCGCACTATATCATGGGCGGGCCGACGGCCAACCGTCACAATGCGTTCACCCTGGGGACGGCCACCACCGAGATTTACGTCATGCATGGAGAAACTGCCGCAGCCGCAAGCTTCTCACGCCGTCTGGTAAAAGAAAAAGACGCCGGCAGGCCGCTGGAACCGGTCATCGATGAGATGAACAAACTGGTGAAGGAATACCATGATTACTCACGTCCGGCGTATTGCGCCCGGCACGGCCTGGTGGATGAAGTCGCCAAGGTGACCGACATCCGCAAATACCTGGCCGCCTTTGCCGGTGCCGCCTATCAAAATCCCAGATCCATCTGCCCCCAGCATCAGATGATGCTGCCCCGGCTGATTAGGGGATAAAATCCGGATGGGAGCGGCTTCCAGCCGCGATCAACTATTTTTCATTATGCCATTGATCGCGGCTGGAAGCCGCTCCCACTATTTATTAATCTTTTAAACGATCCTTTTTACCCCGAAGTGCTTCAGCGCAGTGCAGCCGGCGTCGCCGGCAATCTCATACTCTCTCCTGTCCGAATGCCAATCGGGGTGATGGCTTTTAACTGAATCCCCAGAATGAAACTGATTCTAAAAACGAGCCTTGGTTTGGTAGCAGCTGTTTGGCTTTTAGGGGGCGGACCGCCAGCGCCTGCCCGGGCCGCCGAGGCCAAATTTGCCGGTCAATCCGACGCCATTCTGTTATCCACCCCCAGGGTTATAAACGGCAATCCGTTGCTGGTGCAAATCGATACGCGCCAATTGGACCAGCCGATCACTAGGATGGGTCTGATATTCCAGGACCGCGAATTGCCCGTTTTCCGGCACCCGACCAACCCGACGCACCTGCGCTATGGACTCATCGGAATCCCCTACCGCCGGAAGCCGGGGCCGGCTGTGCTGACCCTCACATGGACCAACGCCGACGGCGAGCACCTCAAAAACGTCCCATTTGAGATAATGGCCGGAAAATACCGCACCGACGCCCTGAAAGTGGATCCCGGACGGGTAAACCCGAGCAAAAAAAATATTCAGCGCGCCCAGAAAGAAGCCCGCCGACTCAACCAGGCCTATGCCGAGGGCACCATCCCGGCGCTGTGGGTCGATTATTTTCAGCTTCCGATGACGGCTGAAATCACCAGCCCCTACGGCAACAGACGGCTGTTTAACGGGCAGCTTAAAAGCTATCACAACGGTATTGATTTCCGGGCCGCCGTCGGAACGCCGGTTTTTGCTTCCAACTCAGGGATCGTTAAAATCGCCGATAATCTGTTTTATTCCGGCAACGTGGTGATCGTTGATCACGGCAACTTGATTTTTACGATTTACGCCCATTTAAGCAAAATCAAGGTCAAAGCCGGTCAACAGATTGAAAAGGGGCAGTTGCTCGGCCTGACCGGAGCAACCGGCAGGGTCAGCGGGCCTCACCTTCACTGGGGAATCAAAGTCAATGGCACCGCTGTCAACCCCATCGAGTTTGTCCACGTCATGGATTTTCTAATAAAATCTAGGTAACTGCTTGAGCATCAGCAAGGTAGTTGTCGGAATAGTGTGGTATCCCAGAAGTGTTTCAGTTGATACTCCTTTGTTATTCAGGAATTAGGAGTTTGTTGAGATTCTGACAAAGCCTTCTTGGAGAAGTAACACATTCGTAAAACGCTACATTGTTCATAGAAAATTCCTTCATACTATTTCAGGGACACCACACTGCTATGAAGCTTCCGTTAATGAGCGCAGCACCGGCCTGAAAGATTCCAGAATCGTTTCCTTTTCCAAATTACCGGACAATGCTTTTTTGGACAATTTATGACGGGTGGCGTCAAATTGCTTGCGCCCGGAAGGCCCCAGGCGCCGCAGGATTTCCTGGTTGTCCCCACGGTAGATCGGACCCGAACCCTCCATTTCCATAAATGTTCTTAACAGCTGATCTCGAGCCTGGTCGGAATTCATGGTGGCATGCTGCCATTTGTGCAAATAGCCCGAAAGTCCGTATTTTTTGCGGGACGCGGGTTCATAGACCGGACTCAGGGGGGGCAGCATGAAAGGGAACATCGACCAGCACAGGCTGCCCTCGTAAGGCTGGCAGTCAAAGGATTTGATAAAATCACGCGTTCTTTGGGCGCTCTGCTCCGTTTCACCCGGAAACCCGAAGATGAAATAACATGAGCAGTTGACACCGGAGCCGAGCAATTTTTTCAGAACCCGGCGGTAAAGCTCGGGGGAGGCCTTTTTATTCATATTTTTCAATATCAGCGGATCGGCCGACTCCAGCCCGAGCTGCACTTCGATACAGCCTGCCTGCCGCAACAAATCGGTATCAACCCGGTCCAGGGTGGAGGCCCGCACGAACGTCATCCATTTGAGGCTCAGGCGCTGATCTATAAAGCGGCGGCAAACCGCCTCCAGATCGCCTTTGCCGAGCCGGAAGTTGTCATCCACAAACCAGACATAACGGGCGCCGCGATCCTGTGCGGCCTGCATCTCTGCCACGATGCGCTCAAGCGGCTTAACCCAGGTCAAGCGCCGGTCTTTGGTAAAATTGCAAAAGGCGCAATGATACGGACAACCATTGGAGGCCTGCATCGGCACCACGCCGGATTGAAAAATGGCATCGGGCAGCGCCGGCCAGTCTATGGCAAAATCTTCCGTGCCATGGATATCGTCAATCCGTCTGGTAAACGTATATTCCTTGCCGACCCTGCGGGCGCAGTTGGCAATGTCATCGATGCTTTTTCCCGCCCGCATGCGGTCCAGTATAGCGCTCAGGGTCTGCTCGCCTCGCAGGCTGATGATGCAAAGGTCGATGTCAGGCTCGGAATCTTTTTCAAAAAACAAAAAATCGCCCCGGGCGGATTCGGTGTCATAATCCGCCTCGCCGGCACGCGCGCGCATTAAATAAGACATATACACCAGCGGTCCGCCGGCGATGATAAACACATCCGGCGCCAGCTCACGGATATCCGCCACCAGCCTGATAAGATTCGGTTTGCCGGGAACAAAGGTGGTGGAAATGATCACCGCGCGCGGATTGCACTCGAGAAGCTGCTTGAAACGATCCTTCTCAGCATAATAGGAGTCGATCAGCTTTACATCGAATTCTTTTTGGGTCAGGTAGTTAAACAGGTAGATGCCGTTTAATTTGGGGGCCGACGCCCAGCTCATCCGGTTGTCGCCTTCAATCGGGTCTTGAACCGCGCCGCCATGGGCCAGATAATTTTGCACCACCTGGATGTCGGCGGTCCGCCCATCCAGGTTTAATCTCAGCGGATTGGTGCTCGACATGCTGTCCGAGCCCGAATCGGCAACAATAACGGCATCGAGGGTCACAGGGGTAATCTCACTTTCAAAAAATGATCATGGGATTGCGATAGAATCCATGGCTAAACGTTTGGGATGGGCCATAATAGTTTTAGATGTTATTAACCCGCTAGTCAAGGTTTACTAGCGGGTTTCGGATCTGCTTTTGGAATGATGATGGGGTCAGCATTACGCCCCGGGCCTTGCATTTGCCATCCGTCTTGCCCCTTCGACTCGGACGAGCCCCTTGATCGTAGGCTCGGGGGCAAACGGCTCGATTCGGCTGAAATCCTCCTTCTTCATTCCACCATCCCTTATCGCTATCCTTCTGATTCACAAACCCGATGGTATTCATGCCGCAGAACCATGATAATCGCAATCCAGGCAGCGCAGATAGTGATGGTGATCCAACTGAGTTGAGATAAACCCAGTTTAATCGGCAGCCACTGGGTGAATATCAGTATCATCAGCGATCCGGACACTTTGAATATCCGATACCCAAACATGTCAATCCAGGCTTTGGCCTGGTAGATGATCACCGGATCGATGGGGATGTAAAGCAGTTCTTTGGATGCTCGATTAATCGAATAGGACAATCCGCGATCGCTGATCTTGGCGGCGGAACCAAAAAAGAGCGTGGATTGAAATAAAAAAGCCCAGGAAAACAGGCTGATCATCAGCGGCTGGACCAGCAACCCGACGATGGTGCCGAAAAACCGGTGGATGAGCGGCGTAATTACCAAATTGATACCCACCGATATGAAACCCATGACACTGAAAAACAGGGAGATAAAGGCCGTCCGCGCTTCCCTTTCAGGGTAGGAGGCCTCTACCGAGTTTAAGAATTGATAATCAATTAAGGGCGATACCAGCTGTGCCAATAACAGTACGGCTGCAATCAGCATCAGATACCGGCTTTGTCCGAGAACTCGCCAGCCGGCCTTACCGGCGGCTTCAACCCGAACCACTTGCTCGACTTCGCAATACAGACCGATACGTCCCATTACCCAGGTCAGGGCAAAGATAATGCCGATGGTCACTGCAGCCGTCAACAACAGGTCCGGCGTCTGCAGACGCGTGTGCTGAATTAACAGGGCCGATAGACCGCCTCCGGTAATACCGCCGACCAACCCGCCCGTACCGACGAAGCCATACCAGGATTTTCCCTCCCGGGTGGTATAAATCGAATTGGTCAAACTCCAGAACTGCTCAACCAGGACCACACTGAGAATGTCCACGAACACGTAAAAGCAAACGGCAACGATCGTACCCGGAAAATTGATCAAAAGCCGAAACAAAACCAGCAAACTGCTGATAACCAGGCAGGTGCCCAATACAACGTTGAACCGACTGTATCGGGCAACCAGGCGATGATAGTAGGTAATGAACACCACCATGGTCAGGGCCGTGATGATCCACACGTACGGGAGTCGCGCCGCTCCCAGGGCCTCGATGAACAACGAGCGGCTGGCCGGTTTCAACTGATAAAGTGCTGTGATAATTAGAAAAAAATTTACAAACAGCAAAGACGCCCGCAGACCCAGCTTGCGAAGAATAATGTATTTTCCATTACAATCCGGTTCCGATGCCTGATTGGAAAAATTCACTTGATTTTACCTCTATTTTCAGTAACAATAACGATTATGAATAAGCTCATCATATGGTTGGGGTTTTCAGCCATTTTCATATTGATGCTTAGCGTTCCGACGTTGGCCGAACGGGGACCCGCTGATTTGTCCATAAGCTGTGACCCTGTGTTGCAAAAAGGTCTGGAGCGCTGTTTAACCATCCTCAAGCTCAAGCAGGCCGCCCAGCGCAAAGACCTCAGCATTGTCCTGGTGGACATCACCAAACCTTCCCGGCCGCGCATGGCTTATATTAATCCCAATGAAATGATGTATGCCGCCAGCTTGCCTAAAATTGCCATTTTACTGGGGGCTTTTGAGCGCATCGCCAGCGGGGAAATGACCCTTGATGAAGAAACCCACGCTAAACTGGCCATGATGATCCGTAATTCGTCCAACCGGGCGGCCACGGAAATCTTGAATCAGGTCGGCAAAGCCTACCTGGCCGATCTGCTGCAATCACCCCGCTACCGTCTCTATGACCCGGAAAGAAACGGGGGCCTGTGGGTGGGCAAGGAGTACAGCAAATCCGGGGCCTGGAAGCGCGACCCGCTTCACAACCTATCCCACGGCGCCACCGCCCTTCAGGTTGCCCGTTTTTATTATATGCTGCAAACCGGCCAGCTGGTATCCCCCGAGCACAGCAGGCAGATGAAGGATATTCTGGCGGATCCGGCAATCAAGCATAAATTTGTCAAAGGACTGGAGTCCAAAGATCCGGATCACCGCATCTACCGTAAATCTGGCACCTGGAGACAGTATCACTCCGACAGCGCCATCATCGAACACGGCGGCCGCCGATACATTGCCGTTGCACTGGCCAAAAGTCCCCTGGGCGGTAAATGGCTCAGCGACCTGATCGTGGTCATGGACGACCTCATCACCAAATCCGCCTCCAATTGACGATTGTCGGACCCCATTAGACCCCGCGCGTAAAATCAAAAACGGATTGTCGTCCAGACGGGATGGCGAAATTGTATTTCACGTCAATTTTTCCCCCCACGGTGTTGTGATTCTATTAGTCTATGTATCCGTGTGGCCAGGGTTTGATGGGCAACGGCTGAATTTTTGCGCAGCACGTTGGACATCACCACCACCATATAATGCAATTGCCGTTTTGCTGCCGGGCTTTCGACGATGGCCAGTGACGCCAACCGGTTGACGATATTGCCCTCATATTTGCCGCATTTGAAATTGGGCTCCGCCTTGCACTTGTATAAAGATCCGGATTTGTAATAAACCGCAGCGCTATAGAGGGCCGGCGAGGACGCATAGCGGATGCGGCCCTGGGTCATGTAAATAAGCCTTTTGATCTCCCGGCTGGAAAAGGTGTCGATCAGTTTTCCCTGTTCCAGTTTGACCATAAAGCGCATCAATTCCCTGGGGTTGGCATAACTGGTCGTTCCGGGCACCAGCTGCTTGCCCTTCCAGGTAAACAAAGATCCCTGCCGGAGCTGTTCGAGATCCAGGCCGCTGCGGGTAATCGGCTCCTGCAGGGCGCGAAACAACAGGGCTTTCAGATCATTTTTGGAAGTTTGGCTAAAAAAGTTAAGGGCCTGCTCATCAGCAGGGGGATACTGGTCTTTGAAATGAACCATCAGCATCAGCTCTTTGATCACCAGGCTGGCAGCCGCATTGGAGCTGGCTGACAGCATCCAGTCCAGATAGGTCCAAAGACTGGCCCGATCGCCGACCTGAATCGGGCGGTAGCTGATCATTTTAGCCCCCGTGTTCCATAGCGGCACGTTGTGATGATCGGTCTGGATGAAATGATCGGCGGTAACGATGGCTGTTCGCAGGAGGTTCAGGCGTCGGTCGATGTCATCGGGATAAATATCAGCCAGGGCCTGAAATACGCCCAGGGCCACCAGGAGCTTGCCCACACTGCCGACATTGGCGCGTTGGTTGCCGTTGTGTTCGGCATATTTTGGTTGATCAGGATCCGACAGGTCCAGGACCGCCACCGCATAACGCTCGGCATCATCGCCCAGGTATTTTTCCACGGCACGGGCAAAGTCCGGATCCGGCGCGGGAATTTCAAACTCCTGGCGATCTCCCAGGCGCAGATCAACCTGGTCGCTGTCCAGCCGCGCACCGGCGGGTATCTTTATGCCGCGGACCTTGCCTTCCTGGGCCAGCCGAAAGCCTTCCAGGCGCAAAATTCCGGTATAGGGATAACCATCCAGGGGATAGCTCCAGGCCGTGGCCGGCCAGCTCATCAACGCCAGTAATAATCCGGATTTTATAAATAATTTCATCAGTTCTCCTCGGCGGGAATCCCGTCCAGGTCGACGATAAGGTTTTGCTTGGCGATTAAATTTTGATCAAGGCTGTTTAAATAGAGGTTTTGGCGGGCCCGGGGGCTGTCCAGAAACGGACGGATCTGGAACAGCACCAGTTTATTGTTGTAGAACCCAAATTCAATATCGGCCGGCACGGCCTGTCCCCGGGTGTCTTTGAAACGGGGAAAGCGGTCCGGCACTGATTCGGCAAAATTTATCAAAAGATCAATATCCCCGGGATTCAAAACGGCTTCGGCCCCGCTGGCCGCAATTTTGGTCATGCCGCCCTCTGGTAATATGATCCGTTTGGACGGCTCGGCGGCATGGGCCATCAGCCGCACACGACCGCTTTTGAGGTTCACACGCAGTTCCTCGGCGGTTTGCCCGGAAACCGCACCGCCAACTCCCTCATTGACCGCAATGGTCAGCCAGCCCGGCAGTCCGGTATCGATGTCGGCGGTGACCATCACCCCGGATTTGTCTGCCGGCACACTCTTCATCAGGAGCACGGACGCATAAACATGTTCCGGTGTGGTCATATAGGCCTGCCGCCAGCGGTAGGCCCGTTCGGTAAAGGGCGAAGCCCAAACCCTGCTGATGGCTTCCAGTACCCTATCAAACCCCACGACATTGGCCACGGTCAGGTTCAAACCGGCACCGGTAAAGCCGGGCAGGTCCTCCACATTGGTATCGCTGCGCACAAAGACTCCGTAAGATCCGTCCGGACCGAAGGTGTCTTCCATGGCGGCTTTCAGACGATCGCGAAAATCCTGTCCCGGATCGGCATTCACGATCCAGTCGCGCATGCGTTGTAAAAATTGCCGGGCCATCTGATCCTGCTTGACCGGATTTTTTTCAAAAGACCTGATCAGGGCGTATTGCTTCCGCATCCAGCTAAACACGCTGGGTCCACCGGGTTCGATCTCCTGATCCAGCAGGGCCCTGAAGAGACCGAAGGGAATCACCAGACCTTCGGTAACCGCTTCGGGGAAATGGTGCTTGAGCTCACCGAGATTGGCGGCTTTGGGACCGACAACATTGCCCGAATCCGTTGCCCGCAATTGCTTGAGCGGGATAAAGCTGTGGTTATATAGGTCCAGCTTATTGAGGTCGGGGCGGATGAGGACATCGGTTTGTCTGGTATCCACCGCAAAGACCTCATCCCAGCGCGGCCCGTCTTCGACCAGCTGGACAATTCCCTGGGAGCTGACCGCCAGCACCACCCGTTGCCCCTTTTGGGAAGATATTCGGTTCAGCAGGTCTTTCTCAACGGCGACATTGGGGATCCCCAGATTGCGGGCCAGCAGTTGAACATGGGACAGGATATTGCCTTTGCCGGCGGTAATAATCCCGGCCACCGGCGGCAGATCTTCGGTGGTTGCCGGCAGGACATAAATGCCATTGCGGTCAAAATTCTGGGGGCTGCCGTCCGGTGGGGGGAATTTGAGAACACCGCGGGCAAGGCCGGCATTCAATCCGCGCATACCGGCGGCCATCTGCTGGCCGAACATTTCATTATAAATGCCCAGCTGTTGATCCGCATCTGCCAGCAGGGTTTCCAGCATGGCCGAATATGACAGCAGAAGACTGCCGCGCAGGGCATCATGGACATAGCGGCGGACCGCAGGCTCAATGGTCGCGAGATGCTTGGCCGTTTCTGAAAAATGAAACCGTATGTTCCGGTCGGCCCACTCGGGAACCTGGGCGGCGTATTCCAGATTGGTTTTATATTCGATCAGGCGGGGATTCTTTTCACTCAGCCGGCTGAACTCTTGCTGCAGTGCTTTGCGTAGACGTAAAGAAATTAAACCTAGGCCGTAGAGGCCGTCGGTGCTGGTCGAAAGCAGCGCTATTCTCTGGCGCCGGCTGGCCTGATTGAGGCTTTGCAGGACCTGGTTGCCGCTGCGAAACAGATCTCCTTCCAGCAGCAGGCTGATATCCATCAGCGCCAGCATTTGTCTTGATGGCCCCTTGCGGTAAAACGCGTCCCTGATGTCAGCCAGCATGCGGCAGGCAGCATCAAAGCGGGCCGCGGGTTTATTCTCGGCGGCCAGCAGGCCGGCGTTTTTAACTATTTTGCGACTTAAAGCGGAATTTTTGATTTTTTTGGCCAGACTTTTAATTTCAGGTACAATATCCTGGGGCTGGTAAACCGTTTCAATGGTTTCCGCCAGGTGCGCATACGCGTCCCGAAGTTCCTCCCGGCCGCGTTTGGCGGCATAATCGCGCACTTGCTGCGCGTCACTGAGTTCGGGGCGCACATGGAGCTTGTTGCGGAGCGTACCAAAATTTTCGTCCTGTTCAGCTATGGTCAGGGCCAGCTGGCGCATCTCACTGATCGGTGCACCGCTGCGGCCATGGGGCAGGTAACGAACCGCCTGTCGCAGAAGAATAAACTGCTGTTGGCGCATCCGGGGATCTTTTAACAGCTCCAGCAGCAGAACGTACCCGCCGTAGGTTTCATTCTCGGCCTGCAGGGCCCCGCGATAGTATCTGGCCCGGCGCAGGATCCAGCCGTCATCTGCATCGATTAGAAACTGCTCCAGAATCATTTGCTTCAGAATGTCCAGATGCCGGGGATCTGCCACAAAGGCCTGGGGCTTGATATCGGCATATACATTGGCAATGTAATAGCCGTTGGCGCGCATCAATTTTACCTGGTCCGTCCATTCGCCATGCTGAACCCCGCCGCCATGATCCTTGCATGCATATTCTTTGGGTGGCAAAATGGTGCCGTCCGCACAAAACCAGCGCAGATGCTTGAACGGCCCCCGTGATGATGTTTTCATTTCCTGAACCCAGCTGCGCAAGGTGGCCTCATCGGGCAGTTCCGTCCGGGCATTGGTTAGCGGCGGCAAAAGAAAAAAGGCAATGAGAATACTGACGGTCAGGGTTCGGTTCATAAATCTATGTCCTTGCGACAATCAATTAAAAAGGTAACGAAATTCTTACTAAATACACCTACGATATGCATCATTTTTATTTTTTCCACTATTGGGATTAATTTTATTAAGGATCCACCAGATATGGTCGGTTATCACAAAGGCTTCCTTACGCACGCAGGGGCGGGAATGGCAGAGATGGCGGCGGCGTCACTAAAGCTTATAGAGAAATCATGTGCTTATGGGAGCGGCTTCCACAGCCTTTTCCGTCTTAACTTAGCTGGTCAGGACAATTCAAAATATTCAAAGGCTTTGTCTGGTAACCGCGTATCCGCCTTGCCGGCGTTTCTCAAACAGCAGCATTCGCGTCATACAGGCGGGTACCTCGTCGGGATAGTGGGTGACATAGATGATAGTTGTTTGGCTGTGAGCGCCGATGACATCGATGGCATCTAAAATCCGGCCCCGGTTGGTGCGGTCAAGTCCCTGGCAGGGTTCGTCCAGGATCAGGATCGGCGGCATTTTCACCAGCGATCGTGCCAGCAGCATCATGCGCTGCTCACCGTAAGACAGTTGATTGAAAATGCGGTCGGATTTATCGGCGACGCCCAGAATCTCGAGCCAATGTTCGGCGGTTTCTTTCTGGGTTCTGGTAAAATCGCGATACAGGCCCACGGAGTCGAAAAATCCGGACAGCACCACCTCAAAGGCCGTGAGCGGTTGGCGATAGCGGATCTGCAATTCCGACGACACGTAGCCGGTTTGTCTTTTAATCTCCCAGATGCTTTCGCCGGACCCGCGCCGCCGCCCGAAAAGATATATCTCGTTGGCATAGGCCTGGGGGTTGTCGGCCGTTACCAGGTTGAGCAGGGTGGTTTTGCCGCAGCCGTTGGGTCCCAGAATGACCCAGTTTTCACCGGACTTCACGGTCCAGTCGAGACCGTCCAGCACGGTGGTGTCGCCGTAGGTCACCCGGACGTTTTGCATGGATATCAGAACAGCGGTACCGGTCGGCTCAACCCGGTTCACGTCCTCGGTGCCGGCCGGCAACGAAAATGGTGGTGCCATTGAGGATGGATACAACCGTTCCATCTGCGAGGGTGTCAGGACCGCTTCCCGCCGCCCCTGAAAAAGGACCCGGCCGTCGCTGACAGCCAGCACGTGGGAGATACGGGGCAGGATTTCCCTCTGGCGGTGGGTTACCAGGATAACCGTGCGGGTATTGTCCATCAGGCCGTCGATGATGGGGGCCAGGCGGCCGCGGGCGGCCCGGTCGAGGCCGTCAAAGGGCTCATCCAGAATCAACATATCCGGTGCCTGAATCAACGCCCTGGCAATCTGGACCTTGCGCATCTCACCGGTGGACACCACGCGAATATCCCGCTCCAGCAGGTGTTCGATCTGCAGCCGGGCCGCAATGCGCTCCACATCGATGGCGCTGCGGCCGCCGACCCCGTCTAATTCAAGCAGGATTTCATAAACCGTGCTGATCTCTTCCAGGTTGCCGGAAAAAAACCGGGAAACATCACGGCGCTCCTCCCGGGCAATCAGCTGCTGATGCTGCTCAAAGGAGACATAACCGGCTTTCAGGGCCTTTGAAAAATTTACCGCCCCCTTCACTACGGGCACGTCACCGATCAAGGCCTTGACCAGGGTGGTCTTCCCGGCTCCGTTGGGCCCCAGCACGGCCCAGTGCTCGCCCTGGTTAATTTGCCAGCTGGTATCGGGCAGTATGAATTTATCCCGTATGCGCAGGGTGGCACCGGTGAGACGGATGACGGGCTTGTCTGCCGGTTCATTTTGGGCGGGCTTATTTTCGGGTGTGATGGAGTTGTTGATTTGCATGGTTTTAAAAAATTATTATTTCACAGAACGCCAGACGACCCCGTCTCCTGTCGGCCTCCGTCTCGCAGAGCCTGCGGCTAAGAGAGGGGCGGATTAAGGGAAGGGGGATATGCGACGCAATTCATTTTCCCCATCAGTTTTCGAAAGCATCCAATGGGCTCCGATCAGCCGTAAAATCCTTTTGCAGGACATGGGCATAAACTTCGATAGTCTTCACGTCGGCATGACCAATGAGCTTAAGGCGTCTGACAGGCCTGAATTTCTGCTTGCTTTCTATAGTACCGGGCAATAAAGTTAATATATGGAAAAATCAAGGATAAATTTTCGACTTTTTATAACTTAATATCACAATAAGTGGAAAATTTTCCAATCTATAAGGGCAATATAACGAAAAATTTCTACTTAAACTACTGTTCGGCGCAGGTATTTATTAAACAGAGAGACGGTTATTTTAAAATATACTATCTATATCAGCAAGCCATGGGAGGAGAAAAATGGTATTAGGAGTGGACGATGCCGCCAAAGAATTTGGTAAATCTATGGGTGGAAAAGCTGCTGTAGCTTTATGCGAATGGTTTCAGCGCTTATGGGATGCGGAGGGTGTAGCTAAAAAGAAGCAGCTTGAGAATATCGTGGAACCAGCATTTAAGAAGTTCCAAGAGATCTATGATGAATACGAACAATCATTTAAAGCGTACCGTGCGAAGCTTATCGACGCTGATTCCAAGCAACATATTCAAAGAGTGGTAGATCAGATCGAAGGTGATCTGCGATTTACAGCAAAAAATCGAGTTGACCTTCTTGGCCAGCTCAAACATCCTAGCAACAGTATTTTCTCAGGTTTCGTCACGTCCATTGTCCAGTTTCTTGTCAGCAACGAGGAATCTCTTTCTGGCAGCCCTGAGGATTCCCTGGCACCTCCAGAAATAGCGAGGCAAGTGATGCGTAGAGGTCTGATTGCCGACTTACGTGCGGTAATGGCACCATGGGCGGCAGCACTCGATCCCGGGGCTTCAGCTCCGCCACTCTTGGGTGATGAGCTTGAGTCCACACTTGATGATCTGGCGCTACGATATGGCATAGCAGAGAATGATCCAAAGAGGGAAGGAAAACTTCGAGCTAGATTAGCAGTTGATCGCCTTGATTCCCGGGTAGATTCTATGATTGCTGCATATAAGATAGTGCGTGAAGAATACGAGAAACTTAAAAGTTCTCTTTCAACGTCATAATAAGGGATAAAGATTGCACAATGGCCTAACAAGGCGCTCCAGTGGAATACCTGGCCTCCGGCCCGTTTTCCACTGAGCGTTGTCGTCAGAAAACATTCGGAATAAACAAATTATAGGTTCAAACAGCCAATGACGAGCCTTCAGATTAAGATTCTGATCTCACTAGCCGGCGTTTCAGCTGTTTATGCTTTTGTATGCCAAATCCAGCTGTCCAGAAAAGCCAGCAAGCTTGGAAACTGGCTCCAGAAAGAGCGTCCTGACCTCTGGGCGGAATTGAATTCCTTTGCAAGAAACTACCATGGTGGCCATCCTGGGTTAAAGATACTCTATCGTAAAAATGTGGTCGGTCTTCCAAGGTTTAATCAGCAATATGAGCCATTACGATCCTTGGAACGGAAGCTTATTGGGGGTATCGGCATAGCTTCGTTGTGCATTGGTCTGGTTATTATTGGTTCCAAATATTGGGGTTGGCATTGGTAGTATAAACGCATGCCCCTGGCAACTTGTTGGTGTTTTCTAACAACCCAGTGGAGCTGACCCGTCTTCGCCCTGGCGAGCTACACCGCGGCAGGCCGGCGGGCAGTGGGGCAGTTCTTCGTAAAGGGCCGTTCCGGCGCGACACCCATCAGGGCCGCGGCTCACTTTAACGTTGGGCTTCTTAATAATCAAATTTCGGCTTGCTATAGCATGATATCCGTGTTATTGTGTCTTCATGATAATGTCGTTTAAGAACCAAGCTACCGAGGATATATTCAATGGGAAGGCAACCAAACCCGCTTTGAGGTTATGCTCAAAAAACATTTGGAAAATCGCGTTCCGAAAGCTCGATCAGCTTGATTCTGCTTCTTCCGTCGATGAGCTCCGTATACCACCTGGTAATCGGCTGGAGGCTTTATCAAGCGATCGCAAAGGGCAACACAGTATACGGATAAATGATCAATATCGAATTTGCTTCAAGTGGACCCAAACGGGTCCAATCGATGTTGAAATAACGGATTACCACTAAATTAAGATAATTGGGAGACTATTATGATTCGCATACCAACCCACAGGGCGCCTACTCATCCAGGGGAAATGCTCCTTGAGGAATTTCTTAAGCCCATGGGACTTACTCAAAGGGATTTGGCAGATTCGATTCACGTGCCCTACCAGAGAATTAACGAAATCATCAACGGGCGTCGGGGCGTCACCCCAAGTACGGCATTGAGGTTGTCAAAATTTTTCGGGGTTTCTCCAGATTTCTGGATGAATCTGCAGCTCCGATGGGACCTGTATTTTGCCCAACAATCCGAAGCAGATAAATTAAAAATCATAAAACCTGTATCACCACAACAGGCGTCTGTTTAATAACTTGGGGGGCCCAACAACCCAGTGGAGCTGACCCGTCTTCGCTCTAAAGAGCTGCGCCGCGGCAGGCCGGTGTGTAGTGGGGCGGGTTATCGTAAAAGGCCGTGCAGGCCCGTCACCCATCAGGGCCGCAGCTCACTTCTACGCTGGCAACAGAATCACTCTCAGGAGAGATACCTTTGGGATCTACGGAAACAAAACTGAAATCCCTGGCTTTGAGCATGGGTGCTGATTTGATTGGTGTAACCTCAAAAGATATTCTTGCTGACGGGCCGCCATCCGCCGATCCGCGTTACCTTTTGCCATCTGCAAAGTCGGTTATTTCCTTTGCGGTCTCGCTTGATAAGGATATTGCAAAGGATTTCATCAACAAAAAGAAGTGGCTACCTCATTGCCATAACCGAAAAGCCATTGCACAGACGCTTTATACGATAGGCGATGCGCTCGTCGAACAACTACGCTCGGAAGGATACAAAGCCGTCAACGTAGACCTCAACAACAACTATCGACCTGAGGAGGGCGCTGCCGACGTAACAGAGATGACCAAGTTTCATCCAGACTTTTCACACCGCTATGCGGCACTTGCAGCAGGGATCGGGCGTTTGGGATGGAGTGGCAATTTGTTAACCAGGGAATATGGTGCGCTGGTTGAGCTGGGGAGCGTTTTGACTTCGGCTGCTCTGACGCCCGACACGCCCATTTCGGACAAAGAACATCCCTGCGACAAATGCAAAATGTGCAGCTTGGTGTGTCCTGTAGGAATGATTCGCCCCAGGGCATCGACCCAAGTTACAGTCGCTGGCGTTACAGAAACCATATCAAACAAGCGCCCCAACACCTGTTGCTGGATCGGCTGCACCGGATATGAGGGGTTGGCCACTTCTCGAACCTGGTCCAACTGGAGTCCCTACCGTCTTGGTCGACCGCTGCCCGAAGATAGGCAGGATTTTGATGCGCTGTGTATCAGTCTGCAGAAGGCTGACCCCCAGATGCAGGCCGCCGATAACTACTTTTCCAACTATCGACAGGCAGTCTTCGATCCTGACTGGTTTTACTACACCGTATGCGGTTTCTGTCGCAGTGTCTGTGCACCCCAAAGGGAAGAACGGCTTGCTAACCGAAAGCTTATCATCGATTCAGGCACTGCTGCCCTAAAGCTCGATGGCTCCCATGAGGTGGCTGACGAAAATGCCTGCGAGGTGCAGACACCCTATGGCCTGCGCGTGGTCGTGGCCCACGAGGAACTTTCAAAAGGACCGGCAAAGACCCGGAAATGGCCTGGTCAATTCCCGCTGGACCGCGAGGTGATAAAATACCTATGCCAACAATTAAATTCAGCAGACGCAAGGGACTGCGCCGCTGATTAACGCGTTATGAACAGGGGAATAATAAATTGAAATTAGACAATATTACATCGATTGGCCTGTGGGTTGGTTTGGCTTTGATAGCACTCGCTTGGATTAAAGTTATACCTTTATTATACGGTTGGATCGGCTTTGCCATTGCAGTTCCTTCCTTTGTTGTGGAGGCAATTAAGAAAAAAAACATGCCTCCTTCTAAGAGTGATGACAATTCAGGGTAAACTTCTTAACCCTATAAACATAAAAACAAAAGGTTCATAACAAATCGCTCAACCCTGACAGCAAGAAATCGGCGGTTCGGGTTCTTTTTTATAGGACGCATTTATCTTTTACCTTGATCTGCCATTATCTATCGCATCTTGCGGCAGGTTAGCTTAACGTTAGGCAAACAAAAAACATGGAAACATTGTATTCAATTTTTCCGGCTCGTCGGAAATGGCCGCCAGCTGTTGACGACGTTAGGAAGGCTCCGCTGGACACAACCACTATCAGATTGATTTCCGGGGCGCTGAATCTCGAAGAGCTATCTTCTCATAATAAGCTAAAGGCCCTATGGTGCTTTGATATCAACGAAAACAAACTAAGAAAAATCTGTAGCTGTGCATCGCTCGAATCACTCTATATTGAAAATATCAAGGCTGAAGACTTTGGCTGCCTAAAAGACCTGACTAATTTGAGAATACTGAGTCTTGAAACCTGTTCCAAAGCTAAGTCCTTGGCAGCGTTTAGTGGACTCGAGACATTATCAGGACTTGCTATAACCCATTTCAAAAACGTTCACGATCTGGGTCCTTTGGCAAAACTTAAGTCGCTGAAGGCACTTGCAGTCTCGGGAAGTATGTGGACAAGAATGAAGGTAGATTCATTCAAACCGATAGAAGAGTTGAAAAATCTCGAATTGCTGCACCTCACGAATATTAAGGCAGAGGACGAATCCCTGAGACCACTCGGCGAACTGCAGTTGATGTATTTAAATTGACCGAACCAGGATAATCTTCGAAGCGTCCCTATGAAGGCAATCGTATACGACAGCTATGGATCACCGGATGTTCTTAGATTGGAAGAGGTCCGGAAGCCGATACCGGGTGACGATGGAAGAGGTCCGGAAGCCGATACCGGGTGACGATGAAGTCCTGGTACAAGTTCATGCGGTATCGATTAATTCGTGGGACTGGGACATGTTAACCGGCAAACCATTTGAATATCGTTTTTTCAGTGGTTTTTTTAAACCCAAAAATAATAAAATACACGGTTGCGACATCGCTGGACAAATCGAAGCGGTCGGAAAAAAGGTCACACGATTTAAGCTTGGAGACAACGTCTTCGGCGACTTATCAGAGGGCGGTTGGGGCGCATTTGCTGAGTATACCTGCGCTTCTGAAAACAGCTTGATTCTTAAACCGTCCACCATGACATTTGAGGAGGCGGCATGCATTGCTCATGGCGGCAACCTTGCCGTTCAGGGTCTTATCGATTTTGGACAGATAAAAACTGGACAAAAGGTTTTGATTAATGGCGGCGGCGGCAGTACGGGGACATTGGCTATCCAGATAGCCAAATTGTTCGACGTTGAAATCACCGGCGTGGACCGCACGGAGAAATTGGAGTTGATGCGTACCCTTGGCGCAGACCATGTAATTGATTACGCCAAGGAAGATTTTACTAAAAATGGGCTACCGTACGATGTAATTTTTGACGTTAAAACCACCCGTTCCCCTTTTGACTACAAGCGTGCATTATCTCCAACCGGTATTTATGTAACCGTCGGCGGCAAAACGTCACGAATCCTTCAACTTTTACTTTTTGGGAAGCTAAGTCGAGAGCGCAAGATGTGTGTGGTAGGCTATCAAGCAAACAAGGATTTGAGTTATTTAGTCGAGCTTTTTGAAGCCGGCAAGCTAAAGCCTGTTATCGATAAATGCTTTCCCCTGGAAGAAACGGCCGAAGCATTTCGATATTTTGGAGACGGGTGTTTCAAAGGCAAAATAGTCATAAAGCTGGGTAAAAATAAAATGACCTAACAAAGCGCTGCACCCGAATGGACGGCACTCTGGCGCTGCCAGCCAAACACCCCAACGTTTCACATAAAAAAAATAATTCCTATGAAAACCGAAATTAACTTTGATTGTAAACATATTAAGTGGAAAACGATTTCTGAAACTCTGAAATCAGTCGGAATGGCTTATTACAGTCCAGAGAAACATAAAAAAGCATGGAAATAAAAAAATACGATGGTTCAGACTGGAGCCAGGTGTGGCCAATTATTGAACAGGTATTTCGCGCCGGCGAAACCTATGCGTATTCGCCCGAAATTACAGAACAGGAGGCCCACAAGATCTGG
>WOR8_10001029_pt1 | contig 28512 bp, 27 predicted proteins | sample DeeMarSeWOR38_10_FD_19890 | JGI IMG/M metagenome (IMG submission 19890) | reverse complement strand
GCCCTGGTCCACATTGATCTGTTTATTCCTATTTTAACCCATGTTTACGGTGAAGCGCAGTTGGGTGGAAAAGCCTGCATCGTTTCAACATTTCGGCTGAATGAAGGCCGTCCCCATTTGAATATGCGTCAACCCTATCTCAGCCGAATCGTAAAAGAGGCTCTCCATGAGCTGGGTCACACATTTGAGTTGCGACACTGCAAAGATCCCAGTTGTCTGATGCATTATTGTCGCAATGAAAGCGACGTCGATCGCAAATCCGATGAACTTTGCCGATATTGCAAAATCATGCTGGACGACGAATTAAAAAAAGGTTCAGGTATGCAAAAACAACCCGGTTAGCTTTTCCCAGCCCACCTGGGGCAAATTGCCATAAATATCATCCCCCAAATATCCGCCGTCTGCCGCCAGCGGACCGGCATGCGCTTCAATAACCTGATATAGACGGTCGACTTCTTGATCCAGAAAATCGCTGGCCTGCTCCCCGATCATCAAATTTCTGAGATCCTGACGCAGATTGGTGGAATGCAATCGCATGACCCAGCCCTCGGTGTAAGGATCCTGATTGGCCAATTTACCTTTTTGCCTTAATTCGGTATTAATCGCTGTCACCACCCCATTTACCGGGGAAAGTATCCGGGCCGCATTTGAGCCCCGCGTCAAGGAGATATCCGCGCGATCCTGTCGAACCTTTTTACCCATCAAAGGGGCTTCAATTCGATCCAATGGACCCAATACCCGCAGCGCAAAATCATCAAGACCGACTCTTACTGTTGAGCTTTCTTCGAGCTTGACCCAGGTGTGACCGCGGTGAAGATAATATCCATGGGGAATTTTAAACCCTTTGATATCAAGCTCATCAACCGGTCGAACCACAGTGTGGACCGTGTACTGATCACTAAAATATTGATCGAATTCGCAAGTGCCGCAACGATAATCTTGATTACAGGCCCGAAAATCGATGCGCGCTTTCATATAATGGATGCACGGCCGCTTCCGGGATGGAAGCGCCTTTAGACAATCCTGCCAAAAGCCAATTTTTCCGCGTTTGCCTTCAGGCTCTTTACCTTCTTCTCTGAGGTGCCGATTTTCAGCAGCCACACGCCGCATGGCGCGATCGAAACGACAGGCGGTACATTCATAATCGTTTCGACAATCTTTTTTCCGGACCACACCGGCCTGCATCCATAGGCACGGATGGTGACCATCAGGAGCGTTATGTTGCATTCGGGTAGAATTCATTTTCCTTGACCTTCTATGTTTTGAGGAATTTTTTGGTTAAATTATCCCAGCCGAGATCCGGTAAGTTCCCATATATATCTTCGGCCAGATACCCACCATCTGCGGCCAAAGGCCCGGCAACATCCTCAATCATGCTTTCCAAGTGGGTGACTTCCTGATTCATCCAGGCCAAACTGTTTTGGTCGATCATCAGTTTATTCATCGTCCCCTTGATATCAGGCGTGCGGATCATAAACAACCAGCCGCCAGCATAAGGCTCACGGTTTGCCAACTGCGGGTTTTCTCTTACTTTTGAATTGACTTCAACAATTACACCATCAACCGGTGAAAGCACATCTGCTAGATTCTCTTTGCGCTTCAATCCCCAGCCGATTTTGCCCTGATCCAACTCTTTGCCCATTAAGGGAAGATCAAGGGCGTCTGCCTGTCCCAAAAGCTTCAAGGAAAAATCATCCAATCCTACCCGAATGTAACCTCCGCTTTCGATCCGCGCCCAGGCATGTCCGTCATGGAAATAATAGCCCATGGGAACATCAAAGCCCTTAACCTGCTGGATCTCAAAGGGTACGCTTTTATTTTTCGTCGTCCACACGTCTTCAAAATATTGGTCAAAATCGCATTTGGAACACTCGAAGTCATAGGCGCATATTCGTCTTTCAATTCGATGGGTGAGACTGTGGCGACAAACCCGGTCCATATCCGGTCTTCTTCGCATAGCTTCCTGCCAGGTGAACTGCTTGCCTTTTGCGGCTTTTTGGCCCATGGCATGATCATACTTACAGCTCGTGCAATCATAGTAGTTGTCGCAATTTTTAAACTTAGCGACACCCGCCTGCATCCAGAGGCAGGGGTGATCCGCCTTGGCTTTTTTGTCCGGCTTGACCATCCAGACCTGTCCACCCATGACCGCTCCAATCTCCTTTTCGGTCCCAAGGTCTGCTCCATTGCCTTTGCGATATGTAGATCCGAATCCCACGCGACTTCTGGTGTCTTTTGTATTTTTGTCAGCCATTTCTCTTTCTCCTTTGATAGATTTAAATCTAATTTATTCCGCTTTCTCTAAAGAGCAAGGGATGTGCCATCTCTTTGCAGAATAACAAGAATGTCTATAACTATATGTAATTTAATTGTATATTAAACGTGAGGCACAATGCGGGATCATTTTAAGTTACGACTCTCTGTGTAGAGAATTTCTACATAAAATGCAATTCGGTGATTATAAATGCATCGGAAAAAAACTATTAATAATAATTTCAATTAAGTGAAATAATGTTGTTTTTTCCCTCACTCAAGTTGTATTTTCCTACATGGGAAAATGTCTCTACAACTATTTTTTGCCATAGCCTTGATATCCAATAAAATTCCTGGTATGAGCGTCAAAACTTCAATATGCTAAGACCAAAACAATATGATGTATATTTTGTTTTAAAAAAAACATTTCCACTAATCTGACGCATCGAAAGGAGAAAAATATGAAATTCGAAAATTTGGATGCCATTGTCGACTTTGCCATTGAAAAAGAAATAGAGGCTGCGGAATTTTATAGCGATTTGAGCAAAGAAGAAGCATTTTCCGGATCGAGCAAGATGTTTGCAGAGTTTGCTAACGAAGAGCGCAAACACCAAAAGATGCTGGAGGATTTTAAAACAGAAGGCATCACCCAAAGCATGCAAGAATACCAACTCAAATGGATTACGGATATTAAGCGCAGTGACTACATCGTGGATCTGGAATACCAAAAGGGGATGGCCTACAATGAGATTCTTATGCTGGCCATGAAGCGGGAAGAAAAAGCCCTGAAGCTTTACAATGACTTTCTGGATCAAGCCGATACGGAGGAAGGCAAAAAACTATTTAAGATCCTCTGCCAGGAGGAGGCCAAGCACAAGCTCGCTCTTGAATCAATGTATGATGACTATATGGCACAGATGGGAGATTGATTTAGAATCATAAATTTGTCTATCAGCTGACATTGACGTCCTCCGGCAACGGGCATCCGGTACAATCTCTGATTAAATTACGTAACTTTTTACGCAAAACCGAGTAGGAAAAGTATTTTCTGGCCGTTTCATAATTGTGCTGTACCATTTTGTTGCGAAGCTCGGTATCAGTTAAAACCTTGCGGGTCTTGCGTACAGCCTCATCGGTCACATATCCGTCAATCTCTATGACTGAAAATCCTTTCGGCTTGATGTCCATCGTATAAATCGAATATGTATTCACAACGATCGGTTTGCAAAAGTAAATGGCTTCAAGAAAGGCATTGCCGAATCCCTCAAATGTCGAAGGATAGGTAACCAAATCGGCATGCGGATAAACATCTTCCAGGGTATAAATCTTTCGTCCGTTCTTGGTCCTTCCCCTTTTTTCATTGATAATATTTGAGACAAAATAGGTATCCACTTTCATCAGCTTGGAAAATTCTCTGACACGGCGTTCGTAATCATATCCCTCATCGCCTGATGCATGAGAAATGACAAGTTTGGCCTTTAAGCCCAGCCGATTGACCAACTCGATGGCATGCTCAATACCTTTGCGTTTGACGACTCGAGTCGGTTGCAGAATTAACAGCTCACCATCGGCAACCCCCAGTGCTTTGCGAACATCAGATGCATAATTATCTACTGTCGGCTTGGATTGCTTCGAATCCAATCCGCACGATTGAAAATCACCGGCAACAGGCGGTGGGGTATCAAAGTCCATAACATTTGGAATTATCGTCGCGGATATACCCGTGCGCAGACTTAATTGATTATCTGCCGAAGAGTTGATAACCACGTGCTTTATGGAAGGCAAATGGGGCGGAAAGGCCATATTCAGGTATTCCCAGACGGCGTTTGTTAATAAATTTTGCCTTTCCCAAAAAAAATCATGATGGTGAGCAATGGTAGGTATTCCAGTTTCTGAAATAAGCTCAGTTATGGCGATGCCCAAAGGAATGTTCAATGGAATGGTTAAGGCATTTTCAGGTACGATTAGATCGATGTTGAATTTATCGATGAATTCATACAAGCGATCTTTTATTTTTCTTTTTAGTTCGTGGATCTTTCGCGTAACAAAGCGCCCTCTTATCCTGGTGCCGAAACAGTTGCGAAAAACATCTTTGATATCCGGATGCTGGAAATGTGCTTCTTCAACAAGGTAGGAACGGTCCGGCGGTTGATCAATCTCACCGGCAAAGAAATAGCTGGTAAATCCAACCTTATCAAACACGTCAGCCCATTTCATTGTTTCCAAAGAGACACCATCCGTTCCCGCAAAGCGGGTCGAAATGAATCCGACGTTATGGGATTTATTGCAAAACGAACAATACGACATGGTTTATGCCTTCCTCATCTTCCTTCATAATTGGTATCGGGTTCCTACCCAAGAAATGTCCCACCGTGTTATTTTTAGGTGCCTGCCGCCAGAAAACAACGCTTGGCATCATTGACTGGCGGTTGTACTGATTAACCGATGCTTTGTCAAGACTTTGGAAACTCTTGCAAATCCGCTTTGGGCTTCTTTAACCATAATTTCTTCTCTAAATTTCATCATAACGGAAGCAATAAATCGTTATGAAAAGAAAAGACTATCTATCAGCTCAGCAAATAAAAATTTTTAGCACACAATGCTTTTTTGATAAAGGGTTATTTAAGTTGGGCCGGCGCACATTTCATCAAAAAAGCGCTATTAGCCTAATGGTGAAAACATGTATCGAAGTGGGCACAAGCGCATGAACCGAAAAGGGTTTGACCAAAACACACTCATAGAATCGGATAAATAATTGAGAATAGCGCTTTTTTACCAATTTCTTCTTGCAAAACCATGAAAATTGGGCATTTACCTATTGACTTCCAAAATTTTTTGCTGTAAACTTTTTTTTTAAATAAAGTTAATTAGGCTTTATTGGTAAAACTCAAAACAAGGAGGAACACATGACAAAAGCAGATTTAATTGGCAAAATGGCAAAGGACGCTAAAATTTCCAAAGTCGCCGCCGGCACAGTTCTGGATTCGTTCATGAATAACGTAACCAAGGCCCTGAAGAAAAAAGATGGGAAAGTAACCTTGGTCGGCTTCGGTACATTCATGAAAGTGCGCCAAAAGGCCCGTAAAGGTCGCAACCCTCAAACAGGGGCTCCGATCAAAATCAAGGCCAGAAATGTGGTTAAATTCAAAGCTGGCAAGGCTCTGAAGAGCGCAATTTAATCTTAACTTCCCGTAAGCTGACAAAAGGCAGTTTATTCCATTATGCGTAAATGGATAAACTGCCTTTTTTTATCTTACCCGACTTGCATTCGCACTGCGCAGCAATTAAATTTATATATAATTTAATCTTTGGGAGCTGAGCAAATGAGCATCCATGATTCTGATTTACAGGAAGATACAATTATAGAAACTCAGAAAAAAATTGCCGAGCCCCCCATGTACAAGGTATTGCTGCACAATGATGATTATACAACGAAGGCATTTGTTGTTGAAATTCTGATCGCAATCTTTAATAAATCGGTGGAGGAGGCAACACAGTTTATGTGGTTCGTCCACAAAAACGGAGTTGGAGTTTGCGGTGTCTATTCCTTCGAGGTCGCTGAAACCAAGGTAAAACAGGCAACTACCCTTGCCCGGGTATACGGATTCCCATTAAAGACAACAATGGAGAAAGACTAATTGGTTAACTCTTTTAAAAAAACTTGATGCAATATCCATCACCTCTGCTGTCTTTCCTAATACGAATAAATCTAATATACAGACAGGATATGAAACCCATGCCGCACTTAAACGAAAACGACATCTTGACCAAGGTATCCAGATATAATCTAATCCGGAATGAAAGGATGATCTATATCGATGTGCATGAAAGGCTGGCCGGGAATCTGGCCGGTAAATTTGTAGCCGTTCCCAACCTAATTAACATTATCGCCAGACAGGAATTTCAGGGCGTTGGGGAGACAGAATCAGAAGCACTGGAAGACTGCTTATCCAAAATAAAAAATCTAAACATTGAAGCGCTATTTCCCCAAAAGACCCAAAAGGATTAATCTTTATTCTAATGTTCGCATTTCCGTCCCTTCAGGCTTTCGCGATTAACTTATACTTTTTGATCCCTGCTTGTGGGGGTTAAGATTTTAATGATCTTGGGCTGGTATTCATTTTTTTGTGCCAATTTGTTGGCTTTTGATCTGATCACCCATACCGCGACAAAGAAAAAAAGAAAGCCCATAATGGCAGAAGTGGCCGATAAGCTAAAATCATAAATGGATCCGAGCTTCTGACCAATCACCGCCCCGATGATCAGAAGTAAAATTGGAAAAACATAGATTAAAAACGTTACCTTTAATAAAGATGAAGTCTTGAAACTCAGGACAATTCGATCTCCGACTCTGGCTCCGACTTGATTGATGGCCTTGACTTCCTTTTGATTTTCCCCGCCAACGGCGTGACATGATCCCCTCGCCGTTCACCCTTGGCAGGAGCTTGACTGTACGGTTTTCACCCAGGCCGCCGTTGATTCGGCTCTGGTGACTATGCCTTGTTCTGTTGCCAAAATATATTTCCCTTTATGTATAACTATTCGAAAATTAGAAATGTTGAATTATAAAATGAAACGATCATCATATTAACGTACAATTGAGTGCTCCAGCATATCGTTGCGCTCAACTCGATTCAATCGTGGATGTCTCGGTTTCAATTATTGGGGACGAGTGCTCATAGCAGATCAGCCCGCATTGGAGACATCTGGCTGCTTCAGCCTGCGCCATCTCTTCGGAAAATCCTCTTTCAATCTCGCCGCATTCAATGAGTGCCGGGCCCCTGCATATCGGCATGATCTGACGCTGGGATGCGTTGACATTTTCAACGTGATCGACATTTTGAATGCTGGATTGCGGGGTTATGACATTCTCGGTAAGCGTGGGCTCAATACCGTACATGATCTGGTGAATGGTTGCCGCCGCCCGTCGACCCGCACCAATGGCCTTAATGGCCGCACTGTAATCTGCCAGCACATCACCCTGTGCAAATAGACCCACTTCATCTTTAAACGCCGGTTGTTTGTAAGGCGGTACTGCCTCCCAACCTTGGCGCATTTCCATCAATTTATCAGGCTCAGGCGTGGTGGGTTCTTCAGGTTCAGGTACTTCAGGTTCAGGTTTTATAAAAATAAGTTCCGGAAATCGTCCCGTGGCCAGGATAAGCGTTAGGGCCGGAATCGTCGTTTTCTCAAGGCTATCGGATTGAATATATTCTAACTGGCTGAGCTGATCTTTTTCTCCGAAAAGCCGGTTGATCGCTGCCTCATAAATGATATGGATACCATCCATACCGAGCTTTTCCACATCTGCATCGGAAATAGGACTATTTTCCCAGCTTTCTCTGAACAAAATCGTGATTGTCTCTGCCCCTGCATCCTTACATATTTTCGCCGCTTGAAGGGCAAGCTTACCACCGCCGGAAATGACGACATCGGATCGGCACAAAAATTTACGCGGTTTTGCTGAGCCGAAACGGATAACATCCACAAGCATATATGTGCCGGGAATCGGCGATTCCACCTCATCCACAGCACCGCGGGCCAGTCGGCTGTCCCATCCACCGGAAGCAACAAATACGGCATCGAATTCCTGGTTGAGCAGTGAGGCAATCGTGAAATCTCGGCCCAATGCTCTGCCGTTCTCCGCTTTTACGCCCATTTCGAGAATACCGTCGATATCCCAATTTAAGATCTCCTCCGGGAGCCGATCAGCTGAAATCGCGCTTCGCAGCAAGCCGCCGAGTTTGGAGGTAGCTTCAAATACGGTGGTCTCATGACCCAGACGTGCAGTAAAAAAAGCAGTCGATAAACCCTCCACACCGCCGCCGATCACAGCAATCTTTCGACCGCTGGCCGGGGCGCTATACGGTAGTATCCTACCGCCGCTCTCTTTTTCATAATCCGCCGCGTATCGTTTCAGATAATTTATGGCCACCGGTTGATCGATAAAGTTTCGCCGGCAGTCCAGTTCACAGGGACGGGGACATATCCTGCCGATGACCGCCGGAAACGGATTGCGTTCTTTGATCACCTGGACAGCCCGATAGGGGTTGCCTAAAGAAATCTGCCGAATGTATTCTCTGATGTTGATACCCGCCGGACAGCTTCTTTGACATGGTGTTGTGCACTCTTCCTCCGTATATTCCCGGATGATGCGTCGGGTAATCGATGAAAGATTGATAATGTGTTTCGGACATACCCGTTCACAGGTGCCGCAACCGGTGCATTTTTTCTCATCAACAACCGGCAGTCCCTTGGAGCCCATGGAAATGGCATTAAAGGGACACGCTCGGGCACAGGTTCCGAGCCCCAAGCAGCCGATGGTGCAAACTTTCATCCCACCGCCAAGAATTGCAGCCGCTCGGCAATCATCTAAGCCGTTATATATATATTTGGTATCCGCATCCTGGACGCCAAAGTAGCATCCCGGCAAAGCAATATCAGGTTCTTTAGCTTCGATCTTAACGCCCATAATTTCGGCGATGGCTTCAGCCACTTCTGGTCCTGCCGCTACACACGAGTTCGGGGCAGATAATCCGGCTACGATAGCTTCTGCATTTGCGCTGCAACCCGGCAGCCCGCACCCCCCTCAGTTGGCGCCGGGCAATTCTTCTTCAACGGCTGTTATTTTGGGATCAACATAGACATAAAAAACTTTCGACGCCACTGCTAAAACGACACTGATGATCAATCCCATACCGCCCATCAAAATAAGAGCATCTTTCAATTCAATCATTTCAATACTCCCTATGAATTACTATTGAATGAGGTATCAAAATAGTCACCTAAAATATGGCCCCAAACTTACATTTATCAAAACAGGTCATACATTTGATGCATTTTTCTTGGTCAATCCGGGCGACCTCTTTCTTTTTCCAGTCAATTGCCTCCACGGGACAGCTTTTGAAGCACAAACCACATTTGGTGCACAGATCCGGTTCGACTTCAAATCTCAACAACGGAACACATCGTTTGGCCGGGCATCGCTTTTCATAAATATGGGCCTCATACTCATCCCGAAAATACCGCAAAGTAGACAAAACCGGATTCGGACCGGTTTGACCGAGTCCGCACAATGCCGCATCTTTAATTATATAAGATAACTCTTCAATAAGTTCCAGGTCTCCAGGCTCCCCCTTCCCCTCACAAAATTTTTCAAGCATCTGTAGGAGCCGCCGCGTTCCCTCACGGCAGGGCGTGCACTTGCCACAGGATTCGTCCTGGACAAAATCCATAAAAAATCGGGCCATGTCCACCATGCAGGTATCCTCATCCATCACAATGACCCCGCCGGATCCCATAATTGCGCCAACCTTGGCAATCGCTTCATAGTCAACGGGCGTATCAAGGTATTGTTCGGGCACACATCCTCCTGATGGACCGCCGAGCTGAACACCTTTAAATTTTTTCTTACGGGGTATTCCGCCTCCGATATCATATACAATTGTTCTGAGGGTGGTTCCCATGGGGACTTCAACCAAGCCGATGTTGTTCACATCACCCGATAGGGCAAACACTTTGGTTCCCTTGCTCGACTCTGTACCAACGCTGGCGAACCACTCACCGCCGTTTAAGATGATCTGCGATATGTTTGCCAAGGTCTCGACGTTGTTTAAAATCGTGGGCTTATCCCATAAACCCTTGAGGGCCGGAAAGGGCGGACGCGGTCGCGGCATACCGCGTTTGCCTTCAATTGATCTCATTAAAGCGGTTTCTTCACCGCAAACAAAGGCACCGGCACCCTGATAAATATCAATGTCAAAATCAAACCCAGTCCCCAAAATATCCTTTCCTAAAAGCCCATATTCTCGAGCCTGTTTAATGGCAATTCCCAGCCGCCTGATTGCCAGGGGATATTCGGTGCGCGCATAAATATAACCTTGATGCGCATTAATGGCTTTGGCTGCAATGATCATGCCTTCAAGAACCGCGTGAGGGTCCGCTTCAAGGACACTTCGATCCATGAAGGCACCGGGATCGCCTTCATCTGCATTGCACAATACATACTTTATATCACCGGGGCTTTTCCGGGCGAACTCCCATTTGAGACCGGCTGGAAATCCGGCGCCTCCGCGTCCTCTGAGACCGGAGGTTTTGACTTCTTCGATGATCTCCTCCGGTGTCATTTCCTTTAAAGCCTTGGCGGCGCCAAAGTAGCCGTCTCGGCCGATGTATTCGTCAATGACTTCCGGATCGATGACGCCCTTATTTCGCATTACCCAAAACATCTGGTGCGAAAAGAAAGGAATCTGATTCATATCGGGAATAGTTTCCTTTGAAGCCGGCTCCACATAGAATAATCTTTTGACGGGGCGTCCCTTCAAAAAATGCTCCTCAACCAGATAAGGCACATCTTTAGCTTTTAGCTTTTGGTAAAATATTCCCTCGGGCTGCACCAGCATAACGGGCCCAACCGCACAAAATCCGTTGCATCCGGTTTCAATCACTTTGATTTCGTCAGCCAACCCTTGCCGATCAAGCTCCTTTTCAAGGGCTATCTGAAATGCCGCACTTTCATTGGCCTGACATCCGGTACCGCCGCACAGCATCAACTGAGTTCTGACTTTATTCATGCGTTTCTCCTGCAAATTAACATCACCAAGAACCATCAAGACTCCGAAGTCCGTTCATCTAGAGCCGCCCATGGCTGCATAATTATTCATATTTTTCTAATGTATCAATAACCTTGTCTGCCTTCATAGCGCCATAGGTATCCTGATCCACCACCACCACCGGCGCCAGCCCACAGGCCCCAAGGCATCTGACGGCTTCCAGAGAAAAGCGCCGATCCTCGGTGGTAGCGCCTTCCTTTAATTGATATTGATTGCCAATGCGGCTGATGACTTCTTTTATTCCCTTTACATAACAGGCTGTGCCCATGCAAACTTTTATTAAATGACGTCCCTTGGGCACAAACGAAAAAAGTGCATAGAAAGAAGCAACTCCAAAAACTTCACTGCGCGAAAGATTAATGCCATAACTAATATAATCTATAAGTTCAATCGGAAGATATCCGACAACATCCTGGCATTCGCGCAAAACGGTGATAACAGCGCCGGGGACATCCCTGTTGGCTGATATGATTTCATCAATTTTTACCCACATTTCATCCGTTATATCTGAGTGTTGAGGATGGATATCGTCTGCCATGCCAGTCTCTCCTTTACGCATCAAATTACCATTACGATTTATCAAAATATAAGCGTTAGTATATTTCACAATGTCCAAAAAATGTCAACGCAAAGGTAATAACGAATAATTTGTCTGCTTGACTGATTCAAAATGCTGAACTAAAATAACTACTTTCAACAAATGCCACCCGAAAAAACCTCAACAAATGGGGAAATACCTATGAAAATTTACATAAATAAGGTGCTTGAAACCGCTGAGCATCTCAAAAAACGAATCGAAAAACTGCCATTTGTCGGCCTGCTTACCGGCACCGGCTTAGGTGAAAGCGCAGGATCAATGGACATATCTGTATCCTTTGATTACAAGGACATTCCGAATTTTCCGGTCTCCACCGTTCAGAGCCATCGCGGTCGGCTGCTGGTCGGGGATATCCGGGGCTGCACCGTAATTGCCATGCAGGGGCGGTTTCATCTCTATGAGGGTTATTCGCCGGCCGAGGTTGCCTTTCCCATACGCGTCATGCAGGAGCTGGGTGTCAAGATTTTAATGCTTTCTAATGCGGCCGGCGGCCTGAATCCAGGCTTTAAGGCCGGTGATATCATGATCATCACCGACCACATTAACCTGACGGGCGCAAATCCACTGATTGGCCCCAATGAAGATCGCTGGGGCCTCCGGTTCCCGGATATGGCCTACGCTTATGATCGAGATTTAATTTCTTTGGCCGCAAAGGCCGCTCAGTCTCATGGCGTGCAGGTTCGCAAGGGCGTTTATGTCGGTTTAAAAGGGCCCTCGCTGGAAACCCCGGCAGAAATTCGATTTTTAAAGACCATTGGTGCTGAGGCCGTTGGTTTTTCAACAGTCCAAGAAGTCATCGCAGCCGTTCACGCCGGCATGCGTGTGCTGGGCTTTTCAACCATAACCAATGTACACGATCCTGAAAAGCCGGTCCCGGCAACAGTTGAAAAAATCATAGAAGTCGCCAAAGCGGCCACCCCCGAACTTGAAAAAATAATCAGAAAGGTAGTTGAGAAAATAAATGGAACCCAAAATAGCTGATCTTCTCATCTCAAACGGTATTGTCCTGACCATGAATGAAACCTCTGACGAAATTCAAAAAGGCGCAGTGGCGATTAAGGGAGATAAGATCGTAGCGGTTGACCGCGCCGCTAAATTTTCAAACTGGAAGGTATCCAAAACAATAGATGCGCAGGGTGGCATCATCATGCCGGGCCTGGTCAATACCCATACCCATGCCGCGATGACATGCTTCAGAGGTATTGCCGATGATCTCCCATTGATGACCTGGCTGGATGATCACATTTTTCCGGCGGAAGCCAAATTAAACGATCAAAAAGTATACAGCGGCAGCCTGCTGGCATGCGCTGAAATGATTATGTCCGGCACAACCTGTTTTTGCGATATGTACTTATTTGAAGATGCGGTCGCCCGTGCGGCCAAAGATGCCGGCATAAGGGCTGTGGTGGGAGAAGTCCTATACGATTTTGATTCACCCAATTACGGTCCGATTGAACAGGGATTTGCATATTCGGAACGACTCATTGAAAAGTGGAACGATGATCCTTTAATTACGATCGCCATCGAGCCCCACTCTCCTTATCTTTGTGCACCGGAGTTGCTTCAACGCTCTTTTTCCATTACCCAATCCCACGGTATACCGATGGTGATTCATCTTTCCGAGGCACAAAGCGAAGTGGCGGGCATGCAAAAAAAGTATCATCGAACCTCAGTTGCGCATCTGGCCGACATTGGTGTCTTAGGAGCAAACCTTCTGGCTTGTCATTGCGTCGTGCTCACCGATGAAGATATCGATTTATTGCGCAGCCATGATGTTAAGGTATCCCATAATCCCGAAAGTAATATGAAGCTCGCATCCGGCATTGCACCGATACCGGAGCTTTTAAACGCAGGAATTTGTGTCGGTCTGGGAACCGACGGATGTGCCAGCAACAATAACCTGGACCTCTTTATGGAAATGGACACGGCTGCCAAACTCCACAAAGTCAACACCTTGGACCCCACTGTTTTAGATGCGCATACCACTTTGCGGATGGCAACCATACAAGGCGCCAAAGCACTCGGTCTCGGAGAGATTACCGGCTCATTGGAACCGGGTAAAAATGCTGATATCATTGTGGTCGACATCCGCAAACCTCACCTTACGCCGATGTACAATCCGACCTCACACATGGTTTATGCCGCCAGAGGAAGTGATGTGACCACGTCGCTCGTCAATGGCCGGGTGTTGATGGAAAACGGCAAATTGCTCTCACTTGACGTGAAGAAAGTCATGCAGGATGTCAATCAGATTGCGGAGGAGATAAAGGCAAAGTGACTGCGCTTCTGCCAAGACAATGCTCGGAAGAAATAGCCCGTTCGGGCAGTTGTAAATACGATAATGTAAGTTTTTCAGTATAAGGTTAACTGAGCTCCCATTTGGTGATCCCATGCCCTTTGATTTTGTGATTCATAACGGTACGATCGTCACTGTCAACTCCGATTTTGAGATTATTGAAAACGGTATCATCTGCATCAAGAAAGGCAAAATTGCACGAGTGGAAAAGGTTGCCGATGATACGCCGCCACCTGAGGCAAAAGAATTCATCGATGCCTGCGGCGGTATCATTATGCCCGGTTTGGTTAACACCCACACCCATCTTCCCATGACATTATTCCGCGGTCTGGCCGATGATCTGCCCCTGGATACCTGGCTGAATGAAACTATTTTCCCGGCAGAAAGCACCCATATCAATTCCGAATCGGTGCGCTGGGGCACATTATTGGCCTGTGCCGAGATGATCATATCCGGAACGACCACATGCTGCGATGGTTATTTTTTAGAAAATGATGTCGCCCTCGCGGTCAATGATTTTGGTATGAGAGCAGTCCTGGGGCAAGGCGTTATCGATTATCCGGCACCGGGAGTGCCGGATCCTGCCGAAAATGTCGCGACAGCAAAAGCCTACGTGGAAAAATGGAAAAAGGTTTCGACCCATATCGTGCCATCCATATTTTGCCATACCCCGTATACATGTTCGCAGAAAACCTTAACGGAGGCAAAGTCTGTTTCACAAGAGTTAGGTGTCTTATTCCAGATTCATGTGGCGGAAACAAAAGCAGAAAGGGATCAATTTCTTTGCGAACATAAAATGACGCCGATCAAATATTTAGACAAGTTGGGGGTGTTGGATGAAAACACCCTACTTGTCCATTGCATTTGGTTGAATGAAGCCGATATGGAAATTATCGCCGCCCGCAAATCGAACATATCCCATAATCCTGAAAGCAACATGAAACTGGCTTCCGGTATCTCCCCCCTATCGCGTCTGGTAAACTATGGCATTGCAATTGGTCTCGGAACCGACGGCTGCGCGAGCAACAATAATCTGGACCTTTTTCAGGAAATGGACATGGCGGCAAAATTGCATAAAGCCAGCACCCTGGACCCGACCGTTATGGATGCCGCAACGGTTCTTAAAATGGCAACCATCGATGCCGCCAGAGCCATCGGACTGGATGATGCCATCGGCTCGCTTGAAACGGGCAAGCAGGCGGACATCGTCATTGTTGACACCAACAAACCCCATCTCGTCCCGATATATCATCCGGAATCCCATATCGTCTATGCAGCCAAAGGCTCTGATGTCAGCGATGTGATGGTGGCCGGCAATATCCTCGTGCGCGATGGAAAACTGCTTGCGATAGACCTAGATGAAATCATTGATCGGGTTAACGAAATTGCTTCTAACATCCAGGGACCAGCCAAATGAATTTTCATGAAATCATCAAAGCTGCGCGCGGTGAGAAACCCGCCGATCTTTTAATTACGAACGCCAGAATTATAAATGTTTTCACAGGGGATATTGTTGCGGACAGTTTTGCCGTGTCCGATGGGTACATCATTGGATTTGGGGAATATCAAGCCAAAAAAACCATTGACCTTCGCAAACGCTTTGTTGCTCCCGGTTTTATCGACCCGCATGTACATATTGAAAGTTCAATGGCAAGCCTCTCGGAATTTGCCCGTGCACTGCTTGTGCACGGTACCACCAGCGTTGTCGCAGATCCCCATGAAATTGCAAATGTTTTAGGAAAAGATGGGATCAATTATATGCTTCAGTCCGCCGAAGGCCAACCGATGAATTATTATTTTAGCCTTTCCTCCTGCGTTCCCGCAACGGACATGGAGACATCCGGAGCCGTCATCAATGCCGATGATCTCAAAACACTGATGAGCAACGAGAGAATCGTAGCACTGGCCGAAATGATGAACTTTGCGGGGGTCATTAATGGCGATCCGGAAGTACTCGCTAAAATAGAGACGGCCCGAAAACACCGAAAGCCCATTGACGGCCATGCCCCGGGGCTGAGCGGACAGGACCTTTACGCCTATCTTGCCGCCGGTGTTCGCAGCGATCATGAGTGCACGACCGCCCAAGAAGCGCAAGAAAAGCTTAGCGCCGGTATGCACATTATGATACGGCAAGGCACGGGTGCAAGGAATCTTAAAGAACTGCTTCCGATTGTAAATGACAAAACCGTCCGGCGCGTCATGATGTGCACCGATGACCGGCACCCCCATGATCTATTGGAAGACGGACATATTGATGCAATTGTACGGGAGGCTATCGGCTTGGGTCTTGATCCGGTGATGGCGATTCAAATGGCCACCATCAATGCGGCTGAATATTTCAGATTGGACCATTTAGGTGCCATTGCTGCAGGAAGACAGTCTGATTTCGTGGTATTTGACGACCTATCATCACCCATCATTGAACAGGTCTATTATCGGGGTATACGGGTTGCTGAAAACGGTGAAATGCGGCCCGAAATTAAAATGCCCCAACCGGTTGCGGTAAAGCCCGCGATGAATGTCAATTTCAATAAGATCGATTTTTCGATTCCTGCCGAAAGCGAGCGAATCAGAGTGATCGAAATTGTTCCCGATCAAATCGTCACTCAACAAGGAATTGAAGACGCAATGCTGTCCGATGGCCGGGCGGTTTCTGATCCGTCTCGAGATTTGCTCAAGATAGCTGTCGTTGAACGTCACCAAGGTACCGGAAATGTCGGCAAAGCATTTGTAAGAGGATTGGGATTAAAGCGAGGGGCACTGGCATCCAGTGTCGCCCACGATTCTCATAATATCATTGTAATCGGAACAACGGATGAGGATATGGAAGCTGCCTTAGCGGCGGTAGTCGAGATGGGGGGCGGACTGGCCGCAGTTTCAAATAGTACCCCTTTAGCTACACTTCCTTTGCCGATCGCCGGATTGATGTCATCGGACCCCCTGCCTAAAATTCGCGAACACCTGGATCGCCTCATCGCTGTCTCCCACAAACTGGGTTCCACCTTAACAGATCCCTTCATGACGCTTTCGTTTCTGGCGTTACCCGTTATTCCGGAATTAAAGATTACCGATATGGGACTCATTGATGTAAATCTATTTAAGGTGGTTCCATTGTTTGTTTAATATTGGATACGCGATACTCGATGCTTGATAATCGATGTCAAAATTTGCGGTAGTTTTTTGTGCCTTTTCATGGTTTCAAATATTCGAAACGGTTTGATCTATTTGTGATGACAAGATAGGCAACCAGTGTCGAGTATCCGGCATCCAGTATCGAGCATCCGGGGAACGGCTGCCAGCAACCGGCATCCTTGACACCCAATTACCTTTATCCTATACTTTTTCAGATTATAAATGCCCCTAAATTAAATTCTGCGTGAAAACGAATTATACATCTGTTATTAGAACGATTTTTAACTCTAACTCGTGATATGGTGGGAATGGTACATGAAATTATCAGAAGTTGTTGATGCTCTAGACGCACGCGTCCTCGTCGGAGAGGACCATATGGACAAAGAAGTGAATAAATGTGGTGCCAGTGATTTGATGAGTGATATCCTTGCCGGATTAGCGGAGGGATGCATCCTGCTGACAGGGCTGGCAACCGTCCAAGTGATCCGCACAGCCATGGTGGCGGGCGTGGGGGCTGTGGTGTTTGTAAGAGGTAAAATACCTCCCCAGGAGGTCCTCGACTTGGCCAAGACCCAGGATCTCCCGTTGATTTCAAGTCCGTATTCCATGTTCGTTTCCTGTGGCAGACTGCACGACTGTAATCTAACTGGACTAACCGGCCAGCGATAAAAAAATGAGGCTGTTGCATGTCCGGTCTAAAAAAAAGCTTTTATATTAAGGCAAGAGATTTCAACCGTGCCGGTGAGGCTTCGATTAACGTTCAAAATTTTCTTAAATCAATGAATTTTGATCCGGGCCTGATTCGAAGAATTGCCATCTGCGGCTATGAGGGTGAAATGAATGCGGTCATGCATGGCGGAGATGGCGCCTTAAGCATCGAAATCGATTCAGATAAACTGGTTTTGGAAATCAGTGATGACGGATATGGCATTGAGGACATCGAGCTGGCCATGCAAGCTGGATTTTCTACAGCCGCTGATGAGCACCGGGAGATGGGATTCGGTGCGGGCATGGGGCTGCCGAATATGAAAAAAAATTCAGATCAGATCACTGTCCAATCTGAAAAAGGCAAGGGCACTCAGGTTCAGATGATATTCTTTCTCAATCAGGGGGGCGAAATAGTTTGAGTGCAAAGCAAAATTCCGCATGTTTTGTGCGATTTGATGAAGACCTATGCACGGGCTGTGCGTCGTGCCTGAGGGTATGCCCGACCAAGGCCATTCGCATTAAAAAGAAAAAATCGATTCGCATTGTGAACCGATGCATCGGGTGTGGAGAATGTATCCGGGCGTGCCCCGCCGGAGCGGTCAGAGCGGCGACTTCAGATCTGGAAGCCCTTGAAAAAGATCACGTCGCGGTGGCGCTGGTATCTCCGGTACTATATGCGCAGTTTCCGGGCGTTATGCCCAAGGATATACTCCATGGGCTCCGGCAAATGGACTTTCAACACACCATTGACATGTCCTATTTTCTGGAGATGTTCCAATTTGCGAGCGAAGAATTTATCAAGCGTAACCGTGAAACACACAACGCACCATGGCCGCTGATTTCGCCGGTATGTCCGGTGGTTGTGCGACTCATTGCGTTTCAATTTCCGAGTCTCATGGCCCATGTTCTTCCCGTTTTACGACCGGTCGCTTTGATGGCCAGAGAGGTTAAACGGCGCATCATTCCCTTCTATATGGAAACCGGAGAAAAGGTGGCCTTATATTATATCAACCCCTGTCCGACGAAAATGGATCTGACATGCTTGGAACCAGGCGAACAACCTACTATCCCTGAAATCGCGCTGGGCATCAATGACATCTACCCGGAATTGGCCGGACACGTCAGGCGAATCAGAGAATCCGATGCGATCCCATTTTACCAAACGCGGTTTGAATACGAAACCTGTGCTACCGGAAATGCGTCCATGTGGGCGATGTCGGGCGGAGAAATCGTCGATATGGACATCGATAAGTCGTTAGCAGTTTCGGGGTTGGAGGAAACCATTGCTTATCTTCAAAAGATTGAGATGGGACTTTTTCAGGATATCGAATACATCGAGTTCAGAACCTGCCGTGAAGGATGTCTTGGCGGCGTGCTAAACGTTGTCGATAAATATTTGGCCAAAAGTGCAGTTCAAAAAATGATAAAAATGTTTGGCCTCGGCAGACACCTGCCGCGTGAAAATATTCTGCGGCTTTACGAAAAGGGAGATTTTCAGACCGAAAAGCGTCCCTCACGGTTATTAAACCTGTTTGGTGAACAAAAAGAAGGGCTATCCATCGAATCCATGCAAAAAATCGAAAAAATATTGGATGTGCTTGAAGGTAGGGATTGCGCGGCATGTGGCGCGCCGGATTGCCGAACATTCGCTGAGGATATTGTCCGTGGAAATGCATCAATGAAAGACTGTCTTTGGGTCCGTGCCCATGGTAAGAAAAAAAGTAAAGCGCCTTCAACAGGATAATTCAAAAAGGAACAGGGGAAGATGCAAGTAAAAGATCTTGTAAAGCAGTTTGATTTAGAGGTCGTGGCTGGCAATAAAGGTCTCGACCGTCAGGTTAAAGACGGTTACTGCGGAGATTTGCTGAGTGAAATAATGGCCAACGCCCCGGAAGGCAGCGTATGGTTAACGATTCAGGGACATCAGAATATCGTGGCGGTGGCGGTGCTGCGTGAGATGGCCGCCATCATTATCACCGGTGGCCAAACCCCGGATGAAGAGACCTTGCAGAAAGCAAAACAGGAAGAAATTCCCATACTTTTATGGCCTCACTCCGCCTATAAACTGGCCGGCCGCTTGTATGCCCTCGGCGTGGGAAATCCCCAATCCGACTAGCTGTGATTGGACCGCATTTGCAAGGATTAAACATTGCTTAAACAATACAAGGCCGACATGCACATTCATACATGTCTTTCGCCGTGCAGTGACTGGGATATGAGTCCGAAGAAGATCACTCAACAGAGTCTGGATGTGGGCCTTGACGTGATCGCTATTTGTGACCACAACACCGCCGAAAATGCCGGTGCGGTGATGAAGGAAGGCGAAAAACACGGACTTTGGGTAATACCGGGAATTGAAATTTGCTCCAAAGAAGAGGTTCATATTCTGGCGCTTTTTGATGCACTGGATAACACGCTGGCGATGCAAGACTATGTTTATGCAAATTTAGCCGGTGAGAACAAACCCGAAGTATTTGGCTACCAGGTTGTTGCCAATGAGCATGATGAGGTCATTGGCGAAAATCCACGGTTGCTCATTGGCGCAACGCAGCTCGGGCTTTATGAGATTGTCGAAAAAACCCATAGCCTGGGAGGAATCAGCCTTTCCTCACACGTGGACCGCACCGCCTATGGCATCATCGGACAACTCGGCTTCATCCCTCCGGATCTCAACATTGACGGAGTTGAGGTGTCCTATCGCGTTTCGCTCGACAAGGTTCGCGATGAAGTGCCTGGCATAGGCAAACTGCCGAGCATAACAGCCTCGGATGCCCATTTTTTAAATGATATCGGAAAAGTTTGGACTGTCTTTGTTATGGCCAAGCCGACGATCAATGAAATTCGCCGGGCGTTGCTGGGTAAAAATGGAAGAAGGATTGTGGTCTAATTGCGCGAATTATCCCTTCACATACTGGATATCGCCGAAAACGGGATCACCGCCGGTGCCGATTGTATTCACATTTTTGTTGAGGAGGCTCGGTCGGAGGATCGCTTAAAAATTATGATTCAAGATAACGGCAGGGGGTTGCCGGCAGAAAAGCTCGATAAGTTGACGGATCCCTTTGTTACCACCCGCACGACCCGCCGCGTAGGACTGGGACTTCCACTTTTGGCTGCTGCAGCCCAGCGATGTGAGGGCGAACTCGCTGTTGAAACCGAACCGGGTAAAGGTACTGAAGTGGTGGCAACGTTTCAATATTACCACATCGACCGTGCCCCACTGGGAGATACGGCGTCCACGATTGCCACGTTGATTATGGGCAATCCGGATGTAGATTTTGTGTATACCCACATCATTGATGGAAACGATTTTAGTTTGGATACCCGGGAAATAAAAAGGGAAATGGAGGATCTCTCTTTATCGGATCCAATGGTGATCCACCATTTAACACAATTAATTCGTCGTTCACTTCGTCAACTCGAAGCAAGCGAGGGCGAAGCCGACACGAGGGAGGATACCAATGGCAAAGCTGACAATCGATGATCTTAAAAAAATTAAGGAAAAATCCACCAAGGAAACGTCTCTGCGGCACGGCAAGGCCAATATAAAAATCACGGTACACATGGGTACCTGTGGTATCGCCGCCGGTGCCCGTGAGGTCATGAACGCTTTGATGGAAGAAATGGCTGAGGCCGATCGCCAGGACATCCGGGTGGTAACATCCGGATGCATGGGAATGTGCAGTAGCGAACCGAACGTAACAGTTGAAATTGAAGGCGCCGAGCCGATCGTTTACCGGGATATGGATCAGAATAGAATGCGCCAGGTCTTCAAACGTCATGTCCTTCTCGGTGAGGTTCAAACCGATTTCGCATTGGCAAGAATGTGATTAGGCAGTTGACCGTGGTTCTTGGTTCGTTGTCCAATGTTGATGGGTTCCAAGTGTCAGTGTTCAGCCACTGAACTTCCTGCTCCTGACACCTGACACCTGTCTGCCCGCTTTAGCCCGAAAGGCGAAGGCGGAACACCTGAAATCAAAGAAGGTTTTTTATGGACGTTGACGGTAAAGACATTCGTACCATCTGGCTGGATAAAAATGAGAAAGTCGTCAAAATCATCGACCAGCGGCGGCTCCCACATGAATTTGTTATTGTGGATTTGCAAACCGTTGACGACACGATTGCAGCCATAAAGGACATGTACGTCAGAGGTGCCCCTCTTATCGGAGTAACGGCAGCCTATGGTGTATATCTGGCGGTGTTGAACACTCCGGATAATCAAACAGAAAATGACTATTTAATAAAGGAATGTAATCGTATAAAAGCCTCCAGACCCACAGCGGTCAATCTGACCTGGGCGGTGGACCATGTGCTGGCCGAAGTATTAAACGCATCAAATCTAAATGAGAAAATTGCGACCGCTAAAAAACAGGCTGCGATGATAGCCGAGCAAGAGGTTGAGAATTGCAAAAAGATCGGAGAGCACGGCTTGCCGTTGATTGAGGAAATCAGCCGTAAAAAGGAAGGCAAACCCGTCAATGTACTCACACACTGCAATGCCGGATGGCTGGCCTGCATTGAATACGGTACGGCAACTGCACCGATTTATGCTGCATTTGATCGGGGCATTGATGTGCACGTATGGGTAGATGAAACCAGACCGCTAAATCAGGGAACCAGGCTGACAGCCTGGGAATTGGGAAAACATGGCGTTAAACACACGATCATCACCGATAATGCCGGTGGTTATCTCATGCAGCAAGGAAAAGTGGATATCATCATCGTCGGAACCGATCGCACAACAGCCACAGGAGATGTGGCCAACAAAATCGGTACGTATCTGAAAGCCCTTGCGGCAAAGGACAACAACGTTCCATTTTATGTAGCCTTGCCTTCCAGCACATTTGACTGGCGCCTTAAAGATGGTGTAAAGCAAATTCCCATTGAAGAGCGCGATCCTGATGAAATCAGGTATGTTCACGGACTAGATAATAACAAAACAACCCGTGTTCTAATCTGCCCCCCAACCAGTCCTGCTGCCAATTTTGCATTTGATGTAACACCGGCAAAGCTTGTGTCTGGGTTTATTACGGAACGCGGCATCTGCAAGGCTACTGAAGAGGATATACGCAGACTATTTCCAGAGAAAAAACAGAGAACCAGAAGTCAGAGGTCAGATGACACATCATAAATCTAATTGACTTTAGTTGCTTCTAAGAAATATAGGCGCCCCATGCTGACGGAATTAGAAAAAAAAGTTATAGCGTCGATTCAGGAAGATATTGCGGTTGTCGAACGACCCTATTTAGATATGGCACGAGAACTCGGCGTATCTGAAGAAACATTGTTGGAAACCTTAAGTGATTTGTGCAAGCGTGGTGTTATCCGGAGATTCGGAGCAACCCTGCGACATCAGAAGACAGGCTTTACGGCAAATGCAATGGTTGCCTGGCAGGTCAATGAAGAGCGTATTGAAGAGGTTGGAAAAAAAATGGCTTCTTTCCGTCAGGTATCACATTGCTACCGGCGAAATCCTACCGATACGTGGCCCTATAATTTGTATACGATGATTCATGCCAATGACGAAGCATCATGCCACGAAACCGCTCGCAAGATGGCAGAAAAAGCCTCCGTGGACAATTATACCCTTCTGTTTAGCCGTGAGGAGTTGAAAAAAACTTCCATGGTGTATTTCCCCTCTGATGAAGACGATTAAAAACTGGCTCTAATAAACCGTCTAATGTCTGATGGCTGTGTTACAATGCGGTCCAAAGAGCTTGCGTTAGATTAAAAGTTTAACCCGTTGGCCAGTTAGCCCGTTTGCCGGTTACGTATTAATAATCTGAAAGAATTCATTTTGTAACGGGCTAAACCGGCTTAACTGGAAAACCGGTCAACCGAATTTCGCATCTTGCCCTTTCTCGTGATAATTCTTAGATTACGTCAAAACAGAAATTTCTTTTAACAACGTACCACTGACAACGGACTACTGACAAAATCTTGAAACGAGATGTTCCTCATATTCTTTTAGTTAATCCCTGGATCCATGACTTTGCCGCCTACGATTTCTGGGCCAAGCCCATGGGAATGCTCACCATTGCCGCGCTATTAAGGTATCACGGCGTATCGGTTGCCTATATCGACTGTCTGGACCGTTTCCACCCCAAGGCGCCCAAGGCCGATCCGGCGGCAAGATACGGTCGAGGACCTTATCTTAAAACCCGAATTGCCAAACCTTCCACGTTAATTGATATACCCCGCTATTTTTCCCGCTATGGAATCAAACCGCAATGGTTCAAAGACGATCTTCAAAAACAAGACAAACCGGATCTTGTGTTGGTCACCTCGCTGATGACATATTGGTATCCGGGTGTTCAGGAAACCATCGAAATGATCAAATCAATTTTCCCGAAAACCCCGCTCGTGCTTGGCGGCATATATGCCCGGCTGTGTCCGGAGCATGCTCAAACGCATGCCGGTGCTGATGATATTGCCATCAAACCGGCGGAGAAAAATCTTTTTTCTCTCGTTCACCATTACACCGGTTTTTCGATGAGCTTAGCATTTAATCCTGAAAATTTGGACGTCTATCCCTACCCCGCATTGGATTTGCAAACTAAAATCAACTATGCTCCCCTTCTGACCTCAAGGGGGTGTCCTTTTAATTGTTCTTATTGTGCATCCCATCTATTAGAACCCAAACGCATGCTGCGCAGCTCTGAATCTGTTATTGGAGAAATCGAGCACTGGCACAAAAAATATGGTGTAAACGATTTTGTGTTATACGACGATGCGTTTCTGGTGGATGCTGAGGCGCATGCGATTCCTATTTTAGAAGAAATCATAAAGACAAATCTGCAGATAAGGTTTCACACACCGAATGCCGTCCATATCCGCGGGATAACCCAAAATACGGCAAGACTTATGTTCAAGGCAGGTTTCACAACCCTGAGGCTTGGGCTGGAAACCCTCGAGTTTGATCACCGCGAAAGAATCGATAAAAAAGTATCCGCAGAAGAGTTTAAGCGTGCAGTCAAGTGCCTGAAAGAAGCCGGTTTTGAACAACACCAGGTGGGCGCGTATTTGCTGGTAGGACTTCCCGATCAAAACATGAAGTCGGTAGCGCATTCCATCCAAAGCGTAAAGCAAAACGGAATAGCCCCTGTTCTTGCGTATTACACGCCGATACCCCATACGGCATTATGGCCAAAAGCGGTGGCCGCCTCGCGCTATAATCTTGAATCGGATCCTATTTTCACGAACAACGCCATACTTCCCTGCCATAAAGAGCCCTTTTCATGGAATACGATTACCGATCTGAAACAACTGGCTAAATCATAGTTTGATATTTTTATCGAACAATGGTAACCAAAATCTCTGACTCTATTCTAACCTAATAAGGAGAGTTATCACATGCTGCATTTGACATCAATTAATCTGAAAAAAACCAAAATCGAGACATTAGTCATACCCGTGTGTGAAGATAAAACCATTCATGATGACCCGCTAATTGAAGCTGTAGTTAAAATCGCACTGAAGCTCAAAGAATTCAATGGAAAAAAAGATGAAGAAGTGACGCTTTACGAAGTCCCGGATATCAATGCGGAACGTGTAATATTGCAAGGGCTCGGCAAACTTGAGAAGATCGATCTGGAAGCCTTACGCGGCATGGCCGGCAAATCAGTAAAAAGCTGTATCAAAAAAGAACTCAGAAAAGTATGGATTGCAGTCCCAGATCCTAAAAAAATGAATCAGGAGATGTCCACTGTTTTAGAATCGCTGCAGGAAGGTGCTTATCTGGGAAATCACTTGTTTGATAAATATAAAGGCGAGAAAAAGAAAAAAGCGCTTAATCAAATTCATTTTCTGGTAACACCCGAAGTCGCGAAAAGATTTCGCCGGTTATCTGTAAAGGTGGCCACTGTCTGCCAGGGAACTACTCAAGCCCGTGAATGGGTCAGCACTCCCTCCAACGAAAAAACACCGGAGAAATTGACCAGGTCCATTGTTAACTTGGCTAAAAAAACACGGCTTAACGTTCAGATACTTAATGAAAAAGAGTTGAAGCAAAAAAAGTTCGGTGCATTGCTTGCGGTGGCGGTCGGCAGTCAAAGCAAACCCAGTCTGATCATTTTAGAACATAAGGTTAAAGGGGCGAAAAAAACCGTGGCCCTGGTTGGAAAGGGAGTGACGTTTGATTCCGGCGGTCTCAATTTAAAAACAGGATCCTCCATGTCAGGGATGAAAGCCGACATGTCCGGTGCGGCAGCGGTAGCCGCGACCTTGATAACCGCCGCCAAGTTAAAGAAAAAAATAAATATCATCGGTGCGATTCCAATTGTGGAAAATATGCCTTCTGGAACGGCAACTCGGCCGGGTGACATCATCAAAAGCTTTTCCGGAAAAACCATTGAAATCGGTAACACAGACGCTGAAGGTCGCTTGATATTGATTGATGCGGTGTCCTATGTGCTTAAGAAATACAAACCCCATACGCTGATTGACCTGGCGACATTGACCGGTGCCTGCATGGTAGCCCTGGGAGAAAAAATTGCCGGGGTGTTTTCCAATGATGACTCGCTTTCCAGAACGATCATTGAATCCGGAGAAAAAACTCAAGAACGCTGCTGGCATATGCCGTTGCCGGATGACTATAAAGAACTTCTCAAAAGCGATTTTGCCGATTTAAATAACATCAGCAGCAGTCGCTGGGGAGGTGCAATTACCGCTGCCCTTTTTCTATCAGAGTTTGTCGAGGATACCCGCTGGGCCCATATCGATATCGCCGGCCCAGCTTATATCAATAAGGCGAGCGCCTATTGCGATCCCGGGGGAACAGGCTTCGGCGTGAGGTTGCTTATGGATATATTTGAGAAAATTTGATCTCTTCGGAATGAACTCCCCGTGCAGCAGACCTGGCGGCGTATCTCAAATTTGTTACTCGTAACCATCCACGGGTTCAGGGTTCAGAGCAGGGTTCACGGTTAAGATAACCCTGAACGCTGAACGCTGAACCTGTGAACGCATACGGTTACTTCCTATTCTATCGAAGCGAACTTCTGGTATTTAAACCCTGCCTTTCGTTTCACCTTTCAGGTCACTAGAGTGATCCGTGTAATCCGCGAAATCTGCGAATTAACTTTTTTTATGATATCATTATAGAATTCATATACTTCCTACATTTAACTACTTGACACACGGTTATCTTTTTATAACCCTGATAGTATAAATGTGAATATATCTTCACAATTTTATCCATGTTTTTTCATAATCTGTTACTTCGGTCCAATCATCATGCGTGACTTATCACATTGATTTCATACAAAATAACCCTCATTTCAAATATTGGCATATGTATTGCTACTTCCATTAATACATGACTAGGCTTTTATAAATTAATCTTATTTCATTACTCCATTTAAATGAAAATCTGGTCAGGTGACTTGTCTTGACAGAGATGTGATCAAAACTCAAAAACGCTAACGTATGCTACATTAAATATTTTGTTTAGCAAAAAAATACAAAATTTAAGAGAAAATAGTCATGAAAGATTTTATGAAAAAAGCAATTACAGTGATAGCTTCTTTCATGGCCCTCAGCCTGGGAGAGGCTGCTTATTGCGATTTTTTAGAGTATCGCATTAAAGATTCTCGAAAAGATTTTCGGTTAGCTTCGGAGATGTATTTTAACACAAAGATCTCCGATTATTTTACAGGTAAAGCCACTATATCTAATTTGGCAAATTCATATGAAGCTGAATCTTCTATTGACACCAACGTCTGGACAAGCGGCAACTACACTATCAGACCAATCATCTCTCTCGATGATTTTTATGTGGAAATTGATAAGGATTACTTTTCGGCAGGTTTAGGATTCAGAACTTTCCCAGAACGTAATGGTCTTGTTGGTGCTCTGCAAGACATTGAATACCAATTCCTTCCTGTAGATGCAAAAGACCCCTTGAGGATGAAATGGATCGGAGTTCCAAGTGTTTGGGGTAAACTCTATATTAACCCTGAAACATACTTCCAGATAGTTTGGTATGAGACTCTCTGGAGTAAAATCTCGCCAGAGGCAGTACCTGAGTTGGAGCATAAAAAACTGGGGAATCCAATGGAAGATCAAGGATATAGTCTATTCACTTCATTTGAAACAAAAGTTGATAACTTATCACTTGAAGTAGGTTTTACTAATGCTTGGGGCTCGTGGCCAAGTGAGGAAAAAGAAACTACATCTCATTTTTCTCCAAATCCTTACAAGCTTTCGGCAGCATATGTCAAATTTCGCGAAAATTTTGACACTTGGAGTTTAGGCAGTACTGCTTTGGTGAAGCATTGCGAGGAGGATGCAGGTAGCATTCTGAATGTGTTATTTTCTATCGATAAAAAATTATCATTGTGGGAGTATCCAGTGTCATTAGGTACTTCATTTTTCTTTGTGCAGAGTTTCGTGCAAAGCAGGCATCTTAGAACATCTCCATGGGATGATCTGGGAAACTCAGTTTCATTTTATGCCCACATTGAAAATAAGAAGGAAAAAAAACTACATGGAATTGAAGGTGTTTTCAACGTTGAGGAACTCGGTGTATATACTACATTGTTTTCTGAAACGTGGTGGGTTCCAGACAAAATTAAGATCAGAAGTCAGATTGATTTTGTTTGGGACGAGGAAAAACATATTTCCAATAAATATGATTCAGTCCGCATAGCTGGTTATATCTTCTTTCCACTCTGACACACATATTTGCATGGAGTGTGTATTGTATTATAAAAACGGCCCAATAATGATATTTGTCATAGAAAGAGGTATTATGTATTGCAGAAAAAAGTCAATCATGGTCTTATTTTTGACTGGTCTATTATTAGGCCCATTCTGTCTGAGTTGCACAACTAAAACAAGGTATTTTGTGGGAGATCAGTTAACCAGTGATGTGGCGTTAATAGATTACAATGCCAAGAAAAAAGTTAAGCGCA
>WOR8_10001025_pt1 | contig 28558 bp, 19 predicted proteins | sample DeeMarSeWOR38_10_FD_19890 | JGI IMG/M metagenome (IMG submission 19890) | reverse complement strand
AACAGAGGCTGCAGAAACTGTGAGCCCTTTACGGTTTCGACTTTGACGGTTCGCCTGTCGACCTCCGGCAGGTTGAGGAAGAAATCGTAGTTCTCTCTCTCCGATTCGCGCAGCGGAGGCTGTGGCTCCATGTTGATCGCCTTCAGCCGGGTCTCCTTCTTGTTCTTCGCAGGGCAGACCTCGACGCAGAGTCCGCATCCGGTGCAGTCTTCAGGAGCTACCTGAATGGTGTACTTCATACCCTTGTACTCTGCCCCTTTGAAGTCGACGGCCTTATACGTCCCGGGCTTCTCCTTCAGGTGCGAGGGATCGAACACCTTTGCACGTATGGCGGCGTGGGGGCAGACGAGAACGCATTTGTTGCACTGTATGCAGGTGATCTCGTCCCACACGGGAATCTCCAGCGCGATGTTGCGCTTCTCCCACGCTGCAGTGCCGGTGGGAAATGTGCCGTCGACCGGGAAAGCGCTCACCGGGAGTTCATTGCCGAAGCCTCCAATGATCTGGGCCGTCACATTTTGTACGAACTCGGGCGCCTTCTCGGACACAAGGGGTGGCATCTGGATGGTGCTTGTGACCGTCGCTGGTAGCTCTACCTTGCGGAGGTTCGCCAGGGTCTGATCGACGGCCGCGAAGTTCTGCTGGACAACCTGATCACCCTTCTTGCCGTATGTTTTCTTGATGGCGCTCTTGATCTTCTCGATGGCCTCCTCGCGCGGCAGCACACCGGAAATCGCGAAGAAACATGTCTGCATGATCGTGTTGATCCGAGCGCCCATGCCCGTCTTCTGGGCGACGTTGTAGGCGTCAATAGTGTAGAGGTTGATCTTCTTTTCGATCAGCTGTTCCTGTACCTGACGGGGGAGTTTGTCCCAGACCTCCTCGGGGCCGTAGATGCTGTTGAGGAGGAAGGTTGCCCCGGGTACCGCGGCTGCCAGGACATCGAACTTTTCCAGGAAGACCCACTGGTGACAGGCGATGAAATTTGCCTGGTTGACGAGGTAGGTCGAGTGTATCGGGCGGGGGCCGAATCGGAGGTGGGATACGGTCGTGGAGCCTGACTTCTTGGAGTCGTAGACAAAATATCCCTGTGCATGGAAGTCGGTCTCCTCGCCAATGATCTTGATGGAGTTTTTGTTTGCGCCCACGGTTCCGTCGGCGCCGAGGCCGTAGAAGAGCCCGCGAATGACATCTTTCCCCTCTGTCGTGAATGACGGATCGTAGTCGAGGCTGGTCTGTGTCACGTCGTCTACGAGGCCGATGGTGAACTGATTCTTGGGCTTCGCCCGGTGCATTTCGTCAAAGACCCCTTTCACCATCGCGGGCGTGAATTCCTTCGAGGAGAGCCCGTACCGGCCGCCAATGATGCGGGGGAGGTGTTGCGGGGCGCCGTTCCCCGTCGCTGCTTTTTCCGCGAAGGCGGTGACGACGTCCTTGTAGAGGGGCTCACCAGCCGCTCCAGGTTCCTTTGTCCGATCCAGCACGGCAATGGTCTTCACCGTCTGGGGGATTGCATCCAGCAGACGTTGTGAGTCCCACGGCCTGTAGAGCCGAACCTTGAGGAGGCCGACCTTTTCTCCATGCGCGTTGAGGTACTCCACCGTCTCGTGTCCGGTTTCGGCTCCGGAGCCCATCATGATGATTACCCGGTCGGGATCTGGAACGCCCACGTATTGGAAGAGTTTGTATTCACGACCGACGACCTTGGCGAATCTGTCCATGACCTTCTGGACAATCTCCGGAGTCTTCAGGTAGAAGGGGTTGACGGTTTCCCGCGCCTGGAAGAACACATCAGGGTTCTGGGCCGTGCCGCGGATCACGGGATGGTCGGGCGACAGAGCCCGTGCGCGGTGGGCGTGTACCAGTTCGTCGTCGATGATCGCGTGCATCTCCTCATCGGCGAGTTCTTCGATCTTCATGACCTCGTGTGATGTCCGGAAGCCATCGAAGAAATGGACAAATGGGACACGAGACTCGAGCGACGCCGCCTGCGCAATGAGCACAAAGTCCATGACCTCCTGCACGCTGTTGGAGGCCAGCAGGCCAAAGCCGGTGCTGCGGGTGGCCATCACATCGCTGTGGTCGCCAAAGATCGAGAGTGCGTGCGCCGCGACCGAGCGGGCGGAGACGTTGAACACTGTCGGGGTCAGCTCGCCGGCGATCTTGAACATGTTCGGAATCATCAGAAGCAGGCCCTGAGAGGCTGTGAAGGTCGTGGAGAGGGCTCCCGTCTGGAGGGCGCCATGGACCGCGCCGGCAGCGCCGCCTTCACTTTGCATCTCCGTAACCGACGGCACCGTGCCCCAGAGGTTCTTCCTCCCCTGTGCAGACCACTCGTCGGCCCATTCACCCATGTTTGAGGATGGCGTGATCGGGTAGATCGCTATGACTTCATTCAGCTTGTGTGCAGAGAAGGCTGCAGCTTCGTTGCCGTCAATTGTGACTTTTCGATGCTCCATCGCTACCTACCTATTCCTTCAAGAGTTATGTAAACTTGGCGATTCAAAAATCGCTCTTTTTCGGCTGGTTTCATCTACGAGAAGGCCAATACCATGCCAGCCGCAAAAGACTTAAAAACGGTAAAAAGGGCAGCTTTTCTGGCTCCTATTCCGAGAATTGGGAAAAGCCGGGAGGGGCTGGGAAAACCAAGAGGGTCGGTGCTGTTCGGCGGTTCTCTACCCCTTCCCGAGAAAAGCGTAGTTCATCATCTTGTATGCGAGTTTCGCAGCTGTCAGATCCGCGTGGGGCACGCCTCTGACCGGTGCGAGCTCCACCAGGTCGCATCCCACGATCGTGCGTCTCTCCCCGATCATCCGGATAATGCCGGTCGCCTCCGTCCAGGAGAGGCCGTTGGGTTCGGGAGTCCCGGTGCTTGGCATGATCGAGGGGTCAAGGCCATCCACGTCAAAGGTGATGTAGACCTGCTCTGTCAGGCTGTTCAGGATTGTCTGCTGCAGCCGTTCCGAAGAGTCTGCATATGTGCCGTCATGGATCTCGTGTGCGTAGAAGGTGTGGATACCCCTCTTCTCAATGTATTCCGCCTCCTCCCGGCACTGAGCGCGAATACCCACCTGGACGAGGCGGCGCGGATCAAGCACCTCGCAGACACGCGCCATTACCGAAGCGTGACTGTAGCGGTTTCCCCCGTAGCTGTCACGCAGGTCAGAATGTGCATCAAACTGAATCACCGAAAGCGCAGGGAAGAGCGTGAGGTGTGCGGCGATGCAGGCGGAGGATATCGTATGTTCGCCGCCGAGGGTAACCACGAACTTTCCCGCTTCCAGGTGGCTACCTACGGCGCGTTCAAGGTAGTCGAGCGCGGTGCGATCCACCCGATTGCCAAAGCTGAGAGGCGGCAGGGTGGCAATCCCGACGTCATTGCAGAGCTCCCGGTCAAGCTCCTCATCGTAGAATTCGACGTAGCGGGAGGCCTTGACGATGCCGGATGGTCCCCTGCGGGTTCCGCGACCGAAGCTGACGGAATGTTCATACGGTGCCGGGAGGAGAATGATCTTTGACCTCTCGTACTCGGAGAAGGCTCTGTCTAGGCCAAGAAAATTCGACCGGGGGCCGAGAGCGGTCAGCCGGCGGGCGGGTGCCATAGGAGTCTGCCTGAGGGGGTTCTCGTAGGTGCCTCGAGTGCCCGAATATAGCCGGGGGCGCGGTCAAATGCAATATGATCCACTTGACAATCGGGTTATTTTCGGCTATGTTCTCGACATCCTATGAATCTCCAACGGCTGACCTACCTCGTCATTGCCATCGGTGCTGCTCTCTGGTGTGCGTTGATACTCCTGCCGCCGGTGATTGCTGCCTCTGCGGATTCCATGGTGGATACGGCGGCGCTCCTCTACGCGCTCTTTCGCCCTGTTTGTCACCAGATGGACGCCCGCTCGCTCACCGTGTTCGGGGAACCCCTGGCAGTCTGCACACGGTGTTCGGCAATCTATGGTGCGTTCTTTGTTGGAACCCTTCTCTATCCACTGCTACGCAGTGTTGACAAACCTGTCATGCCGCCCCGGTGGCTGTTGCTCGTGGCTCTGCTCCCGATGCTGGTAGATGTGCTTCCGGGGATGATCGGCATACACGATGTGAGCACTGCGACACGCCTGGTGACGGGTGCCATCTTCGGAGTAGTGTTGCCCTTTGTGATCCTCCCCGCTGCCATCGAGGGTGTTGGTCAGCTCTTCACCCGTTCTACTCCTTCCACCGTCCATCAAAAGAAAGGAATGAGCGATGCCTGAAAAACCGAGTAAGCTCATGCCGGCCCTCTATGGGGGCATCATCATAGGAGTAATCTCCGGCATCCCATACCTGAGCTTCGTCAACTGTCTCTGTTGCGCGGGAGTTCTCTTCGGCGGGTTCATGGCGGTCTTCTTCTACAACAAGGACCTGACACCCGCCATGCCCCCCCTCACCGGCGGTGATGCGATTCAGCTGGGTGCCCTGGCGGGACTTATCGGCGCGATTGTGGGGAGTGTGATCATGGGGTTGGTCATGGTGACCGTTGGCAACGTTGCCGGTGAAGCCCTCTACGACCTGCTCATGAGCTTCTACGAGACAGTGGGTATTCTCGACCAGATGCCGCCCGAGGCGGTCGATCAGATGTACGAACAGATGACGAGCGCCCAGCTGGATCCCATGACGATCGTTATGTCGCTCGTCATCGATCCGCTGTTTGGATTGCTGGGGGGTCTCATCGGTTATGCCGTGTACAAGCCGAAGGCCGGAACGCCGCCGCCACAGCCGTAAGGCGCACTCCGCATCAGCAAGGAAGGCAATACCCCTCCGGCGTCACGACCGGCAGCGGGTATTGCCTTCTTCGCTCTGGGAGAATGGTCTCTCTTCTTCAGATCCCCCCCGCCGTTCCGCCGCTCCTGGGATCAGCCGCTCCCTGCCAGAGGCTATCGGTCTTAAGAATGCTCGGTGCCGAGCCGAAGTAGCGGAGCTCTTCCACCACGTGTCCCCGCTTCCGCAATTCCTCGAGCCGACTGGCCGGGAATCCGTCTGCGTCGACACGGAGCGTGTCCGGCAGATGCTGGTGGTGGAGACGTGGGAGAAGGACCGCTGTCGGGGCATCACAGCCGTGGTCGAGAACATTGGACAGTACGTGGAAGACGCTGGAGATGATCCTGGGACCGCCGCGGGCACCCGTGATGAGGAGAGGTTTTCCATCCTCCTCCAGGACAATCGTTGGGGTCATTGCCGAGAGCATCCGCTTCTCCGGCGCGATCATATTCACCTCACCCTGTACGAGCCCCAGCATGTTTGGCGAGCCCGGTTTGGTGGTGAAATCGTCCATCTCATCGTTCAGGAGAAAACCGGCCCCGGCTACCGTGACAGCGGAGCCAAAGAGCTCGTTCACAGTGGTGGTGAGGGCTATGGCATTGCCGTAGGGGTCGGTGACCGAGATATGTGTTGTGTGGTTCCCCTCACGATGATGCGACGCCACGGCGAGCTGCTCAGAGGGAGTTGCGGCGGACGGGTCTATCGTTGCGCGCAGGCTGTCGGCATACTCCCTGGAGAGGAGGTGTTCCTGAGGGATCTCCACAAAGTCAGGATCGGCCAGTGTCGCATTCCGAACAGCAAACGCTCTCCGCATTGCTTCTGCGGTCAGGTGCAGAAGGTCGGCGGACCCCCACCCGAGGGAGCCGGCGTCATATCCCTCCATGATGTTCGCAATGATGGCGAGCGTGATGCCCCCCGAGGAAGGTGGGGGCATGGAGAGGATGGTGTGGCCTCTGTAGGTGAATTGCACCGGATCTCGCCAGCGCGGTGTGTATCTCCTGAGGTCCTCGTGTGTGACAATCCCGCCTCCCCGTCGCATCTCTGAAACGATCAGATCCGCAGTCTTTCCCTCGTAGAATCCGGCGGCTCCCCCTTCCGCGATCCGCCGGAGCGTTGAGGCGAGGTGGGGGTTCTTGCAGGTTGTTCCCGCACGGAGGGGAACACCATCCGGAAGGAACAGTTCGGCGGATGCGGGAAACCGGCGGAGCCGTGTCAGGTTGTCGGCAAGGACGGCTGCAAAGCGCGGCGTGACCTCATACCCATCCTCCGCGAGTCGGATCGCCGGGGCAAGGAGGTCCCTCCAGGGGGTGTGTCCGTATCTTCTGTGAAGGGCCCAGAGTCCGGCAACGCTTCCCGGAACGCCGGAAGCAAGGTGCCCGGTGACCGATCTGTCGGTCAGGTTCCCCAGAGAATCCAGATAGAGAGAGGGGTGAGAGGCGAGCGGTGCCTTTTCCCGGAAGTCCAGGGCACCTGTTGTCCCATCCGAGAGACGAAGGAGGGCAAAACCGCCCCCGCCGATGTTTCCTGCCTCCGGGTAGACCACGGCCAGGGCGAATGCAGTCGCGACGGCCGCGTCAACAGCGTTGCCACCGTCTCTGAGTCTCTGAAGACCGATCTCCGTGGCGGTGGCCGCGTCAGACACCACCACTCCCGCGCCGGTGGCAGTCGGGTAGGATGCAAAATCGTACGGCCACCGGGAGGAGACTCTCCCTTCCAGGGAAGGCGTGCCGCAGCTCTGCACCAAGAGGGAAAGAAGCAGGGGAAACGAGAGAGCGACATTCTGGTGCGTACAGGTCCTTCTCATGGAGCACTCTCCTCCTCTCTCAGCAAGGTCCGGGCCACACTGCCAGGGCAATCTCACGCTTCTCCGATGCATCCACTGCTGTGTAGAAGTGGTGGTGGCGGTATGCGTGCTCTATGATGTGCGGTTTTGCCGCGTGCAGCGCGTCATATGTTCCCGCTTCTCCAACCCTGAGAACCGGGTTGCCCTCAAACGGACGCCAGCCGAGCGGAAACTCTTCTTCTGTTGTCCAGGCAATTCCATCCTGAGAGTGTATCCCATCCCAGCTGTAGTAGGCCATGTACCAGAGATCGTGATGCTTGTAGATGCTCGGGTCGCCGGCCCGGCCGGTCGAGTCCCAGGCCTCTGCCTGCATGCTGCCGACGAGAACCGGGGATTGTGCATCATCAACCGTCCAGTGGGTGAGATCTGTCGATGTTGCATACCCGATAAACTCCTCCTCAACCCCCCGATGAATACCTGATGCATTGAAGAAGAGGTAGTAGGTGCTGGACACCTTGAGAACGTGTGGATGCCAGATCGCGTCTCTCCGCCATCCGTCTCCGCCGGGGCAAATGATGGGGTTGTCACCATGTCGTTCCCAGTGCTGAAGATCCCTTGACACGGCAAGGTTCAGCGTCTTGGTCCCCTTCTCGTAACCCTCCTCGGTGACGCCGAAGTAGAAGAGATGGTAGCACCCCTCCTCCTGCCAGATGCATGGTCCGGCAGTTCCGGCCCGGTCGGGTGATCCAACCCGATCGCTCGGCCCGAAAATCGGGCTCGACGGATCCTTCCGCCAGTTCACGAGATCTTTGCTCCAGGCAAGCCCGATCTGGGGCCTCCGGACCGAAGCATATCCTCTCTCGGCCAGCCCCCCGCGCGCATATCCGGTGTAGACCATGCCAAACGATTTCCGGTGGTGATCGTACCAGACCACGGGTGACTCCACCATTCCTGCGTCCCAGGAGCCCGGAGGACCGCAGTGGAGGACGACCCCGCATTTCACCAGCTCTGATCCTGGAACGTGCACCGCCGAATCCCTACTCGTCATCACCCGAAGAGTCCTGCTCGGGGGCCTTCCGTTCGGGCTCGATTTTTCCCTGGGGTTTCTTTGTCTGGAGTGTGGATGTCAGCTCGGTAATCCGCTCCTCCAGCTCCCCCATCGCCTTCCTCTGCGAGCCGATGGTCCAGTTTGCCTTGAAGAGACTGGGAAGTGAGGCGAAGGAGCTGGCCACGGCCCCCGCAACGAGGGCTGTGAGGAGCATGAGAGCAAGTGACCCCTGGAAGCTCCAGAAGAGGAAGTGGACGGTGATCACTTCGGTGTTTTGCAGCGCGAAGACGACCGCGAGGGCCGCGATGAGGAGAGAGACAAGGAGAAATATCTGCATGGGATGACCCCTTCTTGAGTCAGGTCTATCGTTGATCCCCCGCCCGGAATGGTTGAGGCAGTCCACCGGCGGAGCTGTGCGGCCGGCTCGATGAAATGGCGTGTGTGCCTCAGCGAGTGCGGTAGGATATGTAGAAGTACGAACCGATGGAGCCAAATGTAACCAAAAGAAAGATGGGAAGAAACTCCGGCCCCAACCCCCCCGACCTGTGATGGGCGACCTCGACAGCCTCCATCTTCAGATAGCCGAAGAACCAGACAACTTCCGCCTTGAGCAGGGTGAGGTACGCCCTGGCGAGCCGGTACTGACCTTTGGCGTTTTCCGGGGTGATCGGCCACAGGTAGTTGTAGCGGTGGGGATACCGTCTGAGAATCGTCAACCCGACATAGAGTGCCACGCCGATGAGCGGGAGCACGAGAAACGTCCACTTCGCGCCCCAGGCATCAGGCTCTCCGCCGGCACCGAAATGGGAAGGGACGCTCTCCGGGAGGGACGACCAGGAGAGAACAACCGTGCCAAGCATCCAGACGAGACCGGCCCCGGCAAGAATCTCCAGAAGTATCTCCACCGGTGAACGTGTGAGCCGGAGCAGGGGACGGTGTCTCAAGGGTTCTGCCATAGCAGGTCACTCGGTATCCCGGTACTCGGTTCGGAGTCTGTCGAGCTCCCCGTGCAGTTCCAGCACAGTCTCCCGGTACTCGGGCAGAGCGTAGAGGTTGTGCACTTCGCCGGGGTCCTCGCGAAGGTCGTAGAGCTCCCAGGCGTCGATGTCATTGTAGAAGTGTATGAGCTTGTACCGATCCGTCCGGATACCGTAGTGCCGCATCACATTGTGCCAACCGTGAGGGTATTCGTAGTAGTGGTAGTAGATGGAACCCCGCCAGTTCTCGGGGTGCTCTCCCCGCAGCAGTGGACGCAGTGATGCGCCCTGCATCCCCTCGGGGATGGCAACACCCGCGTAGTCAAGAAACGTGGGGGCAAAGTCGAGATTCAGGATCATCTCGTCGATGAGACTCCCCTCCGGGATCTCTTCGGGGTAGCGAATGAGCAGGGGAATGCCGAGCGCTTCCTCATACATGAACCGCTTGTCGTACCATCCATGCTCTCCGAGGAAGAAACCCTGGTCGGAGGTATACACAAGGAGCGTATGTTCGGTCAGTCCCTCCTCATCCAGAAAATCGAGAAAGCGGCCGATATTGTCGTCGATCGAGGCGACGCAGCGGAGGTAGTCCTTGATGTACCGCTGATACTTCCACTCCGCCAGTTCCCTGCCGGTCAAACGGGCCTTGATGAATTGATCATTTTCGGGCCCGTACGCAGCATCCCATGCAGCCTGCTGTTGGGGAGTCATCTGCTGGTATGTCGCACTCCAGGTTTTGACCGCGTCCCATCCGGGTCTGATCCTCATATCGCTCCCCTGGTGTGCGACGTAGTCGACGGGCAGCTTCAGATCAAACCCGTCCGCCAGATGCCGGGCAATTTCCATCTCCTGCTTCCGAGCTGCCGCCGATCGCGATGCATAGTTGTCGAAGAAGGTGGCTGGCAGGGGGAGCTCGATGCCATCGAACATGGAGAGATGCTCTGTGTCGGGCATCCAGTTCCGGTGGGGGGCTTTGTGGTGGTAGAGAAGGCAGAAAGGCCTTGCCGGATCCCTCCCCTTGATCCACTCCATGGCAAAATCGGTGGTGAGATCCGTTACATAGCCAGGGTGGCGAGTGGTATCCCCCATTGTGATGAACCGGGGATTGTAGTAGTCCCCCTGGCCGGGCAGGATGTTCCAGTAGTCAAAACCCTGCGGAGGAGATTTCAGGTGCCACTTTCCGACGAGTGCGGTCTGGTAGCCGGCTTGCTGCAGAAGTTTTGGGAAGGTCACCTGATTCCCATCGAACACGTCCCTGTTGTCACGCAGACCGTTCAGGTGGCTGTACGTTCCCGTCAGCAGAACCGCCCTGCTCGGCGCGCATATTCCGTTCGTCACGAAGCTCTGCGTGCATCGCACGCCCTCCCGGGCAATGCGGTCAATGTTCGGTGTTTGTGTGAGATCACTGTCGTAGCAACTCAGAGCTCGTCGCGCATGGTCGTCGGCCATGACGAAAATGATATTCGGCCGGGCATCAGGGTGCGCCCGGGCGTTGCCCTGTGATGAGGCGGCATGCACAACGGTTGCGAGGAACAGTGCTGCTACGAGAGCGAAGTATTGCATTGTCGGTTCCCCATGGTTGCTGAGTCAGCGTTCTACGCGATGTAGAGGTAGCGCTTGATCTTCTGCGTGGGCGTTTTCTCGAACGGTTCGACCTGTTCTGTGATTCTGCCGATGCGGGAGTGAGCCGGGAGGCGGTCGTTGATCTGCCGATGCAGAGTCTCCAGAAGGGTGCGGAGCTTCTCTCTCACCGCTGACTCGTTTGCCGATGAAGCGGAAAGTATCCTGTCCAGCCTCTCATAATCGGGGTGAATCCGCGCCACGAGTCTGCCGTTCTCCTCCAGGACGAGGGATTCCAGGACGATATCAAACTCGTTGATGATTGCCTCCAGCTCTTCGGGATAGATGTTCCTGCCGTTCGAGCCCAGAATCATGTTCTTCAGGCGTCCCTTGATGTAGAGGTAGTTGTCGTCGTCGAGAAGGCCGAGATCACCTGTGCGGAACCAGCCGTCGCTGGTGAGAACGTCGTCGGTCCGCTCCGGATCCTTGTAGTAGCCCTTCATGACGGTCGGTCCTCTGACAAGGATCTCGCCTTCACCGGTTTCGGGATCGGGATTGTCGATCTTGATCTCTGTGCCGGGGATGGCGGGGCCGGTCGAACGGAGTCGCGTCTTCCCTGGCGGTGTTGCAGCGACCAGAGGTGAGGTTTCGGTCAGTCCATATCCGATCGTGTAGGGGAATCCTGCCTCCTGGAGGAACTGTTCGACATCGGGCGCCAGCGATGCCCCGCCGATGGGGAGAATGCGGAGCTCGCCTCCGAACGACGCCCGTAACTTCTCACCGGCGATGCGGTAGAGCTTCTTCCTGATCAAGCGCACCCGCTGTACGCCGCGCAGAAGTGCGTTCTTCGTGAGCTGTGGGTGGATCTTGGTTTTGTAGATCTTCTCCACAATCAGCGGAACAACGAGGAGCACCGTCGGCTTGACTTTCTCCAGGGCGGGGAGGAGCACCGGTGCTGTGGGCGGCCTGTCGAGGTAGTAGACCGATGCGCCGATCAGGACAGGCGTGATGAGTCCAATCGTGCATTCGTAGGTATGGGGAAGGGGAAGAATGGAGAGGAGGCGGTCCTCATGTGAGACCTCCACGAGGTTGGCGGTGGCCTGTGCATCTGAGACGAGGTTCCCGTGTGTGAGCATGACCCCTTTGGAGTGTCCCGTGGTTCCCGAGGTGTAGACGATTGCTGCCAGGTCGCCGGGCTGGATGGAGGAGGGGGTGCGGCCGGACGCCCGCAGGGCTGCCCCCCGGAGCCTCGCGAACTCGCGGCTTCCCTGCTCGAGAATGCGCGCGAACGAGTCCTTTGGTGCGCGGGGAGGAACAACGGTGAGGTCATCGAGCAGGACGGTCGTATGGACGTCCCCGATCTCCACTTCGTCCAGTTTGCCGGAGAGTCTCTCCGAGACAAAGATCGCTTTGCAGCCGGCATGGCGCACGATGTGCCCCAGTTCACTCGAGTGGAAATCGGTCAGCAGGGGCACCGCAACTGCTCCCATGGTAGTAATCGCAAAAAATGCGACACCCCAGTTCGGCATGTTCTCACCCAGCAGCGCTACAGGATCTCCCTTGACGATCCCCCGCTTCTGAAGAAAGAGGGAGAGGTCGTTGACCTTATCGAAGAGAGAAGAGTAGGTGATGGGCTCCCCGTCGACCATCGATAGCGCGGGGCGGTCAGGATAGTGCTCTGCGCTTCGGTGGAGGACGTCGCGAAGGGTGGTCGTCTCGACTGCCACGAATGGTTACCTCGTCTCCGGGTATGACCCTACTCTAGGAAATCCAGACCAAGGAATCAAGCTCTTCCCGGAGGGTTGATTTTGGCTCGCCTTTATGTATATTGGCGCTTGGTATCTGTCACACCTCACCTCTGTCATGGCTGCACTGGAACCCGCGGGAAGCTCTGTACAGGAACTGGAAGAGGAAGTACGGCGTTTGCGTCGTGCTGTGGAAGAGCTCTCTATTCTCAACGACCTGTCCAGGGCCATAGGCGCCTCCCTGAATTCCGAGCAGATCATGCATACCATCATCCACCGTTCGCTCAGAGCTGTGACCGCGGAGCAGGGCGTCATTACGCTCGTCGATGAGCAGGCGAACGAGTCCATGAAGACCCTCGTGCGGACGGCGGTCAGCTCGGCGGCCCATTCCAAGTATCACTTCAATCAGGCTCTGCTGGGGTGGATGCACATCAACAAGAAGCCGCTGCTCATTAACGATCCCTCGGGGGACGAACGGTTCCGCGGAGTCCGCTGGGACGAGTCGATCCGCTCTCTGCTGTGCGTGCCAATGATTATCAAGTCCGCCCTGAGAGGTGTTCTCACCGTCTACAACAAGAAGGGGACCGGGAGCTTCACGGAAGAAGATCAACGGTTGCTGGCGATCATTGCCGCTCAGTCTGCCCAGGTTGTTGAGAATGCCCGTCTTCATGAGATGGAGCAATCCCTGATCCGGATGAAGGAAGAGCTCCGGCTCGCGGCGACGATCCAGATCGATCTGCTGCCGAAGGATCCGCCGACCCTGCCAGGCTATGATATCACCGGGACCAGCGTGCCGGCGCAGCTTGTTGGGGGCGACTACTTCGATTTCATCCCCATCAACGAGAAGCAACTTGCAATTACCCTGGGGGATGTGTCCGGCAAAGGGCTGCCGGCATCCCTCCTCATGGCGAATCTGCAGGCGGTGCTGCGGGGACAGGCCATGCTGGGTGCCTCAGCAAAGGAATGCGTTCAGAGATCGAACAGACTCCTCTATCAGAGCACCAGCTCGGAGAAGTTTGTGACGCTGTTCTACGGGATTCTCGATGCCGAGCGGAAGACCCTCCTCTACTCCAACGCCGGGCATGATGCGCCGTTCGTGCTGCGCAAGGGAGAGGATCCTCTTCGACTGGGCGAAGGGGGGCTCGTGCTCAGCATCGTCGAGGACTTCCCGTACGAGGAGCAGTCCGTTCCACTCGGCGAGGGTGATGTCTTGGTCATCTACTCCGATGGGATCTCCGAGGCAATCAACCCGGCCCAGGAGCAATTCGGAGACGAGCGGATTTCCGCCGTCATAGAGGCTCACCGCGCCGAATCATCTGCCAAGATCATGAGCGCAATCATCGCCGCCGTGAAGGCCCATGCCGGGGCTGCCCCGCAGATGGACGATATGACACTCGTGGTCATCAAAGGGACAGACGGGTACTGATACCCCGAGAGTCGCCTTCGCATCACCATCCCGCGCTTTCGACGCATCCTCCTCATTACAATGCAGTTCACTGCCGAGGCCGTTCGACGCCGGGCGGTCCGGGAGAAACCGAGAAGCCAGATAATCCAGGAGATATTCCCATGTTCCTTCTGAAGACCCTTCCAGCAGTCTTGCTGGCGCTCGGCATGAGCATAACTGCCCGCAGTCAGCCGACCCCCGCCATCACCGTCGGCGGCGCCTACGACGAGAGGGTATTTCCACCCGATTCGTCGCTGGGCTTTCCTCTGGGCCATCGTCCCGCCCGCTACGTGGAGGTGGTCCGCACGATCAGGCTGCTGGCCGAGCAGTCCCCGCGCGTTGTGCTGGTGGAGTCGGGTACAACGCATGAGGGACGCATGCTCTACTACCTGCTCATCAGCTCGGTGGAGAATCTCGCGCGCATTGACGAGATACGGGAAACAATCTCGCGGCTTGCCGATCCCCGCCATCCGAGCATGGACCACTCCGTGCTGGCCGGCACACCGGCTGTGGTGTGGATGGGTTACGGCATACATGGTGACGAGCTCTCCAGCGTTGATGCGGCACTTCAGGTGGCCTACCAGCTCGGTGCCGGGACCGATGAGGCCACGATGACACTGCTTGAGGAGCTTGTCGTCTGCATCGATCCCGTTCAGAACCCCGACGGGCGCGAACGGTTCCTGAGCCAGATGGAGCAGTGGAGTGGCGTTGTTCCGAGCAGTGATCGGCAGAGCATACACCATACGGGAGTGTGGCCATACGGGCGGGGAAACCACTACCTGTATGATCTGAACCGGGACTGGTTCACGCTGGTCCACCCTGAGACCCGCGCACGGGTGCGGGCCATTGCAGACTGGAACCCCCAGGTCGTGGTGGATTCGCATGAAATGGGTGCCTATGACACGTACCTCTTCTCCCCTCCCCGTGAGCCGATCAACGCCAATATCGGGGAGAACGTGAGGAAGTGGGGGCAGCTGTTTGCGGCTGAGCAGGCCAGTGCGTTTGACAGGTATGGATGGAGCTACTACACGAGAGAGTGGAGTGATCAGTGGTTTCCCGGCTATGGAAGCGCCTGGAGCGAGTTTCTGGGAGCGGTGGGCATTCTCTATGAGCAGGCGGGGGTGGATGGGTCACTGGTCAAGAGACCTGACGGGACCATCATGCGCTACCCGGAAACCGTTCATCATCACGTTGTCAGTTCTCTCGCGAACCTTACAACCGCTGCCGGTCACCGTCTTGATCTTCTCCGGGACTTCGGTGCGGCAAAACGATCGATGGTCAAGAAGCGAAACGGCGGTCCCGCCGTCTTCTATCTCGTTCCGGGAGGGAACGGGGGGAGGCTCGACCGCCTTGTGGAGGTCCTCCTGGGCCAGGGAATAGAGGTCTCGGTGGCTGAGCAGGACGTGGACGCATCGGATCTCACTGACGTGCGGGGAACGCGCCACAGATCCAAGCGATTGCCGGCCGGCACCTACGTTGTCTCCCTTGAACAGCCGGCGGGGATACTCGCACGAGCCATCCTTGAGTTTGATCCTCGGATGATCACCTCCTTTCTCCGGGAAGAGCGCACCTCCCTCGAGAAACACGGACGGTCCAAGATGTACGACGTAAGCGCGTGGTCACTTCCCATGGCCTATGACGTCGAAGCCTACTGGTCAGGCAGAAGCCCCTCCGGCTCGCTCTCTGCTGTGCACTCCCTCGCCGTCCCCCGGGGCTCGCTCCAGGGGAGCGACCCTGCCTTCGGGTTCGTCTTCGACTACCAGGACGACAGATCGGTGGCTGCGCTCTCCATGCTTCTCGGAGACGGATTCAAGGTTCGGTCTGCACGGGAGCCCTTTTCCCTGGAGGGGCGCTCCTACGGGAGGGGTGCCATCCTTCTTCGGCGGAACGAAAATCCCGACACCCTGAGGGGTGCCGTGCTACGCGTGGCGGAGGCTACAGGCATCACCATACAGGGTGTGAGCTCCGCGCTCTCGACGAGCGGTCCGGATCTCGGTGGCAATGACTTTGTCCTGCTCGATGAACCGCGCATTGCTCTGGTGGCCGGACCGGAAGTCAGTACAACGAGTTTTGGCGCCCTGTGGCACCTTCTGGATCACCGGATGCAGATGAGGCATACGGTCCTCACCACCGCGACCCTGGAATCGGCCGACTTGAGGAAGTACAACGTGATCATTCTCCCGTCTACCTGGGATCCTCCTGCCTATGAGAGGCTGCTCGGTGAGGAGGGGATTGCGAGGCTCCAGGAGTGGGTCCAGGAGGGCGGGACGCTCATTGGTGTGGGGGGTGCTGCTGCCTTTCTCGCCGATACATCCACAGGGTTGAGTGCGACACGCCTACGGAGGCAGGTGCTGGAGGATCTCCACCGGTATGCGGCGGCCGCCGAGCGTGAGCGGATGGCCGGGGACGTTACCCTTGATAGCGTAGCCCTCTGGAATGGTTCGCTGCCGGGGGCTGATACAAGCGGGCGGAGATCACCTCAAGCTCAGCGTGGCAAGGAGCTCGCCGAGGAAGATGCCCGTATACGCCTGTTTATGCCCCGGGGAGCGATTCTCAGCGTGGAGCTCGACGAAGAGCACTGGCTGGCATTTGGTGCGGGGAGTGTCGTTCCCGCGATCGTCTACGGTTCCTATGCGTTTCTGGCAGAACAACCTGTTCAGACCCCCGCCCGATTTGCCGAGAAGGGAGAGTTGCGCCTCTCCGGGTTGCTCTGGCCGGAAGGGCGCGATCGTTGGGCCAGATCGGCATACGCGACCCGGCAAAGCTCGGGAAGAGGACAGGTCATTCTCTTCGCCGGAGAGCCGAACTTCCGCGGCTGCTTTCACGGCACCGAGCGACTGCTGCTGAACAGTCTCCTCCTCGGGCCGGGGTTTGGTACCGAGTCGCCCGTTGGCTGGTAGGAGGCTTGTTGACAGTCTCACCCGCAAGGTGTAGGTTTCCTTCGAGGACTCGCGAGGAGGGAGCTGTATGTTTGGAGCGAGAGAGAGTGTTTTGGCGCTCTGCCTGCAGGTCGCGTGGCTGGGGTGCAGCTCGGGAACTAGCGGGTGGGAGACCAGCGTCCGGTGGAAGGACTACACCCTCTCTGCGCTTCCGACCCGGGAGGAATTTCCGGATGTGGGCGCGGTCTGTCTCCTCGACGAAGGCAGAATGGAGGTCTTTGGAAGTGGGCAGCTGGGCTTCAGCGTTTTCGAACAGCACAGGATCGTGAAGATCTTCGACTCCCGCGGAGAGAGATTTGCCAATGTTGTCATCCCCTATGGAGGGCGGAGCGAGGTGGTGGCGATCGAGGCGCGGACCATATCACCGGACGGTAGGATTGTTGTCCTCGACGGGAGCGACATCTTCGATGTCAGTCTCTACCCGAACTTCGTGTTCTTCTCCGATCAGCGGGCAAAGCTGTTCACGCTGCCGGCGGTGGAGGAGGGCGCGGTCCTGGAGTATCGGTATCGGGTCTCCGTGCACGATCGGACATTCTGGCATTCATGGGGCTTTCAGCATGATGCACCGACGCTCATTTCCCGCTTCACGCTTATCAAGCCGGCCGAATGGAACGTCAACTACCGAACGTACGGTACTGAGGTAGACCCGGACGTGACGGAGATGCCCGAGGGGTTCAAATCGACGATGCGCTGGGAAGTGAGGGATATGCCAGCACTCCGGTCGGAGGTTGGCATGCCCCCCTCCCGCGAACGCGTGGCCCGGCTGGCGCTGGCGCCGCTTGGGTTCAACACATGGTCAGATGTTGCCTCCTGGTACTACGGACTGAGCTGGCCCCGCACGGCGGCCGGATCGGAGACCGAACGGCTTGTGGAAGAGCTGACAGCGGGTGCAGCAACTGATGAGGAGAAGGCCGAGCGCATCTACACCTGGGTCCGGGACAGGGTCCGGTACCTCGCCGTGGAGATTGGCATTGGTGGGTATCGACCGCATGCAGCCGAAGAAGTCTGCACGAATATGTATGGCGATTGCAAGGACATGGCCACGCTTGTCTGCTCGATGGCTCGTGAGGCTGGCCTGAACGTGCATCAAGTGCTGGTCAGCACGTGGTACAACGGGATTCCGGACACAACCCTACCGTCCCCGCTCCATTTCAACCATGCCATTGCCTACGCTCCTGACCTTGGCGTCGATGGTATATGGATGGACCCTACGGAGAAAGGCTGTCCCTTTGGTGATCTTCCCTGGTATGACCAGGGCACTCCCGTGCTCGTCGTGGGAGAGGACGGTGCGGGTGAGATCGTCACCACGCCGCGTTCGCGGCCCGAGGAGAACACCGAACAGACGGTCTGGCGAGTCCGGCTGAAGGAGGACGGAAGTGCCACCGTCGTTGGAAGAACGGTGATGCGCGGAGCTCCTGCAGTGGAAACGCGTGGGCAGCTCCTCTATACCTCACAGGAAATGCGGCGTCAATGGTTGGAGACGCTCCTCGCGAAGGAGTGCTCCGGCGCACGGGTCGATTCGTTCATCATCGAAGGGTTGAAGCCGGTGGGCGACTCGCTGGCGACCCTGTACGGTTTCCATACTCCGTTCTTTGTGACGGTGCGGGGGTCCGATATGGTGTTCCGTCCGGGTATGATCACAGCTTCGGAGCTGCCCGACTACTTTCGCTCGCCGGAGCGAACCCACCCTGTGCGTCTCAGGTTCGGTGTCGAGAGGGAGTTGAGTCTCACCATTGCCCTGCCGACAGGTTGGAGCATGCAACCGGCGACGAGAGCGGACTCTCTAATATCTCGATTCGGAAGTAGCCGCTTCCGCTGGCGGGTGAAGGAGAGTGAGCTCGCCGTCTGGAACCACTACACCCTGGCCGCCGTTGATGTCAGGCCCGCCGAGTACCAGGAGTTTCGGGAGTTTCTGGACTCGATGCGGAAGCAGAACCTCGGAGATCTCATCCTCACGACCCCTCACCCTGCGTCTCTACTGCCAACCGGCCCGGAGGGTGAACAAACCCGGTGAACGGGTCCGGAGCCGGGCGTGAGACTGTCGTTCCGTGTGGCAACAAGGAGAAAACGTGCGTACCTTCACGGAGAACCAACAGACAGACACCATTTGACTGGAGGAACCATGGGCATCAAAACTTCAAGCCTGGAGGGCGGGATCGGCTTCATCGAGGCCAAGGGGTCCTTGATTGGAGGGGACGAGACGGTAGATCTTCGAGCCGCTGTGGCGGGCTTTGCTGAACGCAATTATCAGAAACTCCTCATCGACCTCTCGGACGTTACCTACCTGAACAGCACGGCCATTGGCGTGCTCGTTTCGGCCCACACGACCTACACCCGAAAGGGATGGCAAATAAAGGTCTGCGGGATCAATAAGAACATCAACAACATCTTCGTGATTACGAAGCTGACGCTTGTCTTCGATGTGTATGACACGCGGGAGGAGGCAGTCAAGAGTTTCACATAGCCTCTTCGTGTGGCTCACCCGGGCTGCCCCGGTCCTTCTGGCTGCCTGCTCTCGGGTGTTGTTTTTCTGCTACCTCTCCGAGGAGAGAGCGCCGATGGTGAGGCCATCCGGGTTGTTCCACTCCTGCCGCCGGACGACTTGTCTGTTGATTGCTGGATGGGGGATGTTCTTCGGGTGCAGCGGGACGTCTGAGTTGACCGGCGCTGCGGAGGGCGTGCGACACCCATTCGAGTGTGGTTTTCCGGAACTAGAAATCCAGGCGGGGCCGGGCCGGGAGGAGAATGCCTGGGGCGTCGTTCTGACCCTTGTCTACCCCAGATCCTCACTTGTTTTTGCCGCGGACCCCGCGGGGTATCGGGCCACTTCTCAGATTTCCGTTCAGCTCATTGACCAGGAAGGTGGCCGACTTGCTGCCGAACAGGTTGAAGATGACACGATCCTCGTAGGATCGTATGACGCCACTCGGCACCGTGAGGCAGTCCTCAGGAAGATGTTCCTGCCGGCGCGGCCGGGATCCTACCTTCTCAAAGTCTCTCTCCGGGACGGACTCTCCCTCAGGCAGAGCGTTGCAGTGAGGAGGGTCGTTCTCCCCGATCTCCGGCAAGAGGCCGTCTCGATCGGTCTCCTGTCCCTCACGATGGGAAGCAGGGATGGAGAGCAGATCCCCGTTCCGTCATTCTGCGTTGCGGCAGACTGTGAGTCCCTCTGTCTTGCCGTAGACCTCCTCTCCGCGGCGCCGGAGACGAAGATCAGCGCGTGCCTCTCCCTCCTCCGCTGTATATCAGATACCACTGCGGCACTGCCGCCGTACAGCGCTCTTCCGATCGGGAGAACCGCCCTGGTCTACCTGGGTGTGGACCGGAGCTCCTGTGATACCGTCTGGGTGCAGACTGAGCGGGGGAGCACGACAGATCATTGGACCAGAGCCAGCTTCTCCCTGCCGCAGCTGGTAGAGGGTGCGTATCGGATTGAGGTTGCCCTCGGAGACGACGGGGGAGGGGAGAGTCTGCGGGAGGGGACGTCCCGGTCGCGCGACCTGTTGGTCTTCTGTCCGGGCTTTCCCAGACCCTCCACCACTGATGAGCTTATCAGGCCGCTTGTCTATCTTGCATCGGAGGAGGAGTGGGATTCGCTCCGGACCGCGCAGACGCCGATTGAACAGCGGCGGCGATTCGAGACCTTCTGGCTCTCCGGTGCCGAAAATCGCCAGCGCGCACGTGCTGCCATCAGACAGTACTACTCCCGGGTCGAAGAAGCCAACCGGATGTTCTCGTCCCATAAAGAGGGGTGGAAGACCGACAGGGGCATGGTGTATATCATTTGCGGTCCGCCGAGCTCGAGTGAGACGGTGATGAGCAACGAGACATGGTACTATCCCCAGGATGGGCGCGATGCCGCCAATGCCTTCAGATTTGAAACGGTCTCGTATGCTTACGGTGGCGATGCGCCCTATGAGAACATTCTTCTCCAGCGAAGCGAGGCATACCGGCTGTGGTGGGAGGAACTCCTCTGGCGCTGGAGGAACGGAATCGTTCCATGAGAACTGCAGTTGTTCGGCCGGGATTGCTGCATGGAATCTGAGTTTACCCTGTTCGGCCCGGTGCATCTGTCGATACTCGGCGCTGTCCCCCTTGCGGCGGCGGGACTGGTGTGGTGGTCCCGCGGCAGTACGGTCAGGGCGCGGTGGGTACGCTGGTGCCTGGGTGGAATCCTCCTGGCGAACGAAATGCTCTCCTATGTGTATCGTCTCCAGCAGGGCTGGATTCACTTCCCCCACGGGCTACCGCTGCATCTGTGCGATGCAGCCATCTGGCTGACCATCATCACCCTGTTCACACTGAGGCCCTGGGCGACCGATCTTGCATACTACTGGACAATCGCAGGAACCAGCATGGCCGTCCTGACGCCTGATCTGTCCGTACCCTTCCCCTCCATTCCGGCCATTCAATATTTCATCTCACACGGGGGTGCCATCACTGCCATGCTCGCGTTGATCTGGAGCAGACAGAGCAGACCGCGGTCCGCTTCTCTCTGGACGGTAATGGGGATCACGTGTGCCGTTGTGGCGGGTGTCGGGATATTCAACTGGGTGTTTGACACCAACTACATGTACCTCTGCAGGAAACCTCTCCGTGCGAGCCTTCTGGATCTCCTGGGACCCTGGCCGGTCTATCTCGGGGGTGGTCTCATTGTTGCCTGTCTCCTCTTCTTTCTGCTCTGGTTACCGTTTCGCTCGTCCGGACGCAGGGCGGGCTCTTTGAGCGCAGATTGACTTTCTGGGGTCGTTTCTCGAAGTTTCAGAATACCCAAGGTTACTCTGCGATGGTCGGCAAAAACCTATCACACTACCGTATTCTTGAAGAGGTGGGGCGAGGCGGAATGGGTGTGGTCTACAAGGCCCACGACAAGAAGCTCGACCGCCCTGTTGCCTTGAAGTTCCCCTCCCCTTCGGCTATCGGCAGCGAGCGGGAGAAGGAGCGGTTTGTGCGTGAAGCGCAGGCTGCCGCAGCCCTGAGCCACCCGGGAATCGCGACGGTTTACGAGATCGACCAAAGTGAATTCGGCACATTCATAGCCATGGAATACGTGGAAGGAGTGACGCTCAAGGAGCTCCTTGAGAGAGGGGCACTCAGCACGAACCTGGCCATCGACTACGGGATGCAGATCGCCGAAGCGTTGCAGTTTGCACACGAGGGAGGGGTCGTCCATCGAGATGTCAAAAGCACCAATGTTATCATCACCCCCCGGGAACAGATCAAGATCACGGACTTCGGGCTTGCGCTCCGACCCGGAAATGTCCCTCACAGCGTCACAGCAGGGGTCATGGGCACGGCTGCGTACATGTCGCCAGAGCAGATTCATGGTGAGAAGCTCGATCACAGGACAGATATCTGGTCCTTTGGCGTGGTGCTCTTTGAGATGCTCACAGGTGGGCTTCCTTTCGGTGAGTACGAGCCCGTATTGATACACTTCATTCTCCATGAACCGCCTCCGCCTCTCCCGAGCAAGCGCGGGAGAATCCCGGAAGAGCTCCAGCGCATTGTTCACAAGTGCCTCGAAAAGGACCCTGCAGACCGGTACCAGACGGCCGCCGATCTCGTTGTTGATCTGCGCCGGTTGCGGAGGAGCACTGATCCGTTTCATCGCACGCCGGCGATGGTGAAACCGGCCGGTCACGAAGCCCAGAAGGGAACATCGCGAACGGTACGGTGGGCGGTGGCCGGTGTGGTGGCCCTTGCTGTTGTTGTGGTGGTGTATGCGGCCGTGAGGCTTGATCCCCTGAAGGCTATCAGTCCCGCACTTCCGGGCACCGAAACAGAGCTGGAAATTGTCCAGTTCACAACCGGCAGCGGGATTGCCGATTTTCCCAGCTGGTCTCCCGAAGGGGAGTGGCTCGCCTATGCGTCTGACGCCTCTGGCAATCTTGAGATCTGGACGCAGAGGTCGATGGGAGGCGAGCCGACACGCCTCAGCTGGTCGAGGTACAACGAGTCCTATCCTGCCTGGTCTCCGGACGGCCGGAGTATTGCATGCTGCACCGACTCGGGTGGCGGAGCGGTGCTACTCTTTCCGTCTGAGGGTGGAATCCCGGTACGCATTGCGGAGATCGAGGCGAGGCCCGCATGGTCGCCTGACGGGAAACTCCTTTCACTTGACTGGAATGGGAACATCCTCCTGATGGATCTTACGCGGGGGACCCCGCGGCCAATTGTAGAGGGCACAAGTGGCATGCCTCATACCGTCTGGAGTCCGGACGGGCAACACCTCTTCTTCTGGGATCGGAGAAAGGGAGATATCTATGTTGTTCCATCGTTCGGCGGAAGCCGTACACCGCTCAATCTGATACGCCCGGGGGAAGAGGTGTCGGGTCTGGCATGTTCGCCGGACGGGGCATTTCTCGTCTTCAGCCGGGGCCAATTCGGCGGGAGAAAGAACCTGTGGAAGGTGAGTATCGATCCCGCGACGTGCGTGCCGCTTGAGAGACCTCAGCCAATTACGGTTGCGACGACAGACGATGTTCACTGCACCCTTTCGCCGGATGGGAAGCAGCTGGCGTACACTGTTCGTGATGTGGAACGTCAGGTCTGGAGACTACCATTGAATCCCACAACGGGTCTGCTGGCTGGGCCGGGGGAGCAGGTCACCTTTGGAGGAAGAAAGAACTACTACCCGGCCGTGTCGCGTGATGCAATGAGCATGGCGTGGACGTCACAGGAATCCGATCGGGCGTTCATCTACCTTATGGACCTTCGTGAACGGATCCGGCGAAAGCTCACGAAGGAATGGGCACACTCGACCAGAGAAACCGGAGCGGATTTCTCTCCGGTGGACGACAGGCTCATGTACTCATCGACGACCGGAGGCACGTATCAGCTCTGGGAGATGCAGACACCGGGGAGCGTGGAGTTTCCGGTGACCGAGACTCTGGGACGGGTGCGCGATGTTCATCCGGTCGTGTCACCGGACGGACGGTCGGTAGTCTTCTACTCGAACAGATCCGGAAACTGGGATGTGTGGGTTCTGACATCGGGCAGGAAGAAATCTCTCACGAGGCTGACGACGGGACCCAGCAACGAGATGTACCCTGCTTGGTCGCCCGACGGGAGGATGGTCTCCTTCACGAGCGACCGTGAGCGGACGGGGGACATCTGGATGATGGATGCCAATGGGCAGAATCCCCTGCCGCTTGTGGTACATCCTGCGGAGGAGGGGTGGTCCGCCTGGGCCCCGGACGGGAGCAGAGTCTACTTCACCTCGAACAGAGGCGGTGCCTTCAACGTATGGGCACAGAGCATCCGGGGCGGCGAACCGGAAAGGGTGACGAACTACGAAGGGCTTTCATTCGGACTGCCCGAGGAAGCACTCTACACGAAGTTTGCGGTCTCCTCTACCTCTCTCTTTGTCCCTCTGGAAGAGCGGCGGGGCAATATCTACGTGCTGAACAACCCGCTCTAACAGTTCTCCCGGCATCAGCGGCCGGATCAGGGGAAAAACCCGGTCTGGAGAGACAAAGTGGGCCTTTCGAATCGGTTTGGAGGGTTTTTGGCATCTCTCGTGTCAGATTGCTTTTTTCTGCAGAGTTTTGTTAGTTTTTTGTCTCGTTCCTTCGCATACGCTGTTCTGTAACTAGCTAAACAGTGCGTGATGAGGCACCTGAATGGTCTATGTAATTAACCCGTGTCCGATCGGAAGATCTCCTGACGCCTCGTCATCCTCCCTCTTGATCTCCCGTGGGGTGCCCTTCTGCACGTCCCAGCGTATGCCTTCAAAGAAGATCCACATTGCACCAGATCAGCGGCAGACACAGGCTGGAGTGTGTCACCCCTTGATATCATGGCTCTGAACATGGCGTAAGGCACTCAGATGGCGAGAGGGTTACCGTTGCAGCCGGAGGTTGGCCACAGTCTTCTCTCGGCAGTCGAACAGGCCGGCAGCCTGGCGATGGTCCGGAAGGGAGACCTGAGCATAGGCGACACGGTGATGATCAGAACCGCCAATTCGGTCTATGTTCTCCGTGTGACCGGACACAACCTGTTTGCGGTTTCCGGTGGGTGGTTTGACCGCAAGGGGCTCTCTCCGATGATGATCTCTGTCCGTGGTTGTACCTGGGGTGGCAGCATTATCAAGGTGGATGTTGTCGCAGCCTGTGGGTTACGCATCGAGTTTGGCAACAGAGTGACAACGAGCCCGGTCCGTACGATTGCGCTCCTGCGCGCTTCCGGGACAAATTGAGAGATGACTCGAATGAGGATGCACTTGGTCGGCCAGAGGATCTCGCGGTACTGCACCGCTACGACACTCGGCGGAGGCGGGAAGGGTGCGCTCTGCAAGGCGCGGGACGTTGCCGATGCCGGGAGAGAGATCAGTGTCGCACGGAAGCCGGCATACGGTCTACGCATGGCAGGGACTATCCCGGAGGCTATGACCGCCTGCCGGGAAGCGCTTCGGAAGGCTGAAGGGAGGAGCAATCAGCACGAGCAAGCAGAATGCTGCAGCCCCTGCAACGTCGTCCACGCGGAGATCAAGAAGACGCCGGCAGACAGGAAGAGAGTACGACAATGATCGGAACGACAATAGGGCATTTTCGGATTCTCGCGAAACTCGGCGAAGGGGGGATGGGCATCGTCTACAAGGCCGAGGATCAGAAGTTGAAACGAGAGGTTGCGCTCAAGTTTCTCCCGGTTCACTTGACGGCGACAGAGGAGGAGCGGGCACGTTTTGTCCAGGAAGCGCAGTCGGCAGCCACGCTGAATCACCCCAACGTCTGCACCATCTACGGCATCGAGGAGCACGAAGGTCAGCAGTTCATCGAGATGGAGTACGTCGATGGCGTGACATTGCGGGAGAAGTTCGAGGGAAAGCAGCTGAAGGGGGAGGAGGGAGTAGACTTTGCCATCCAGATCGGTGAGGCGCTCTCAGAGGCGCACAGCAAGGGGATCGTTCACCGGGATGTGAAGGCCGAGAACATCATGGTGAACGCCAAGAACCAGGTCAAAGTAATGGACTTCGGGCTTGCGAAGCTGAGGGGTTCGCTCAGGCTGACCAAGACCTCTAGCACGATCGGCACGCTTGCCTACATGGCACCTGAGCAGATCCAGGGAGAGGAGGTGGATGCCCGGTCGGACATCTTCTCATTTGGGGTGGTTCTGTATGAGATGTTCACAGGCCGGATGCCGTTTCGGGGTGAACATGACGCGGCGATGATGTACTCCATCCTGAACGAAGACCCTGATTCTCTGACGAAGTACAGGCAGGATCTCCCCGCGGAACTGGAGAGAGTCATCGAACGTGCTCTGGAGAAGGACCCGGGCGACAGATACCAGCACGCGGACGATATGGTGAGCGAGCTGCGGCGCCTGAAGAAGAAATCTGGACGAGTATCGCGCCTCAGTTCCGCAGTCCAGCCACCCCCGACTGTCGAACCGGTTGGAGCAGTGGTGGGCGGGTCTGTGGCGCCATCGGCGCCCACAGAGCCGGTCAGGCGACGATCAGGGCGGCTTCCTCTGGTCGTTGCTGCTGCGGCAGGTGTGGCAGTGGTCGTGCTGGCTGCGTTCCTTTTCTTGTTTCAGCCTGAGGAGGCGATTGAGTCCATGGCGGTGCTCCCGTTTGTCAATGAAAGCGGGGACCCGGAGCTTGAGTTCCTGAGCGACGGTTTCACTGAAACGCTCATCAACCGGCTTTCGAAACTCCCAGGGATGAAGATGATGTCGCGGAGCTCCGTCTTCCGTTTCAAGGGGGAGGACGTGAATCCGGCCGAAGCAGGCCGATCGCTGGGTGTGATGGCAGTACTGGCGGGGCGCATCCTGCAACATGGAGACAGGATAACGGTCGGGGTCGAGCTCGTTGATGCTCGGGACCAGACACATATCTGGGGTGAGCAGTACACCCGGGGGCTTTCTGACATCCTTTCCCTCCAGGACGAGATCACCCGGGAGATCTCGCGTCAGCTCAAGGTAACGCTCACGGGTGATGAGGAAGAGCGCCTGTCGAGCGCTGCGACACGGAGTGATGAGGCATATCAGCTCTACCTCAAGGGACGCTTTCACTGGAACAAGCGGACGACCGATGGTATTGAGAAGGCCGCGGAGTACTTCCGCATGGCGATCGAGCGTGACCCCGGCTATGCGCTTGCCTATGCCGGTCTGGCCGATGCCTATAACCTCATGAGTGTCTACTACATTATGCCCGCGAAGGAATCGAGGGTGAAGGCAAAGGCAGCCGTTCTCCGAGCGCTTGAACTGAACGATCAGCTTGCCGAACCACATGTGACACTTGCGGCGATCTACACTGAGGACGAGTTTGAATGGGAAAAAGGAGAGGAGCAGTTCAAGCGGGCAATCGAACTAAACCCGAGCTATGCAACGGGGCACCAGTGGTACGGGGAGTTCCTGGCCGCGATGGGGAGATCTGACGAGGCGTTGAGAGAGCTGCAGATTGCACAGGAGCTGGATCCCCTTTCGCCCATCATTCCAACGTCGTTGGCCGTTGGCTATGCCATTCGTGGTGAGTATGATGAGGGTCTGCGTCAGATTGACAAAGCCTTGGAGCTGGACCCGAGTTTTCCGCAGGCGATCCAGAATCGAGCGACAATCTACTTTCTCCAGGGGAAACGGAATGAGGCGGTTACTGAGCAGAGACGGGCAGTAGAAAGCACTGGCGGAGGTATCGAGTACCAGGCCTACCTTGCCTACTTCCTGGCCCAGAAGGGAGAGAAGAAAGAGGCGGTGGCGATCCTGCGCAGAATCGAAGAGATCGCCAGAGAGTCTCATGTGTCTCCCATCATCTTCGGATTCATCCACACGGGCTTGGAAGAGTGGGATGAAGCCTTCGAGTGGTTGAGCCGGGCTGTGGAGGAGCGCTCATCGGGGGTTATCTACCTGAGGATTGATCCGGCCTATCGGGCTCTCCGCTCGGATCCCCGCTTTGAGAAGCTGATGGAGCGGATCGGGCTGTAGCAGTATGACAGAGGCTGAGCAACCTGGACAGAACACGAAGGAACATTTCCCAATGATCGGAGAGACAATTTCCACGTATCGGGTCGTCGAGAAACTCGGCGAGGGGGGCATGGGCGTTGTGTACAAGGCCGAGGACATGAAGCTCGACCGCCCTGTTGCTCTGAAGTTCCTTCCGCCTCACCTTGCTGCCTCCGAGCAGGACAAGGCCCGTTTCATCCAAGAAGCGAAAGCAGCATCAGCGATAAACCATCCGAACATCTGCACCATCCATGATATCCAGGAGCACGAAGAACGGCTCTTCATCGTTATGGAGTATGTCGAGGGGCAGACGCTGGCGGAGAAGAAAAAGGGGCTCTCACAGAAGCAGGCAGTCGAGATCGGAACGCAGATTGCCGATGGATTGGCGGCTGCGCACGAGAAGGGAATCGTCCATCGGGACATAAAGCCCGAGAATATCATGGTCCGCAAGGACGGTATCGTGCAGATCATGGACTTCGGACTGGCCAAACTCACGGGTGTGTCGCGGCTGACAAAGGAGGGAAGTACGGTAGGGACGGCCGGCTACATGTCGCCCGAGCAGGTGCAGGGTCAGGAGGTAGATCACCGGACGGACATATTCTCGCTCGGCGTCCTCCTCTATGAGATGCTCGGAGGCGAGCTCCCGTTCAAGGGTGTGCATGAGACGGCCATGATCTATGAGATCGTCAATGTCGATCCACCCCCCCTCTCTACACTCCGCCATGATATTGATCCGGAGCTGGATGCCATCGTGCTTGAATGTCTGGCGAAGGAGCCGGATGAGCGCTATCAGTCGGCAAAGGAGGTATCGAAAGAACTGCGCCGGTTCAAGCGTCAGTCGGGTCGTCAGCGGGTGAGCCGGATTTCCCAGGCCCACCGACCTGTCCACACTGCGACGAAGTCCGCGCCGGTGCCGGCTGAATCTCAGCCGGGGAGCGCAGAGGGGCCAAGGGCGATCAGAGCTCCAGCAAAGTCCGCCAACTACTTCTGGATGGGGCTCTCTGCCATACTGTTGGTCGCTCTGATTGCACTGGGAGTCGCTTACCTCAGCGCTCCGTCTCCTGAGCAGAGGACGGTTCGGGCGGCTCTTCTTGCGCCTGAGGGATCTCACTACAATACTGAGGTGGGCGGGCACATTGCTGTTTCGCCAGATGGAAAGACCCTGGCATTTGTGGCGGTGGATTCCAGCGGCATGCAGCGTCTCTGGGTGCGCACGCTCGAGCATCTCCTTGCCACCCCGCTCACGGGAACAGATGGTGCGTACTACCCCTTCTGGTCCCCCGACAGCAGGTCGATAGGATTTTTCGCAGAGGGGAAAATGAGGCGCATCAATGCG
>WOR8_10001022_pt1 | contig 28621 bp, 26 predicted proteins | sample DeeMarSeWOR38_10_FD_19890 | JGI IMG/M metagenome (IMG submission 19890) | reverse complement strand
ACGCTTCATTGACAATGCTCACTGGATTTTTCCATGTGACCGACCTGTCCATGTAAATAATATTTCCCTTTACATTTTTAGGTTTAAACACTTTAGGTTGCCTGAACTTGACAAGGCTGATGAAATGCTGAGATTTTTCGTATATTTTTTCCGGCATTCTGTATGACTGATCGAGGTAGCGTTTGAATTTTTCCGAAACCGGAGGATTGAGGAATCCCTGCGGCTCCGCACCTGTAAATTTATAAATAGTCTGGTCGTCATCTCCGCACAGTACCAGCCATTGGGCGTTTTTTGCCCACTGACGGACGAGTTTTAACTGAAGCGGAGTGAAATCCTGCGCTTCATCAATAAAGATGACCTCTGATTCGTTTGGAGCTTGACTTTGCGTTACGATTGCGTCTTCAATAAGATCGGTAAAATCGATTAATCCCTCCTTTTCCTTCCATTTTTTCCATCGGGTAAAGAACGCCAGATGTTCCTGACTCCACAGTCTTTGCGGCAGCAGTTTTGCCCTGTTGATATTGCACTCATTCATGAGCTGGTCGCCTTTTGTTCCATTGAAACTTCCATTGGCATGGACGCCTTCATCCGCTCCGTCAAATCCGAGGCTGACAGCTTTTGCGCTCATGGCGTATTCAGGGGAATACTGGTTCCATTGTGCTTTTTTGAGTTCAGCGATATCCGGATTGGACAGTTTCCTGTAACACAGGCTGTGAAGTGTCCCCACGTTTTCTTCGATGACGGGTATGGTTTTTCCAGTTATCCGGCTTCGTTTATTGATGATTTCGGTAGCGGCTGCTTTTGTGAAGCTGGCAACAACGACTTTATCGCTTCCGTATTTCTTGACGGCGTTTGGCACTTCATGTGTGGACAGGCGGGTAGTTTTACCTGTTCCCGGCGGTCCGAATATCCTTAATTCTCCCATTTTTTATCCCTTATCCTTCGTTTTTTTGTCAATGATAACGATTTTACCCCTTCTTATCAACCTTTTTTTCAATATTTTTAAGACCTTATTCCCATTTTACTCCAAAGAAAATGACTATATAGCAGGGAAATTAATTTATGCGTTTACGTTATCCTGCCGTTATCCTCCCGTTATCCACTTTCCTAATGAATCAAAAAAAGACTGTGTTTGGAGGATAACGTGGATAACCGTAGGATAACAAGTGGATAATGTATTTTTTTAAGTAAATCCTTGATTATAGTACATTTTTCTATTTTTGGATAACTGGATAACGATTTTTCGATTTTTTTATATTTTTTATTTTTCATCATTTTTTCATTAATTTTCCATCAATTTTGCCCTATTTTAGTAAAAAAAAAAAAAATTTTTTTTTTGCCTTATCCAGTTATCCACTTTTCCTATATATATGTTTTATTTGCCCGTTTCATAAACCCGCTCTATTCCTGCGTTTGCGAGGATTGCCATCCATAACACTTCGATATTATTTATGATAACCCAGTTTCCATTTGGAAACCTGCACCAGCTGTACGTTTCCGGCGAACCCACTCCGTATTTTATTGATTTATTTACCGATTTTGCGGTTTCCATTTGGAAACTGAACGCTTGTTCGGTTTTTGGAATTTTTAAATTATTGATTTTATTATATTTATTTTTTCCCTTTTTTGCCATTTTTTCACTTTTTTTTGCCATTTTTGGATAACGCCTTATTTTTCAGATGTCCGGATGAAACTGTTTCGGTACGAGCCATAAGGAAATAGTGGTTCTTCGTCCCTCACGGGTGGTTACGTGGTGAGTTTTTCTTTTTATATCCAAATGCTTATTAGTTGCCTTAAGTTTTGAAAGCTCCATTCTGATCATGGATTCGTCATAACTTTGTCCATGCGTGGTGAGAATGTATGTTGAAAGGGAGTTGATCCATATCCACCAGCGCTTATGAAAGTCGTCAAAAAAGGCTTTCTTGGCTCCGTTGAATTCTTCATTGAGGGGCCGTTTAGGCAGGGGGGTGAGAAATCCCTTGATCCATGATTTATACCGTCCTTCCATTGTCTGTTCTTCACCGATGTCATTGATGAGCATACACGCCATGAGTTCCTGCTGGAACGGTTCCCAGTTGAGCTTGATCTTGTTTCTGCTGATTTCCATGTCAACAACCTGCTTCACGGCTATTCTGAATGAATTTGGGGTATCAACGGGTTTAATGCCGGTGAACTGGACGTTGCCGTGGGTGGTTTCAAGGATGTAATGGGGGTTTTCTCCGGTGAACTTGGTGAATTTCAGGATTTGTATGTCGTCAAAGACCAGATTTGAGGTGTTTTTTCTTAAATGCTCGCATTTTTGAACGCTTGTGAATTCTTCCTTGATTTTTTTTAGTTTTTCTCTGTGTTCAGAGTCTTTTTCCTTCTGTTTTTGGACTTTTTCTCTTGCTTTTACAATGGTTGTTGCGAATTTTTTGAGATTTTTCTTGTCCGTTTTCTCGAGGTGGCCGTTGATTCTTCTATGGGAGATCATAAGATCAATCATTTCCTGATCCGTCCAGTTGGCTTCAGCTGCGAAGATGCACAGGCTCATGTCATATCCGCTGGGGGAAGTGTCTGATAGATCACCCTTCCGCTTGTTCAGATAAGTCTGCCTGAATTTAGGGGAGAAAATGTTAGCCAGTTTCTCGAATTTGGCTTCCGGGGGCCGTGCGTGGTCCCAGTCGAATTTGACATTTTTCAGAATCTTGGAAATCGAGTCTTCTTTCCCGTTTGAACCTGCATTTTCAAGCACCGCTGGGCTGCACAGTTCAGCCGGTATCAGGAGATCGTCAAAGTCAGAAGGGTTATACCTGTCTTTTGTGATTTCGAGCAACCTGACGTCTTTAGGGGGGTCTGATTTGCAATTCTGGGTATTTGGGGGGCGCAGGATTCTGCTTAAATCAAACACACTGTCCATTTTCCAATTATTATCAGCAGCTTTGCCGCGGATGGTTTCACACAGCCGTTTGGAAAGATTTGCAGCTTCCTGACGTTCGTCCGGAGAGTCGAAAATCCACGGTTCTTTAAATACCCAGTAGCAGTGAATGCCGTTTCCTGAATGCACTATCATGCTGGGATTAAATCCCCAGTCCTTGACGAGAGATAATGCTGACTCGAGATTTGGGGGAAGTTCTTTGATCTTGTGCGCATCCGATGAAATGTCAATTTCAACATAAAGGGCTGGAATTCCAATAATCTGGTTGGCGGGGCATCTGCGGTATATGATGGGTTTTTTATTGTCTTGGGCATTGAGATACGTGATTTTTGACGGATCAGGGGAAAATCCGACTCCCACGTAAATGTCTTTGGTGTTCTTCTTGAGGTGAAGATTCAGCTCATCGAGAGTTTGAAACCATGCAGATTTTTTCGAGGCCGACTCCCATGTGAGAATCCATGCGTTATCTGGCTTGTCGCCGTACAGTGTTTGAGTAAAGGGATTGTTGTTCATTTTTCCTCCTGTATTTTTTATATTTGTTCCTGATGTATCCGCACCTGCTGCATTTATATCTGATAAAAGAACGCTGTTTTTTATCAGAGCTTTCGTTTATCTTTACGAACTTTCCGCCGCATTTATTGTGCTTCACTTTTTATTCTCCTTTTCGTTTTTTCTTTTAAATCCCCAAAATGCTGATGTCATAATTGTTTATCTAAAAATTCAGTTGCTTCTTCTTCTATTTTTAAAAGGTCAGAAGGCATCCATCTTCCTCTTTTATTAAAGAACAGTAAGGTTTTATAGTACTTCGGTCCTGATAATTGAAGATTACAGAACTTACAGTGGAGTGTAAACATGCAGGTTACCGCTTTATCGGGATGTGTGCTAAGAGTATTTCCCCGAATCCCTTTGTACTGCCAGAGTATTTCTCGTCTGTGCATACCAATACTGCACAGCTTTTTTTGAAAATTATCTGCTTGGATAATCATTTGTTTTATTGATGCTGATAGATTCTGTCTAACAGATCAACGTCCGCCTGAGAGATGGGGATTTTATCGTTTTGCGCCATCCATAGAAACGATTTTCTTCCGAACAGTTTCCATGCGATTTGCTGTGCCCTGTAATAAGGGATTTCTTTTTGAAGTCCGGCTTCAAGTGCTGCCTTTAAAAAACCCGGATCATACTTGAGCAGTTCTCTTGAAATAATTAGTTGTGTCATTTTATTTCTCCTTTCTTATTTTATTCCTTTGTCTTTAATTCGTAATCTTTTATAATTTTCCCTGCAGTTTTGTCACCTCGAAGCTGGGCATCCCACCAGTATACGCCAACGTGTTTGCCCATTAGTGGTTTTTCCTTTGTGAAATGTTTGAAATGCCCTCGGCACAGGTGCGCTCGAGTAAGGGATTCTGTTGTTGTTTTTCTTATGTGTTCTTTTCCCGTGTCCAGTTTGGTTTTTCTTATTATATTGATAAAAAGCGTTTTATAAGTCAAAAGTTCGGGTTTGTTGTTTTTCCGCCTTTTCTTATTTAATTTTTCTGATGGGTATGTTGTTTGTGTAGAAATATTTTTACAATTTAACAATAATAAAATCATATTTAATAAAAAGAAGTGATTTCTATCTCTTACAAGTGCTTCTTTAAACAAGTTTTTACCGATGTCGCCTTTTAATAAAAGCATGGGAAACGGAAGTGCCGGATAGTTTGTCTTAATGAGAAAATCGCCAAGAGCAGGGTGCTGTTTTATAATGCCCTTTGCGTAGGGTTCTTCTGTGATGGGTTTTCCAACGGATGCCATGTAGATAACAGGAGAAAGTCCCCATTCAGCTAAGTTGTATGTGCTTTTTTCGTTTTTCATATTTAAAAATAGGGAACAGACAAGGATGTCGTGGCGTTCATGTTCTTCTCTGACAAGCATTCCGTATTTAACATCTGTATTCATTTTAATATCATGGACTGTATATTCGAAAAAACAGTTTTTGTATGGAAGGCGAATATTTTCTCCGAAGATTCCCTGAAAGGTATTGGTGACGCCGAATCTGTTTATCTGGGCATTGTCTTTGATGAGTTTTTCAAACGGTATAGTGAAGTCTTCCGCTTTGCCGCAGAAAAAAACTTCTGACTTAAGGATGGCTTTGACGCTGTTTTCATATGCCCGTGCATACTGATTTATTTCTTTCGCACTTTCCTGTCCGCCGTGCATTTTATTAAGGGCTTCGTCTGGTATTTTAGATAGATTTTTTTGAAAGGTTATTAATGACTCAACGATTTGATGCTGATACATGATTTTTCCTTTTAACTAAATATTGAGAAATTTCAATTTATTTTTTTCTTCCTCTGTTATTATTTCTGTTACCTTGAATCCACAGTGTACGCATACTTTGATTTTGTATTGTTTATGTACGCATTTGATATTATAAGTATATTCATCATTTGCAAAAGGCTCCCACGGTGTTTTTTTAAAAAACGCTTCTTTTGAAACCGCTGCCATATCTACTAATGTTTTGCTTATAAGAGCGGTTGGTCTAAGCCACTCACTGTACTGATGTATCTTTGCTTTTTTGCACAGGGCTTCTCTCAGCGGATTTCTTGAGTTTTTTTTCTTTGATTTTTTCATATTCTTTTTTATGATGGACAGTTATATATTTTTTGCAGTTTTTGCATCTTCTCATGGATTCATGCCGTTTGATAAAAATAAGAGTTGCACTTGCGTGTGGATTGTTTAATGTGTGGTCGAGCTTCCATATTTTTGCGTGTTCTTTTCTGAATTCTGCAGTTTCAGTGATAAAATCTGTGCGATTCCACTTTGAAACAATATTTGTACGGGGTCCGAGCTGGTGGATGCCTTTATCGCACATATGATCCCGAAGTGTTTTTTTAGTTTCTGCTGTAGTTATTCTGTGGGATGGTTTTCTGTGTTGTAGACGTTTCATAATTCTCTCCTGAAAAAGATAAAGGGGTGAGAACTATTTCCCACCCCCTTGACATTCCGAATCAGCACCCGTTTTTTGTTTTTAATCCGGTTTGTCTTCTTGATTGACTTTATCAGAACCGATGTCTGTTGCCGCTGTTGTTAGGCTTTCCCTCATCTGTTCCAGATATTTATCCACTTGATCTTTTTGAACGTCATTTAATACACCTTCAAGCTTGAACTGAACTTCGCTGTAGTCAATTCCTTGGGAATTGGGTTTCTTTTGAAGATAAAGCGTGGTAACTGCGTGGTGTATCGGTGTTTCGTCCATTTCAGTAGCAAGCTGGAGCAGATATTTCTTTGAATTTTTTAGGGAAGTGGGAGGAATTCTTACCACCATTGGAAGAACGCTTTTTTCAGTGAGCATAAACAGCATCCGCTTCATCTGGCAGGCTTGAGCTTTCTCGGATTTTTCGGAAGACCCGAATTTTGACAGCTCACACTCACTGCAAATTCCGCCGGGTTCACCGATACCTCTAATAGCGTCTTCTGCAAAACAGTCCGGAGGTGTACCTCCGCCACTTCCGAAATCCTTTTTCCAATATGTCCGCTGAACTTGGCTGAGTAGAATGATTCCCGTTAATTCTTTAACCTCTTTTTCACCGCTGATAGATGGAATGCTCCATAATGTTCCGCCCCCCAATGGAACTTTAATAATGTCCAGATCCCACGCGGTGAGGGATTCCCCGCCTAAATTGTTGTTGATGAGTTCTACAACGTTTGTTTCTGATTTCATGATTTGAAAGTTTTCTGCGTTGTAGGGAACAACTTGATTGTTGGTTTTTTCTTTTGCCATTTTTGTTTTCTCCTCTTGGTCTTAGTTACATAGATTTATGGTTTCATGGTTACATAGTACTCGTCTGGGCTGGCTGGACCCGTTACGAAGCCTTACGAGATTTTAGTTTAAAGACTTCAGATGCCTCTATCACCCCCTTAAATTCTTCCGGAAACTTGCCAGACCGTTCAAGCTCTCTGAGCAGTGAAGACAATTGCTGAGAATTGTATCCCTCACTTACGAGAATTTCGTATCCTGCGTCCTTAATTGCCTGAATAGCTTCCTCTTTTGTTTTGTCATCTGCAATTTTCGCCCATACTTTCCGTTCAATATACACAGTTCTGCCGTCAATATTGATGTTTTTGATTCCCTTGTCGGCAAACTCATCCATGATGGGCTGACTGATGTTAGCTATTTTCTTTTTTACTTTTTCGAGTTCATATTCAAGATTCTTTTTTTCTTTCTCAAGACTTGTGAACTCCCTTAACCGTTCTGAATCCATATTACCCCGCTTTGTTTTAGATAAATCTATGTAACATAATACCAATGGTAAAACAAGAAGAAAATTAATATTTTTAACTACTTACACAACCGGTTATGCAATTCCCTCTATGTCTTTCTTGGTGATTACCCAGATTTTTATATACTTGAAAACACAGTTTGTTGCCTTGTAGTAGTTTATTGTGGATTCGAGTATTCTTACATATTTCCATTCCTTTGCCGGGTTTTCCATGATAAGCACGATACCGGGGATTTTACCGGTGATTGCTGCGTAATGCAGGGCCTGACCCAGACCCTCTGCCCATTTATCTGCGAAGTCTACTTCAATCGCATAGACTTCGGTGAGTCAGTCAATGCGTGTGTTATATTTAGTTCTTACTTCTGTTTTTCCATCTATTTGTTTGCACCATTTCTGTTGATACCACTTTTCCGTGTGAATGCGCTTTGCATAGACTGTATTTCCGCCAAAAAACAAAAAACAAAAACTGATAATCCAGATTACAAGTATAGTATTGAGTGTTTCTTTGGAATTTCGTGCAAAGAACTTTTCGAAATACGGAATTTTTGATATTCTCGGTTTAGTAAATTTTATTTTACCCCGCTTTTTTTTAGGTTTAATCCGGTAGTGTCCTTTAATGTAAATGAATTCATTTACCATTGTATCTCCTTATTTTTTAAAGATGTCCCTTTTATGGTCTTCCGGCTTTGGTAAAGTGTCCAGTTCATCATCGAGGACGGAATTAACAGCTTCATCCACCACATCTTCCGCAAGTTCGTCAATGAATATTTTCTCAGAAGCGTGGGTTGCTCCGCCTGTATGATGTTCTCCAGTAGTGGGTATAGTTTTATCTGCCATTTTTTGAGTGATTTTAAAATTCGGTGGTGCCCAGTCATCTCTGATTTTTCTGTAATGATCCCGTACTCCGACAAGTTTATCCAGATATGCTTCGACCGTAGCCACCTGACACGCCGGACAATACGGATGCTTGTCCGGAAAATACGTATCATGATCCTTGCAGTATTCGTAACCCATTTCTTGCATGATTTTCTGTATATTGTCCATGTTATTCACCTCCTTTCTTTTTATAATTTTCCTGCCGTTCCCAGTACCGCAATGCCCGCATGGATTTTTCTGGGATAACCCGTTCATTATTCAACCATCGCTTGACAGTCTTGATTTTTTTACACCCGACAATCAGTGCGATCTTGCGTGGAGTTAATTTCGGTTTTCCGCTAATCGGATCAAATGACTGCCGGTGAATAAACCGCCTGAATTCTTCCTGTCTTTGTTCGTCTTCTGACAGATTGCTTTTTCCAGAATTATCTTCATCCGGAAGCGGTGCTTTTAACTTTTTGAAATCTGCGGGTGAAAAGAAATCCTGTTCTTTGGTGCCGTTGGTTTGTATGGGTTTCCACCACAATACGCTGACTGCTATGGCAAGCAGTATAGCAACCAGTTCCAAGATTGGCACAATAAAAAATATAAATGCTCTCGCAATCCACTGTGGAGATATGTCAAGTGTTCTGGCAGTTGCAAAGATGGGTCCGGAGAATTCTATTTTACTGGTTTCCACAATTTGCGTTTGTGCCTGCGCTATTTCCAGGAGGCGTTTCCGTTTTTCGTCATAACTGAATTCTTTTTTTGCTCGAATCCTTTTTGTGTACCAGTTTTCAGGCCATGCATCTATCATTTTATCGAACCGGTTGATTTCTTCTTCCAGTACTTTTGACTCTTTTGCCAGCTGTACCGACCTGCCTTCTGATTTCTGGTACAGTTCCGTGGATACGTTGTGGGAAAGCGTGATGAATCCCGTAACCTCTATCATTGTCATGCATATCAGGGCAATAATGACGAAACTGTACATGATCTTCCATTGCAGCTTCATTACTTCCCACTGACGATGGGCGTGAATGACCATGAGAATCTTTGAACACTCAAGTCCCGTTCCCACAATGCCTGCCACATAGGGATTGTTCGAGATAAAAGCGATTAGGCCGGACACGGACATATATGCCTGTCCGCCGAATACCATCAGTAGCACGATTGATATTAAATATTTAAGCATTTTAGTCTATTGGTATTACAGAGATTTTTTTTGTGTATCCTTGACATCTTATTTTACAATTCCTTTCTCCATAAAATTTTCCATGCCAGTTTTACCCGTGACGTGAATTTTAGTTTGCTTACGTCATGGACGTATTTTTCAAACATTTTTTTCGTCTGTTTTCTTATTTTTTTATTTACTTTGCTGTTCATAGATATAAGGAATGCCGGTCATGTCTTTATAATTCTTTTACAGGCAAATAATTTATTTTATTTCTCCTTTTAAAGCATTATTGTTTAATGGTTGCCGAACCTATCTTACCCATGCATAACATGTATCACAAAGGGCTACGATGGAGCGACCACCGAAGGGGAATCGAACCCCCGACAACCATTAAACAATAATTCTTTTACAGGTAAATAATTTATTTTTTTCTCCTGAAAAAAGTTAACAGTCTGCTCATGTATTTTCTTCTTTTGGCATTTTAAAATATGGATGCCATTTGTCTTCGGTTCTTGTTGGCTTTAAATTATTTTCGCGGCAAAAAAGTGAGTACAATTTAACCGGTGGAGTATGTTTTCTGGATAATATTGTTTTTTCTTTTCGACTGGACAGCCATGCTATGAATCCCAATAGTGCTTCTGATGGAAGCAGTTCATTTCTTTTGCACATATGTCACTCCTGTTTGATTTTAAAAAAGAATAACTTATTAATGAAACAATTAAAAATAAATTTTATTTATATTTTTCAATCACACTGTTGAGCCATTGCGGAATATCTTTTTGTGATTTATTAAATGCTGTTAGTATCCTTGGTGGAAATTCTTCGTCAAATAAAAATTTAATTGGAGCAAGAACATTCATTATTCCGAATTTTTTGCCATGATAAGTTTCCAGAGCATCTTCAAACACACTGTAATATTCTTTTTCCGTGAATGTGTGTGCTGTCATTGGATAATCAGTTCCTCCCATAATTCGGCACGGTGGAGCTTTTGCTATGGCTTTATCCAGATTTTGAAAATACTTAAATCTTGTTTTTTTATTGTGAGCATCATCGTGATAGGATGTATCGGCGAATACATACTCATAACAGTTCATAAGATAGATAATTTCTTCTGTCCATGAATTAAAGGACGATAGATTCCCGCCGAAATGAGCAAAATTTAATTTTAGTTTGGGAAAATCTTTTAAGACATTTTTCCATGCTTTCGGGCAAACAAGAAGATTTGCCTTTTCATCATATCCTACCAGAGATTCACTGTATGCTCCGCCCGGACTGCAGTGAACAGTAATGGGGATTTTTTCTTCCTGACAGTGTTCATACATTATTCCAAGTTCTTCGTTATTCAAACGTGAATTGATATTTGATTCATGCCACGGATGAAATCCCAATTTTGGGTACATTTTTATTCCAAGAAATCCCATCCGGTCAAGAGCGTGGATTGCCTTGATTGCTGCATTGTGCCGTCTTGGATCAAACCCATAAAACGGCATGATGACTCCAAAATACTGTTCGGCAATTTCTGACATGATTGTAACGATATATTCGTAACCAAGTTCCGCTTCGTATTCTTCATCTGTTGCATAGTCCATGTCCATAAGTAGCGGTGTAAAAAGTTCTATCTCATTAGGAATCATTTCATTGTAGTAGTAGAGGTCAGCGTTTTGAAAGAGAGTATTTTTGAACATCTTCATCATTTTCGGAGTCCTGTCGAACTTGTTTCCCGGCAGAAGGCTTGTGATGAACCATATAACATATCGGGTAGTGTATCTTTTTAGTACCCATTCCGGAATGTGCGCCTGTTTTAATAACCATTTGTTTGGACAACATCCATAATTTAAAATGTGCCCGTGTACATTTATTTTTTTCATGTGTCCTCCTCTAAGATACATTCTACGATATCTATTTTTTTATCAATTGCCTTTTTGATTTTTTCATCCACTGTCTTTTCGGCAATTATGTGGAAAAAAGTTACCTTATATTTTTGTCCGGGGCGGTCTTCTCTTGCACACGCCTGATCGTATACTCCCAGTGAATACCCTATTGAAAAAAAGATGCAATAACAGGAACGTGTGAGGTCTATTCCTTCACTTCCGGCCTGAATTTGCGCTGTTAAAATATCCGTTTTGCCGTTTTGCCATTCCGTAATGTCATGCCTTCTTCCGGAAAGTTCCGAAACTTTCTTACCCATTCCTTCGAGCATTTTAATAAGTCGTTCAATTTCATTGGTGAATCGGCAAAAAATAACCACCGGTTCATCTCCGATATCTTCGATAATTTCTTTGACAATGTTAAGTTTATTGTCATCAATGATATGCTTATTCCCTTCATTGTCTTTAATAAATCCCCCTGCTAATTGAGCAAGCCGAAGAAGTTTTACCAATGTATTTGGTGCGGATAAAATGGCCTTGTTGGTTGCTCCCTGTTTTTTTAATTCTTTAATTTCAGCAACAAGCTCTTTATCAAATTCATCGTAGAGTTTCCGTGTGTCAGGATTAAGCTGGCAGATGCGTGTCTGGTGATCCGGCGGAATGAGATTAGGAAGTGCTTCCTCTTTTTTTATTCGGTACGCAATGCTGTAGAATTTTTTGTTCAGGTCATCAAGGTTCTTGTATCCCACAACTTGTTTATTTTGGTATCCGCCCATAATGTTGTATTCGTTTCTAAAAACCTGAAATGACGATCCATAGATGGATTTATCCAGAAACCTGAATTGAGCATAGATATCATTTGGACTGTTTGGAAAAGGTGTGCCGGAAAGACCAAGTTTTCTTTTTGCTGATTTGCCTATTCGTAAAGCTCCCCATGATGCTTTGCCTCCGGGATCTTTTATTCTATGAATTTCATCACAGATAAATAAGTCCCATTGGTGTTTGGCAAGTAATCCCGGATTAATAATTTTGTTTCTTGCATTGTAATCCGGACCCAGTGGTGGCCGCCAGAAAGAATCATAATTAATGATGACAGCAATCCTGTGACCGTTTAAATCGGCAGCGTTTAATTGTGATTCAATAAATTCTGTTTTCTTTTTGACAGACCCTTTTGTTGGTGAAATGACTTTGACATGATTGAAAGAATGTTCCGTGAATTGATTGTTCCACACGGATGAGATAAGAACGTTTTTTGGACAAAGAATTAAGATTTTCTTTGCGTCAAATGCTGTAGCGTAATCTATGGCTAATTTTGATTTACCTCCTCCCATCGCTATTGCGAAATAGAAATTAAGATAAGACTTTGCTTTCCACCATGCTTTAACCTGATGTTCCCACGGAACTGTTTTAGACTTCGGGTAATCCATGCTGTATGACCCCCCTTCCTTTTTGAAGTAGTGTACCATGAGAACAGGATTTTGTCAATGTAGAATAAGGGAAGAATGGCATAAATTTAAATTCAGTGTCCAGCCCGAATTTAAATTTAGGCTTTAATTCCCGACCACCCAATCCCGGAAAAAAACGTAAAGATCTGCCCTTGTGGAATCGCGGTAGATTAAGTATTTCTTGTTAAGAAATATAATCTACCGCATTTCTCCGGCTCGTAATATAAAAAATGCTTAGCTCTGAGCTAAGAATTTTTTATATGATATTATTTTATTTAACCGTATAGAGAAAGGACAGGATTAGATGGAACCGTTCATCGGTGAAAACAATCCTGTCCGGGATTTCTCGAAGTTGTAATTCTTAAAAAGTTTTTACGCCCGTAGAAAAAATTTTAATTTTTTCGGAGAGCCGGAATAAACTTTTTAAGAATGGTCATAATAATGTCATCGTATTTGTTTGGTGTTTCAGCTACGATTTTATCTGCTATGATAAGAATAATTAATCCCCATTGTATTCCATCGAATATGACTCCTATGGTTTCCATAATATCTCCTTATTCTGTTATTGGTTTGTCGTAATCGACATATGTAATAGTAACCTTTTCACCGCTTACAATGGCATCTGCTATAGGCGGGTAGATTCGCCTGTATGCTTGACTTGAATGCGGAAGTTTTCCTTCATCTGCTATATTTCCAATGACATCATCTCCTACGATCAAACATCCTTCGGTGTCTTTATGTGTGTATCCACAATGTATGAGAATCCATTTGAAATTCGGGACATTTTGAAGCCACAGCATTCCTTTGTGAAATTCCGGAAACCGTTTTCTGTACCTTGCGTCATGCCTCCCAACTGTTCTTAAGATAATCGTGTACGTTCCTTCCGGAATACGTGTTTCTCCCTTGATTTTTCTTTTCCTAAACGGGTCTTCAAGCGTCCAGCAGAGGAATTTGCGCTCATTTGTTATGTCAAACAAAGCTCCGATTGTCGTTTTATACTGGCTGCTTAAGCGCAGTACCTGTAATTTTATCATTTTGTTAAACCGTTACTTTTTTTATCTATTTAAACCGTTACTTTTTTTATCTATCCGGTCTATTTTTTCTGCCATGATTCCGAGTGTTTTGTCCATTTTGGTTGTAAGTTCGACCAGTTTATTCATTGTATCTTTACCTTGTTTCAAATTTTCATCAATGTATTTATGTCTTTCTTGGCAGTTTTTTTCAGTAACCATTTCTTCCATGTGAACCTCCGCTTTATCAATTCGTTTTCCCTGATTTTTAAATATGAATAATATTAATGTTAGAACACCACCTACCGTTATAACTCCTATTATAACTTCGAGTGTAACCATGACATTTTCTCCTTATGTTACTATATATATTCGTTGTGCTTGAACAAGTGTTAATTCTAAATAAGGAGGATAAGCTGTTTCTGCTGTTATTATTGTTCCAGATTTATAACCATCAGGTGTGTTTCCGTTTAAATCATAATTACCTTTTAACATATAACAGGTCATTCCAAGAGATTTGAAACCTTTATCACCTATATCAAATATATTCCAGTATCCGGAAGGATCACCCATCAAATAATCTGTCCAGCTTGTAATTGAATCTATATAGTATTTATCGCTCCAATCACCTAAAAAATTACTGTAGTCATTTACACTGGCATCAAGTTCTTCAGGTACTTCACAACAATATACGGGGTCTGCTGCACTTGCCATTCCCAGCACATAGAGTTCGATATCTTTTGCTGCAAGGATCTCTGTTGTATCAAAGACGAGAATGGTACGGGAACACATTCTGTAATACGTTATACCTTTATTTGATTCTCCTCCATATGAAGTTCCTAAATTCCCATATGTTGATGTGTTATTAAAAATATTTCCGCTTGAAGCTTCTAAAACTTCGCTCCATGACCACGTACCTGCAGGTCGTTTATTTAAAATATATTCATCAGCTGTATCACCGTATATGGTTTCAACATCAAGATAAACTGCGCTTTTTAGTATTGTCGATAATGGATTAGTTTCTCTAACGTGTTTTATATATTCGTATTTTGTGTTTGATATTTTTTTAAGCGAATGGTTTATTTGAAGGGTGCCTTTTTCATCGTGAAGTATTTCAGGATCTTCTCCGTCAGGTAGCCATTCCAGGTGATCCATGTAATTTAAATTTTCGTCAAAGAGTTTTGGCATACTTATTTTAAAAATACATCTGTTTTCTTCATTTAGAATTTTAAAACTGTTATCTTTTTCAGGTATAGCGTAGTTTCCTGAAATTTTAATATCTGTGTATGCGTATGCATTCATGAAATTTTGGAGTCTGTTAACGAATTTATCGTAATCAATGTTAATATACCCAACAGTACTCCTGTCAACAGTTACGGTGCTATCTCCCATTTTACGGTTTGTTTTCCATAAATAATTATATTTTGAAATGTCAGAAGTAAGTATTACGAAACTTAGTACATGGTCCATATCCCATAAAAAACTGCCGATAATTTTTCCATCCAAAAGCAGCACAGCAAAACCGTCCGTACCATCATGATATTGTTCATTTAGATAATCGTTTGCAAGACCAAAGATAGAAGGTGTTGCATAAGTGAGTGTTCCATGTCCTTTTGTAACTTCATTGACTGCTGGTTCAATAACTTCACTAATTAGTTTTTCTCTGAACCATTTTACACTTCCCCTGCTTATTTCATGAACTTCAGGAATATTTTTGATTTGAAAAACAATGGCGTCTTTAAGATAAGAAGTTCCGTAAAAGTGCTTTCGTATATTGGAATAGCATTGGACAAACTGTTTTGGGATCAAATGTTCGTGTATGTCATTTTCGATATTGTATTTTTCAGCGAATTTTTTATCCTGCAAATCGATTAAATCAAATTTTACTTTGCAAATAGCTGTATCGAATGTTTGATTTGTTTTTTCAGAATACTTCCAGTTGTCAAATCTTTTCCATCCAGCCGGATCAACACTATTAAAATTTGCGAACCTGATTCGTTGATCTGAAAAAAAAGTGTTGTGTTCTATATTTTTAAACTCATTTTTAAATTTCAGTCCTGTTAAATCTATTTCATAATGTATTTGAACTTCTTTTTCTGCGTTTGAAATTTTAATAAGCTGACGTGTGCGGGAACAACAACTGTGAATAATAAGATCACCAATATCCGTACAGTTGTCATCAACTTTATCGAGCTTGCTAAGGTTTATTGATTTTTCATTTCCATCAATAATGATTTTCTTTAACGTAAATTCGAGCTGTTCTTCACCATTATACTGATTATAATCCGGTCTGATGCCGATGAATTTATTCGGATCTGCGCTTTCACGGATACCTACAGACGCTATGGCTTTATTTCTGATTTGGCAGGTATCTATCGCAAGGCTTTGAAGCTCGGTATATTTTATATCAACTTCTTTAAGCTGTCCTTTATCAAAATAATACGGTGCGTTTAACGGATTAAAGCATCGCACTCTTTTTGATCCGTCATCAAAATTAACGAGCTGCTGTGCCCGTATTTTCGGATTGAACGGTTCTTTTGATATGATTTCAGGCATTACGGCATCCTCGCAGAAATCGTTACGCTAAGTCCCTCGCCCGGTGTTGTTTCACCTACTGAATCTACGTCAATAAAAATGAGATCAGCTTCCTGGAGATCATCATATGTCGGGCTGATAGTATGAGAAGTCCCGGCTGTTGTGCTGTTCCATTCATTGTTATCAATAGAAAGTTTTACTGATAAAACGTCAACGGGAGTGCCGTCCCTTACTCGGCGAATTTGAAGTTCAAGTTTTGATGATGATCCTGTGCCTTTTGTACCTGTATAACTGGCAACACAATCTATGATGTTCATGCCATTCATATCAGCCGGTATGCAGAATCCAAGCTGTCCATCTCCTGTAGATACTTCCTGAATGGTGGCAAACGGCATGATGTTAAAAGATTTTGTGCCATATCTGGAAGCTGCGAATTCATCGATTCCCATTGCCCGTGTAGTATCTGTCGCAGCGTTTATTTCAGTTGTTATTGCGAGTCTTAAAAGACCGTCCCTGTCAGTTGTTCCGGTAAGTGATTGCAATGCAAGAGGCGTAATAGCCTTGGTAGTGGATATTCCGGCGATTACATCCGCACCGGAAGCAAATGGCACGGCGAGAGCCGCAAGCGAATGGTCTATTATTTTTACTTCCGTTCCGTCATTTTCCAGACGGCAGTAAAGACACGCACCGCTGTCAGCCTTTGCGTATATTTTTACCTGATCGACCGCAGTAGACGGGGCACTTTGTTCATTAAATGCCCGTGCGTCTGTAGCAGATACAAGAATATCCCAGCTACTTCCGCCCCATACTTTTTCACATCCAGCTGTAAGATCGTATACCACGCATCCGGTTTCTCTTTGATACGTTGAATCTGGAAGGTTGGCAGTAGTGTATTTATTTCCGGGCATAACTCGCCATTTAGAATTGCCGTTATCGTATGTATAAATATTTCCATCATCCGCACAGATACGCAGTTCACCGTCACATTTACCTGTGCCCAGTGCAGCAGCGTTTGCAACTACAAATTGCGGAACAGTCGCCCATGACGTAGTGGACAATGTGTAGATTTCAAACCGCTTGTCCGTGGCATTCCAACGGATTGCCTTATCCGGGATGTTTGATGGGGTTATTCCATTTTGCATGACAGAGAGAGCTTCGAACATATCTCTTATTTCTGTAGCAAAATTTGCGTAATTTGATGTTACTGTTGGTTTGTCAAAATCGGCAGCCATAATTTATGTCCCCTTTTTATTTAATAAGCTTCTATCATCCATGAAAAATCAATGCTTCCGCTGGTAGGCAAAGCCGAACCACTTCCATCAACAAGATATACATCAAAACTTGTTGGATTCGGAGCATCTGTAAAATCGACAATGGGAATTATTTCTTGTGAACCGTCACCCAAAGGCGTTACGTTGATAGATATAATGTCATAGTATGTGCCTGTAAAAGTGATTGTAGCATAAGTAGCCGGATATGTGACTGTTCCCATACCAGATTCAACTTTTTTTCTCTGGTTAAGCGTAACTGTCTGGTTTATAAAGAAACAGAATTTCTTATTATCTGATGAAGCAATTGAAAGCCGTGTTCTTAAGAATTGAAATTCACTGAAATATTCAGAAACGCTTTGCTGTTCATTCCATGCATCATCTCCATATTGTTTTTCAGCTATGTATTTTGTGATTGCCGCACCGCCGTTATAATCTTCCTTTGTAAGAGTTGTTTGGACGTTTGCCAGTGAAATTTCTACTCCTTCGTTCAGAGTTTCCTGGTATGCAGCAGATGACGGCACAGGTTCAGGCATATATGTGTACCCGGCATCCACGAATCCCTGCAAGGTTGTCTTGCTATTATTAGTGAAGTGTTCCGACCATGTTTCTGTGGTGTTTATAGGAGCAACCATTGAACCATCATCTCTGACGTAGCAATTTGTCATGATATCTTCGATACAGGTAAAATTATCAAGATAAATATAAAGCGTATCCGTATCAGTGGCAGATACTTTGATATAAAATATTCGATCTGCGTCATCGTCAGGCAGATTGCCGGACAGTTCCACCCATGAATCCGTAGTAGTTGTGGAATCAAGCTCTGTGTCGTTGGCGTCTGAATCTCGATAATAAAGCTGTACGTTGGTGATTCCCTGCCCGGATGGGATATAAACTCTGACACTGACACCGTATACATGACCTGCACTGAGTCCACAATCAGATCCGTCCGGGAAATAAATCTCCATCGAAGTTGATGTGGCGTTTCCGAGCATTTTTAAGGAAACAAAATCAGAATATGCTTGATCGTAAGACACTGATAGTACGCAGTTGGATTTAGTCAGAGCAATGCTGTTCATTGTTGGCTCGGTTATTTCATACAATATAACATCATCAAATAATATATAAGTTCCGGCACTCTCAGCACATATTTGCTGTAAATAAATATATGCCGTGCCTGTGTAAGTTGCCGTGAATACATATGTATGCTTGACCCATGAGCCGGTTGCTTCTGTATTTGTAGTTGCGCCGTGTTGTTTTGCATCGTTGTAATAAATATAGGCCTGATATGTGGCTTCAGTGCCCTGTTTTACATAAAACGAAAATACGTACTGCTTGCCGGACGTAAGAGTTATCGGCATGTACGTAGGATGATTTCTTACTGTCGGATTTGCATATTCATACATTTCCTTTATCTCTAATGCATATCCGGTTTGCCCGCCGGTTGTCCATCCATAATACCCGCTTCCGACCATTTGCCATCTGTCTGATGTTTTAGCTTTGTCATTATTGGGATCAGTACAGCATCCTGTCGGATGAAGCGCTGTATTTATCAGTATATTGCCGTTTGTTACTTTTTCATCGCCTGCCGTGCCTTGGTCAAAGTCAAGATTCCAGTTATTGATCAGTACAAAATCCGGAGGTGAATCAACTTCAGTTGTGACAGATGCTTCCAGTCCGTAATTCCCACCTATGTCTATGGCTTTTATTCGGTATGTATAATTCCCACCGGTATTTACCATGTGATGTGTAAACGTTCCTGATTTTATTCCAATGACAGGATCGCTATCCCAGTCAACTGAAGCTGAAGTCAGGCATCCTCTTATTTCATATTCCCGTATTTCATACGTTCCGGGAATTGAAGCATCCCATGACAGCATGACATTATTATCAATAACAAGCGGGGTGATATTGGTGGGCGCAAAGGCTTGCGTGACTGTAAAATTCTTTGTTGCCCATGCTGAAACCTGATTCCATATATCCCTTGAACGCACTTTAATGGTGTGAAAACCAACAGGAAGAAGTATTGGATATAAAAATATGTTTCCTGCATGAGCCTGAGCAACGGATGTATCTCCGATATTTATATCATAACCGATAACCTGAGCATCTTGAACAAGCGTCCATGTTATTCTAATCGCCACATCTTCTGCGCTGTATGAAACTGCAAGGTCTTCAGGAGCGTCTGTAATATCCGGAACACCGTCAAATTCGACTTCTACATAAGGTGTAAGTCCCGGATCGTTTGTTGGAGAAACGGTAAATTGGTAAGTGTGTCCCAGATCAAGTCCCGTAGAAATAATATAATCAGATGCAGCAACTCTATTAACGTACGTCCATTCAGTTGTTCCTGCTTCCCGCCTCCATATATTATAGTATATAGCACTGCCTGTCCATGTAAGATGAATTGTTCCGTAACCCACTCCGTCTTGCACCATCCACCGTTCTGATGCTGCAAGATTATAAACAACTGAATAGTTGTTCTCAGGAGGCCCGGATGATATGGAAATTGAATCATCATATATTGCATCAAAATATTCAATTGCCGCTACCTTTCTTGTAAAATCTTTTGCTCTCGTAATACTTATGATACGAAATTCTTTTGTTACATTATTTACAGGACCGTACGTATATAAAGCCGGAGCTTCTGGAACTGCTGTCCAATCACCGTTTATGGGAACAATACAGTCTTCATCTACTGTACCGAAAGTATAATCTTTTTGAACGGTTGCAAGAGTTACTTCTTCAAGGACATCCGTATCCTGATGTCTTATAATCATTCTTCTTTCAACAGATTCTTCAAGCAACACAGGAGAATCAAGTGCAATATGAGCAGGAATAATTAATGAAAAATCGTCAAGATAAATTGACTTTCCGTTTACTTCTGATGCTGACACTTTTACTTCGAAAGTTCTCTGACTTGAACCTGCTTCATATATAAAATATCCCCACAGCTGAACCCATGTATTTTCTGTATTTGTTTCAGCTTCCAGTGAAATATTATTATCTGCATCTCTGCTTCTGAATTCAACTTTTGTAATTCCTTGTCCTGAGGGAATATATACCCATACAGAATGTTTATACATTTTCCCTTCAGTGAGGCTTGGATTTGCGTAATGAATATACATGACTGTTCCGGATGTATTTCCAAGAACCTGCATGGAATATGTACCGGCGTGTTTTTGAGTGGTGCTTTGGCTGGGTGTAGAATACGTTCCAGTAACGCTTACAGCACCGATTGTAGGAAGTGCGGATTCACAATCGCCATTTGTGACCAATTCTGTATCATCTTCGGCAATGCCGTCTTGTTGAACCCGTCCAGATGTTCCCCATTGCGGAACATCATGAGAAAAATATATGAGATCGCCTATCTGACAAGCAAGTGCATCAATATCCACTTCGAAAGCTATGGTACGCTGAATGTAATTATTACAATTTAATAAAAACTGGGCGTGTCTTAAAGCAAGCTGTCTGTTTGTGCATCCATAAAGCATTTGAGAATTTTTGTTTACTGAAATATCTGTTTCAGCATTAAAATCAGCAGTTCTCACTTCAAGTGTTTGGCGTGAATATGATTTATTTTCATCCCAGTATGTTATTTCAATACAGTTAGCTCTGTCCTGCAAATTTAAAAAAGATTCCTTGAATGTTTTTTCCTTGATATTGCCCATTGTGAACATTTGAACCGGCTCATCTATTTTATCTACGATAACAGAAAACTTTGATCCTTTTTGAACGACCCTTCCTCTCCCAAGTGTTTCAGCCATTGAAAGTGCTTTTGGAAGCGACATGGCGGAATCAATATATAGATTACAGGCAAATCCTTCATCATCACACCAATCTGCCCATATCTGAAAATCGTTAAAAAGTATTTTTGTATAATCAACACCAGCTCCATAATTATCGTTGATAAGCATATCATAGCAAACCCATGTGGGATTCGTAGCATCTTTATTGTCCCATCCTTCAACTGTACCGTCTTCCCTGCATGAAAAATTATCAATGTGAATATAAAGCGTATCTGTATCTGTTGCAGTGAATTCAATCCATAATACTCGTTGAGCATCGTCATCTGTAAATGATCCGCTAAGTGTTATCCATTCATCTTCGGTAGGAACAGTATCACTGTCCAGTGTAAAATCTGAACCAGAATTATTTTTCCATTTAAGATATACACCCGTAATTCCCTGACCGGATGGAATGTATACATCTACTGAAACATCATAGTCTTTTGTTGCGGTGAGTCCACAATTGCTTCCATCCGCAAAGTAAAGCCCTGCTTCTGTTGCTGTTGTGTTTCCGAGTACTTTTAAACATCCGCCGTGAACGACATCATCTCCGGTGAGCCAACTGATTGTGCTGTTGAGAACCGTAGGGTCTACAGTATTCATTGCAGGCTGATCGAGTCTGCAATTGCCATCACTGACCATTTGTTTATTATTGGAATCATATACAGGAACAGTGTTTCTTGAAACAAGTACAGAAATTGTTGGCATACCGCCTGAAATTTGATTTGTTGCCAGTGCGTTCATTGCCAGAAGTGAAATTCCGGGATACCTGAAATCATCGTAAATAATTTCTTCTATGTAATCAAATGTACAGTGATTTGAATACCGTGTTTTAAGTTCATACGGTTCCAAACTATCGAATTTTATTCGGATATCATATGTTGCAGGAGAAAGTGAATCTATTCTAAATATGCATCTTCTGACTTCTGTTTGGTCCCCTGTGATGTCAACAACTCCATCTGTAAATTCACTGCCTGTCCAATCAAGCCAAGTTTCGCTTGTTGATTCTTTATACTGAAATTTTAAACTGACTGTATAATCTCTTGGATTTCCAGCATCATTCATTCTGAATAATCCGCGCGGGAAAGATATTCCTACAATAATTCCTTCAACAACATTTCCATTTGTTTGAGTTACTGTCCAATCTATCGGGTCTTCTCTATCTAAGTTCATTCCAACTGTTTTTAACGTATAAGTATCGTTAAAATATTCAACAACATCTTGAGTTGTTGTTCCGTATCTTTTTAGAATTTCTACGTCATCAAAATTTTCTATCGGATTTTCATTAATTTCAACATCTGTCATTGTATCGACTTCATGATCGGCAACTGCCATTAGAAGATTGAGATACTGAAGTCCGGGATTTCCCGCAGTTACGATATGCCTTGCTATGATGTACGGCTGAATTCTTCGTGTTCCATAAAGGACAGGAATAGGTTTTCCTTCAATATAATTATTCCCTCTAACATCCCATGCATATGTAGGGGAGTCCTGTTCCATTTCCTGTGTTCCGCCTACTGAAGCATCAGGACCGGCTGATGCAAACATGACATTTACAAGGGCAGTTCCTACTGCATAAACAAGTGATGCTGCAATCAATGACATTTCAGATACGCTGAGGCCAAGAGCTGTCCATCCAACAACTACGCCATAGTATTGGTATGTAAGAACAGAAAGAACGATAATAACAATCATGGCAATCCACTTCCAGATTTTACTTCCACTTCCACTGCCATGCGGAACAAGGCAGAAAACAAGACTTGAACCGCCGGGTATGAAAATTGTTTCCAGTTCTTCTTTTGGAATTACCATACCGTTGATGCTGACTTCTATGTCCCAATGTTGCGGCAAGGTTGGATAAATTTCCTTTACATATTCCCATACACCTTTGCTAAATACTTTTAACGGAAGTTTTTGAAGAATCCTGTTATCCGGATTTTCAATATCAAACGGATTTCTAACAGTAGTGACCCATACCTGATTATCCGGAATTGGATTAACCGTTCTTTTTATCTTCGGAGGATTGTAAACGTAATGTTCTGCTGTCCGTACAAGTCTTTCAACTTTTTCCGGATCTGGATGAAGTGGATATGTATTATGATCGAATGAATTCATAGTACCCTTCTATGGCATTTTTAAAAAATGGATGTGTCAATTTGTCTACTGAAGAATTTCTTTTTTTTAATGTATGAAGAAACATTCCCTTGCCTATGTAAACCCCAAGATGGTTAAGTGCGTGTGGGGCTTCCTGTGCTGTTGCCATCGGGACCAATACAGGAGGATACGGTTTTTTTATTTCTTTCCATTGAAATCGATAACTTTCAACTTCTTCTCCTATTTTTGCGGGAGCAAAATCTGACTGCTTAACTGCTGAACACGCTACATTATAATCTGGAATTTCAATACCGAACATTTCAAAACCCAGAAGTACCAATCCCCAGCAATCACAACCTGTTCTTCCCCTGCCGCCGTCAATAAAAGGAATGCCGATAAGACCACCCTGCTGGTATGGTTTGCATATCTGTTTGAAAATTCTATCTTTATTCACAGATAAATACCCTTTCTTCCAACTCCCGGAAACCCGCCGAAATTAATAGAATTATTAAGTTCCCTGCATCTTGTAAGCGTACGGTCACACGTTGTTTCGCCGCCTGTGTACTGGCATCTTGTTCCTTTAAAAAATTTGTGATTGCAGAAAGTATTGATTACCCTGTTTCTTGGATATCTTTTTTTAAACGGATTCGGAACTCCAAGTGTAAAATGAACCCATTCTTCATCGCATTCAGCTCCGGTGCATTCGAAAGTAAGTTCAATTTCAGGAGTAGTTTCACTGAGGTTATCTGAATGAACTACCAATATCCTTACGGTAGACCCCACGCCGCCCTGTTCTGTTTCTATCTGAGATTGCACTGCACGGGTTGCATTGGATACCCTGCATATGACTTTAGGAACTTCACCTTTTGAGCTTTCTCCAACCTGATCTATTTCAAACGGAAACCGCTGCCATAATTCCCCATCCCATGTTGTATCATCCGTGTCACTTGAAAACCGCAATACAGTAAAACTTATAGGCGTGGTTACTTCAATAAGCATTATCCATACGCCGGTAGACGCAAGTTTATTTTTTTCAGCGATAGCTGTGGAACTGATATCTAATGGCATTTTAATCTTCTTCTAATTCAAGACCCATAATTTCCCACCCGGTATCATACACACCCATAAATCCGACATTTCTTGCTTTTGGGAGTTCGTCCTGTGCAAAACGGACAGTATATTCCGTAGATGTCAATGGATGAGTATAGGTGAACGTAGTGCCTATATTGGAATTAAAAAATGTTATTAAGGCAATATAGTCAGTTCCGCTCAATGATTTCCAGCTGAGAGTAAATTTAAACCTTGCCCTTGTTTCTTTTGCCCTTGAAAAAACAGTGCCGTCTTCAAACCTGCCTTTTATCTGTCCTTTCCTGTATGTCTGCACAAATTCAGACGGATTGGCAATACTTGGAAAATCAGCCATAATAATTACCTGTGTCCAAGAGTACTTCTAAGTCCATGTGCATCACGGGCATACGCATCAAGCCATACATTTACGACATACTCTTGACCGTTAAATTCGGATTCTGTTTTTGCTTCAGTTTCTTTATCCGTGTTATTGTAGATATTGACAACAACAGGAGGTACGATTGTTTGCGGTGTCATTGACATGGAGGTTACGCCGAGTCTTCCCTGACTGTCCCTTTTTAATGGTAAGATGGCTTCTGTACCGGCTTCTCCTGCAACACCTATGCCGCCCGCAAACCGAAAATATTTTTTGCTGTTTATCATTCCGCCGAGTCCAAACGGATATGCTCCTTTCGGGCCGTATGCCCTGCCGAGCCTGTCAGACAGATCAGTTTCCGTAATACCGCCTGTTCCACCGACAACCATACCTTTTCCGCCAAAACTGTATCCAGCAGATTCCAGTGCCTTTTGGATGGCAAGCATAACAAGCATTTTGATAATAATTTTCGCAATATCTTTTATCATGCTTTCCGCCATCTGGCCCCAGTCCTGTTTGGCACCTGTAGCAAAATCAGCAACCGCATCTCCCATGAGGTTGAAATTTTTTACAACCAAATCCCTTGTTATTTGAGTTACGTCCGTCCACTCCATAAGCACGTCATCTAAACCGAGTTTTATACCGCCGATTGCCGTGCCGGATTGTTCCCACATTTCTCTCATGAATTGTCTTTTCTGTTCTTCTAATTCTTTCATTCTTTGATTTTCGTATTCCTTTGCGAGAATTTTATTACCTGATACCCGTGCAAACTGTTCAGCTTCCTGTTCAATTTGTTCCCTTTGCCATGTATAGTAAGTTTCAGAATGAAATTTAAGAGAACTGTACATTGTTTCAATAGCCTTAATTCTGGCTTTAGTAGCTCCTTCTCGTTTTTGTCTTTGTTCTTCAGGACTTAGACCGCCTGTGGGACGATCTTCTAAATTTTTTAACAAATCTAATCCAGGTATATCTTTAAAACCACGGATGCCAAGAAATTCTTTAGAAGTAGAAGGCCATTGCGAAGTTATATCTTGCAATACATCTATGTATCCATGCCACATTTTTTTTATTTGCTTTACATATATTCCAATTATACCTGTATTTTTTGCCATCCAGAATCCAACATCTTTTAAATGAGAAACAAATCCAGGGCCTGAACCATCAGCTATAGCTTTTAACCTTTCGTTCATTCTTTCTAACCAACCGTTGAAAGATTCATCGACTGCATCAAAACTTAAATAAGCAAATTCTTTTAAAAGATTGATAGTAATGTTTAGATTTCTTTTCGTTTCACCCATTGCACCAGCTTCCCATAACATTTGAGCTTTAAACCTACTCATTGCTTCCGAGGCAGTAGCCCCATCACGCATCATTTCATTCATTTTCTTCATTGCTTCAGTGGTAGACATAACTCCTTTTCTTGCAGTTTCTTGTGCAATGTTTTGAAAATTTACTAACTCAATTCCAGTTAACCTGAAAGAATAAGCCATTCGATGACTAACGTGTTCAAAATCTATGCCGACACTTGCAACAGACTTTATCGCTCTTACAATATTTTGAAAAACAAAGATGGTAGCTGCCAGACCGGACATGATAATAGCGAACGATCCGAATTTTGTATTGAGCAGACTGGTTTGTTGACCGACTTTTTTCATTGCTTTTCCCTGATTATTAAAAGCATTGGCGGATTCATTTGATGCGTTTGCCGTTCTATATGCTGCTGCGGTTTGTTTTTCTAAACTTTTGACAGTAGCCTTACTTTCCTCATTCATTAAAGTAAGACCTTTTATCATTTCATCTTTACTTGAAGCAAAGCTATGTCCAGCTCTTAAAACTTTTCCCTGACCGGTTCCAACCGTTTGTGACCGTGGCGTATCTCTATCAACCATGCCAAATATTCTACTTCCAGCAACCATTCGTCTTTTTGCCATTAACAAATCATATTGAAGGGACAGTCTTTTTACCCACGTTATTTCAAGTTGGATCCCTCCTATTGTTTTTTGAATAGCAGCTGAGAATTTACTGCGCATACCGGAAAAAACAATCATAAGTTTTTTCACTTCGTTCAGAGCTTTTTTGAAAGGTGTAGTCATATTTTTAAGCCCACTTACTTCGTTCTTGTATTTTTGCATCTGGGACTTAAAAACGCTGAAACCTTTTTCAACAAGTTCAATATTAAATTTAGCCATTATTTTGAACCCTTTTTAATTTCTTTATTCTGAATTTTAAGGTATTCCTGATCCAGAAACTGAATCCATTTTATATATTCTTCCCTATACGGTTTCTCGAATATATTATTCTCGTTTAAATACGCTATAATCTCACTGTACGGTATATAACCAATGCCAAAACCACTTTGACGAGTTCGTGATAATATCATGAAGGCATTCCAGTAAGGAATGAGATCTGGAAAAAGTTCAGGCTCTTTATCTAATATAGGTACTGGATTGCCTTCAGCTTCAAGTTGTAAAAACCATTCAAGATCGTTCTGAACTTTAAGATACCAGTCCAGAACTTCAATTAGTTTTTTTCCGCTTCCGCTTCTTCTTCCGCCTTAAACAGATCAAAGGATGTGGCAATTTCCGTAACCTGATCCCTGAACTCAGGAAATTCGGTCAGTACTTTATGGCAGTTGCCAGGGGTGTATTCTATGGGCTGGCCTTTAATGGTCAGACCTTCCCAATCCAGAAGAATATGCTTTGACATAGCCCGTATCATTGCAGTTTCAATGATACTTTCATTTAAAGTACCGCGCCTCAAAGATCGCCGATGAGGTTTAAGTATCCGGTCAAGTTCTTCCGTATATTTTTTACTACTCATACGAGCAACCTTGACACGAGAATTTTCCCCGATGTCTTCCCACACCCCTTCTTCTTCTTTTGCTTCGTCAATCTTGTAATCGTTTAAATCGATCATTTTATTTCTCCCCGTTTTTAAAATAGTACCCCGTTAAAGTTTAGGGCAGGGCAACAAAAAAGAGTACGGGGCAAACTGTTTTTTGTTGACAGCATCCCTGCCCAAGATCCACTTAAGCAGCGATTCGATCTATCTGGATCATACAGTCGGTAGTACTGTCCCGCATGGCCCGCCATGTAATGTTTTCCACAACGTCTGAATCCTGCCCTTCCGCATTGGGCTGATCAGATTCAAATTTTATGTTCGGGATGGTGAAGATATATACATTTCCCGCAGCGTCTGTAAGCTGAAAACTAAGTGAAGTAGCTGTATTTGCAAGATATTTATCATACAAAGTATCATCTGCAAACATGACGTTAAGCGTTCCTGTAATATCGCATTTCCCCACTCCGATATCCGCAGCCCCAAGTGTTCCGACCGCAGGAATTCCCCTGACGTTATTGGCAATACTAATGGTGATTTCCTGAATCATCAGTGAAAGCGCCGATCCGCCTTCCTCGATGGAGCCTACGTTTGACAGGGCATTGAACACTTCCGTTGTGGTAGCATCTGTTGGTCCGCCTGTACCTATGGTTGATTGAGCTAAAGATGCGCTTTTTCCCTGAAATTCAATTGTTCCTGTAACTGCGGCATTTGCAGCAATCGTCAGTTCAAGCGTATTAACAACCATTCCGAGGAATCCGAAGAACTCCGTAATATCTGCGTGTTTTCTTTCAATAGAATAACTGTGTTCTTCTGTTCCGTTTCGAAGGTACGCACCGTCCAATGTTGCACTGGCGGGAGCACTTTCATCAACAAGACCGGCATCATCCACAACAACGGTAAGCGTGGTGACGGATGTCACTTTTTTAATGCCGTTATTTTCCGAATTGGTGAACCCGCCAAACTTAAGCCACTGTCCGACTACAATGCCGTCTGCAACAAAATCTTCTATCGCAGCAGAAGCATAAGTGCTTGTGGCTGCTGTGACCGAAATATCCGATCCGTCCACAGCTACGGTGGTTGACCAGCTGTTCCATAAAGCACCTTCAAAAAGTTCATCGAATGT
>WOR8_10001672_pt1 | contig 28662 bp, 21 predicted proteins | sample DeeMarSeWOR38_10_FD_19890 | JGI IMG/M metagenome (IMG submission 19890) | reverse complement strand
ACTTGGTGATAACTCATCATGTACCAGACTGTGTGGGTAAAATTGTCCGGGCCCCAGCGAAATTTGTCTGCGTCATAGAGCGCATCAGCTACCAGTTGCCCAGTTAGCGTTTCGCACGTCTGGGGATCGGAAAATGCTTCATGATTAGCTATGGCCTCTGCTACACAATTTAGCTCTGGGGGACTGAGGGGAAAATCATATAGTATCTCTCTGGCCGCCTTAGCGCCGGCTTTGGCATGCCTGGGTTCCATCCGTTTTATATCGTGCAGAAGTCCTGCGAGCTGAACCAGCACAACCGCCCTCTCTAATTCTGCTTGAACAGTGAAATACTTCTCACCCTCCAAGAGAACGATGGTACCTGCATCAACACTCACCTTGGTAGCATGTTGAAGTCCGTGACCAAAATCACCCGGATATTGCGGGGTAACCAACTCTCTGCAATGAATTAACAAGGGGTTATCAAAAAAAATACGTCGTGAAATTGTCAGCGACGGCTTGAATCGCCGATAGAATTCAGGTAACTCGTAACGGGATGCAATGCAACGCGATTCGTTCATCAAGCGCAAGTAGATTTCTTTCATGGTGCTGCCAACTATCCGTTGAAGCCGTTCAAATCGTTCAAATCGTTCAAGCGGTCAATTAGTTGATTGGTTGATTAGAGAATTAGTCAACTCGTCAAATGGTAAACGGTACGAGATGTTATTCGTTATATGTTATACGTTATACGTAAAAGATCAGCCTATAACTCGCTTTTCTCTGACCTCTGATCTCTGTCTTCTTTCCTCTGTCGTCTGTCCCCGTCTCGCCCGCCTCGCTCGACGTCTCGTCTCGCCGCGCAAATTGCCATGTAATTTGCGCTAATGCAATCGATACTTCTCCCTGAGCAAACGGCGAAATCTAGGGAGGTAGATCAGGTCGAAGGTCTCCTCCTTTTCTGGAAAAAGGCGCATAGCCTGCTTTTTAACTCCTTCCACCACTGCCTGCGCCTCTTCCAGGGGCATCTTAGTCTGGGCGAGATAGGCCAGAGAGAAATCCACCAAGAGCCTTAGGGTTCGTATGCGGCGGTTTTCCTCCTCGATCTCCCCTTTGTCTGGTTCTGTCTTACCCGTCATTGCCAAACCGATCTCCGACTTCCAATTCGCTTTCCGAGGCGAAAGTTGCAGCCTCCATCTTACCCCCAGTTTGCGGTCTTACTTTACCGACAGCCAGTTTTCCTCCCTTTACAGCGACCTGAAAGCCCTCCGGATCTATTTTTAAAACCGTCCCGGGTGGTTCTTCCGTTGACTCCTGCAAAAGCCTGGCGCCATAAAAACGAATTTTCTCTCCCTTCAGTTGGCTGTAGGCCCCAGGTTGAGGATCACAGCCTCGCACTAGATTATAAACGTCTTGGCCAGATTTTTCCCAGTCTATGGCAGCCACACGATCATCACACGGCGGCTCGTAAGTGGCTCCCTCCTCCGGTTGTTTAATCTTGGGGGCCTTGCCCTCTTTGATAAGATCGACAGACTCGAGGATGGCATCAACTCCCAGAGGGAAAAGACTGTTGAAGTAGATGGACCCCGTGGTATCATCCGGTCCGATCACCACCTCTTTTTGAAGAAGAATTGGGCCTGTATCTATTCCGCCGTCCGGCCAAAAAATGGTCAGACCGGTCTTGGCTCTGCCCATAATGATCGCCCAGTTAATGGCACTGGCGCCACGGTGCAGGGGGAGAAGGGAAGGATGGTAACAAATGGTGCCGTGAGAGGGTTGAGTGAAAAACTTTTCAGGTATAATGTCAGTTACAAAAGCCAAAATTGTCAGGTCAGGTTTTAGGTTTTGGTATTCGGCGAAAACTTGATCATCTTTATAGGTTGGTGGTTGACAGATAGCAATTCCTTTGGCAAGTGCCGCTTCCTTTAGGGGGTCCAGCCTACTCCCCCGGTCAGGTGGAGTATATACTGCCACCACTTCTTCTCCCTTTTCCAGCAACCCCTCCAGTACTTTGGCACCAAAGGGCGCCTGTCCAACCAATATTATCCGCATTGTACACCTCCTGCCTTAGGCAAAGAGCATAGCGCAAAGGGCATAGAGTTGAAATCTCGAAATTCGAAACTAAAAATCCGAAATCCGCATTCCGAAATCCGAAATCCCAACTCGCTCCATCCCCCATGCCCCATGCTCAGTTATAATCGTGACTCCTACGCCAAAATGGTGCCGGGAAATAATTCTTCTTGTCAAGTGGATTTCTCTCTATCCTCCTCATGGGGTGATCGGAGTCCAATAAGGCCCCGCTTCCCAAGCTCGCGAAGAAATCCGGTCGTTGCAACTTCGGCCTCCCTACGGTTTAGCTTATAGCGGCGACATAAGAAGTCCACAACATCTTTTACAGTACGTTTACCGTCCAGGAGGCTCCAGGTAAGACTACCCATTTCATCAAGTTGAAGCTTTCTGGTTAGAGGTTCTCTGGACTGCAACCCAAGCCTCTGAGCGACACCTGCCAGCCAAGGCCGTATCACCAGCGGATAGGTTAGCACCATTACACCCCCTTCCATCTCCTTTTCCAGCACCTCTCTACTTTTCACTGGACAATAGGCAAAAGCCTCTGCCCTAGTGGAAGGTTCGCCTCTGAGGTGATGTTTCTGCAGTTTTTTCCTTCTAGGCCATATCATAGTTTCTGCAGATTTCCTCAAGCAAGTGTTCATCCAAAGATTTCAAGCTCCGTGCCGCCACACCCATGATCTGGTTCTGAGAATAAAGGTGCCAAATGCGAATCCACACATTAGGTAATTTCCTGGATATTCTTGCCCAAAGCCTCACTGCCAGGCTATCAGAACCTCGGCTTTTTCCATAAAGAGCAGGCTTCCCCTGGTAAGCACGTTCTTGGATGGCTGCCGACCTGCACCAGTTTAATTCCTCGCACTTCTTTTCGAACCAGTGGCGAAGATCACTCTTTCTCAGAAGCAAATCAGCTGGCCCCCAGCGATTAAGGTCAACGCACTCTTGACGATCTTTAAACTCCAGCTGGTAGTGGCCCGGCTCAAAACGATATCGTACCAACTCAAATGATTTAGGCATAACCGCATTGAGGCCGAATAATGACCATCTTACCATGTCCTCTTCACATTGGTCCCGAAAGGAATCTAGCACGCCCAGGTGTACCTTAGAGTCTGCTAAACCCCTGGTCTGATAAAACTGCAGCAGGCTGGCCTGCTGACTCGCCGGGCAATACAAAACAACCCCTTTCCCATTTATTTCTCCACCCTGCCACTCAAAGCATTGCGTCTCAAAATGACGCAGAGCTTGCCGCCACTCGTCAGGCAGTGAAGTTTGCTGAAAATTTAGTCCAGGAACAGATCTGGAATGGCGAGCCAGCTTCTTCAAATGATCCTGGTGGGAAAAAACACCTCTCAACTGTTGCCACTTCAGTTCAAGTACGGGGCCCGTGCCGTCGTCCAGCTGAAGGTAAGATTTTGCCAAAGAGCTTACCTCCCACTTAGAAGGAACCCGCATACTGATTCCGTTCCAAGCCACCGTTTTCCACGACTCCAAATTCTCACTATTCATCGGACCCATGTCCTATTAGGCCGAGGGTAAAGCCCCAAAGATCAGACGCTAACCACTAGGCATCAAGCACTGCGATTTTATTAAGGTTCCCAGTAAGCATCGCTCTACATTTATCCCTAGAATACAGCAAAGAGCAAGAGTAAAATATAGAATCCGGGCCCCGAGGACCCGGCTTTGAGCCACCCCACAGGGGGTTGCATGGTCTTTACCTCATGCTGCGGTATGCTGGAGTAATGAGTGGTGGACTATTGTTTAAGGTGTCAGGAAAAAAAAGCACAGACGCTGACACCCGAAACCTGAACACTGAAACCTCAGTAAGCGCTGACCTGGCGCATGGAAAATCCCACTTTGCGGGGGAGGACCACGTTTTCTCAGATTAAATAAAGTTATATTAAGCCTTACCTTATGGTGACTGGCACAAGCATTGCAAACGAATCGAGGGACGATTATTTACCTGTTGCTAAAAATTCCTAACCTCTGCTAGTATTTCTGCTTGATCAAACCCGATGGGTTGTGGGCAATGGCGAAAGAAATTATCTTCCCTGTTTCAAACGCGTATAAAACTAGATACCTTATTCTTCCCAGCTTAGAAGACCGACTCCACCGAATTGTGGTTGGTTGGTCCAAGTCCGGACCATGCGACCTAAGCGTGTTTTGGGCTGAATTGGCTAGTGGCTTTATCGATCTGTTGGTGGTCGGCGGCGACTCGGGACTTCGCATTCTGGCCAACTCGGAGGAAACTGTTCCTTTCAATCCGGAAGAAAAAGACCTCCCACCTGGATGGATGTTGAGCCACATGTCTCTCGAGCCACGGGACCTACCTCCCGATGTTCTTAAGATTGTCAACACCTTCTTCTACGATGTCGGAGTGGACACTTCCAGAAAGGAAAAAAAGGAAAAGGTTCGTCTTCTCTCCGATATCCACAAAAGTGATGAGGTGTGGCTGATTCTCAGCAAAGATCAGAAGGAGCGTCGTGTCATTGGTTGGTCTAAAGAAGGAGCAGCTCAAGTAAATATCTTCTGGGCCCGCTTCCCAGATGACCAGATCTCAGTCTGTGTGGCAGGTGGAAGTGAGGGCGTTCGGATCATCACCACCGAACAACAACCTGGAGAGCTAGTAAAATACGACAAGAATCGCCCGCCCGGTATAGGTGCTCCTTATCTCCGCATCAACTATGGTGCTTTACCCGATGATGTCAAAGAGAACATCGGTCATGAGCCCGAGGTTGAGCCTGAAGAAGATGAAGATTACGCCAAAACCCAACCGCCCGATTTGGACCTAGACTAAATCCTCAATCCGCAATCCGCAATCCGAAATCCTCAATCCGCAATCCTATAACTGTCCTTCTTGACACAACCGATCTCATTCTTAATGTTAATTGTGAACAGAAAGGAAATAAAGGTGATTCATAAATATGCCGGACAACCTAGATTACTACATTAGATGTGGTCATTGCGGCGCAAAAAATAAGCTGCCAGCAGCTAAACTGGGCCAAAGTCCCAACTGTGGTAAGTGCAAGGAACAACTCTTTTCCGAGTCATCACCCATTCGCAGTGGAACATTTATCGTATCCTGCAAGCAATGCCAGACTAGCAACAAAATCCCTCTCAAGAAGATTGGAGACCAGCCGATCTGTGGGAGATGTAAATCTTCCCTTGCCTTGAACTTTTCTACCCAAGGTGCACCTCTGCTGCTGTCAGATCAAAACTTCACTGAAACTGTGTTGCGTTCACCCTTACCTTTTCTAGTCAACTTCTTTTCACCCAACTGCGGTCCATGCAAGCTACTAAGCCCCACCATTAACAAAATAGCCAAAGATTACCAAGGTCGTCTTAAGGTCGGCTCCTTTAATGTTGATGCTAATCAACATGTCCCCACTTTGTATCGAGTAGGTGGAACGCCCACTTTAGTCCTCTTCCAATCTGGGAAAGAACTCAGCCGGCTCGAGGGTTACCAACCTTCAGGCGCTCTTATAAACTGGATTCAACCGCATGCGTGGTGAACGCAGAGCGCATGGGGCAAAGGGCATAGAGCATGGGGCATAGGGCATAGAGTAAGAAATCAGGGCTCAGCCGTCAGAGGACAGACGACGGAAAACAGAAGTCAGAAGTCGGAGGTCGGAGGTCAGAGAAAAGCGAGTTATGGGCTGAAGTTCTCCGTATAACGAATAACGGATAACATCTTGTTCCGTTCACCGTTTACCGCTTACCTTTTACGATTTCTACGACTTTTACGATTTCTACGACTTCTACGAATTAACTAATCAACCAATCAACTAATTAACAGCTTGAACGACCTGAACGACCCGTGCTCACTTTAATAAGCAAGTTTACCCAATGATTTGAGAATGAGGGTTACGCCCATGGCGAACATACCAGTAAGACCCATTCCGCAGGAAAATCCCGCCAATAGTACAGGTGCATACTGACGCCACATTTTACCGTAACGCTTGAGGAAAAAAAAGCGCCCCAGAAAAGCTCCCACCACCTCCAGGATCAGGCCATGGGGAGTAGATTGACCCAAACCACGAACCACCCCGTACACTAGGAGTACAGGTAAGCCCAAGATATTCAGTACGATATAGGTCACAACCCCAAAGCCCAAGCCACCCAAAACGTAACTTGCCTTCAACGCCTGGAAGAAAAGGGAATTCCCCTCCAAAGTCGAAGTTTGCATCAGCAAGGTGTTTAAAGCCTGTAGATGCCAGAGCTCCTGGGCATAGGGATAGCTACTGGAGGGTATGGGCGCTAGACGCCAGATGAACTGAGAGAAAAGCAGACTTGCCACCATAACAACCGGAAAAACCACAATCTCTGCCTTGATGATACCCCGTATGCTTGTACCGGTGAGTTCTATCTTGCGAAACTGTACAGTGGCTTCCCCATAGTTGTGAATAGGAATCGGAGCGTACCAGATCTCGATTCCTTGGTAACCAAAGTATTTCGCCCCTGCAATGAAGCTCGCCTCTCGCACCAGGGGTAAACTGACGAACTGTCCGGCAATGCCTTCCATGCGGGCGGTAATATACGAGATGACCGGAGTATAGATGAAGCCGTAGCCAAGGAAAAAGATCCAGGGGAATTTAGGAACCAACCAGACACAGAGGCCCGTATAGGCCAAAGTGGAGAAAACATAGATGGCGATGGAGATCCAAAAATTGAAATCACCCCTCCCGGGTGGGGGCTTGAAGAGTGCTTTAAAGCTAACCCGTTGACCTCCACCGCTATTCCAAAAAGAGCGCAGGACATGCCCAACCCCTATAAGGCCAATGGCGAGTCCCAGGCCAATACCAAAACTCATATAAAAATCGAAATTGTTGGCGAAAACGGTGTCAACGGTCCCCATGCCAGGACGCCAGCGGTGGAGTATCCCATGCTTGAAGAGAACCGGGTTAGCTCCGACGGTGATTATCAATCCCACCAGTCCGCCCATTACCGCCCAAAATGGTAAGACCATACCAAGGAATATGAGCCCCAGGTCGAGCTGCAGGCCCGTGGCTACAGCTGGCAATACATCTTCAGTATGCCGGGTAAAGTCAATCCACGGAATGGGAATAAGACGTATTGGTTCCGTCAACAGCAAGCCTGAAACAGCCGGCAAAAGCACATACAGGGAGCCGAAGGCCAAGCCAATGACCCCGCCGATGGAGAAAACGCGCCATTTCCAACTTTTTTGTTTGTCTTCTGTGGATTCGGCCAGAGCCATAGTCCCCAGGGCTCCTACTGGTGCCATGGGGAAAGGAAGCTTTTCCACATCGGAGGTGATCCTGAACAAAGCATAGCCAAGACCAAAATGATCGATACGTTGGATGATCTGTGACCCCACTAGAAGTAAAATGGGGATCATCCAATCGCGGTGGAAGAAGGTGCGTTCGAGAAGAGAATCAGAACCTATCGGTGGTGCCACCCACCCAGGGATGAATTCGGTGAGTCCCAACATTTTGGCCGCATCTGACTGGACCAGATACTGGTTCCAGAGCAACCCCTGAAAGGGTGATGCCAGGGCAGCCCCCGCCATATAATAAAGGAGGAAGATCTCCTGCTGCTTTAGTTCGGTGTACGACCTTTTGGCCAGCTCGGCAAAAAGAATTATGGTCACCCAACGAGCCGCCGGACCGATGCCAGTACCGATTACAAGCTGCAGGTACATGCTGCCTGGCATCATGAGGAAGCCGATGAAAATGGCGCCAATAATTGTTTTCCAGTCGAAACCTTCCTCAAAATGATCCGGCACTTCTAACAGGTCTCGATACTCTTGTAGCTCTTTATCGTCGTACATTTTTATTTTACGTTTAGCCGGTTTGGTCTGTTTTGCCGGTTTAGCCGGTTACTCTAGTCAAGGAAGTTGACCTTCTGAAATCGGCCAGTCGAATGATTCCAGGTCAACCCAATTAAACTGTCTTAACCGGCTTAACTGGCTCAACCTAAGTTGGCAGAACCTGATAGCTTGCAAAGGTGAAGAGTCCTACCAGGGCCCAGGAACCTGCCATGAGAAAATCTCCAATAATCAAGCCAATGAAGAAGAATCGTACCTTCTTGAATAGCGATACTCCTCCGTATCTAAGACTCAAATGGTTACAGAGCCAGCCCACCACGAAGCTGAACCAGAGAATCCGCATTGCCGAACTGTAGGCCGTCAGGTAGCCTATGGGATGGATCGGCCACCAGTAAAAGCGTTGATACAGAATGACCAGAACCAGCATAATAACCGCACCGACAGCTGAAAATATTAGCACCCACTGACGGGGCTCACCGGGAGCATCTAGGAGACGCTGGACATTCTCGTATACGCCAAGAGTAGTGCGGGTGGCCCAATCCATCTGGAGACCGCGGATCCCGTACTTGTGACAAAGGGCAAGCATGGCCACAAAGGAGACCACTACCCCAGCAATAACCGCCAGAATAATCCCTATGAAAATCATCCGCCTGTTGCGGCTGCCTTCGCTTACCTTGGCGCCATGAACCAGCGAAGGCATGATGGATTCCCGCAGGTCTACAAACATCACCTTTTGCATAACCGCGGCCATGGCCAGTCCCAGACTAGTGAAGAAGCGGGAGCCAAAAAAGGAGAGCAGGCCATCTGTGGGAGCGGCTGAGAGGGTGAAATAAGGAATACCCCCCTGACAGATCACCTTGCTGGACACCAACATAATAAAAAAGAAAGCACCGAGAAGGAGGACTGCCAGCTTTAGAGGCATGCCGAACTTTACACACCAAAAGACAAGTATCACTGTTCCCAGCCAAAATCCCCAACCGGAAACCCTCGGAGAAGCCAATGCCACCTCGGATTCTTTCCTTTTTCCAATAAAAAAGCACTGCCGCGCAACATCCAGCAGGTGATAGCGAGCCAACCAGAGAATGAAGATAAAAAAGACAGCGTAAGCGCCAATTACCTGGGTTTCTTCCGGGCGTGAGAGGGCGGGACCAAAGGTCACACCCAAGGCAGCAGCGGGTATGTTGTAACCTAAAACACCCAGCAAGCCATATAATAGGCCGCCTATGAAAAAGAAGAACCAGAAACTGAAAGAGATTTGCCGAGAGGTTAGAAAGGCAAATCCGATAAAGGCTGGGTAGATGAAGATTTTCAGCTTGTGGAAACCCGAAAACAGTCCGTGTTTAGGGAAATAGGGACCGGCAAGAATCAGGGTCGGAACCTGGGGTACTGAAGGGAAATAGAAATGGAGTCCATTAATGAGATGGAGGGTAAAAGCGGCCAGCAATCCCACCAGGAGAAAACGGTTAGCGAGGAAGCGGAATAGCCTCTTTTCGGCCAGAGCCTCTTCCATAAGCTGGGGCACCCGGAGAAGAGGGAAATTCATCTTCTCGTTGGCTATCCACTGTTCACTAAAAATATCAACCAAACAGAGCATCACCCAATAGCAGAGAAGAACAAAACCCGCCCAGGTAAGGAGGGGTGGCAGCCAGCAACCCCAGGGAATTTTCCGGACAACTTGCCACCAACTCATCTGACTGCCTCCCTCCAGTCCGTTGTAGAGAAGACTAATGGAGCTTGGATCACCCGGATACCAGGCTCGAGGCAGTAAGGGCTGAATCACTTCGCCCCAGCGATTGCCGACGCTGGCAAAATGGTAGGGAGCTGTTAGGTTGATAAAGAAAGTGCGAACCAGACCGGTGTAGGCAATCCCTGAAGCTATGACCATAAGAATCCAGACGACTAAGAGTTCGCGACCGCTTAACCAGTTGGCAGAGAAGGGAAATCTCCCGAGGGCTGCAATTCCAATGGAAATCCAGAAAAAAACAAAAAATGCGGCTAGGGGAAAATGTCCGCCTCCAAGAGGCGTTGCATTCAGGTAGGCGTTGTTATAAGGGGTAAGGGCGCAAATTATTATTCCCAGTATAACGCCCAGAATTATTGCCCTTAGTCTTACCCTATTCTGATCCATTTTCGCTTCTGTATCTGTTAGAAAAAATCACCTCAACAAACAGACGAGAGGCCGATTGATGTGAGACAATGCAATCTGCTTCAGGCTTTTTCAGCAGCCTGTTAGTGTCTAGTAATCCAAGTGTGCCATGTTGACTGCTTATAACTAGGTCCGTTTAAGGGCAGCGATCTCCTCAAAGGCGTGTTCAGTTGCCAGCAATTTAGCATAGTGGGCCTGGGCTTCGTTGTCGAGGGATCGCCAAATCAGTAATTGTTTTCGTAAATCGTTTAAAAAGGCCTTGTTGATCCGTCTCCAGGAGTTGGCCTCACCTGCCTCACGCTGCAAGGTTACTTGAATTTCCAGATAGTTATCAGGGTCCTCTGTTGACGGGCAGAACATTAGATGAACGAACTGCTTTACCCCGAAATCAAAAGGTGCAAGCCAGACCCTGCTCTTGACCTGGATGCAGTCCTTTTCGCAGTGATTTGGACCGCTGAGCCCAGACAGTTGGCTGCGGGGGCAGTAAAACTCCAGGGAAATGTTATCGGTGGTGAAGAGCCCGTGTGACACATCTCTATGGGAAAAGAAGTATTCGCGCAGATACCCTCCAATTCCCAGTTGCTCCTTGTATTTCATCAAAAATGGAAGGGTGAGTTTCATCTCGATGCCCTCAGGTTCTGGCAGAGTCCAGGCACGAGTTACATCGGGGATGGCAATGGACGCCGCCACCCGAGACGGATAGATTACTGACACCAACACCACCAGGATTACCAGCATCATGGCTGCCACTCCGGCCAGAGAGGAGTAGTTCACTGTAATTCCCTGCCAGAGAGAAGTATTAGCAAAAAGGCCAGCACTAGTCTGTGCCAACAGATAACCCAAAACCACGCTGAGCACAGCGAATGCTAGTGCTTCCGCGATGAAAAGGAAAGAAACGTGAAAAGGTGCTAAGCCTACCGAGGTATAAACGGCAATCTCTCGTTTTCGCTCATAGACACTGCCGATCATGGTGTTAAGCACTATAAGCACGGAGATCAATAAAGGAATGAGGATGTTGGGTACCCCGCTGTAACTGAGAGCATCAGAGGCGTAATACATAAAGGTGCCCTCTTTTTCTCCGGCGAAAAGGGTCAATCCAAAACGGTCTACCAGATTTTCGGCGAGTCCGCTGATAACCTCAGGGGAGTGCGGCCGGATAGCGAGAGCCTTGAGCTTGCCGCCTAAAGCCATGAGAGTCTGAAAGGGCATTATTACTATTAGATCGCCAGAAATATGTTGATAGAGGCTTTGAAAGGCCTGTACATCCTCACCGGCCTCTATGGCCTCCATCTCCACCTCGGTGACCTCCATCACCGCCTCGCTGGGGAAGGTCACTGGAGTAAGAGGCTCACCATCTAGATCTGGGTGACTCTCCAATCCTTCACCCCTGAAACAGCCCACCACTTGAAAATCAGTACCCCAAATTGACACCTTAGCCTTCTCGGGTTCCTCTAAAGAGACTCCAAGGATTCTTGCAACTCTTTCAGGAAGAAGCACAACTTGCCGCTCATCCGGTAGAAACCAGCGCCCGCGACTGAGTGTGTCCCCAAGATTGCTGACTCTCGGCTCTTGTGCACTGAGACCCACCACCCCTTTTGCTAAAACTTCGTTCCTCCCCAATCGAAGGGGAACCACCGGCGCCTGAGTGCGATCCTCATTCTCCAGCCAAACTCTGGGCACCACAAGGGCCTCGCCGTTGAATCTATTCTCTGTTGTACCGAGTGCTTCAGGCGGCAGGCTGTCCCAATTAAGGACCTTCATAAGTAAACCTTGATATGAAGAACTTTCATGCAAGCGAAGGCGACCACGATGACGCAAACTCTTAACCGTGGTAAAACTCATGATGGTGAAGGTGAGGATAATTAAGGTGACGCATGTGAGTAGTGTCCGGATAGGTCGACGTCGCAAATTATTAACACCCAAGACGAAGGCAGCTACAAATGCCTTGGTTCGACTTATCTCTGAACCTCTCATCTGACGGGCTCGCTGCTGTAGCAGCACCATTTCTTGCTCGAACCGGCCAATGATAATAAGAGCCACAAGCACCGAAAGACCGAGGATAAAAAAGGCAAGTATTACCACCAAAGGACTGTAGGTGAGGCGAAATGCCGGATGGACCGCGTAAATCATGGCGATAATCAGTCCCAGAATCACCAAGAAGGCAACGATTCTTTTGTGGATATCAACAAAGGCAAAAAGTAAACGTTCCAGGCAATAGGCAAAAGGAACAAAAAGGGCTATGTAGAAGAGCACCCCAAAGAGCACGTCTTTCTGTGTTTTTTCTATATCATTGTATATACGGCTGGCCAAAGCCCAGGAGGTCCTGGCCTCCTCCATAAAGCGATCGTAACGCAGATCTTCCAGTGCTGCCTCGGCTCGTTCCAGAGCCTCGATGCCTTCCTTTTGAAGTGCGCGAATTCGTTCATTCCTGATGCCGTGATTTTCCAAATTGGTTATACGTGGCAGCAGGAGGTTCCACATATCTCGTGCAACCCGATATTCTGTGGCTGGAAGGATCGGCCACTGCTCAACCCGATATCCTCTGCCTTCCGGGTTGGCGGCATCGGAATTTAGCAAAATAAGTTTCTTTTTGAGCACTGTATCCGAAAGGGTCAACTTGAATGGAGTGATAGGCTCCAAAAATATGTTGGCCAGAGTTGAGGCGCCGGTATCGATTCTGCTCCACCAGTAGCGCAGTGGTTTGGCCTCACTCCTGCCGTCTATCAACTTAATCTTTGTCATATAGCTGAAAGTGCGGGGCTCCAGAAGATCGAACAAGGTACTCCCTCGACAAGCAAACATGACCAGATCCGCCTCCATGAAGCTTCGTGTCATCTTTATCCGGTAAGCGTCTTTACCGGTCATGGCCTTATCAATGGCCCAAATTATCTGTCCGCTGTCTTGGCTGAAGCGAAAACCTTCCAGAATAGCTTTGTGGATAGTGTGCTTGCTGTCGGCAAGACCTCGCACATGAAACAAACCGCCAGCGTCTACCATGGTGTAAAACAGGCTGGGTCCTTGATAAGCGAGAACGAGAGTTCCAGGGGCAGGTTGATCAGGGAATAGTTCCCCATGGCGGATGAAGTTTGCCCGACCGACAAGGGATGAAAAGCCCCTCAGAGGTAGACGATCAGAAACCAGCTCCGGCTCGTGCGTTAGCTTCTCAAGCAGACCAGAAATCAGTCGACTTTGTTGCTTCAGATAAGCCGAGTTTAACTTCCCTGGCTTATCATAGGGTGTTCCCCAGAATGGGCGGGTGTCATTCAGGGTGGCCAAGGTGAGTCCCAGATATCCTGCCAGTGCACTTACCTCCCCTCCCAGGGCAGGTTGGTCGGGAAGGTAGCTCTGCCATGGACGCAATGGGCTAGGCCGCAAGGTGTCCTGAAAGAAATTGGTAAGACCCAGCTCCTTTTCAACCTCTTTACTTAGACGATTCAATATACGGTTGATGGGTGCGTAGATACCTGTGCGACTAATTTGAGGCTTCAAATCATACATAAAACCGTAGTTAAAGGCGCCAACTCCGTCACCATGGCTGGAAAGGTGAAGTGAAATGAAGGCAGTGAGTTCAAAATTACCCATAAGCCTACGCAACCGAGTAGTGCTGTGCAAACATTTCATTTGCTCCCGCCCATCCTCTAGAATGGTTTGGTTTTCCCCGATTGCCGCCGGGATCAACGCCTTCATCAGCTTTAGCTCTTCACCCTCAATACCCTGGTAAGAACTACGCCAGCCCAGTCGGCGTAGAAGAAGCCGCCGTCTAGCCAGCTCATCTATCTGTCTTTGATTTTTCTCCCCACCCTTCTCTAGGCGAAGCTGCATGAGCCTCTGACTGAGCGAATCCACCTCGCTTTTGATCTGCTCTGCCAAAGTCTCCCGCAAGCGATCAGCCGCCTCTCCACTCGATTGTTCGAGAACCAGCGGCGCTTTTAGAACTTCCAGAGCCTCCTGGGCTTGCTTGATGCGGCTTTTAAGCTCATCCTCTACCTTTTTCCGCTCTCTTCTGCTGGACCGAAGAGGCCAAATAAACTCTCTCATCCCGGCAAGGGTTTGGGCATGCCCGCTGGTCGCCAATAAGAGTACCGACCTGCTTGGAGGGCTATCACGCAAAGTGCGGGCCAGATCCAGCAGGGAAAAGATACTACTCGCCTCGTCGGCACCAGGAGACATCCCTGGTATCAATCCCGTGCTGTCATAAAACGCTTCTACCACAAGTAGCTGATCTTTGAGCTCTGGGTTTTTACCCTCGATGAGAGCGTAGATGTTTTCTCCCTGAACTCGACGCCATCCGCCCGTGGAATTAAGCGAGACCCGGGAAGCAAGCAAACCATCCGGTGCGCTATCAAAAGAGCCAAATAATGATCTTGCCTGGGAAAGTGGCATCCAAAAACGAGGGAATTCCAGGGAGGTAAGCTCACGTTTGTCTTCAAAGTACCATTTTGAAGTTGGCCCCCGGTCTACATAGATTAGTGCCTTTGCTCCCAGCATGGGAGCATTGAGCCAATTCTTACTAGAATCCAACTCCATCAGTATGATGCTACCTTCCACCTTGATCGAATTGAAATCCTGGAGTTTACCTTTGTTTACATAATAGAGGGGGCCTTCGATACCCGCTGCCGGGGTAGATTGTGGGCTCAGTGCGTTTAGCCTAAGTGGTTTGAGCACCGTTCGTTGCCCCTTTATGGTGAGATAGGCAGGCTGGTATTGGGTGACCGGCAATAGAAAGCGTTGCCGACCGACACGTTCAATTCCCAGGGTTTTAAAAGCCTTTTCAATCTGATCTCCCGCCTTACTGCAGCCGGGAGTTCCAGTGCTCCGGTCCTCTAGTGCAGCTAGCTGTCTAATCAGGTCTTGACTGGCCTCAGTGGCCCGGACAACTTGGGCGGAAAAACACAATAGTCCACCAAGGAAAAGCAAGGCCCTGATTACGCGCCAAAACTTAGGCCTGCGAATTCTCTCAGTGACTTCTTTCCTATGGCATGCCCATATCACACTCATTGGTATCCGGGAGCGCACCCGTTTATGGATGATGGTCAGAGACGAAAATGCTACAGCGAGCCCTGAGGAATAGGGTTTCTTTGGGGAAATTCAACAGGGCGAGCGCATTCCCCGTCCGCCGAAGGCGGACTGCGGGGTTAGCGAGTGAATTACAAGAAAATAGAATCTCTTCCTTACATATCGAATCCGCCTAAGGCGGACTGCAGCTTGTCGGAGCTAAGCGGAGATCCCGGTACCGGGGCTGCAAGGAGCTTCAATACCCTTCGGTCCGCTACTAAAGGCGGTGGGCGATTTCTCCCACCGAAATGGATAGTTGTTCTCGCTCCTCGACCTTATCTATCCGGCCATCTCGAATCCAGACGACACGATCTGAGACGCTGAGCATTTTGAAATCATGGGTGGCCGAAATGATGGTAACATCTTTCTCTTCACTCAATCGTTTAAGCAGTTCGATGATTTCTTCGCCTGTACTCAGATCAAGATTTCCCGTGGGCTCATCCGCCAAGATAATGGCTGGGTCGTTGGCCATGGCCCGGGCAATCGCCACTCGCTGCTGCTGGCCTCCAGATAGCTCAGAGGGTTTGTGTCTGAATCGCTCTCCTAGGCCCACCAGGTCCAGTAACTCTAAACCTTTTTCCACTGCCGCATCATTATGCATTCCGCCAAAAATCATCGGTAGAGTTACATTCTCCAGCGCAGTCATAACCTGGATCAGGTTGAATGTTTGAAAAATGTAGCCAATTTTTCGACAGCGCAGCCAAGCTAACTCGTAGGCATCGAGTTGGGCGATATCCACTTCATCGATAAAAACCTTACCGGAGGTGGGCTTGTCCAGGCCTCCGATCATATTGAAAAGCGTGCTTTTACCTGATCCCGAAGGTCCCATGATAGAAAGGTACTCACCGGAACGGATTTCCAGATCAACACCCCGGAGTGCTTCCACCATGTGCTTTTTCAGTTTGAAGACTTTGGTAACTCCTGAAACTCGAACTATGTTGTGCAACTCAGTCATGTCTATTAGTTCTTTTCATTCTGCATCAACTGTCCTAATAACCTCACTTCAGACATTTTAGGCATTTTAGACACTTTAGCTCATTAAAGTTCATTTCGGGCAGAGCTACTGCTCGACCCTCATTGCTTCCACTGGTTGCATCCTGGCGGCTATCATGGCTGGATAGAGGACGCCCAACAAGCTCAGAAGGCAGCCTATCACTGTGGCCAAACCAATGGACTGCCCCACCGCCAACCAGGAAATATGCTGCCAAGCCGCAAATCCGAAACGTATAAGGCCGCTGAACAAAGCAGCCACACCCCCCAAAAGCGAACCAAGACCAGCACCTGCCAACCCTTGCATCCCTGCTTCCAAAACAAAGAGGCGTAAGACAAAACTATCCAATGCTCCCAAGCACTTGATAGTGCCAATTTCCCGAAAGCGTTCGGTCACTGCCATGAGCTGGGCATTGACAATACCCACCACACAGACGAGCAGTGAGAGAATAACAATCCAACGTTCCTTGGCACTGCTTCCCGTGGAGGTGGCTCCCGGTTCCAAATCATAACCAGCATTTAACAGAGACTGATGCAGTTCGGGATCTCCCGTTGCCAGTAGGCCATTGGCTGTATCCGCACCAACCCGTACAAAACTTAGAAATGAAACAGCCAGCACCAGACTCATGGTGGTAATCATAGAGCGAAAGAACCTAACCCGGATGCTTTGAAAACTTATTTCCAGAGATTTTTTGAAAGGAAGGACAACCTGCCTAGAGATCTCTGTTTTATCTTCTACGGCTGTATTTAACATGACCTCTTTGCCACTAACTCGCTCAGAACTCTAAGTCAAAGATGTTCAAAATAACACAAATGGGGTACGGGGGAAACTGCGAATCAACACCTCCCCTCCAGCAGTTTTCAATCTTCCTCAAGCAGAGTGCCCAGATGGACAAGTCGTCCATACTGCCATCGCTTGAGCTTATCCAACAGTAGGTCCAAAAAAACAAGAGCTGCATGATTCATTCTTTGATGGTGAATCATAACGCCGCAGAAGCCATTGGCAAGATTCTCTCTTAGTTCTTTTAAAAGGTTCTGCCAACCGCCGTCAGCATCTTGTTCTTTTCTGGTGTGGAGGTCGACACTTACTGGATACTCAGGAAGTTCGGCTGGAGCGACTGGTTGCACACCCAAGCTCCTGGATAGAGCCTGATAACCCAATCCTTGGAGAGCATTGAGGGTTTCTTGGTCGCATCGGTTCCAGGGTGGAGTAAAGGCGGGAACAAATATTTCTCCCATAAGTTTACTCAGCCGCTGAAAACCCAACCAAAGGTCCTCTCGCTTTCGGGAAGCTTTTCTGCTGGGGCCGAACTCCAGCTTCTTTCCCCGGGGCTCGTGATTCAGATGGCGCCAACCATGCTGGGTCCAGCACCACAACCGCTGGTCTTTACCACAGAGGTTCTGCAGCTGTTGCCAGCGAGGTCTTGTAAGCCAAGCCGGGACAACTGAGAGAGTTAAAGGAACTCGGTGACTACGAAAAAGGCTAACTAGTCTGGCAAAGCCCTCTCCAGGAACTCCAATGTCATCCGCCCTGAAAAAGACAATAACACTTCTACCCTGTTGGAGTTTGGCCGCAGCTTCCTCCAGGCATCTCTGCAAAAGCTTCTCGATGTCCGAAGGTACCTGAAGCCATAGGGGGGCAAAATTTTTGTTCCAACTCATGAAAATGTACTTTTTTGCCAGTGCTCAATCCACCGTGCTGTCTCTCGAGCTCCATCCAGGTTGATTGGAACATTGACAGGTTTTCTTCCTGAGTTGAGCACTTCAGTCATAAGAGTCGCCAAACGTGACGGTTCTAGATCCTCTTCCTTCAGCAGGTTCAACCCTCCAAGGGCCGCGAGCTTTTCCGCCCTAATCTGCTGCTCCCTGTTCTGGGCAAATGGAAAGACCAGGGAAGGAACCCCAGCTGCCAGAATATTCATACAGGTATTGTAACCCGCCATACTTATAGAAAGATCCGCCGCCGACAGATATGAAAGGAAATCGCCAGCAAATCGCGCTAGCTCTACGCCAGGTAATGAAGCTACCCGGTCTGAAAGGTCGGAGAAATTCGCTTCTGACATAAAGGGACCGGTGAAAATACAGAGGCGTAATTGTCTTTCGCCGGCCAAGCGAGCATGGGCCTCAACCACTGCCCTGAGAAGATCATGCCCTACCCTTCCCCCCCCGGCGCTAGCCACAACTAACACTTCTTTCCTCTTCAGGCCCAAGCGACTCCTGATTTTTCTCCCTCCATCCGCGCTAGGCCGAGGAGTGACGAAGCCTGTGTAGACCAGAGGAATTCTGATTTTATCGGTGCTCTCGAAGGTCTCACCTAAAGAAACCAGAGTTTCATCGGCATGCACCAGAAGTCCATCAAAATATGTATTAAGGAGATTCAAAACCCTTTGTTCATACGTTTGGTGATTTTTCTTTTCCACTAGTATATCGCGAAGGCTGCAGATTACCTTGGTTGAACGCAAATCACCTCGGCGAACTGCCTCTAAAACAGGCTCTATCTCAAAGGCAAAACTGCGCCTCCCGAAGGGGTAGAGCTCAATAAGAAAAATATCAGGTGCGGTTTTTTCGAACAATGAATAAAAAAGCTTCTTCCTTTCCTCCTTCACCTCCTCCAAGGCGCGGTTTTTATCGGTTGGTGAAACAACAGTAAAATATCCATCCATTTGCAATCCCGGCAGCCTGTATTCAGTTACATGGGGTGGCAGGTGGACCTCCACGGGAGGTCCACCGGTCACCAGAACAAGCTCATGACGGTAAAGAGCCCGAGCAATTTCTAAGCTACGAAAATAGTGGCCAATACCTAAGACATGTTGGCAATATTGGACGATCTTCATCCGTTTCCTTCTAACCGGCGACTCATTAAAGCAAGCAAACTTCTGTAGTTGGAACTCTCTGGAGTGTTGGAGTATTGGAGTGTTGGAGTATTGAAAAGAGAGATGAAATGCATGGCTTTCTTGGTTTTTGCATTACTCCAGTACTCCATTACTCCAGTACTCCCAAGGCGGGATCTATGCCCCCAGCCTTCACTTAGAAAACAGAGTAAGCAAAATGTCCACACGGTTGAGTACTTTCTTAGATTTCTTCATTCAACCGATCAATTTTAAAACCCTCACCATCGTAACTCAGCCAATGCAATCGATATGGCTCAATTAAGGGTGGCTCATCCGGCATGAAATCTCTGCGGGAAAGCCGGTAAAGCAGACATTTAATAACTCCTCCGTGGGTGACTACGAGAATCCGTCGACCCTCCAAGCGATTGGCAGCATCAATCAATGCCTGACGGCTACGCTCAAGGACCTCCAGACGACTCTCACCCGCAAGGGGACGGAAATGCCATCCCATTCTTTCCTGTGCTCTCAGTTCGTTAACCTTGAGCAGATCGCAAAAATTGAGACCTGCCCAGCAGCCCCAGTCCTGCTCTCTCAGCCTGGGTTCTTCAGAGCGAGGGAGATCCAGATGCAGGTTTATCAGGGTGCCTGTGAGGCTCGCCCTGCCCAGATCGCTGGTAACCATATGATCCCATTCATAGCGCCCAAGAGTTAGCCCCCAGCGCTGTGCCTGCTGTCGACCGTGTGATGTCAGGGGGGCATCCTGTTGACCCTGGATGCGTTTTTCTCGGTTCCAGATGGTCTCAGCATGACGCAGCAGGGCAAAACGGGTAACCATTTGGCTCACACTTCCCTGTTTAAAGTTATTTCGTTAATTGCTCAATTCGTTCAAAACGTTCGACTCGTTCAAGTCCTGGCTTCGCCAGGTCCAGCAAAATATCCTCCACGATTCGATAATTGGTTTGGAGATCATGGCGGCTCCGCACATAGTTGCTCGCAGCTTTTCCCATCTCCCTTCTCAAGACGGAATTATCCATTAGCCGGGCGATAGCCTGATTGAATCCCTTAACATCGAAGGGCCGTACCAGATAGCCGCTCACTTCATCTGCAACAACCTCCGGGACACCCCCATCAGCAAAGGCCACTACCGGTAGACCACAGGACTGAGCTTCTAAGTACACCATGCCCAAGGACTCACGAATGCCGGGAAAGACAAATAAATCTCCGGCGCTGTAAAAACGGTACATTTCCTCCCGTGGCACCTTGCCAAGAAATCGAACTCGTCCTGGGAGCAAGTGCTCTGCCATCTGGCGAAGACGGGGGGCTTCTTTTCCATCGCCAGCTATCACCAGATACAAAGGAACATTCTTTCTAAAAAGCTCGCCACATGAGCGAATTACCCAAGAAAGCCCTTCGGTCTTGACCCCTGGTCGGAACATAGCAGCGGTAACCACTACCACCCCATCAGCAATGTCCATTTGGAGCCGCAGTTTCTTGCGCCACTCGGAATCAAAAAAGAACTGTTCCGCAAAGATACCAGGCGCCACATAGGTAAGACTTTCTTCCGGCACTATTCTTGCCAGATTGACCAAATCCTCTTTCCTGTTGGTAAAAACGTGGTGCGCAGTTAGAAGTGCTTGCCGATTCAAGACAAATCCAGCCCACGTAGTCCAGTGCTTCCGCCGTTTGGTTGAGTAGATCCCTTGAAAGATAACATAGGGTAAACCTAGACGGCGGCAGCAGTAAGGACCAAGTAGGTCCGGTGCTTTGTAATAGCTGTGATAGGTCAGCCAAAGATCAGCTGCCATTTTGCGGCAATGGTCCAAAGACCGATTTCGATTTCGCACAACCTGGGGCCAGAGCCAAGGTTTCCAGTAAATCCAGCGAGCGCGGAGCCGGCTTATTCTACCTATCTGATGACCACGCCCTTCGAGGAAGTGATAAAGACCAGTGCCTATCACCAGGTCACCAGAGGGATGGGGATGGTCCAGAGGTTTTAGAGGAGCGTAAAAGGCAATGCGCATAGGAGCATGCGCACTGCCCTGGAGAACGCCGGATGGTTCGTGATCCAAAGCCTACCTCCGATTAAAAACGAACTAGGAGATACAGTGACGCGGCGACGCGGTGCGTGAGAAGATGCCATCTCATCTTTTAATACTTGTCGTCTCCCTGTCTCCGTGTCTCCCCCTCTCCTTTGCTTGTCCTTGTTAGTCCAGCCTTTTCAAAGACCGCCGCTAACTCTTCAATGAGCTCTCGGTTATTGAATTCTTCCCTGACCCGTCGGCGCGCCGAGTCGATTATCCTGTGCCGCAGTTCTTCATAACAGAGTAACTTAACCATGGCTTGAGCCATTGCCTCGGGTTCACCGGGGTCCACTAGAAGTCCAGTGCGACCCTCCTCCACAAGTTCTGGGATAGCCGAGACCCGGGTGCCCAAAACTGGTACTCCCATGGCCATGCTCTCCAGAAAAACATTGGGAATACCATCCCGGTCACCGTTGCTCGCCACCTCACATCCCAAGACAAAAAGGTCAGCTTTCCTGTACTCATCGATGACCCTGTGGTGAGGCTGAGTGCCCAACCAAGTGCAGATAGTTTCGAGGCCTAGATGACGTATTTGATTTAAGATTGATCGCCTCTCCTCCCCATCGCCGATTAAAGTGTAGTGTAACGAATATCCCTGGTCGAGGAGATTGCGCAGGGCACGAAAGACCGTAGGTAGACCCTTCTTCTCAACCAGACGGGCAATGCTGAGGATTCGGTAGGGAGGTGAAGGCTTCCGAAAGTCAGATGCCCCTGAAAATAGCCCGGCATCAATGCCATGGTAGACTCGGTGAATACAGGGTCCATCTGAAGACAATGATTGGAGGAAACGACGATTGTATTCAGTGCAGGTGACGACGAATTTCGCTAGAGCAATTTTCTCTTTGAGCTGCCGTTGGTCGGAAGTATAGATGTCCTTGGCATGGGCGCTGAAGCTGAAGGGTAGACCGCTTAGTTTATGGGCAAACAATGCCACCGATGTGGGTGAATGAGCAAAGTGAGCGTGTAGGTGGCGGACATCTGTACTTCCTAGTAGAGCATGGACAAGGTAGCCTGCCTGGAGCAAATGCTTAATGGTGGCGATTTTTCTGGTCCGCCGGAAGCGGGTGATCATCAACCGGAAGGCCTCAGAGTATTCCTCAGGACGCTTTCTCGCCAATTTAAAATTGTGGTAGAGCAGGCGAGGTAAAGGCAGCAAGAGAGAAGAAGGAAGATAGTCCACCCCTGCCCGAATTTGGTCGACGATAAAGGTTTCACTAATACGGGGGTAACCCTTGAGGATGTACCCGATAGTTGTCTTTTGGCCCTTGCTCAACTTTCTTGACCTTTCTCATATCTTACATCTCGTATCCTACATGGACCATCTGAGTTGTTTCCTTCTGGGGGCTTAGTATTTTTACGCATTTATAGACTAAGAATATTATCACGCAGAACCTCGTCCAGTCCAGGCGGGTGTCAAGTTTCAGGTGTCAGAAGAAAAAAATAGAAGGTAAAACCTGACACCTGTCGAAGATTCCTTCTGAAGCGAAGCGGCAGCGGAAAACACTGAACTCTGAAACCTTGACTCTAATGAAAAAAGTCCGCGGTCGCGGACTTAGTTTCCAAATTTGTTACCTGTAACTCGTTAAAGTCCTGGTTAAAGATGTAATACCTTTTTCTCCCCGGAAACCTCACCACGGAACTCGGCCAATCGTTGACTCATAACTTCTAGACCTGTAAACCGGAAATTGCTTATTGCTTGATGATAGGTTTCTGGCTTCTCGATCATAGCAAGCAGCTTATTTCGCAATAGATCGGGGTCCACCTGATACCACGGAATGAAATCTGCCAGGTTGTGCTCGTACAAAATTTTGGCTCGAATTAACTGCTCCCGACGGGGTTGTTCCCTGGGAATAATAAGCGAAGGTTTCCCCTGGCTCAAAATTTCACAAACCGTATTGTATCCCCCCATGCACACCACAACATCGGCAGCCCCTATTAATCTCTCCATTCGCCTGTAGAACCGGTAAGTGCGCACCTTAATTCGCCTTGCTCTATTGAAAATCTCCATCCTTTTCTTCTTAGGCATGAAGGGTCCCGTAACCATGATCGTTCGAAAGGGAGGCGACCCTCCCCATTCCTCAAGCATTCTGAGATAGGCGTCCATATGGTCATAGCCGTCCCCCCCACCACCAGTGGTAACCACTACAAGCTTTTGGTCGCGGTCAAGACGCTGTTCCCTCCTCACCTCCTTAATCTCTCCTGTCTTGGGCACTGCTCGAGGTATGTATCCGGTAAAGATCATTTTCGCACTGATTTCTTTTGGGATTTCGTACTCACGGATTGGGTCATAGAAATCCTGATTGCCATACACCCAGATTTCCGAGTAGTACTGATCCAGCACGTCATAGACACCCTTTTCCTCCCAATCCTTCTTTGTACTAGCGGCATCGTCCATGATGTCCCTGAGGCCGAGCACAGTCTTAGTATGCCCATGACAGCGATTAAACCACTGCAAAGTTGGAATAATCTCCCTTTTGAGACCTAAAGGTGCTTTATCCACAATAAACAGTCGTGGTTGAAAGGCCTTGGCGGTACTGGTAATTATAGTCTGACGTATTTTGAGGGCGTGGCGGGTGTTTATTTTAATGGAAAGGGGCAGGTACTCTTCATTGGTCATCTTTATCATGCCGGGGACGCGAACAAAATCGATCTGGGGGGGAAAGGAGAATCGGCCAACTATCGGGGATCCTGTGATAATGAGGATATTAACATTGGGGGTTCGCAAATGGGAGGCAATGGGAATATGCCCCAAGCCATAAGTGTCGTGGGAATACATGAGAATGTTATAGGTGGACTTGCGGGCCATGCATACTTCCAATCAGACATCCGTTGGAGGAGTATCCTTAATAAGTGGTGTTTTTCAGAGGCCCACTCAGCTCATCCCTGAAACAACGCGACTCTACTAGATAACACCTCAAAGGTCAAGTAGTACACCCCTTCTATTGCTGCCTTGACTGGATGGTCAGCTTCCCTATAATGACTCTGGGCACAACATGGTGCTGCCTCCAGTAGGTTATAGGCACTGGTGACAAGAACGTGGCATTTGACATATCGAATTTGTTAATAAATCCGAAATCCTAATATCTAAATCCGAAACAATTTCAAATTTCCCAAATTCCAATGACCAAAACTCAGTTTGACTGCATTTAGGTTTCTGTCGTTTCGAACATTGGGGCATTAGAGTTTTGGATTTGTTTAGTGCTTGGTGCTTGGGATTTCGAATTTGGTATGGGTTGTTCCCAGTTTCAAGTTGTAGTGTTGGCTGTCTAGTTCTTACTTGCATCGGGAGTTTAACACATGACATCTATCCAGCTCGGCATAGATAATCTGCTGGTAACTGAACCAGCCTGGCTTAAAACAGCCAGGATTGGTCTGCTCGCCAATCAGGCCTCGGTTGATGACCGTCTTCGGCACAGCCGAGATCGACTGCTCGCAGCCGGGGCAAAAATCACAGCACTTTTTGCCCCGCAGCATGGTTATTTCGGTGAGCAGCAGGCCAACATGATAGAGTCGGATGACTTCATTGATGATCGCCTCGGTATCCCGGTTTTTAGCCTCTATGGTAAGACCCGTCAACCCACGGAGGCTATGCTTTCAAACATTGACGTCTTGGTAGTTGATCTACAGGACGTAGGCACCAGAGTATATACTTTCGGTACCACTCTGGCTCTGTGTATGGAGGCTGCTCGGAGCCATGACGTTTTGGTGGCGGTTCTCGATCGACCAAATCCCATTGGTGGCCACCACTGTGAAGGAAACCTCCTTGATCTCAAGAGACGCTCCTTTGTGGGCCATTTCCCAATTCCCATGCGCCATGGCCTTACCATGGCCGAAATGGCTCGTCTTTACAATGAAGCTTTCAAGATTGGCGCTCCTTTGCAGTTATTTAACATGCATGGCTGGGGACGTGACATGCTTTATCGGCAGACGGATCTGTATTGGGTGCCTCCCTCTCCTAATTTGCCCACCCCCGAGTCAGCCTTGCTGTATCCAGGCCAAGTTATCCTGGAGGGAACTAACCTTTCAGAGGGGCGTGGCACCACCACCCCCTTCGAGCTGTGGGGTGCACCGTATCTCAAGCTAGAACCGATTCTGGAGTTTCTCGCCCATGAGGACCTTCCCGGCCTTGTATTGCGGCCTGCTCGCTTTACACCATTTTTTGACAAATGGAAAGGTGAGAGTTGCGCCGGGTTCCAGATCCATATCACCGATCCTGAAGTCTACCGCCCCTTCAAAACCTCGCTCACCCTGCTTCAGGGAGTTGCAATTAGCCACGGGAATGAATTCCATTGGATCTCACCCCCTTATGAATATGAGTTCAACCACCTCCCCATAGAGATCATACTCGGTAGTACCAACCTGCACATGCAGTTGGAAGCAGGTGTGGCCATAGAGGAGTTGGAGCGAAGTTGGGAGCCACAATTAGAGGAGTTTCGCCAACTCCGTAGACCGTATTTGATCTATTCCTAGCCCCCTCCAAAAACCAGGTGGCAGCTCGCAGCAGACAGCGGGCAGCTATTGCGACTAGTCACTAGGCACATTTCTAATTTGACATTTTTCATTTGGCATTTCTCATTACTCATTTGAAATTTCTTTTGGAACGAGTTCCACCCAGTGCAAGACGATAAATGACAAATGCGCAATGCGAATTGAGAAATCACTCTCTGCCAGCTGCAATTTGTCTGCTGCTAGCTGGTCTTTGACCTGACTGGCTTGCAACTTGCAAAGACTGGCCTTTGGCTTAGACTCGCAGTCACACCCAGACTAATACAGTTTGACGATTTGGCCCAAGAAAATCAGCCGATCGAACAACTTATTGATTTTACCAATAATATTTGCTAATAGCACCAGTTACCTCTTCTTTATACATTCTGAACCTGGGGCCAGACCTATGAGCTGTGTTTATCACCCAAATAGAGACAATGTTGCATTCTGTGATCATTGCGAGGCCGCCCTCTGTGAAGCCTGCACCATACGCCTTGAGGACGGTCGGACCCTATGTCATAGGTGCATGCTGGCAGTCTCCCTTGAAGATGTGAAAAGTGAAACGACTTTGAGGGAGCAGGAAGAGGAGGACCGGCGCCTCGGTCTGCAGAAAAAGTGGCGCCCCACCTACATTAATGCAATTCTCGCGGTTGGCTTAGCAGGGATACTGACTCTCTTGGCCCTAAGATTTTATTGGAGCCAGACCGAAACCATGCCCCAGGTTTCTTTGGACACTAGTGACCCGGTGGAACTTCTTGCCGCTTTGCAGAAAACATTGGCTCACTACTCAGTTGATCATGGACATAATTATCCCGATAGCCTCTACGAACTTATCCCAGCTTATTTGCCTGATCTAGGAGGAAATAGGGCGGTCCTGCGGCATCTTGAATACAATCTCGATGAGCAGAAAGGTTACTTTCTCCGAATTAAGCCGGATTCCCCTATATCCGGCGAAAATCTGCTTGCCACCGAACTGGATATCTACCCTGTGGAGAGAGAAAAGTAGTTTACCATGTCCAGAAAACAGCTTTGGTGCCAAAGAAGCGTCGGTTTTAGCATATTGGAACTCCTGATGACCCTGGGAGTGGTAGGGTTGCTTGTGGCACTGGCAATGCCGACCTTCACCGCCTATTCCCTCCGGCAGAGCAAGATTCAATGCCGCGCTTCGGTTATTGAATTTCTTAGTGCTCAGGAGATGTATTATCTAGACAATAAAAACTTTTATCCTCTCAAACCCGGTGAGAAAACCAGCGAAGCAGGGGTGGTAATCGAGATCGGCTGGAGTTCATCCGAACGCCCCGATTCCACTGGCAAATATTTGCTTCCGGAACTTGCCATGGGATTCCAGCCTGACAGTCATCGTGGTTACAAGATCAGGGCTGCAAATGTCCAAACACCAGAGCTATTCGCCCAGACCCTGGTATTCTCATTGAGGACCAACGAGGGTTTCCATAACAACGGCCTGACAGATTACCAGTACGATTTCAAGATGTTTAACCGTGAGAATCCAGAGGGCCATCCTGCATGGAGTACCCACGGCCAGTGGATGGTCCGTAATGGTTTTTGGTTTGGTGTCTTCGGTTGCCCGGCCTGGCAGTGGACTCCCGCCTGCAACAGGTGATCTCGGTTGGATCTCTTCTCTGAAAGGGTCAGCTCCGAATTGCTTCCCTGAGGATTTTGTTTAAATTCCAATTCACCGGCAGTCGGACCGGTTGCCCATCTCTTGTCTGATAGAGCAAATAGCCGTGGCTGAGACCGAAGTCGAAGAGATCTTTGGTAATGGTCACATCATCTCTACAGTAGTCAACTACTGCGTCCAGTTTTCCTTCTCTGAGCCAGCGAACCGCCTGGATACCATCGGCAGTCTTGGCTTTTCCAAGAGTCTGTTCAGCTAGGTGGCCCAAGCTTAGACGAAACCCCAAGCGTTGGTAAATATCTTCCAGGATGTCGAAGGTGGGTAACTGGCGGAAATCGAAACCCGTGTAAGCTGCCAGCACCTTATAATCGAACCGTTTGATATTAAAACCCACCACCAGATCGAACCCCCTTAACCGTTCTATCAAGTTCTCCACCTGCTCCTCTGCAAACACTTCGAATCCATTGGAATTTTTATCGTACAGTACCCCCACCGCCAACCGCATCAGATGGACGTTTCCCCAGCCGCCCACTTCATCAGCCAACCGTTGTGTTTCAAGGTCAAAAAAGGCCAAATTCGGTTCACTGCTGCTTTTTTCTGTCCCTACTTCATTGGCCGCAATTAACTGACCGACTTCTTCAGCTTTCAGTTCTAGGGAAAGCTCGCCAAGCAAAGCCCTGGCAAGAAATAAAGCCGCGGCCTTATCCAGGGGCTTGTTGCCGCCACCGCACTTTGGTGAATGAATGCAGGAAGGGCATCCCAGATCACACGGGCAAGCTGCAATAAGTTCCACAGTCTTTTGTAGGAGCTCCTCTATCAGGTCGAATCCTCTTGCCGCCAAACCCACCCCTCCCGGGTACCCGTCGTAAATGAAAACAGCACTCTTTTGCAACTGCAAATGTCGGGGGACGGCAATGCCCCCGATGTCATTGCGGTCGCATAGGGCGAAGAGGGGAAACATGCTAATCAGGGCATGCTCAAGTGCGTGGATACCCCCCATAAAATGGAGCTTCCGCTGCCGCACCATCTCCTGAAGAATATCCTCGATTTCTAGCCAGAAACCGATAGTCTCAAAACTCTGCGAGGGCAGGTCGAGAGAAAGGCTATCCAAAAGTTCTCCACTGAAGAGATTGCGCTTTTCGTACCCAACAACCTGCTCGGTAACTCGCACACGACCTAACCGAGCAATGAAATTGGCAACCGGTCGGCTACGTTGCACCGGAGGTAAATTGCCCCTTGGTGACATTCCTTGAAGACCCTAACTCCGTCATTCTTGCCTATCGCTTTGTCATTGGTTCCAGCAAGAATGACATAGCCTTCTCCTACACTCCTGATATCCACCAAACGCTGAGGTCTTTGCCTAGCTGCATACCAAACATCGCCCTCTGCGCTTCGCAGCAGAGCGCCGCTTTCCTCAAGCACCGGTGCCCGAGAAGCTAAGACACCGCCATTGTTGTAGAGATCATCACTCCTATGCAAAGGAATCTCAGCAGCAGCACAAGGTAGATGGGCGTCCAGAACTTCAGGATTATCTGGATCAACCACCGCTGCCTCGAAAGAACGTTGGAAAAAGTCTTCAGGATGACGCATGAAGTATTGATCAAGAGCGTCTGGCT
>WOR8_10001019_pt1 | contig 28684 bp, 31 predicted proteins | sample DeeMarSeWOR38_10_FD_19890 | JGI IMG/M metagenome (IMG submission 19890) | reverse complement strand
CTGACGCTGGGCGGCTTCGCTCATTACCTGGGCGGAGGTTCCAGCCTGGTCATGATGGCAGGTGCCGTCGTGCTGCTGATCATGCTGTTCGGCTGGTTCGGCACGGTCATCAGTGAAAGCCAGGCCGGCAAGTATAACGAGCAGGTCGATATGTCGTTTCGCTGGAGTATGGGCTGGTTCATTTTTTCGGAAGTCATGTTCTTCGCGGCCTTCTTCGGCACCCTGTTCTATGCGCGGATGTATTCCATCCCCTGGCTGGGCGGCGCCGGCAACAATGCCATGACCAACGAACTGCTGTGGCCGGCGTTTGATGCCATGTGGCCAACCAACGGGCCGGGTGATGTCGGCGGTCAATTTACGACCATGGGCCCCTGGGGTATCCCGGCAATCAACACCATGATCCTGCTGTCCAGTGGCGTCACCGTAACCTGGGCGCACTGGGGCCTGAAGATTGGCAACCGTGGCCAGCTGATCATAGGCCTGCTCGCCACTGTGGCGCTGGGCTTCCTGTTCCTCGGGCTGCAGGCATACGAGTACATACACGCCTACCACGAGCTGAACCTGAAACTGACCAGCGGCATGTACGGTACTACCTTCTTCATGCTGACCGGTTTCCATGGTCTGCACGTGACACTGGGTGCGACCATGCTGCTGATCATCCTGCTGCGCAGCATGAAGGGCCATTTTACTGCGGAACATCACTTCGCCTTCGAGGCTGTCGCCTGGTACTGGCACTTCGTCGACGTGGTGTGGCTTGGCCTGTTCGTGTTCGTCTACTGGCTGGTCTGAGTAGCAGACAGACACACAAAAAGGGCGTCGCTATGCGGCGCCCTTTTTATTTGCAGGTGCCGGTGCCGGCAATCCGACCGGTGTATTAACCGGTCGGGTAGACGCCGTGCGGTTGCAGTACACCCGTGGCATAACCCAGCATTAGCAGGATGAACAGCAGGACCGACAGGCTGATGCGCACGGTAAGCGCACGGACGGTTCGCTCCGAGGTGCCCTTGTCCCTGACGAGGTAGAACAGGCCGCTGAAGAGGCTGCCAATGATGACGAGCAGGACCAGGACAACGAGGGTTTTTGCAATCATATGCGGACCGTGTATTTGTAACGAACAATCGGCTGATTATACCAGAGCAGTTGGAATCCCATGCGCATCGCTTCATTCGATTTCCGGCCCGGTCTGTGGCCGACACTGGCAACCCTGATTTTGTTGCCGTTTCTGACCAGGCTGGGCTTCTGGCAACTGGAGCGTGCCGACTGGAAGCAGGAAATGGTCGAACGGCATGCCGCCCGCATCCGGGAGCCGGCCGTTGAACTTCAGTCACTGCTGCCGGTAACGGCTGACAGCCAGTACCGGACGGTGACGGCCAGCGGCCGCTATGACATCGCCCGTCAGTTGCTGCTGGATAACCGGCTGCACCAGGGGCGCGCCGGCTACCATGTGCTGACGCCGCTGCGGCTGGAAGGGCGTGATGCGACGGTGCTGGTCAATCGCGGCTGGGTTCCGGTGGGCACGTCGCGCGCCGTGCTGCCGGAACTGCCCGGCCCGGCAGGCGAAATCAGGCTGTCGGCCCTGGTTGCGCTGCCGCCTGCCGGGGTGTTTCTGCTGGATTCGGCCGAGGAGGCTGCTGGCGGCTGGCCACAGGTCATACAGTCTGTCGATATCAGTACCCTGGAAGACCGGCTGGGCTACCCCTTGCTGCCGCTGGTGCTGCAGCTGGACGCGAATGACGCGCATGGCTTTGTGCGTGACTGGAAACCTGTATACGGTATACCTCCTGCCAAGCATCGCGCCTACGCCATGCAATGGTTCACCCTGGCGCTGGTGCTGGCCATGATCTATGTCGGCGTGAACACGCGCCGTATCGGGAAGCCCGGCACAGGGGCCGGGGACGAGGACTGACGAGATGAGCGAACTGGGCAACCGACCTGATGACAAGCAAATCGGCATGAGTGCACGCCAGTCGATTGTGCTACTGCTGCTGCTGTTCCTGGCGCCGCTGCTGATCGCCTGGCTGATGCTCTTCGGTGGCGGCGGGCTGATTCCCGAAGGCAGCACCAGCAACGGCACGCTGGTCGAGCCGCCGCGGCTTATTGATCTGCCCGGCAACATCAGGACACGGACCGGCCTCATGCTGCCGGCGGAATACATCAAGGGCAAGTGGACCCTGGTGTACATCGGCGATGCAGAGTGCGGCGAGGCCTGCCTGCAGAACATCTACAAGATGCGCCAGGTGCGGCTGGCGCAGAACGAAAACGTCAGACGGGTGCAGCGCCTGTTCCTGCTGACGGGTTCTGAGATAACGGCGGGACTCGGCAAGGCTCTGGAAAACTATCCGAACATGGAGGTCGCGCTGTTGTCGGCGGAACAGACCGCTGCGATTGCCTCGCAGTTCCAGGTGGACGAGGCGGCTGCAGCGGGCGCAGAGCGCGTCTACCTGGTCGACCCGCTGGGTTACCTGATGATGTACTATGCCCCGGATGCCGAGCCCAAGGGCATGTTGAATGACCTGAAAAAACTTCTCAAATACTCGCGCTTCGGCTGAGTGGCACATGGCACCGATGAAAGACATCATTCAAAGCTACCTGGGGCTGTGCAAGCTCAAGGTCGTGGCGCTGATCGTGTTCACCGCCATGGTCGGCATGTTCCTGGCTACGTCGCCGCCCGGCATGGTGCCGTGGGATGTGTTGCTGTTCGGCAATCTCGGTATCGGGCTGGCAGCGGCATCGGCGGCCGCAATCAACCATGTGCTGGATGCGCGCGAGGATGCCAAGATGGCGCGCACCAGCAACCGCCCGCTACCCCAGGGCGAGCTCAATGAACGCAATGCCCTGCTGTTCGCCGGCATGCTTGGCATCACGGCCATGCTGATGCTGGTCTTGCTGGTAAACGTCAGGACCGCGGTGCTGACCTTCCTGTCGCTGCTCGGTTATGCCGTGGTGTATACCATGTACCTCAAGCGGGCCACACCGCAGAACATCGTCATCGGCGGCGCGGCCGGTGCGGCACCGCCGATACTCGGCTGGACCGCCCTGACCGACAGCATCGACCCGCACTCGCTGCTGCTGTTCCTGATTATCTTCGTCTGGACGCCGCCGCATTTCTGGGCGCTGGCGATCTACCGGCGCAAGGAATACGCCAAGGTCGACATCCCGATGCTGCCGGTCACCCACGGCGTGCCGTTTACCCGGCTGCAGATCCTGCTCTATACCATCCTGCTGCTGGTGGTCAGCGTGCTGCCGTTCGTCACCCGCATGAGCGGGCCGGTCTACCTGGCCGGTGCGCTGCTGCTGGGCGGCGGATTCCTGTATTACGCCATCATCATGATGAAGGGCGAGGACGAGAAGATCGCCATGAAGACCTTCGGCTACTCGATCTGGTACCTGATGGCACTGTTTGCGCTGCTGCTGGTGGACCACTACCTGCCGCTGATATTCTGATCCAGGCCCGCCACGGCTGGCCGCGGGGATAACGATCTGTCCCCTGCAGCACCACGGGAGGTCACCGGGATGTGCTTTTCCGCAACGGCCAGTTTCACTGCAGCAGCGACCCTGATTCCTGTCGGGATCTACTGTATCGCGACGACACGCAAGGGGGGCCCCGGCTGGCTGGCATTTGCCGCCTACCCGCTGGCATTCGGCATGCAGCAGGCCATCGAGGGACTGCTCTGGCAGGGCATCGATACCGGCAACCCGGAGCTGGTCGATGCCGCGGCAAGGGGGTTCACGTTTTTCTCGCATTTCTTCTGGCTCTTCTGGGTCCCCTTCTCGGTCTGGCTGCTCGAGACCGACGCGACACGCAGGAAGGCGCTGTTATTTCTCGTCGTCTTCGGTGCCGGCTATGGTCTCTCCATGTTCGTGCCGCTGCTGCTGCAGGAGGGCTGGCTGAAGGTCGAGGTGGTTCGGCATTCACTGGATTACCGTGCGAGCATGATCTACGACGGTGTGGTTGACCGGATCATCATACGGGTAGTCTATGCCATGCAGGTGGTGGCTGCCTTCATGCTGTCAACGAACCCGAAGGTGCGCCTGTACGGCGTGCTCATCCTGCTGTCCGTGGCAGGCGCGTTCCTGAGCTATCGTCACGCCTTCGTCTCTGTGTGGTGCTTCTTTGCGGCATTGCTGTCTCTCTACATGCTTTACCTGCTAAAGGGTGTCGCCGGTCAGGCGCGGACCTGAACCCGCATTGCCTGCGCAGCCCTGTTACTCCACCACCAGCAGTTGATGTGCTAAATTGTGGCGCATAGTCCAGGGGGAATTGCCGTGCCGCTTGCCAGATCGATAACCGCCATCCTGCTCGCCATTGCAGTTGCTGTTCCTGTGCCCGGCAATGCGGGAACACTTGATGGCAGTCACCTGCTGCAGATGTGCAACAACACGCTGAAGATCCTGACCGGGGAGGCAATTGATGACGATGTGACGGAAGAGATGATGTTCGATGCGGGTGTTTGTATCGGGATGATCGCCGGCATATCACGCACCCTGATCAGGCTGAGGGATTCGGGTGCCGGCCGCCCCCTTGCCTGTCTGCCCGGCAAGCCGATGACCAACGAGCAGGCGGCGAGGATGATCCTGCGCCATCTCGAGGCTAACCGGAACAGGCTGAACCTGCCGGGTGCGGACCTGGCCATCAACGCTTTCCAGGAGTCCTTTCCCTGCCGGTAGGTTTCAGTCTGTCACTGTTCTCTCCAGTCGGCAGGCTACGCCCTGTCCGGGCTGCATGACCTGAGGAATGTCCCCTTGCCGCGCGGCAGGTCGGCTCGGGGGATGCGCTGAATCGCATACGCCCGGGTAAGTCCTTCAGGCAATAAAAAACGGCCCATGCGGGCCGTTACCCTGTGCCTGCAATGCCGGCTGTCAGGCGACCATCGTCTTTTGCAATTTTCCGATGGCATTTTTCTCGAGCTGACGGATGCGCTCGGCGGAAACACCGAAGCGATCGGCCAGTTCGTGCAGCGTGGATTTCTTCTCGTCCAGCCAGCGGGCCTGGAGAATGGCCCGGCTGCGGTCATCGAGACCGGCCAGTGCCGCCAGCAGGTTGCTGCTGTTGTGCATTTGCCAGTCATGTTGCTCGATGGTGCGTGCCGGATCGTTACTCTCGTCAGTCAGGTAGGCCGACGGGGCATAGTGCAGGCGGTCTTCATCGTCATCATTCAGCAGCGGGTCAAAGCAGACATCCCTGCCGCTGAGGCGTGACTCCATCTCCAGGACGGTCTCGGGTTTGACGCCGAGGTCCCTGGCGACCGCGTTTACCTCTTCCAGGTTCAGCCAGCCAAGACGCTTCTTGGAACTGCGCAGGTTGAAGAACAGCTTGCGCTGCGCCTTGGTGGTCGCGACCTTGACGATGCGCCAGTTGCGCAGAATGAACTCATGCATCTCGGCACGTACCCAGTGCACGGCAAATGAAACCAGCCGCACGCCGACCTCCGGGTCGAAGCGCCTGACAGCCTTCATCAGGCCGATATTGCCTTCCTGAATCAAATCGCCCAGTGCCAGGCCGTAACCGCTGTAGCCACGGGCCACCCTGACCACGAAGCGCAGGTGGGACATCACCAGCTGTTTCGCGGCATCCAGGTCGTCGTCACGCTGCAGCCGCACGGCGAGGTCGTATTCCTCCTCCGCACTCAGCACCGGTACGCTGAAGGCGGCCTGGATATACTGGTCCAGGTTGCCGGTCGGCAGCGGCAGCGCAAGCGATTGATTTCGTATGACTAATTCCTGGGTCATCTGGTGTTCTCTCTGTCAGCTGAAGATGATTTTAGCACTCTACGAATGAGAGTGCCAAAATCCTGAAAAGTTTCATGAAAACTGCCCGCCAGGGGATAGATCAGGTCGCGGGTCGTGCCACCGGCGGCTTGCGGTCGGCCGCAAGTGCCCCGGGCCTGCGTCAGGCCGGCTCGATATCGTCCAGGTGCCGGCCAACGGCGAGCCAGGATCCCAGCAGGCCGAGCAGGATGCCTCCGCCCAGTAATACGAACAGCAGCAGTACCGGCAGGGTCTCGAGACTGAAATCGCTCTGGTAGAGGCCGGCAAGGCGCTGCACGGGGTCGGCCAGGATGAAAAAGCCGGCCTCGACCATCAGCCAGGCGATGGTGGCACCGAAGATGCCGTACCAGATACCGCTGTAGAGAAACGGCCGGCGGATGAAGCCGTTGGTCGCGCCGATCAGCTTGGTCACGACAATTTCCTCGCGCCGGTTCTGGATCTCCAGGCGGATGGTATTGCCGACGACCAGCAGCACGGCCAGGGCCAGCAGGCAACTGACAATCAGCACACCACGCTTGGCAATGGCGAGTATGGCACTCAGTCGCTGCACCCACTGCAGGTCCAGCTGTGCCTGCTCGGTCTCGGGCAGGTCCTGCAGGCGCTGCTGCAGGGCGCTGGCCGCAGCCGGGCCGGTATGCCCCCCGGCCGGGGTGACCAGCAGGACGGCAGGCAGCGGGTTTTCATCCAGGCTGCCGATGACATCGGCGAAGCCGGTGTGCTGGCCGAATTCAGCCAGCGCCTCGGCGGGTGTGACGAGGGTGGCGGTGGCGACCTCGGGCCAGTCCTGCAGCGTGCCGGCGAGCTGTTGCGCGGCCGGTTCCGAAATCTCCTGCCGGAGAAACACCGACAGGCCGGCCTGGCCGTCCCAGCTGCCGCTGAGCCGGTGCAGGTTGTCCAGTAACACGTACAGACCCGCGGGCAGTGCCAGTGCGATACCGATGACAGCGGCCGTCATCAGGCTGGCCACCAGGTTGTGGCTCAGCCGGCCGAGGCTCTCCAGCGAAACCTGGGCATGGCGTCGCAGCCAGGTACGAGGCGACAGGGCGCGGCGCAGGGTTTCCTGCCAGGCAAAACGCGAGCGTTGCCGGTTGCCATGGCGCCGGTTCATGCGCTTGCCGCCGCCGGTGCCGCGAGGCGGCCGTGCTCAAGGCCTATCACCGGGTGGTCGAGCTGCTCGATGAGGGCGATGTCATGGCTGGCGATCAGCACGCTGACGCCAACGCGGTTGAACAGTTCGAACAGCCCCATGACTTCCCGCGACAGTTCCGGGTCGAGGTTGCCGGTTGGCTCGTCCGCCAGCAGCAGCATGGGCTTGTTGACCACGGCGCGGGCGATGCCGACGCGCTGCTGCTCGCCGCCGGACAGGGTGATCGGGTAGAGCCGTTCCTTGCTCAGCAGGCCTACCTTGTCGAGTGCGGCGCGTACGCGGCGGCCGATTTCCTGGTGGCGGTAGCCGGCGATCACCAGCGGCAGGGCGACGTTGTCGAACACCGTGCGGTCAAACAGCAGGTGGTGATCCTGGAAAATGAAGCCGATCTTGCGACGGATATAGGGGATGCGCCGCTTGCTGATGCGCGACACGTTCTGGCCGTCCACGTACAGCTGGCCCCGGGTGATACGTTCGATCAGGGCGATGAGTTTCAGCAGGGTGCTCTTGCCGGCGCCGGAATGGCCGGTGAGAAAGGCCATCGCGCCATGTTCCAGTTCCAGGCTGACATTCGTCAGGGCCTCGAAGCCGCCGGGATAGCGCTTGCTGACATTATCAAAGCGGATCATGGTCTATTCGCCGAATCTGTCTCTGTGCGTCCCTGCGGGTTGTTTTTTCAACCCTGGTCCGGATGTTCAGGCCGCATCCTCATCCGTCGCAAACAGGGCATCGACGAACTCTTTGGCGTCGAACTCGCGCAGGTTCTCGATGCCCTCGCCGACGCCGATGAAGCGGATCGGGATGCCGAGTTTCCTGGCGATGGCGAAGATAATGCCGCCCCTGGCGGTACCGTCCAGCTTGGTCAGGGTAATGCCGGTCAGCTGCACGGCGGCGCTGAATTCCTGCGCCTGGTTGAGGGCGTTCTGCCCGGTGCCGGCGTCGACCACGAGCATGACCTCGTGCGGTGCGGCCTCGTCCAGCTTGGCCATGACCCGCTTGATCTTTTTCAGCTCGTCCATGAGATTGGACTGGGTGTGCAGGCGTCCGGCGGTATCGGCGATCAGCACTTCGATGTCGCGCGCCTGTGCCGCCTGCAGGGCATCGTAGATAACCGAGGCGGAGTCGGCGCCCTGTTGCTGTGCGATCACCGGGACGCTGTTGCGCTCGCCCCAGGTCTGCAACTGCTCGACGGCGGCAGCGCGGAAGGTGTCGCCGGCAGCGAGCATGACCTTGCGGCCTTCCTGCTGCAGGCGGTGTGCCAGCTTGCCGATGGTCGTGGTCTTGCCGGCGCCGTTGATGCCGACCATGAGGATGACGTAGGGCCGGGTGCCTGCCGGTATGACCAGCGGCTGGCTGCAGGGTGCAAGGATGGCCTGCATATCGTCGTGCAGCGCCTGCATGAGTGCCGCACCGTCGGCCAGTTCCTTGCGGGAAACGCGCCGGGTGAGGTCGTCGATGATGTCACGCGTGGCCTCGACGCCAACGTCCGCCACCAGCAGGCTGGTCTCGATTTCCTCAAGCAGTTCGTCATCGATCGACTTGCTGCCGAGCACCAGCGTTGCCACGCCCTCGGTGAGGCCGTGACGGGTGCGCGACAGGCCTGACCTGAGGCGGGCGAACAGGCCGGCCTTCTTCGGCGGGTCTTTTTCGGCGGCGGCGTTGTTTTTACGGAACCCGAGCATGAACGGTATTGTCTCTGAGTACGTGGTTAATGGATAGCTATACAGCGGCTGGATATCCTATCATCCATAACCCCTCATGGATAACCCGGAGTGAATCATGCGTAGTACGGTGCTGTTTGTCCTGTTGGCGTTCTGTTGCCGGCCCCTGCTGGCGGCCGGCGAGGTCCATGAATACATGCTCGATAACGGACTGAAACTGATTGTAAAGGAAGACCACCGGGCACCCGTGGTGGTCTCCCAGGTCTGGTACGGGGTCGGCGCCAGCTACGAACATGATGGCATCACCGGCGTCTCCCATGTGCTGGAGCACATGATGTTCAAGGGTACCGACAGGCACGGCCCCGGCGAGTTCTCCCGCATCATCGCCGAAAACGGCGGCAGCGAAAACGCCTTCACCAGCAAGGACTACACGGCCTATTTCCAGCGGCTGGAGAAGAGCCGCCTGCCGGTGAGCTTCGAGCTGGAGTCCGATCGCATGCGCAACCTGAAGCTGGACGACGAGGAATTCGCCAAGGAGGTCAGGGTGGTCATGGAGGAGCGCCGCCTGCGCACCGAGGACAAGCCGACATCGCTGACTTATGAGCAGTTCATGGCCACGGCCTTCACCAGCAGTTCCTACCGCATCCCCACCATCGGCTGGATGGACGACCTGGAGAACATGCAGCTGGCCGACCTGCAGCAATGGTACGACCGCTGGTATGCGCCGAACAATGCCATCGTGGTCGTGGTCGGGGACATTGTGCCCGAAGAGGTCCTGGCGCTGGCCAGGCAGCATTTCGGGCCGCTCAAGCCGGAGACTCTCACGGCGCCGAAGCCGCGCGTCGAACCGAAGCAGGCCGGGCAGCGCCGGGTTACCGTACGGGTGCCGGCCGAGGTGCCCTATGTCGTCATGGGCTACAAGGTGCCGGTGCTGAAGACCGCGGCGGTGGACTGGGAGCCGTACGCCCTGACGGTGCTTGCCGGTGTGCTGGATGGCGGCAGCAGCGCGCGCCTGACGCGCGAACTGGTGCGCGGCAGCCAGGTCGCGGCCAGTGCCGGGGCCTCCTACGATGCCTATGCCCGCCAGTCCAGCCTGTTCCTGCTGGATGCCACGCCGGCCAATTCCCACAGCGTCGAGTCGGTTGAACAGGCCCTGCGGGAACAGCTGCAGCAGCTGCAGACCGAACCCGTGACGCAGGACGAGCTGGATCGTATCAAGGCCCAGACCATTGCCGGCAAGGTGTACGAACAGGATTCCATCTTCTACCAGGGGATGGTGATCGGGCAGCTCGAGACAGCGGGATTGCCATGGCGCCTGAAGGATGAATTCGTCGAACGCATCAATGCCGTCACTGCCGAGCAGGTGCAGGCCGTGGCGAAAAAATACCTGGTCGAGTCCGGCCTGACGGTAGCGGAGCTGGATCCGCTGCCGATGGACGGCGACAAGACGGCGCAAAACACCGCCGCGGGAGGTGGCTATGCGCACTAGTGCCTTGCTTCGCAGCCTCCCCGCACTGGCTGGCATGGCCGCATGCTGGCTGGCGGGGCCTGCCGCGGTCCAGGCCATGCCGGCAATCCAGCACTGGCAGACCGACAACGGTGCCCGGGTGTACTACGTGCCGGCACCGGAGCTGCCGATGGCCGACGTCCGGGTGGTGTTCGATGCCGGCAGCGCGCGTGACGCTTCACAGCCGGGACTGGCGAACATAACCAATCACCTGCTGGACCAGGGTGCCGCCGGCCTGTCGGCCAATGATATCGCCGGCACCCTCGAGGGGCTGGGGGCCGAACTGGAAACCGGAGCCCTGCGCGACATGGCCTGGGTGTCGCTGCGCAGTCTCAGCAGTGACCGGCACTTGGACCCGGCCGTCGAGGTGATGGGCAAGGTGCTGGGACAGCCCGATTTCAACCGCCCCGACTTCGAGCGCGAGCGGGAGCGCGCGCTGGTGTCATTGCGCCGCAGCGAGCAGCAGCCCTCGAAGGTTGCCGACTACCGCTTCTACGCGGCGGTCTACGGTGAACATCCCTATGCCACGCGGCCCATCGGCAACGCCGACAGCCTGCAGGCGATGGGGGTGAAGGACCTGCGTGCCTTTCACCGGCGGTACTATGTCGCCCGTAATGCCGTGATCGCCATAGTGGGCGACATTGACCGCAAGGCGGCCGAACAGCTGGCGGCCGGGCTGGCCGGTCGCCTGCCCGAGGGTGAACGCGCCTCTCCGGTGCCGCCGGTTACGGCGCTGACGGTGGCAGTCGACGAGTTTGTCCCGCGTCCGTCGACCCAGACCCATGTCCGCATGGGCGCACCGGGCATGCACCGCGGTGACCCTGACTATTTTCCGCTCTATGTCGGCAACCACATACTCGGTGGCGGCGGGCTGGTCTCAAGGCTGTTCAGGGAGGTACGCGAGGACCGCGGCCTGTCCTACAGCGTGAACAGTTCTTTCTCGCCCATGGCGCAGAACGGCCCCTACACCTTCAGCCTGCAGACGCGCAATGACCAGACCGCTGAGGCGTTAAAGGTGTTGCGCGAGACCCTGAAGGATTTTCACGACAAGGGTCCGACCGGGGATGAACTGGTGGCCGCAAAGAAGAATATCACCGGCGGTTTTCCCCTGCGGATCGACAGCAACAGCAAGATTGTCGAGTACCTGGCCATGATAGGCTTCTATGGCTTGCCGCTGGACTATCTCGAGACCTTCAACGACAGGGTGATGGCCGTGACGCGCGAACAGATCCGCGATGCCTACCAGCGCCGCGTGCCGCTGCAGCAGATGGCAACCGTCATCGTCGGAGGTGAACCGGCGCCCTGATCGAGGCAATACCGGTGTTGACCTGATACGGCCAGTCGGAGAAATCTGACTGGCCGTTGTCGTTGTGGCTGATGGTTACCGCAAGTCGTGCGTCATAACATGGATTCCGGCTGTAGTACTGCCGGATACTGATAACTTGCTTCGAATCACAGGGAGGTGCCTATGTCCAGGGAACGGACACTTATGCTTCGCCTCGCCACAGGCCTGACGGGCTGTGCGGGTATATTGACGGCCGCAGCCGGTGTTGCCGGCACGGTCATTTCCGAGGTGTTGTACGATGCCGCCGGCACGGATGCTGGTGCGGTGTTTGTCGAGCTGTACGGTGCGCCGGGCACGCTGCTGGACAGTTTTCTGCTGGAAGGTGTGAACGGCAGCACCGGCAGCGTCTACCTGACGGTGCCGCTGGCGGGCAGCATCCCCGCCGATGGCGTGTTCGTGATTGCCGACGATGGCGGTGGCGGATCAACACTGGTTGGCAATGCCGACCTGGTTGCCGATGTGGACTTCCAGAATGGTCCGGACTCCATTGTGCTGCGTGACGGCAGCACGGTGCTGGATGCCGTCGGCTATGGCGACTTCACCTCGGCGGTGTTCGCCGGCGAGGGGGATGCCGCTGTTGCCGCGCCGGCCGGCAGCAGTATTGCGCGCCCTGATCCCCTGCTGGATAGCGACAACAATCTTGCCGACTTCCTGGTGCTTGAGTTGCCGACGCCGGGTGCGGTGCCGGTATCCGCCGTACCGGTGCCGGCGCCACTCGGGCTGCTGTTTTCCGGCCTCGCGGGGCTGGGCGTGGTAGCGCGCAGGAAACGCAGAGCGGCCGACTGATCCGGGGTGCATGGCTGCAGCTCATCTCCTCTCCCGTTGCCGGGAGAGGGGATGACGGTTTGACGGCCGCGATGACTGTGGGGATCATCGCACCCTGTGCGATCGAATAAACCACACAACCAGCTGCGCATCATTGCCGGGCGCTGGCGCGGCCGCAAGCTGGCATTTGCGCCGGTGCCTGGCCTGCGACCGACGCCGGACCGCGTTCGCGAGACCCTGTTCAACTGGCTCGGCCCGGTGATCGCCGGTACGCGCTGTCTGGACCTGTACGCCGGCAGCGGGGCGCTGGGCCTGGAAGCCGCCTCGCGTGGTGCGGCCGAAGTGTTGCTGGTTGACAGCAATACAAGCGTCACCGGGATACTGCGGCAACAGTTGCAGCGGCTCGACGCCGGGCAGGTGCGCGTGCTGCAGGCCGATGCAACTGCCTACCTGCGCGGTCAGGCGCAGCCCTACGACATCGTCTTCCTGGATCCGCCGTTCCGTGAAGGCCACCTGGACGGCATCATTCGCCAGCTCGAGGATGGCGGCTGGCTGTCGGCAGACGCCTGGGTATATATCGAGGCGGAGCGCCAGCAGCTGCCAGACCTGCCGCCGAACTGGACAGTCCATCGCCACAGGACGGCGGGGCAGGTGGCGTATTACCTCGTCAGGCGGACCCTGCGACCGGAGCCGGCGGCTGGCTGAACGGTGCATCGCGCGGCGCATGATACGCAGCGGAAGCGCGAAAGTTTTTCATCTGTCTCAATGACTTTCGGCTTGCCGGGCTACCGATCTGCCGGCAGATCAGCCATAATTCAGGCATGGAAACTGTCGTATACCCGGGAACGTTCGATCCCGTGACCAACGGCCATACCGACCTCGTCGAACGCGCCTCGCGCCTGTTTGATCATGTCATCGTCGCGGTCGCGGTCAATCCCGACAAGCAGGCCGCCTTCCCGATAGAGACGCGGGTAACGCTGGCCCGCGAGGTGCTGGCGCATATCAGCAATGTCGAGGTATGCAGCTTCGACAACCTGCTGGTGGACTTCATGCACCAGAAGGATGCGCAGGTCATCCTGAGGGGGTTGCGCGCGGTGTCCGACTTTGAGTACGAATTCCAGCTGGCCGGCATGAACCGGCACCTGGCGCCGGACATCGAGACCATGTTCCTGACCCCGGCGGAGCGGTACGCCTACATATCATCCAGCCTGGTGCGCGAGATCGCCAGTCTTGGCGGTGATGTCACGCCTTTTGTCCACAGTAAAGTTGTGGCTGCATTGCGCGGCCGGATTAACTAGAGTATTTGCCTTTCATCCTGCACTGCCTGGCAGCTGCCTCTGCAGGTGCCCCGATGGGCAGAGGGATGCCCTGTTTGTCACGCCGGGGCAGGCATTCATGTCCGGCGTTTCATGCAACTTGTGCAGTTAGTGTATTAACGATGTTACAGACAATTCAGAAAGGCTTCGACGGGTTGCAGTCATGGCACTGATGATTACCGACGAGTGCATCAATTGTGATGTCTGTGAACCGGAATGCCCGAATGACGCCATCTACCAGGGGGAGGAGATCTACGAGATCAATCCCGACCTGTGTACCGAGTGCGTCGGGCACTTCGAGACCTCGCAGTGTGTCGAGGTCTGCCCGGTGGAATGCATTCCGCTGGATCCGGATCACCAGGAAACCAGGGAGCAGCTCATGCTCAAGTATGAAAAGCTGACCGGTAAGCCGGCGCTATGACGGGCCTGCGCGGCTCACGCCATTCAAGGCTCCGCGTCGGGGCCTTTTTATTGTTCTGCCTGGTGCTTGACGGTTGCAGCTGGCCGGGCGACGGGCCGGCAACGCCGGCCGCCATTGCCAGTGCGCATCCGCTGGCAACGCAGGCCGGCATGGAAATTCTCACTGCCGGGGGCAATGCCTTCGATGCCGCGGTTGCCGTCACTGCCGTGCTGGCGGTCGTCGGCCCCCACGGTTCGGGGCTTGGCGGTGGGGGTTTCTGGCTGCTGCACCGCGAGAGCGACGGCCTGGATGTCATGATCGATGGCCGTGAACGCGCGCCGCTTGCGGCCACGCGCGACATGTACCTTGATGACAACGGTGACGTGGTGCCGGGGCTATCCGTTAACGGCGCCCTGGCAGCCGGTATCCCCGGTGAACCTGCCGCGCTGGTGCATATTGCCGAGCGCTACGGGCGTTTGCCGATCAGTCACACCCTGGAGCCGGCTATCAGGATCGCACGCGAGGGTTTCACGACCAATGCGCAATACAACCGGCTGGCACGGTTCCGGCTGGCGGACCTCCAGAACGACCCCGAAACGGCGCGCATTTTTCTGCAGGACGACGAGCTTCCGCAGCCGGACTACCTGATCAGGCAGCCGGAGCTGGCCGCCACGCTGGAAGCCATCTCGCTGCACGGCAAGACAGGGTTTTACCGGGGTGAGATAGCAGTAAAACTGGTTGATGGTGTACGCCGCGCGGGCGGTATCTGGTCGCTGGATGACCTGGAGCAGTACGAGGTCGTCGAGCGGGCGCCGGTGACCGGGAACTACAGGGGCATGCGGATTGTTTCGGCTGCCTTGCCATCGTCGGGCGGGGTGGTGTTGCTGTCCATGCTGAATATCCTGGGCGGCTTCCCGCTGGACACCCTGGATGTGCCGACCCGCACGCATGTCATTATCGAGGCCATGCGCCGCGCCTATCGCGACCGCGCCGGGTACCTGGGGGACCCGGACTTCCATGACATGCCAGTGGCCAGGCTGACCAGTGCCGCTCATGCGGACCGCCAGCGCGAATCGATCCGCCTCGACCGCGCCACGCCCAGCCAGGACAAGGAGGGGGCGGGTTCCGTAAGCGGTGGCATGAACACCACGCATTTTTCCATTCTCGACAGCGAGGGCAACCGGGTGGCGGCAACCCTGAGCGTCAACTATCCCTTCGGCGCGTGCTTCATGCCGACCGGCACGGGAGTGCTGCTGAACAATGAAATGGATGATTTCTCCGCCAAGCCCGGCGTACCCAATCTCTACGGGCTGGTGGGCGCCGAGGCAAATGCCATTGCGCCAGGCAAGCGCCCACTGTCCAGCATGTCGCCGACATTCGTCGAGCACGAGGACGGTGTTGCCATACTGGGTACGCCCGGCGGCAGTCGCATCATCACCATGGTTCTGCTGGGTATCCTCGATATGGCGGACGGGGCCCTGCCGCAGTCATGGGTCAGCCGGCCGCGCTTTCATCACCAGTATCTGCCGGATGTCGTGCAGTATGAAACGAATGCCTTCGATGTCGATCTCGTCGATACCCTGCAGTCCATGGGCCATACCCTCCAGGCGCTGGACACAGATTACGGGAACATGCAGGCCATCTATCATGACAGGAAAAACGGCCAGGTTTTTGCCGCCAGTGACCCGCGCGGGGTTGGCCTGTCCGCGGTCAGTGTCATTGACTAGCGCCGCCGGTTTGCACGTCTCCCGGCGAAGCTAACCGCTATTATCGTTCTGCAGGCGGTGTGTTGCTGCCTGCCGTCAGTGCTGTTCTTGAGGTGAGGCAACCGCCCTGCATTGCTCCAGGTGGTTTCGGGCGATCACCAGGTTGGCCTCCGTGTTGCCGGATTGCCATTTCAGGTCGACATACTCCTGCATGAGGTCGTCGAACTGGTGTTTCTGGTAGAGCATGAAGCCGCAACTGACTGCAACGAGCAGGGCGACCGTGGCGATCGTATCGATGGATATGCTGACTGTTTTTACCATGTAGAACAGGCTCCAGGTGAGACAGGTCCGAAAAGGCCGGTTAAGGGCTTTCTGTTCCGAAAATCTCCTTGTTTTTCCTTATGGACTCTATCTGTCTTTGCTGCTTTGACGTCTTCTCACCGGATTCCGGATCCTTGTCACTGTCCCCGGCATCCCGGTCCTTTTCCCTTTTGTTCAGGCGATCACGACGCTTCTCTGTATCGTCGTCTTCCCTGTCGCTGTGCTTGCCATCGTCGTCATCCCGGTCTTTTTTCTTGTCCTTGTGTTTCTTCCTGCCATCATCATCAGCAGCAGCATCCTCATCGTAATCGCGGCCCCGTTTGAAGCTGGCGTTGTCGCTGGCGCGTTCATAGGCGCGGTCGCTGGGGCCTTTTTCGCCGCCCTTGGCGGCCAGGGATTGCAGTGACAGGCTGGCCAGTGCCATCGTGGCGAGCAGCGTTATCAGTTTTCGCAACATGGCGTGGTTCCTGGCGCGGTTGGGAGATGCAAATCGTTGTTTCAATTCGCCGATATCAGACTATCGTCATGCAACTCACTGTCTTTAATGTTTTTAACGTGAGTGGCGATTCGGCTTGCCAGCGCCGGCATGCGCCATTGCCGGCTGTCCCCTCAGCGATCGTACAGTGACCGGAAGCGCTGGCGGCTGAAACCGTTCATGCGCTTGCCGCCGACCAGGATGACGGGGACACCGCGTGCCTTGAGCCGGGCAAAGTCGCGCTGGCCCCTGTTCGATTTTTCAATGTCGTACTCCCGGTAAGGGATGCCGGCATCCCTGAAGTACTGCGTTGCCTGCTTGCAGACGCCGCACCATCCGGCGGTGTAGATGACGACCTCCCTGCCGTCGGCGGCGTCCCTGGCCCAGGCCGGCAGTTCAGCGGTGGAGACGCTCTGGAAGGTATTGATGTCGCGCAGTTTGACCGTCTCGTGCGCGCTATCACGGGGTGGGCGATCACCGAAATGCCGGTTGCCCCCGGCATCGGTCCACTGGTAGACCTCGGCTGCGGCACTGCAGGCGAGCAGCAGGCCGCAGGTGCATGCCAGCAGTCGTTTCATGGGCCGATGGTAACAGTTTGGCCGCACGGGCAGTCAGGTGTCAGCCAGTCATGAAGCGGTAAACGAGAATGCCGCCGAGCAGGGCCAGCAGCAGCCCAGCCACCCGGATCCAGGTCGTCATGAAGGCGTCAGGCCAGTCACTGAAAAGACGTATGGACTGCGGGAACAGCAGGAACAGTGTGCTTTTCGCAACCAGAATCCAGCCAAACAGGGTGACGGCCACGGGCCAGTCAGCCACCCAGACGTTGTGGCCGGCGACAATCGCCAGGCCCAGCACCAGCGTCAGGATGACCAGGTAGAAATAGTGTGCGGGCCGGTCCATGGCGTCATGCGCGACCCTGAGCCACATGGCCGTATTGAGGGCATAGGACAGGCCCAGGATGAGCAGCAGCCATGCCACGACCGGCGGTATGATGTCATGCACTGCAGGGACCCCGTTGCGTTGCCGTGCCTGCAGGACAGTATAGCCCGCTCACTTGCCCTGCAGGTACCAGCGGTCATGAAAGGTCGCCACCCACTGTGGCCTGTAGGCCACGACCAGCGACATGGCGGCACCGTTCAGGAAGCCTTCGCCGAACATCAGCATCGGCAGGATCATGAGGAAGTTGTTGGTGATGCTGTCCTGCGGATGGATGCCGGCGGACTGCTGCACAAGGGCGGTGGCTAGACCTGCCAGCAGGATGGACAGTGCGCCGGCCAGGAAGGCATTGATGAAGACATAGATGAAGAAGTTGTGCGGCAGCCGGCGCTGGCAGACATACAGGAACGAGCGGGTGAACAGCACCGGTACCGCGCCCATGAGCAGCGCGTTGACGGCAAAGGCCTGCCAGCTGGCCGGACCGGTCCAGGTGCTGAAGGCCAGCACCAGGCTGACTGCCATGAGGGCGAACTGCCACTCGAACATCAGCACCAGCGAAGTCACGCCAAGCAGGTGATAGTCGAGTCCCGGCTGGATGCCACCACGCAGTATCCATAGCACGATGACCACGACAACGGCGCCGAAGTAGACATGCGATGCCTCGTTGTCGGCGATCTTTGACCAGGGGGCGGTGAACACGGCAAGCAGCAGCAACGGGACATACAGGCAGGCTGCCAGCCAGAGGTAGGCATGGGGCAGCAGGGCGGCGGGGGTGGCCATACACGGCAACTCTAGCGGAATCTGCCGGCTTCACAAGTGCCGGCTATTCCAGCAGGCTGATGACTGTAGCGGCCGTTGACTTGTCGATTTCCAGCCGGACCTCGCAGTATTCACTGTGCTCATCCACGGGTGTGGGATCATCCGCGCAGCTGCAGCCGGCGATGCTGCCGGTGTAGAAAATTCCGGCCTTGACGTGAATATGGTCCGGGTCATCGGCGATGCTGATGATCATGACACTGAGCCGTGTATCCATGGCATGGCTGCCGGTCGACATGCCCTGCTGCAGCGGCAACTGACCGGCGCCCATTGCGCAAAGTTCCCTTTTGAGAGCGTCGGTGAAACCGCTGGTTCCCCAGGCAGCTGCCGATTCGGGTAACTGGACCATGGCTGCACTCTGCCGCATTTATCGTAGCCTGGCGTGGCGGGAGATAGTCATTTCTGGCATTTCGGGCAATAGAAGGTCGAGCGCTGGCCAAGGCGAATCTCCCTTATCGGAACGCGGCAGCTGATGCAGGCCTCGCCGGCCTTGCCGTAGACGTTGAGGTGCTGTCTGAAATAGCCGGGTTTGCCCTCGCCGTTGACGAAATCGCGCAATGTGGTGCCACCGGCGGCAATGGCGTCCTGCAGGACTTCCTTCACGACCTCGGCCAGCAGGCTGTATTTCTGCAGGCTGATGCGCCCGGCCATGCGCTTCGGCTGTATGCCCGCCATGTAGAGCGCCTCGCTGGCGTAGATATTGCCGATGCCGACGACGACGTGACTGTTCATGATGAAGTTCTTCACCGCGACCCGGCGCCGGCGGGACAGGTCGTAGAGGTGGCTGCCGCTGAAGGCGTCATCGAGCGGCTCGGGGCCGAGGTCGCGCAGCAGCCTGTGTGCCTGTGCCGGCCGGGTGGTCCAGTGCAGGCTGCCGAAACGCCGCGGATCGGTGAAGCGCACCGCTTTGCCGGTGTCCAGCAACAGGTCGACGTGATCGTGTTTTCCCGCCGGGCTGTCGCCGTCGATGATCCGCAGGCTGCCGGACATGCCCAGATGCAATATGGCCGTGCCATTGGCGGTCTCCAGCAGCAGGTACTTGGCGCGGCGACCGACATGCTCGACCACCTGGCCGGCCAGTTCGGCTGCCAGTCGCCGGGATACCGGCCAGCGCAGGCGCGGCTCGCGGACGATGATGCGGCTGACCGTGCGGCCGGTGACGTGCGGTGCAATGCCGCGGCGCGTGGTTTCGACTTCGGGAAGTTCGGGCATGGGCGGTGTTGTGCCGGGTGAAACGCTATTTAGCCACAGGGGGCGCAGGGATCACAGGGCCAGTGACCACATGGAATGTGTGGCTGCGACCTGTGCGCCCGGGCTTGTTACGCTGATGTTCGGCTGCCGGATCCTAGGGAGATGGCTGCTGTCCGGACAGCGCACCGGTCAGCATGTCCTGTGTGCGCCTGGCGACGTAGCGGTGTCCATAGGGGGTCCAGTGGCCGTCCCCCGGTATAAAGTGCTTTCGCAGTTCTGCATCGTCAAGAGCACTATAGTCCTGGAAAAGCGAAACGTACGGGATATCGTTTTGTTCCAGGAAGTCATCGAAGTTTCCATGCGGCAGGGAAATGCTGCTGCGTACCAGCCCCTCGGATGGAAAATGCAGCAGCACAAGCCGGCTGCCGGCGGCTTGTGCTTCCGCCCTGAGTTTTAAAATCAGCTGTCGTGTGATTTCCCAGCCTTCCGAGTCCCAGAAAAACGGGTCATCATCGGTGAATTCGGTGTCAATCATGGGGGACCTGCCGGGTCCCGGATCAATCAGGGCCTCGCCATTGGCCTCGCCGGCAATCACGCGGTCGATCCGTTCCAGATAATCCGGTTTGAAGCGGCGTTTGAAAGACCGTTCTAGATGGCCATAGCGCTCATGCACAACCTGGTAGAGCATTGAATTGTTCCAGAGTGCCTTGTTGAAATTTTTTCGCATCTCCTTTAGCCGCCGCGCCAGCGAGGCATCGTATTCATCCAGCAATGGATTGGGGCTGCCCGCCTTCAGCTGCCCGATATTGTCTCTGATGTCGTTGCCCCAGAAAAAAACCAGGAAGGTAATGTCGGGCCGGTACTTGACGGCCCGGAGGTGAAAAATCTGCAACTGGTTCCAGGTCTCGATGGCACTGATACCGAAGTTGAGGATTTCCACGGGCTTGCCCAGTTGACTGGATAGCTGGCGTTCCAGCAGACCCTCGAATGTCTCTTCCGTGGGCAGGTATTCCGATGCAGCGAATGAATCCCCCAGCAGCGCCACGCGCAAGGTGCCTTCGGGTTTGGTAACGGGGTATTCCCTGTCTGCCATGCCGTCCGGGTTGATCACCAGGTGGTTCGAATACGTGGTCCTGGAAAAAGTGCCTTCGGTGGAGTTGCAGTAGACCTTGCCTATTACCGCATCAAAGCACTGGAAGCGTGCATGCATCATGGCAAGACCGGAGACGCGCAACAGCGCTTCCGCCATCAGCAGCGCCACCAGTACCGAGACGATTAATAACAGCCAGTTACCCTTCCTGACGCTCATACCTGACCGGCCTGCAACCCGGGCGCAGTAGCCAGGGATCAGTCATCGGGCTGCAAGGGCAACCGGCTCGCGGCAGGGGCCGCGCTGCCTGCGGCCGACTCCTGCCCTTCTTCCTGTCGGGGTTCCGGAGGTTCCGGGAGGTTGAACAGGCTGTCCTCAAACCCGGTGCTGAGGTGGTACTCGATGCCCCAGTCAGGACGGGCGATGACCAGGTCCGGGGCGTGGCTGATGATGTGCAGTTCGATGGCTTGTTCCGAATCCCGGGTGTGTATCGTGACCGTTTCGCCGCTGTCGCTACCGGTATACGCGCGGACATACAGGGCCTGTGCCTGCTGCCAGTTGTCGACCAGGGTCTGCAGCGCATCGGCGGCGGCTGTCTCCTGCGCCGGCTCCACCTGCCAGCTTCCTGCTGCCGTGCGGTCCAGCGTCATGCCCGGCAGTTCCAGCCGGGTGATGCCGTCACGGTTGCCGATCAGCCGGCGATTCACAAAGCTGGCCCAGTCGGCGTTTACCAGGTGCTGGTACTGGTCATCGACGAGATACACCGTATCGCCGTGCTGGACATAGCGCCGGTTCTCCAGCGCCTCGGTAGCTCCGAAGCGGAACTCGAGATCGTCGATGCTGACGGTGGCCTGCGGCGGTTCCAGCCCGAGTGCGGCCGGGTCCAGCGTGTCTGTGGCGTAGTGTTGCCCGGTTGCGGTGGTCAGCAGGCGCAGCAGGGCATTGACCTGGAATCCGGCCGCCGGCACCTCGCGCTCGCCGGTGAACACGTACCAGTCATCCGCCTGTCGCGTCAGCGTCAGTGGCGGGCGCAGGTCGCGGCGCACCGTGATGCTGGTCGCCGCGGCGGGGTCCAGCGCGCTGGTCATGCGCTGCGGGACGGGGTCGGGTTCGATGCCGGGCCGGTAGATCACGACCAGCACCAGCGCGATGGCGAGCATCGCCAGGCCCAGGTTCAGCAGGCTTCGCGAGGTCATCAGCGACGCCGCCGGCGCAACCAGATGACACCGCCGGTGACCAGCAGCAGCAGCGGCAGGCCGATCAGAAAGCCCAGGCCGATAACGCCCTGCGCAATCCTGCCAAGCTCCAGTGAGGTGTCGGGCGCCGACTTGATGCGGATGTCCATATAGTCGTCATCATGGCTCAGCCAGTTGACGATATTCAGCCCGAGGTCGAGGTTGCCGGCGTTGCCGAGGTAGGTATTGGACAGGAAGTCACCGTCACCGATGACGATGACGCGCTGTTCCCGCGTGTCCTCCGCCACCGATTCGCCGGTCGCATCCGCCGGCAGGCTGCGTGTCAGCGCCACGCCAAGGTCCAGCGGGCCGGCACGCTCGTCGCTGTCCGCATCGTACTGGATCTCGCCGCTCAGCTCGCTTGTCTCCGTCCATGAGCGGTTAAGCGTCGACAGCAGCGGCGTTGCCTGCCAGGTCTCGCTGTCACGGATATCGAGTGCCGCGGCTTCCGGGAATACCGTGACCGCGTTCATTTCCCGCGTAACGGGCTGATTGGGATAGCCGGTGACGACGATGATGCTCGGGTTGTCGACGCCGAACAGCTGGCTGGTGGCATCGACAATCGTGCCGGGCAGGAACTCGATGCCGAGCTGCTCGGCCAGCGGTGTCAGGCCGCGTTCCTCGCCGGGTTCGGCCAGCCACAGCAGGTGGCCGCCCTGTTCGACATAAGCCTTGATGTGTTCCACCTCGCCGGGCAGCAGGCTGACCCGCGGGCTGGCAATCACCAGCAGGTTGGTGTTGGACGGAATGACCATCTCGGCGAGGCTGATCTGCTGTAGTTTGAAGCCGCCGCGTTCCAGTTCCTTGCCGAACAACCCGAGGTCGAAGTTGGCCTCGCCATGCGGGTCGCTCTCGCCATGACCGCCAAGAAACACGATCCAGCGCTCGCCCTGTCGGGACAGGCGCAGCAGGGCGTTGGTGATACCGCTCTCGCTCAGCGTGGAGATATTCTCGCTGCGTCCCTGGTAGTTTATGACCAGCTCGCCGTCCACCGTGACACCCTGTTCTCGTACCCGCTCGGGCGAGGTGTCGGGGTTGACGAATTCCAGCGTGATGTCCGGCTTGAAACGCTGGTAGGTGCCGATTTGTGACTGGATCTGCTTGCGCAGCAATTCATCCTCGCGCGCAAACGCGATGATCCGCACTTCATCGTCCAGCTTGCCAAGCAGCTGGCGGGTATCGTCCGAGATGGTGTTGCGCCCGCCCGCGGTCCAGTCGGCCTGGTAGACGTACTGCGTGCTGAGCCATGCCAGCAGGCCCATGATGCCGATGAACAGTACAGTGAAGACCAGTGACTGCAGACGCAGCAGCAGGCGGGAGCGGCGGGTGATTTCCATTTAACAGTGCCCCCTGTCCATGAATCCTGTGTAGGTCGGATTAGCCCGCTGGGCGTAATCCGACATTTTGCATCGATGGCGGATTACGGCGCTGGTGCGCCTGATCCGACCTGCAGGGATTGATTGTCTAGAGGTGTTACGCATCAGTGCTGCAGCCGGTCAGCATCCAGACGGCGGATACTGAGACCGAGGAACAGGATGGTGATCAACAGGTAATAGGCGACATCGGTGCTGTGGATCAGGCCTTTCAGCAGGGTCTCGTAATGGCGCAGCATGGACAGGTAGGCAAACAGCCCGCTGACCTGGGCTTCGCTTTTGCCGGCCCAGTCAATGATCCACAGCAACAGCAGCAGGCCGAAGGTGCTGATCGCGGCGATTGTCGGCTGGTCGGTAAGCGCCGACATGAACAGGCCGATGGCGGAGAAGGCGGCCAGCAGCAGTGTCAGTCCGGCGAGCCCGGCAGCGAGCTTGCCGAGATCCAGTTCGGTACCGGCCAGCAGCGACAGCGGCATCAGCGCGATCATGGCCAGCAGTACCAGGAAGAAGCCCAGCACGCCGAGGTACTTGCCGAGGATGATTTCGGTCATGGATACCGGTGCCGAGAACAGCAGGCTGATGGTGCGGTTGCGGCGTTCCTCGCTCAGCACCCGCATGGTGATCATCGGGGTGATCAGCAGCAGGATGATGGCGGCATTGCCGAACAGCGGTGCAATGACCAGGTCGGCGACGCCGGGCGCTCCCTCGATGGCTGCCAGCCGTGGCTGCACCATGAGATAGGCGTCGACCGCGGACAGGAACAGGTAGGCGATGATGAACTGCACCACGGCGAGGATGGCCCAGGCCAGCGGCGACAGGAACAGGCTGCGCAGTTCACGCCCGGCAATGGTCAGCAGCATCAGGCAGCCTCCCCGGTTTCGCCGGCCGGCGCCTCGGCGCAGGTCAGCTCGATAAAGATCTGTTCCAGCGTGCGCCGGTCCGGGCTCAGTTCGTGCAGCCGCCACTGGCGGTTAACGGCCAGCTCGACCAGCGCCTCCGACGGGTCTGTTCCGTCGTAGTGGATGCGTACCCGGCCGCCGTCCAGTGGCTCGGTAGCCGTCACGCCGGGCAGTTGCTGCAGGGCATCGCTGTCGGGTGTGACATGGAAGGCGGCAACCAGGCTGGTGGCCTGCAGGCGTCGCTCCAGGCCGGCCATGCTGTCGGTGAACACCAGCTGGCCGCGGTGGATGATCTGCACCTGGTTACAGGTGCTCTGTACCTCCGGCAGGATATGCGTCGACAGGATGATGCCGTGGTCCTGGCCCAGTTCGCGGATCAGGCGGCGGATCTCGAGGATCTGGATGGGGTCGAGGCCGACGGTCGGTTCGTCGAGGATCACCACGGCCGGCGTGTGCAGTATGGCCTGCGCGATGCCGACACGCTGCTGGTAGCCCTTTGACAGGTTGCCGATCAGGCGCCGGCGCACATCCCCCAGGCCGCAACGGTCGCGGGCCCTGTCCATGGCCCGTTCGATGTGGCCACGGGCAACGCGGTTCAGCCGGGCACAGTAGTACAGGTATTCATCCACCGTCAGGTCGCGGTAGACCGGCGGTTGCTCCGGCAGGTAGCCGATCTCCTGCTTGGCGCGCCTGGGTTCGTCCAGCAGGTCGATGCCGTGCACGCGGATCTGACCCGCGCTGGGCGCCAGATTGCCGGTGATCATCTGCATGGTGGTGGATTTGCCGGCACCGTTGGGGCCAAGGAAGCCCAGTACCTCGCCCTTGGCGAGGTCAAAACTGACATCGTGCACGGCACGGGTCTGACCGTAGTAGCGGTGCAGGTGCTCGACCTGTATGAGGTTTTCCCTGTTCATCAGATGTCCCGGCTGGTACAGCGCTTCATTGCGGCGCGAATTATAATGGCTGACCGATTGTATGTTAACCGCGTGACATTCGCAGGCAGGACGGACAGGTGCGGCGTGGCTGTGATCATACGTGAAAATCCGCTGGGCAGGCTGCACAGCCTTGCCCATGCGGCGGGTTTTTTCTCCCGCCCCGCGGAGTACTGGCAGATGAGTGATTATGTGGCTGGGCATTGATACCGGCGGTACCTTTACCGACTTCGTGCTGTTCGACGGCAGGGCGCTGCGCGTGCACAAGGTGCTGTCGACACCGCATGCGCCCGAGGAGGCCATTTTGCAGGGCGTGGCGGAACTGGGCATCGGGCTGGATGGCCTGCAGGTGGTGCATGGCTCGACGGTAGCCACCAACGCTGCGCTGGAACGCAAGGGCGTGCGCACCGCCTATATCACCAACCGGGGCCTCGGCGATGTCCTGACCATCGGCCGACAGGCGCGCCGTGAACTCTACAATCTGCAGCCTGAGCCGGTGCCGCCGCCGGTGCCGCGCGAGCTTTGCCTTGAGGTCGGTGCGCGCATGGCTGCCGATGGCAGCCGGGTAAGCGCCCTGGGCGGGGCCGACCGGGAGGCGTTGCTGGCGCAGCTGGCCGAACTCAGGCCCGAGGCCGTGGCGATCAACCTGCTGTTCTCGTTTCTCGATGACGAGGACGAGCGCACCATTGCCTCCTGGCTGCCGGACGCGGTTTTCGTTTCGCGCTCATCGGAGGTGCTGCCGGAATACAAGGAATACGAGCGTGGCATCGCCACCTGGCTGAACGCCTGGATCGGACCGCTGGTCGACGGTTACCTGCGGCGGCTGGGGGAAGGCCTGCAGCCGGCCAGCGTGACGGTCATGCAAAGTTCCGGCGGCACGGTCAGCGCCGGCCAGGCCGGCCGACGGGCAGTACGCCTGCTGCTGTCCGGCCCGGCGGGTGGCCTGATGGGGGCGCGCTTTATCGGCCTGCAGGCCGGCGACAGTCGCCTGCTGACCTTCGACATGGGCGGCACATCCACCGACGTCGCCCTGGTCGACGGCGATATCCAGCTCACCTCGGAAGGCCATATCGGGCCATGGCCGGTGGCGGTCCCGATGGTGGATATGCACACCATCGGGGCGGGCGGCGGCTCCATTGCCTATATCGATGCCGGGGGGCTGTTGCAGGTCGGCCCGGAATCCGCCGGTGCGGCACCCGGACCGGCGTGCTACGGCAAGGGCGGTACACGGCCCGCCGTGACCGACGCCAACCTGGTGCTGGGCCGGTTGCAGCCGGACGCCTTCCTCGGTGGCGCCATGACACTGGATGCCGGGGCCGCCAGGCAGGCCGTGGCGACGGTCGCGGCCCCGCTGGGCCTGACCATCGTGGCGGCTGCGCAGGGTATCGTCGACATCGCCAACGAGCACATGGCGCAGGCACTGCGGGTGATCTCGGTGCAGCGCGGCATCGATCCGCGTGATCATGTGCTGGTGTCCTTCGGTGGCGCCGGCGGCCTGCATGTCTGTGCCCTGGCCGAGGCACTGGGCATGCGCCGGGCGCTGGTGCCGGTGCACGCCGGCGTGCTGTCCGCGCTCGGCATGCTGGCGGCGCCGCGGGCCCGCCAGCTGTCACGCACCCTGACCGGCTTGCTGCAGGACTTTACCGGGGAGGACCTGGAACAGGCGTTGCAGGCGCTCGCCGATTCGGGCATCGCGGCGATGCGCGAAGAGGGCATCCCGGCGGCGGATCTCGACACGCTATTCAGTCTCGACCTGCGCTACCAGGGACAGTCCTACACCCTGAACCTGCCCTGGCAGGGGCTGGCCGAAACCGGGGAGGCGTTCCACCTGTTGCACAACCGGCGCTACGGACACCGTCTCGCCACGCCGGTCGAACTGGTCAACATCCGCTGCAATCTGCGCGGTCGGCCGCCGCAGGTCTGTCTGCCGGCCATTGAGATCGATGCGACAGACAGGGCGCCGCCGCGAGTGGTGCCGCTGGTCGGTTGCCCGGAGCCCGTGCCGGTATGGCCGCGTCAGCAGCTGACAGCCGGTCAGGTGTTTGCCGGCCCGGCGCTGGTGACGGAGACGGTGGCCACCACCTGGCTGCCCGGTGGCTGGGAGTGCCGGGTGGACCCGGTGGGCAATTTGCAGCTGACGCGGGAAATGTCACGCCCGGGTGGCGGTCACCCTGCCTGATTAAACGCCCTCACCCTCGGCAACTGCTCCCTGGGTCGCCTGAAGCGCCTGCTGTTGGTGCCCTACCTCCTGCATCCATGCAGTCGTGGCCCCTCCGCTAGCGGGAGGGGGTTATGTCACTGAAATCACGCAGGTTATCAGGTTTGTCGGGGTCGGATCGCGCGGACCTGCGGGTGTCGGAGATCTGACCACATCCCCGCTGTGATAAACTCTCCGCCAGTTTGTTTCCTTCCGAAGGTCTTTTTCCATGATTGATTCCCTGATTGTATTTTTCTCGGCCGGTGGTCTGGCCGGGCTGTCGACGGTTGCGCTGGTAATTGTCGGCCTGATCGTCACGCATATCACCATTGCGGGCGTAACCATCTACCTGCACCGTCACCAGGCGCACCGCGCGCTCGACCTGCATCCGCTGGTCGCTCACTTCTTCCGCTTCTGGCTGTGGCTGACCACCGGCATGGTGACGAAGGAATGGGTGGCCGTGCACCGCAAGCATCACGCCAGGTGCGAAACCCCGGACGACCCGCACAGCCCACAGGTGCTCGGCATCCGCAAGGTGATGTGGCAGGGCGCAGAGCTTTACCGGCGTGAGTCCTCCCGCCAGGAGACGCTGGACAGTTACGGGCACTGCACACCGGATGACTGGCTGGAACGGCATGTCTACAGCCGTTTCCCGTGGCTGGGTATTTCCCTGCTGCTGGTGCTGAACGTCGTGCTGTTCGGTATGCCCGGCCTGGTGCTGTGGGCCGTGCAGATGGTATGGATTCCGTTCTGGGCGGCCGGTGTGATCAACGGCATTGGCCACTGGTGGGGTTACCGCAACTACGAGACCCGCGACGCGTCGCGCAACATCATACCGTTCGGCCTGGTGATCGGCGGTGAGGAGCTGCATTCCAACCACCATGCCTTCCCGGCGTCGGCGCGTTTCTCGAGCCGCTGGTTCGAACTGGACCTGGGCTGGAATTACATCCAGCTACTGGCGCTGCTGGGGCTGGCAAGGGTGAAGAAGGTCGCGCCGCGGCCGGTGATGCTGCCCGCCAAGGACAGCATCGACATGGAGACGGTGCGCGCCGTGGTCATGAACCGCATGTATGTGATGTCCGACTATGCCCGCGCGGTTATCCGCCCGGTGCTGCGCCAGGAACGCAGGCAGGCCGACAGTGCCTGCCGGCGCTACCTGAAGCGGGCGCGCCGGCTGCTGACCCGCGAGGAGACGCTGATCGACCGGCGTGCCCGGACCCGGCTGGAGCAGATCCTTGAGCGTTTCGCCAATCTGCGGACCGTGTATGAATACCGCCGGCAACTGCAGCTGGTATGGAGCCGCAAGACAACCAGCCAGGAAGGCCTGCTGACGGCCCTGCAGGAGTGGTGCCGGGACGCCGAGGACACCGGTATCCAGGCGCTGCAGGATTTTGCACGGAACCTGAGCCGGTACGGACTGCAATCGGCCTGAGGCGGCCGGCCGGCTGTGGACAATAAAAAACCCGGCCATGCCGGGTTTTTTATTGTCCTGTTGGGGCAACAGGCTATTTGATCTTGGCTTCCTTGTACATCACGTGCTTGCGAACCACCGGGTCGAATTTCTTGATCTCCATCTTCTCCGGCATGTTGCGCTTGTTCTTGG
>WOR8_10001018_pt1 | contig 28699 bp, 23 predicted proteins | sample DeeMarSeWOR38_10_FD_19890 | JGI IMG/M metagenome (IMG submission 19890) | reverse complement strand
TGGGTGATTCAAGGTTGATTGGTCCAAATTGCCTAGGACTTATTGATACACACACTAAAGTCAATACTCTATTTCCTAATTTTGAGTTACCAAAACAAGGCCATGTTTCCTTGATTAGCCAATCAGGATCTTTGGCTATTGATCTCTTACTTGTACTTCATCAAAATAATATTGGATTAAGACGTTTTGTTTCATATGGGAATGGAGCAGATCTTAATGAAACTGATTTTCTCCAATATTTTGGATCAGATCCTGGAACTCATGTGATTGGAGCGTATTTAGAAGGGATTAAAGCAGGGAGGAAGTTCATTAAAGTTTCCCAAGCTGTTTCACGAAAGAAACCAATTGTTGCTTTGAAATTACCTATGACAGAAGAAGTTACAATGGCTGCAAGAAGTCATACAGGGGTTGTTGCCAGTCCTACAGGCATTTACAAAGAAATTTTAAAACGTTCAGGTATTATACAATGTGATAGTACAAGTCAGTTTGTTAATTCAATTAAAGCATTATATACTCAACCGCCTGCTATCTTCGGTAGACTTATTGCTTTAGTGGCTAACACAGGTGGGCCTGCAGCAATGGCTCTATATCGAATGAATCGGTATAATCTTGAATTAGCAGTACTTTCGGAAGAGGCGGTTAATGAGACTGAGGAAGTAATCTCAAAAGAAGGTGTTCAGACATCATTATCACTAGGAAAAGGAAACAAACCATTATCTTTCCTAGATTTAACTGGAAGTGCTACTACAGAAGTTATAGTACAAATATCTAAAATCTTTTTAAAACAGAATGATGTTTCTGGGATAATTATTATACCACGTACTGATGCACCTACTGTATCAAAGGACGCACCCGCACGAATTGAATTGTTACGAAGAGAATTTCCACAAAAACCTATTTTGGTTTATAACCTCCCTGATCCAACGGTAAATTCTGAGTTTGAAAGATATGGTATTCCAGTTTTTAAAACTGCAGAGGATGCTGTTGATGGAATCAACGCATTAGTTGAACGAGGAAATATTTTACGCCAGTATCTTCAATGAGGTAATTTATATGGAATCAGATTCACCTGAGAAACAGAAGAGAATTAGTGAAAAAGTAAGATCAATTATCCTTCAATCAAGTGAACAAATTACTCAAAATATTCAAGTAACAACTGGTAGAATCTCTGATACCAAAATAAAAAAAATAGACTGTTTTACTGGAGCAGGAGGGAAGACATATGTCATTGAAGCAACACTTTGTACAGCACTAGCAGGAATAATTGATGGGGGAATTGTGATAAAATTTGCAAAGGACTTAGAAACAGAGGTTGAAAACGCCAAACAGCTTTCTGAGTTATTGAAGACTCGTCAAATAGACTGGGAAAATTGGAAGAACAACTACGAAGTACCACATCAAATTAAACGATTTCCAGATCAAGTTTTTGCCCCTCAAGTAATTCATGTACTTCCCGAAGTACAAGCTTTAATACTGGAATTTCTTAGTGGGTTTACCCCTCTTCTTCAGTTTGGAACAGAACCAGCTGACTTATGGGGTTATGCAGGGTATTCACTTGCCCGTTTACATGGGCCATCCAAGAAAAAACCAGCTAATACTGCTTTATATAAACCTTTAATGAAAGTATTATCTAGAAATATTACTGAAGAATTTTTAAATTATTGGATGGAGATTTTGGAGCAATCAAATGGTGGAGTAGATTATATTCATGGCGATAGTCATATGAGTAATATTCTAATCTCCCCAGGACGAATTGCATGGATTGATGCAATTTTATTACCTGGATTAGATAGAATGGATGATGTAGCATATATTATTAGCCATGCTGTTCAAGAACATGTTGCACGAAATTTTCCTTATATAACTGACTATTCTGCACTGATTCACAATATCACCCGCTCTTGGGTTCCTTTAATCTTGAGTACTTATAAATTAACTTATGATATTAGTCAAATATACTCACGTTTACCTTTAGATTTCTTTTTAGGGTCTCATCTCATAATTCGTGCAGGTTTATGGGAACAGGAGATAGCACAAGTTTTAACGAGATTAGGTCAGAATTTTATTTATGAAATGCCTGTATCAAAAATGCTTGAAGCCGAAGGATAATAAATTTTTTCTCTATAGTTCTTTTCTATGTGTATCCACTACTCCTAAAATATATGCTGCAGCCTGTGATGCTCGTAAAGGTTCTGATACAAAACTTCCAATGCGAAAAACAGGGATAACGGTCCTCAATTTTAAAGATAAGCCTCTCTCTTCATTACCGAATATTAAAAGAATTTTGGAATCCATTGATATATATTCTTGATTTACAGCATCTAGATTCTTTAGAAGCTGGTTAATATTTTGCTTTCCCCAGAGAGAAAAACCAAGACAGATATTTTGTGGATCATTTAGAAGAGATTCAATTTCATCTATGATACAATATTTTACTTTATTTAATCCTTTAAAGTATGTCTTTTTCATGTTTCTCAGTAATTGATCAGCTTTTTGGTTTTCATTTGTGATTATGAGTTCAGTTTGAAAGCATAATGCAAGACGAAAAAAATCTGCTACCTCTTGAACAGTATATGGAGAATAAATTACTAAAGAAATTTGAAAAAATTTGACTTTATCTAAAATTGAGAAATTTTGAGAATATTTCACCCCTAATCGTCCAATTAGAGACTGAGTATGTCTATCTTTCGCAACCTCAAAATAAAACACTGATTTTGAGTCTTCCTTATACTTCAGTTTCTTCTTTTGCAATCGATCGATAATGGACTTTTTGTGGAATGGTATCCTAGAAAATCCACGAAAATCAAGATGATATTCATTATTAAGACTGAATAATTGAATCTTATCACTAAGATGGTCAATGAGCGTTTTAAATGGAGGAAGATTAAAATTAAAAGAATCAGGGAACATTCGTATAACTGTGACTATCCCTAGATTGGATAGAAGGTATTCGACTATCGTTTTCAAATCATCTTCCTTTGATTCGATTAAGAGGAGAATACGATTTTTTCTTCTCCAATTATCTGATAAAATTTGAAAAGATGTGTTAAATGATAGACAAAATTTATTTATTTCAGATTTTATCTCTTCTTGTTCTTCTTCAGTGACAAAACGAGCCAGTTTTATTAGGAATGATTCCATGATTTTTCATTTCAAAATGAGTTTAATAATCAAATGGAAACTCAAATCTATATTATACATTAATTCGATGTTATATTTATTTCTCCAAATTATTTGAAGATGGATGTAATATACTTGAAACTTACAATTGATGGGATAGAAACCAATAAACCTGCAGTTTGGTGGGATAAAGAATCCAATACTGTAAAAATGATTGATCAGACAAAAATACCTTTTGAAATAAAGGTAGTCACTTGTACTAATTATCGTGAGACTGTATTAGCTATTAAAAACATGATTATACGTGGAGCTCCCTCTATTGGGGCGGCCGGAGCATATGGACTTACTCAAGCTATTTTTGAATTTTTTAATAAAAAAGATTACGAAAAACAGGTTAACATTGCTTATCAAGAATTATTAAATTCTCGGCCGACCGCAGTAGATCTTAAAAATGGATTAGATAAAGTAATTTCGTCATTATCAAAAACCTCTGAAGAAATCTTGAAAGTTGCAGAGGATTTTGCCCTTCAAATTAAAGAAGAAGGATTTAAAATAGGGAATATTGGTAAAAATCTCATCAAGAATGGAATGAACATACTTACTCATTGTCATACTGGAGCGTTAGCTCTAGTCGATCATGGAAGTGCAATTGCTCCTATTAAACAGGCTTGGAGAGATGGAGTACGATTTCATGTTTTTGTTGATGAAACAAGACCGAGGATTCAGGGAAAGATCACTTCATGGGAGCTAGGATCTGAAAAAATCGATCATACTGTTATTTGTGACTCTGTTAGCGGTTCTCTCATGGCTCAGGGGAGGATAAATTTAATAATCCTAGGAGCTGATCGTGTTGCAATGAATGGGGATATTGCAAACAAAATTGGGACTTATAATTTAGCTGTATTAGCTAATTTTCATAAAATTCCTTTTTACACAGCTTTTCCTGTTTCAACATTTGATAGAGAAACAAAAACGGGGAAGGAAATAGTTATTGAGGAACGAGAAAGCGATGAATTGCGATATGTGTGGGGATTTAATTCTCAAGAATCTCGATATCAGCGAGTATCGCTCTATCTAGATGAAACAAATTTTTATAATCCTGCATTTGATATAACTCCAAATGAATTAATAACAGGTTACATTACTTCAAAAGGTATCTTATCTGCGGTAGAATTAGAGAAAAAGCTTTGAAGTATTAGTATCAAACCTACTTAAAACGACAGTTTTAAAATTAAGGATTGATTTTTCAAGTTAAACAGAAAAATATTCTTCAATATAGATAAGCATGAATTAAATATTAATAATAGGGGTTGTTTATTCAGTGAAAGAAGTTGTTGATCAAATAAAATCAGTTGTTTCATTCTGTGGGTTCGAAGTCGAAACGATTTCAAGTCGCCAGTTATATATTACATTTGATCTTAAATCCAAAAGTCGATTTCGTAAGCGAACTTATATTCTTGCAGTATCAAATGGATTAACAGGTATTTTAAAAGCTGAAAGAGAACTCAGTCGAAATGTAAAGGGAAAAGTCTTAATTTATGATCCCGTAAATCATTTACCTGAACCTACGTTTGATAATGTAATTCTTTTTCATGATTTAGATACTCTCCAACAATTTTTATCTAATTAAAGGGGCTAATATAATTCACATTTAGGAAGTGAATGAAGGATGGTAAGAACAAAAGGATCGTTACCAAAGGAGTTTCCAGATTTTGAAGAATTAGAAAAAAGTTATTCACTCTTAATTAAAGGGTTGCCTGGGACTGGAAAATCAAGTTTGGCTCTTGACCTAGTGGCTCACTTGCCTAATTCATTTTATGTAAGCACACGGTTAAATCCGAGAGAATTATTACACGATTTTCCATGGTTAGAAGAAACGATTCCTCCTGAAAGACAACGATTTTTTTTTATTGATGCCACACGAGCTCAAACTGATGAATCAGAATCCGACATTCTAGTTCTTAAATTCGAAACAATGCCTGAATTCGTTCAAAAAATTTTCTCCCTAGGAACTAAATCACAAAGAAAAATTATAGTGATTGATAGTTGGAATGGTTTAACAATCAATTTATCTGATAGCCAAATCAGACATTGGGAGTCAGTAATTGTACAATATTTAAGATCTGAAGAATCGAAGATTATTTTCATAGAGGAAGGGGTAAAAGAATCTAGTTTAGATTGGATTGTTGATGGTATTATAGTATTAAGTAGAAGAACTCATATCTCAGAACATGGTATTCCTCGAAGAATTAGAGAGTTGAACTTTGAAAAAATGAGGGGTAGAGAGATTAAGAATGAGACCTATTTAGCTAGCTTAAGTTCAGGACGTTTTAAGACATTTGAACCATTTAAATATCGATTTCCAGCTATAATATTAAAATCACCAACTATTAATGACCCTGGTGAACAATATATTTCAACTGGAGCGTCTAGTTTTGACGAATTATTAGCTGGAGGTTTAGAAAAAGGATCTTGGAACTTATTCGATGTTTCAACCACAGTTGGTGATGCTCTTGATATTATCTTATTTCCAATGATCATTAACCACCTAAATAATAATCGTCCTTTAATTTCGATCTTTCGGGAAGGGGTTACTTTCGATTCGAAAAAAAGTTTTTATGATGTTTTTACGGGCACGGAAAATTGGATAGAACATACATTCAATTTTGAAAGATTCATTCCTAAAACTACACCAAATAGAAATGAGCTTCCAGATAATTTGGATCAATTATTAGAGAAAATTCAACAAATTAAGGGAACTATGAGAAAGAAAATTGGGACTCCTTTTTTAATTAACTTAGGTCTCGATGTTCTAGAAAATAAATATGGTATTCGGGATTTGAATAAATTAATTGCAATTTTAGTTTCCCAAGCCAAATTAGAGGGTGATATTATAGTAGGATGGCTAAAGGAGAATCAGGAGTATCAAGGTGGTACAACTGCTGCTTCAACTCATTGGAAAATTGATTTAATTAATCGTGCACTTGTTTTGGAAGGTATCATTCCTGCCACAGAATATTTTGCAATTGAACCAGTACTTTACAAAGGTTATATTGATTATAATCTGATACCAATTCTATGATCTTTAGCTATCATTAGAAATCTTGTTGATTTTGCATGTTTGAAAATGATTCTAGGTTATCTGAAATATTAAAAAAGGTAAAAAATGGTAAAAGTTTTGATATTACAGAGCTTGAACTTGATTTCACTCCAGAACAGAAAGATGTTTTATTCTTAGGAGTGATAAACACTCCTCTCATTGATCATGAATATTTTATAACTGAAAAAACGATTTGGGAAAAAATAAAGAATTTATTTAAGAATGATTATCAAAACCTACAAATTTTATTAGAAAATTGGAAAAAAACAACAAATATTGCAGCAATTGCGCTATTAAACTCAATTTTTGAGTTTGAAGACTTTCGTACAGTAATTAAATATCTTTATACTAATTCCAATGATTTGGAGGAGGTAGTCCTATATTCTAGTGAATTAATATTAAAATATTTAAAGAATCATCAACTATCCCCTCCCTATTTTCCAAAATATCTTGCTTTAATAAGATTTATAGGAATACCTCTACCCCAAATTGATAAACTCATCATTCAATTTTGTAGTTTCTTCCCCCATGAAAAAGATGAAATAGATCACCTTCAAAAGACCCATATAAAAGCTATTGATAAATATTCTCAGTACCTGCAAGATATTGTCCCAGATGTTGCTTATGATGCAGAAGAAAAATCTTTAAAAGCATATCTTGATCATGAAACTCTTTCACAGTTATTAAATCTCAAAATGAAAGATTTTATTAAATCTTGGAAACCAAAAACACAATTTAAGGACATTGATGAGTTTTCACAAGAAATCAACATGGTCATCGAAGAAAATCAACTAACTACGGTTCCTTTTGTATTCAATTCATTTATACGTCCTTATATCTCGTTTATTCCACCAAAAACAGTTCAACAAACTATTATTCCTCAGAATATTCCATCTGAGAATTTGAACCCCTTTTTAGAGAAACTAGCATATCCAATCGGTGGTAAACTAGAAGATAAGGTAATTGTAAAATTCTTAGGGGGAGAAACAATTGGAACCATGGGCATTCTCATTAAGACCAGGATGTCCAATATCTTAATTGATTATGGAATGTCCGTCGCAAACTATCAAGTTCCAATATGGGATGAAGCTTTAAATTATCTAGATGCAATCCTTGTAACTCATTCTCATTTAGATCATATTGGTGCTATTCCTTACCTTTTTGGATTAGGATATTCAGGATATGTTTATGGAAGTGCGATGAGTAAAAATCTAGCAAAATTTCTTCTTTTAGATAATCAGAGTTTGATGAGTAGATATACTAGTAATCATGTTCGAGCCTCTGATCCTAGATTTAAGCATCTTTCGAATGAATCAAATATAATTCAGTTTCTAGACAGATTTATAACATTATCTAGCTCTAAAACCTATAATTTAACCCCTGATATCGCAATTACTCCATTGCCTGCTCATCATATACAAGGATCTTATGCTTATAAACTGGAAATAGGAAAAAAATCAATATTATTTTCAGGAGATGCAAATCTGGATCCAAGTTTATTATTTAATAATGAAGGGGCTAATTTACCAACAGATGCTGATCTTACAATAATGGATTGTACTTATTATAATCAAGAATCTTTTGATACTAAAAAACGTGATGCCGTATTATTTGAAACTGTAAAAGAGAGCAAACGAGTTATTATTCCAGCGTTTAGCGTTGGGAGAGCACAAGAAATATTATTAAAGCTTGATAAAGCTGGTTTAACAGCTGAAAGAAAAGTTTCACTCCTTGGTATGGCCACAAAAGTAGCTCGGTTAACAGGAATTTCCACGAAGGGGTATTTAAATGATAATTTGATTCCACCATTTGATGATCAAGTTGTAATTTCTGGAGGGGGTATGTTAGGTGGAGGTTATTCAAGAGAGCTGGTTGAGGAGACTAAAACAGATTCAGAAACTTCTATCATACTCTGTGGGTTTTTAGCAAAGAATACATTAGCTTATCGTCTTCTTCATCAAATGGAACCATATTATAAACAAAAAATAATTTATGCACGGTTTAGTGGTCATAGTTCACATGATACCCTTCAAAAATACCTTAGTTCCGTTAAAGGTGAAAAAATATTAATCCATTTAGGAGCATTATCTACCGATCCCTTACAGGCAGAACAAATACGTCAAGCACCAATCTTTAATATTTCATCTCTTAAAATTCCTGAACTGGGATCATCTTTTGAAATCTAACCGATACATCCTATATTAATAACCCTATTCATTAAATTGTTTTTAGAAAACTTCTAGCTATATCAATTTGTTTTGGGTCAAGGAAGGCTGAAATGTATTCCTCTGATTGTGATCCTTTAATCAATATAGTTCCAGAGGGATCCACAATCATTGAATGTCCAAAAAAACTAGCTCCCGGGATTGATCCAACACGATTGACTCCAGCAACAAAAATTTGGTTTTCAATTGCTCTTGCTCGAAGAAGAGTAGTCCAAACATAATCCCGAGGTTTAGGGAATTCTGCTACAAATATTAATACCTCTACACCCGATTTAGCAAGAATTCGACTATTTTCTGGGAAACGAATGTCATAACAAATTTGAATACCAATATTTGCATACTTGGTTTGAATTCCAAATTCGGATAGCTCACCAGGAGTTAGGATTTGGGTTTCATCCATTGGAAAAAGTGGAAATAAATGATTTTTCCGATATTTTCCAAGAAGTGTTCCTTTTGCGTCAATCAACACACCAGTATTATAATAATAACCATCTTCATGTTCTAAAATACTTGTAATTATTGAAACATTATGCTCAACTGCTAGATCTACTAAAAAGGAAATAGTTTCTCCCTCAGTTAAGTTTTCAGCTTGTGAATCAATATTTTTAAAATCATAGCTAGTAGAGAACAATTCAGGAATACATATTAGTTGATGTCTGGAGGATGAGGGATTAAGCTTAATTTGTTCCATGAACTGTTGGACTTTTTGAAAATTTTTCTTTTTTTGTCCAAATACTATATCCATCTGAACTAAATAGAGATCTAAAGGTTGCATACACTAAATATTTCCTATTACATTATTAGGAGAAATAGTTTCGCTTTTGAACGTACTGTAGAGCACAATAGAATATTACTACTGCTCCAATTGTTGATGCCAAAATTTCCATAACTACATGTAGAAGATCTTGATATTGAAAATCTGCTTGAAATATGAAAAGGAAAAAGTCCCAAAAGCCGTGTATGGCTACAGGAAAGATAAGATTATAATTAGTGAATTTATAAACATATGAAAATGTTACACCAATAACTGCTGCGCTAAATAGGATAGCTACCATGTAAAATAAATTTCTACTCGTCGCTGCAAGCCAAAAATGGAGAAATCCAAACATCAAAGCAGAGGATACAGCGGAAAATTCGAAAGAATATTTTGTTTCGAGCAAATTTTGAATATACCCTCTGAAAAGAATTTCTTCCCCAAGTCCAATAGCAAAAATTGTAACAAGAAGAGTTAATACAATTGCAAACACATTGATTAATTCCTTAAGAATGATTATATCAAAGATAATTTCAATGATGACAGTAGGAATTAATCCTGCCAATGTTATCGGTATTGAAACTAATACCCATTCCATTCCATATTGTTTATTCCATACCAATCCAATATCTTTTAATTTCTGGCGATCAAAAGAGAGGAAAACATATACTAAGCCTACACCTACAATTCCATTGACCATACGTATTAAATTAATTTCTAAATTTAAGGGGAGAGCATCTCCATCTGGAATTAACTGCTGAATTAGTGGAAGAATAAAAACTTGGAATGTAAATATTAACATGATAGCTATAGCCATAAAGAGTATAATTCGTAACCAAAGTTGATAAATAGAATGTTTCTTCATGATTAGGAACCTCGTTGAGATGTCTTCAATAAAATGAAAAGATATAGCTCTTAATTCTTTCTATTAACTTACTTGTTTAGATAATATTTTAAACTATATGGAACAACAGATTATCAGTGAAAGTGATTGGTTGCCCCTTTTCTTGCATTTGCAGGTTTAACAGCAGCTGCTTTTGTAAAACAGATTGTTGCCGACTATACAGCTGGTTTTGCTAGGAAAAAATTAGCGAATTCCTTTTTAATAGAAAGGATTGATAATAAATTAGAAAAAAAATTCGGTAAAGAGTTTTTAAAGAAAAAATTAACCCCAGATGTACTTGAAGAGGTTCGTATGGTAATTCATGAAGAATTAGGGGCATTTTCTCCAAAAAAAGACCTTGATGAGCTAATTGTCGGAAGTCTGACAAAGTTAGCTAATGACCATCAGGCGATTCTCTCTAAATTGGATAATGTAGAGTCGTTACTCGAAAAAATTGCCATTCCTCTTGCTTATTCCATGGGAAAAGAGAGTGCTGAAGAAATTCCAGAAGAATTATTAACTGGACTCCTTGAGGGAAGCCTACAAGGGCATAAAGTATCACAAAAAGTATTGAATGAATTAATTGCAGAGAAAAGAATTTCATCTGATGTATCTGAAGCCATTAATGAGTTTCAGTTTATAAAGCGGCTAGGTGAATCTGGTGAATCAGAAATATCACATCTTGTTAAAAAATTTGTTTATTCACCTGAAGAAATCAATAATCTAAGTACTTTGATGGATATTGCTAGTCTTTTAGCAGGGCCAAGTGAGGAGATAGAAAACGTAATTTCTGAATTTGTTTTTAAAATGATTTCAGAAGGTATCAAAACTGAAACGATTGAAAATTCTGTTATATCCTTTTGTTTCTTGATTCATCGGTTAGGAAAGCTAGAACTGCTTTCAGAGAGTGATAGATTATTATTAGGTTCCTTTTTAAGGAAAAACATTCAGAAAATTGATGATCCAACACGTATGGTTGAATCTTACTTTTTATTGTCAAGTATGGGTTTAGCTGGAGATATTGATTCAACATTCATTAAAGAAGTTGTACAACAATACCACAAACAAGGGATTGATACAACTCGTGAGATGAAAGGGCAACTTCGAATTAGTGGGAGACTTGCTCGATTCTTGAGAAAATTAGGATTAAAATCTTCAGATCCTGACCTATCTCTTAGGACAATACGGGTTTTGATAAAAAAAATGGATAAACGGAAGTTTATTCGAAGTACTCCCCTTCTTCAATATCAACTCGAGCGTTTAATGAGTGAAATTAATTTATTTATTGCATATTTTGATACTGAGAAGCTTCAACAAGAGAAATTAGATGAGCTAATAGATCTCTTACAGCTCTTATTAGATATACTTAATCGACCTAGAATTTTTGAATTAGAATTGAATGTCAGAAAAACTGTGATAGAGCTGATGGATAGCACTTATTTTCTGTACGATTTATTAGCTATGCGAAATTCATGGGCTTTATTGACCAAATATCAGTTAGATATAAAGTCTTTATATTCACCTACTTTAGGATCTTATCAAAGAATTTCGATGAATAAGGAAGCATTTGATAGAGCTTTAGGCGATTATTCTCAAAAAAGAATAAAACGAATTGAACGTGATTTACCCGTTCCACCTAAGGCAAAGTCAAGAGAAAAAATTACGGAGAGATAATTCTGAATCAATTAATCTCTACATTCTCCTTAATTTATCCTTTAGCAACATAAAGGTTTTTAACAAAACAGATAAAGATAAATCTCATATGACACATGATTATAATTTCATCCCTGTAGAATCAGAAGAATGTAGATTCGGAGTTGAAACCACCTCACATTAAGTGATTTGGTGCAGTGGTATGTTTAACGGAATAATCTTTGCAGTGATGGCAGATACAGGTCCAATGACTGAAATTAATCTTTCTTCACTTGATGAAACTTCTGCAATGAAACTTAGTATCAGTCTTTTAACTGCCATTGGTTTAGGGGAAAGTCGTGATCAAATAAATCAACTTCATGGATCTTTTCCGGTTCCAGGGAGAAAAGAATTAGCACTAGCATATCCCTTTAATTTAGAAGGTGATGAATCAAAAGATCCGCGAATTCAATTCTCGGGTCGATATTGTACTATTTTTTTATTATTCGATAAAGAGGAAAAGTCACGTGTACTCGATAATTATGGAAATATTGAAAAAATTCTGTTTGAAAGTCTGAAGTCAATCGAAAACCAAAAACAAATCTCTATTCAATATCTTAAAGACATTTATACAAATTTAGAGAGTTTAATTTCTTACACTGAAGGTAAAAGTGCTCCTAGTTCAATTAAGGAGTCTGCAGTCAGTTTTCAAGAGATTCGTGAAGCTCAAACTCGTTATCAAGTATTATCAGCAATCATTCGAGACATAACGCAAGTGCAGACTTCTATTAATTCACTTCTAGATGAATATATGGTATTTACAGATCCTCCTATCTTAGAGGGATCATATTATATGCGTCCAAATGTAAAACCTGAAGAATTTCTAAAAATTTACCCTTTGATTACCCGGTATAACAAGATATTAGCGCAGTTAGATGGTGAAGATAAAGAAACAGTAAAGGAAATAGTGGAAATCTCTGTTTTAGTACGTGTTGGTAACTTATTTTATTGGAAAGCCTTGACTTCTCAACAAACAATGGAATTTGAGAAGGCTCTTGAGTTTTATATGCGTGCAAACCATCTCAGAGATGATTCAATCCTTTATTTAACCATAGGATCTATCTATAGAAAATTAGGGAGAGATGAGGAGGCAAAAGATTGGATTGAAGGAGGATTTTCTCGGATGCGAAAACGGAAAGAGTCTATACGAATATCAAAAAATATGCTTTTTGGCGATGTTAAGTAAAAAAGGGGAAAGAAAAGATTAATCTTCTTCTCTTGCACGGGGAATACGTTCAGGATTTACTCCTGCCTTATTTAATCCCATTTCTCGAGCCAATTCAATAAATGGCAAAACCATTTGAGCAATAGATTTGTAAGCATCCTGTCCTTCACCCAATAAAATCATTTTATCAACATTTATATTTTTAAAGACTTCGGGGAGCATATCAAGTGTTTTTAGCTGAATGTACTTTTCATCCGCTTCACTTAAAGCCTTAGCTTGTTCAAGAATTCCTTGTGCTAAAGCAATCTGAGTTTGACTTATTTTAGCTGCTTCACCCTCTGCTTCAGCTATTAATTGATCTTTTCGTGCCATAGCTTCTTGTCGAATTCGTTCTGCCTCTACTGAAATTTCTTGTGTAACTTTTAAGAATTTTTCAGCTTCAGCTTCAATCTTTATTTTTCTCCGGTTAGTTTCAGCTTCAATAACTGCCCTCTCCTGTTCTAATTGAGCAATTTGAATTTCTCTTTGTTTAGCTTTGGATTCAATCTGAAGTTTTACTTCTTGATCTGTTTCTCCAGTTCTTTGTTTCACTGCAAGATTTCGAAGTTGAACCATTTCTTCCATTTCTGCTTGACGAAGTTGAGCAGTTTGTGCTTCTTCAATCTTTTTTACTGCTTCAAGGTTGTCTTTTAATCGAGCATCGAGTACTTCAACATCTCGAATTTCCACTGATTCTACAGTGATTCCCCAATCTCCTGCAAGATGATGAAGCTCACTTGTGACATTTTTAATAATTTCAGCACGATTCCTAATGATTTGTTCAATTCTCATGTTAGCACATGTAGTTCGAATAATTGCTTCAGTAGCATTCTTAATTGCTTTCTCAACATAATCTGATCGGGCTGGGTTCCAACTAACCTTTGAGAATGATACCTCTGGGTTGGTAACCCGCCAATACACAAAGGCGGTAATAGCAATATCTTGATATTCATGTGAAACAACCTTTTCTCTTGCCTCAAGCAGGGTTTGCTGTACTGTTGTGGGAATTACTATCACTTCATCAAAAATAGGCCAAAGAAATACAGTTCCACCAGTCCCAGCTCGTTTTACTTTCCCTCTCCGAAAATGGATAACATATTCATTTGTTTTATACTTTCGATAACGAGATACATAAAATATGGCGAAGAAAATAAAGACAAATACAAAAAGAATAACTATCCCAGCTCCATAGGGAGCTAGATCAGCTAACAAACTATCTAAATTTTGGAGTACATAAATATTATTCATTATTTACACCTTTATTTGAGCATCAGTCATTAATCCCAACGTATAGATCTCTCATCTGGGATTGGTTTTTTATTTTCCTCTGATGAGGGCCATTCATCGATTATTACGGCATTTAAACCAATTTGGATAACGTAAGCTTCCATATCTTTCGCTATAGCTCCATATCTGGTTTTTGCAGCTATTTTAATAGGGCCATGAATTGAGGATGTCTCAATTACAACTAATCCCCCATCCGTGTCAACTGTTGTAATAGTTTTAACCTTATCATCGATTTTTATTGTTTGAAGAGGTGTTTCATAGATATCTGAAACAGCTAATTTTCCCCAAAGTTTGGAAATACCATATGTAGCTCCAATAGGGATAATAAAAGTCAATCCTATAATAAAAATTGGATTTATTGAAGTTTGAAGAAGAATGGTGCCTATTCCACCAAATGTCATTAGAAAAGTACCAAGTAATAGCATTAAAGGAGTAGGATTGTCTGCTTCAAATGCATGGTCCTTAATATCAAAGTGTTTATCTACATGAAGACCTACATCATGATCAATATCTAGGTCAATGTCAGAATCAATATCTGCATCCCCTAAATCCATACTCCCATGATCTAAAGATACATCATGATCAATATCATGATCTATGTCAGTATCATGATCGAAAATATGGCTTCCTTGAAGAAATAGCGTTAGAAAGAATAGTATTAATCCTGAGATTAAACTACCTAAACAAATTTGCTCAAGGAGTAATAAGATGGTATCTATTTCTATCAGTGCCATATTGCTCATCTATACCTCAGCATGACCAGAGTTATATATATAATGTTCTCGGAAATTAGTAAAATAATGGTTACCAAAGATATCGTTCTATTCAACTAAGATTTTTTATCAGTTGTTACAATATTAATTTTCTAGTTGTTTAGTAAAGATAGTGGAGAATAAATCAAGGTTTAAATCTCTAGAAGTGGAATTATTACATCTATTAAGAGTTGATTTTTTAAATAGCATAATGATTAATTTTATTATGCTATAATCTGAAATATCTTGGAATCCTTCTTTTTACATAAAAATTAAGTTAAGATAGATTAATTAGAATTTTACCCATCTCTCTCATATGGGTGAAAATGAACTAGCCCCTATATTTAAATAGTTTCTTAGAAGTATAAGTTCAGTGCAGCATTTACGATTTCTATCATTTAAACACATGAAAGACCACAGAGAAAGGATCTTCCTACGATATAAGACCATAAATAATTCTAAGACCCTTCATCTCTAATGCATTAAATAGAAAGGTTTTGGGCAAACCATGTTTAAACGGATTCTTATTGCTAACAGGGGAGAGATCGCTAAACGAATAATAAATGCTGCTCAAGAGATGGGAATTGAGACTGTTGCAATCTATTCTGAAGTTGATGAAGATTCTGTACACGTCCACGCTGCGGACTATTCATACCCCCTAGGCGATCCAACCCCTGCTAGTAGTTACTTAAACATGGAAAAAATAATCAAAATTGCATTAGAAAGTCAATCGGAAGCAATTCATCCTGGTTATGGATTTCTTTCAGAGAACTCTGAATTTGCACAGAAAGTTATTGATAATGGAATTATTTTTATTGGTCCTACACCTGAGGCAATTTTTTCAGTAGGCGACAAAATCCAAGCAAAAAAAACGATGAAGAAAGCTGGAATACCAGTAATTCCAGGATATCACGGTGGTTCACGAAATATAGATTATCTTTTAAAGAAAGCAAGAGACATTGGTTTTCCTTTAATGATCAAGGCTACAGCTGGAGGAGGGGGACGTGGTATGCGTATTGTTGAATCTGAAGATGAATTTATTGAGTCGTTCGAAAGCGCAAAAAGGGAGGCTAAAGGTGCATTTGGCTCTGGTGATGTGTTTTTAGAGAAATATCTCCCACATATTCGTCACATTGAATTTCAAGTATTAGGAGATAAGTACGGAAAGATTATTCATTTGAATGAAAGAGAATGCTCAATACAACGGCGTCATCAAAAGATCATAGAGGAAACCCCATCCACAGCTTTAAATCCAGAGCTTCGTAAAAAAATGGGAAAAATAGCTATCTCTGCTGCTCAAGCTGTGAACTATTCGAATGCAGGTTCTGTTGAATTTGTATTAGATGATACAACTGGAAAATTTTATTTTCTCGAGATAAACGCAAGACTTCAAGTGGAACATGCCATTACTGAAGCTGTTACAGGTATTGATTTAGTGAAATGGCAAATTAAAATAGCTGCAGGACAGAATTTGACTATAAATCAAGAAGATATAATCTCTAGAGGACACGCTTTGGAATTCAGAATTTATGCTGAAAATCCCGAAAAACAATTTCTTCCCTCTTCAGGTACAATATACCAGGTTCAAGTACCTGTAGGGGTGAATATTCGGAATGATCTTGGAATTTCCACCTTGGGTGGGAGAATTTCGACTTACTATGATCCAATGATAGCAAAACTTATTGTCCATGCTGAAACCCGTGAAGAGGCAATTCAAAAGATGAGATGGGCACTGAGGAATTACAGTGCTCAAGGAATTCCTACAAATATCGCATTTCTTCGTGAAGTGTTAAATAAAAAAGCTTTTCAAGAGGGAGATACTCATACTACTTTTGTAGAAAATCATTTTAATAAATGGCAAGGGAATCAAAAAGAAACTCCAGTCGAAGTTTTCTTAGCTGCAGCCTTATTTGAGGTAATGGAACCCTTTTTGTCTACGGGGCAAGACACTGCATCAAATTCCTTAATAAATGGCATCGATCATTATTATTCACCTTGGTCCAAATTAGGAACTTGGGGACGTGAATCCTTAGATGCAATGTCTGGAAAACTGACTACTACTATCGGAAGAGGGAAAGCAGTAATTAAGAAGATATTACCAAAAGTTGGAGATGATTTTCACTCTTCTTTTCTACCTGATTCAGATCCTCACTCCCCTTGGCGAAAAATGGGTTCTTGGCAGCTTGGAAAAAAGAACACAAGAAAATTATAGTTGAATTTTTGTGACGAAGTATGAGTGATATTTTTACATTTGATGATGGTCGTAAACGACGTGAGGTAAGATTAAGAAGGGATGAAAAAAATAATTTTTTTGTTGTAGTCGGAGATAAAGAAATTCAGGTTCAAGCAAAGGTTTTAGGGGTGGGGCAATTCCAATTTACTTTAGATAATATTATTTACAAAGTTAATGTTTCAACGAATGGAGATACTCGATTTATTCATCTAGATGGTGAAGATTACGAAATTCGTCGTGTTTCATCTCTAGAAACCGAGTTCGATGAAATAGATGAGGCAGAAGGAGGATTAAAAAGCCCAATGCCTGGTCGAATAGTAAAAATATTTGTTAAACAGGGACAAAAAGTTAAAAGGGGGCAAGATCTCATTTCAATCGAAGCGATGAAGATGGAAAACAGAATCACAGCGCCTTACGATGGCATTATTACTAAAATATTGTTTTCTGTTGGTGATCAGGTTGAAGCAAATATCCCTCTAATCGAGTTAGAAAATATCGAGTCAGAAGAGATCAATGAAGAATAAAGATTAATAGCGTTTTAGTTTACATTTTCTTCTGATTTATTTCAAAATGAGAACATTTTTTCACTTGATTAACAGTCTTTCTACTTAAATTAAGCAATATATTGGTCTATCATCAAATAAAACTAATAATAGTAACGATTTTACAAAGGGAAATTGTATGCCAATAATAAAGAGTAAAATTGATGTAAATTCTGCTGCATTCAAAGAAAATACCAAGCATTATCAGAATATCCTTCAACAATTAAGAGATACATTAGAAAAAATCAGAGCAGGTGATCCAGAAGCTCTTGAAAAACACTTAAGTAGAGATAAAATTCCCGCACGACAACGGATTCAGAAATTATTAGATCCTGAAACTCCTTTTATGGAATTAAGCCCTCTTGCAGCATTTGGTTTATATGATAATTCATGTCCTTATGCAGGTATAGTAACAGGCATTGGAATGGTAGCTGGAAGGGAAGTGATGTTTATTGCGAATGATGCAACGGTTAAAGGAGGAACTTATTTTCCAATGACTGTAAAAAAGCATCTAAGAGCTCAGGAAATTGCTGAAGAAAATCACCTTCCTTGTGTTTACCTAGTAGACTCTGGTGGGGCATTTTTACCTTTACAAGCAGAGGTCTTTCCAGACCGTGAACATTTTGGACGTATTTTTTATAATCAGGCACAGATGTCCTCTAAAGCGATTCCTCAAATTAGCGTAGTAATGGGTTCTTGTACAGCAGGAGGAGCCTACGTCCCTGCTATGTCTGATGAAACTATTATTGTCAAAGGAACAGGAACAATCTTTTTAGGAGGTCCACCATTAGTAAAAGCTGCTACTGGTGAAGAAGTATCAGCAGAGGATTTAGGTGGTGCTGATGTTCATTGTCGAACTTCAGGAGTAGCAGATCATTATGCAACTAATGATGAACATGCATTGGCGATGACAAGAACCATCATTGAACATCTAAATTTACCCCCTAAAACAAGGCTTGATATTCGAGCTCCTGAACCTCCACAATATGAAATTGAAGAAATTTATGGAATACTACCAAAAGATCCAAAACTTGCTTATGATGTACATGAAATAATTGCTAGAATTGTTGATGGATCGAAATTTCATGAGTTCAAAGCATTGTATGGAACGACTCTGGTATGTGGTTTTGGAAGAATAATGGGATATCCAGTTGGTATTTTAGCAAATAACGGAGTTCTTTTTTCTGAGAGTGCCTTAAAAGGAACTCATTTTATCAATTTATGTTCTGAAAGGAAAATTCCCTTAGTTTTTTTACAAAACATCACAGGATTCATTGTTGGGAAGGAAGCCGAAGCAGGAGGTATTGCAAAAGACGGTGCCAAACTAGTCATGGCTGTCAGTAATACTTCGGTACCAAAAGTTACGATTATTATAGGAGGATCCTATGGTGCTGGGAATTATGGAATGGCAGGACGAGCTTATTCTCCTCGATTTTTGTTTATGTGGCCAAATGCACGGATTTCAGTTATGGGTGGTGAACAGGCTGCAAATGTACTAGTTACTGTTAAAGAATCTCAGTTAGCTCTTAAAGGAGAGAAATTGACAGAAGAAGCTCGAGAAAAGATTATGATGCCAATATTGGAGAAATATGATAGAGAATCAAGTGCTTATTACTCAACTGGTAGACTTTGGGATGATGGTATTATTGATCCAGCTGATACTAGAATTGTTTTAGCACTTTGTATTTCAGCCTCTTTAAATGCACCAATTCCAGATACGAAATTTGGCGTTTTTAGAATGTAAATATAACAATTCTTAAGGTAAGGAAACATCAATGCATAAGTATGATACGGTTAAGGTCAAAATTAGTAATTATGTTGCTATAGTGACATTATCGAGACCAGAAATCCATAATGCTTTTAATTCTTTAATGATAGAGGAATTAACAACTGTTTTTAAGCTTCTTGAGAATGATGAGGAAGTTAGAATCATAATTCTCACAGGAGAAGGTAAATCTTTTTCTGCTGGTGCTGATGTGAATTATATGCGAGAAAGTAAAGAATTCACATATGAAGAAAATGAAGATGACGCACTAAAACTTGAAGAATTATTTTATACAATCTATAAAATCCCGAAACCTGTAATTGGGAGAATCAATGGTTCTGCATTCGGTGGAGGAATCGGTTTAATTTCAGTATGTGACATATCACTTATAGTTAAAAACGCTAAATTGGCTTTCTCAGAAGTAAATCTAGGAATTCTTCCAGCGGTTATAAGCCCATATGTTATATCAAAAATTGGTTTTTCAAACGCAACAAGATTTTTCCTAACTGGCGAAAGATTTGATGGTCAAAAGGCCCTTGATATTGGATTAGTTCATGAAATAGCTGAAAATTTAGAGGAATTAGATCAAAAACTCTCTGAGATTATTAGCCACCTTTTTAGTAGCAGTCCTGCTGCAATGAAAAGTATTAAAGAAGTTCTTAATCAGAACCGTGGTTCAGAACTAAAATCTATTCGAGATTACTGCATAAAAAAAATTGCAGAGGTTAGAACCTCTGATGAGGGAAAAGAAGGACTCACAGCTTTTGTTGAGAAACGTTCCCCACGCTGGAAGATTTCCTCCCAGAGTAATTTATTCAAAGATCTTAATATAGATGAAAAATGATGGAATATCACTATAATAATGTGATTGAAGAAAAAAAGCCAACAATTGTCTTTATTCATGGAGCTGGAGGAAGAATCGAGCAATGGAATGTACAAATAAATTTCTTTCAAAAACAGGGATTTAAAACATTGGCAATAAATCTTCCTGGTCATGGAAAAAGTCCGAGGTTAGAAAAAATCTCAATTGAGAATTATTCAAAAGCAATAACTACTCTATTCTCTGATCTTCAATTAAATTCATTGGTTCTCGTTGGTCACTCAATGGGTGGTGGGATTGTTCAACATCTGGCAATGAATGAAGGATTGAGAATTCATGCTATTATATTAATTGGAACGGGAGCTAAATTAAATGTAGCACCAGCTATTATTGAGATGATTTCCAATAATTTTAATGAAGCAATGAATTTTATGGGGCAATATGCTTACTCTAATAACATTGATCTAAAAATCATTGAACAAAACGAAAGGTTAATACGGTCTAATGGAAAAGAAATTCTATTAGCTGATTTTGAAGCCTGTAGAAATTTTGATCAACGAACTGAGATTTCTAGGATCAAAAGTCCAGCACTGATTATTTGTGGAGAAAAGGATCAAATGACGCCAGTGAAATTTTCTACCTATCTTCATGAACACATAAAAAATTCTAGATTGGAAATAATTCCCTCTGGAGGTCATTATATTTTTCAGGAAAAACCAGATGAAGTCAATAAAATAATGCTGAACTTTTTATTATCAATTCATAACAATGGGAAATGAACTACCATATTCCACAAAATTCTTTAGATACTGTCCAAGGTTGAATTACAACATATTAATGGGGTTTTCTATGACTATAGAATCAATTTCAGAAAAATTAGGATTTAAAAAGGATGATAAACTTGTTATAATTCATATTGATGACATGGGTTTTTCACATTCTTCAAATATTGGGTCTTTCAAATGTTTAGACTTTGGTGTTGCGACTTGTGGTTCTGTTATAGTCCCTTCAGCTTGGTTTCTTGAAACAGCGTCTATTTGTAGATCAAATCCGCATTATGATGTTGGTGTACATCTAACACTAACATGTGAGTATGAAACATATCGTTGGCGGGCTCTATCTAGTGTTGATCCTGAAACTGGATTATTAGATCACGAAATGTGTCTCTGGCGAACTACCGAAGAAGCGTTAGCAAATGTAACTCCAGAAGCAGCAGAAAAAGAAATGAGAGCTCAAATTCAGACTGCTCTTGATCAGGGTATAGATGTGACACATATTGATACCCATATGGGAACTGTTATCTATCCTAAATTCATTCAATCTTATATACAATTAGCTCAGGAGTTTAAAATCCCTGCTTTTATTCCAAGACTCACACGCGAAGAAATGATAAGCATGGGATTTGGTGAGTATGCTGATCTTTTCCTTTCTTTTCTTCCCGTACTAGAAGAAAGTGGATTACCTTTACTGGATCACATTATAATTGATACTGGAGGGGAACAAAATAATAAGACTGATTACTATTGTAAAATATTTGCTGAAATAAAACCAGGGCTTACCCATTTACTATTTCATCCTGCCCAGATGAGTTCCGAATTGGAAGCGATCACCAAAGACTCTGCTGTCTGGAGGAATCAAGACTTTGAGGTGTTTACTAGCCCTGCAATTAAACAGTGTGTTGATAAATTTCAGTTGAAACTGATTGGTTATCGTCAACTCCGTGATCTAATACGTAAGAACCACTAACTCCTCTGAACGCAAAAATGGTATTCTTCTTATTCTAAAAGCGGAGATTTATATTTCTCTTTTATGTAGGTCAACTAAACTAACCCTATGAAATATACATTTGTAGCTTTTTTAATTAAAAAATATTTTTTACTTAAGCTGGAGTCTAAAATGTACAATATGTTGGAAGTCCGATTTGTGGATATAAATGGTTCACTTAAAGCAATGAATCTCCCAATTTCAGCACGAGATATAATGGATGTCGTGGATGACCCTATATTCTCTGAAGGAGTTAATATTGATGGCAGTTCAGTTCAAGGGTTCACATCAATTGAAAATTCAGATTTACATCTTCTTCCAATACCTGAAACTTTAATCGAATTGCCTTATACTGAGGAACCAAAACTAGCAGTAATGTGTAAAATTCTACAAAATGGAGAAATTTTCCAAGGAGATACTCGATCTCGCTTAAGTTTTATCATCCAGAAGTTATTAGGAAAGAAAGATTGGACTCTTAAAATAGGTCCAGAACCTGAATTTTTTTTATTAAAAGACGGAAAACCAGTTGATCACGGTCGTTATGCTGATGTTTATCCAAGTTCAATAGCTGAGGGTGTTATCAAGCGATTTTCACAAGATCTTACTAAATCTAATCTTAAACCAAAAGTACATCATCATGAAGTTGGTATGGGACAGTATGAAATTGAAATTGGGCATGAAGAAGCATTGTGGACTGCTGATACAATTGTCACATATAAGGGAATAATTCGTGCTTTAGCAGCTAAAATTGGTTATACAGCTAGTTTTATGCCAAAACTCTTTATGACAGAAAATGGAAATGGTATGCATTGTCATATTTCTTTATGGGAAGGAGATAAGAATCTATTCACCTCTTCTGGAGAAAGCGATCTAACTGAAATAGCCAAACAATTTATGGCTGGTATTTTAGAACATGCACAGGCTATAACTGTTCTTGTTGCTCCCACTGTCAATTCTTACAAACGGTTGGTACCTGGATATGAAGCTCCTGTTTATGTCGCATGGGCTCCGTTGAATCGATCAGCCTTGATTAGAGTTCCTATGTTTAAAGATCCCAAAATGGCACGGTTTGAATATAGATGTCCTGATCCTAGTTGTAATCCGTACTTAGCTTTCATCGCAATATTAACAGCAGGTATGGATGGAATAAATAGAAATTTAGAACTAGCAGCACCAGTTCGAAAGAATATATTTGAACTAAATAAGAAAGAACTTGAAGCATTCAATATAAAGACTCTACCTGGAAATCTATTTGAAGCATTAACATACCTAGAATCTGATTCTATGCTTTGTGAAGCTCTTGGAACTCATATTTGTAGGAATCTCTTTGAATTAAAAAGAGATGAATGGCTCCGTTATTCCACTCAAGTAACAGATTGGGATTGGAACGAATATCTGAACATTTAATGCCTAAAAAACTATAACGTGATAGGAGAAATTTAAATGGAGTTTAAAATTGCTCTCGGACAGATTAAATCAATACAAGCCGACCCAAAAGCAAATTTGGAACAAATTAGAACCATATGTCAGAAGCCTGAAATAAAAAAAGACACTAATACAATCGTTATTTTTCCAGAATTATCAGTTACAGGTTATCTAATGCATGATGACGTTTTCCAATTGGCTGAACCTGTTCCTGAAGGCCTATTATCACGAAAATTGGCGGAAATAGCGGAAACTAATAGCTGTTATTTAGTTGCAGGATTACCAGAAAGCTCAATTCCAGGTTTGATTTATAATACAGCTGTAATGTTTGGCCCTGAGGGTTTCGTTGGAAAAAGTCGTAAGATTATGATTCCTAATCACACCGTGTTTAATGAAAGACGTTATTTTAGAAGCGCCACGAAAATTGATGTTATTAATTCTCCATTTGGGAAGTTAGGCTTACAAATATGTTATGACCTTTTCAGTCCTGAAATAACACGAGCTCATGCTTTATATGGAGCTCACACAAGTATCTGTATTTCTGCTTCACCTGGAGTTAGGCGACATTATTTTGAATCCTTCATTTCTTCACGTGCGATGGAGAACACAGTAAATGTTGTTTATGTGAATCAATCTGGGATTCAGGATGAACTAATATTTTGGGGAGGATCAGAGGTGTGTAATGCGACTGGAAATCGTATTTTAAAGCTTAAATACGATGAACCAGACTTTGGTGTTGCGAAATTAAACACTGAAAGTCCTAAATCTTCAAAAAACTTTGTTCCTACCCTTCGTGATGTTCCACCTTGGATTTTTAATACCTTAGAATTAGGGAGTCGTCAAATATGACTCAAAGAACAGAAGTCAAATCCTATCTTCCTCCAATTGACACCAATCACATAATTAAAATTATTTCTGATTTTATTAAAACACGTCTTGAAGAATCAAAGCGTTCTGGCATTATTGTGGGTTTAAGTGGTGGTATTGATTCTGCAGTTGTTGCCTCATTATGTGTGAAAGCTTTAAACTCTGATCGTGTGTATGGAGTTTTCTTTCCCAGTTCTACAACTCCTCCATCTGATTTCAAAGATGTAGAACTATTTTGTAAGCATCTAAACATTGCTTTGACCGTTGTTGACATCCAAAAACTTATTGATGTTTTTTCGAGTATTATCAGCACCCCTGAAGACTCTAGATTGATGGAATGGGCAAATTTGAAACCTCGATTACGTCAGACTATCTGGTACTATTATGCTAACAAACTCAATTGCTTAGTTTGTGGTGGTGGAAATAAATCCGAGATTATGATTGGATATTTTACAAAATATGGAGATGCTGCTGTAGATCTTCTTCCTCTTGGGGATATTTATAAAACCCAGATCTATCAATTGGGAAAAGCACTTAAAATTCCACAGAAGATTCTAAACAAGGCACCATCAGCAGGTCTCTGGAAAGATCAAACTGATGAACGAGAGATAGGAATGACCTATGTAGAGCTAGATCAGATTCTTTTTGGATTAGAACGTTTTTATACTGATGAAGAAATTGTAAATAAACTCAAGATTCCTCTTTCTCGAGTTAAGAAAGTTAAATCATTGATATACCGTAGTGAACATAAGAGAAGAGGACCAATAATTTTTAAAATGGGAATTAGGACCCCAACCATTGATTGGAGGATTCCATTAGTCGAACCAGGGGAATATTAAACAAATTTTATCAAAAAAGGACAAATTTGATATGTGTCGATTATTAGGGCTTCTTGGGCCTTTCAAAAATTGGCATGAAATATTATTTAACTTTCAGAACCAATCTCAGACTGGTAAAGTACCTCCTGGAGCGCCATTAGGACATCATGATGGTTGGGGAATGGCTGCCTCATTGAATAGATCCCCAATGATATTGATAGATAAAAGGAGTGAATCAGCATATAAGTCACAAAATTATTTAAATGCTGTTTCGAGGATTTCTGGGAAACCTTTGGCTTTATTAGCCCATTTGAGAAAAGCCAGTCCAGGAATTAATGTAAATTTAAAAAATGTTCACCCATTTTTCAGTTTTCCATGGGCATTTATCCATAATGGAACATTTTATAATGCTGAAAACCTTCCTCGTAATAAAAATCTTGAATTAACCTCGGATGGATCTGATTCTGAGTTTTTTTTTCATTTCTTGCTAACTTTTCTTCTTAATCAGTCTACAATTGAGGAAAATTGGTCTAATTTTGTCCAAATGGTCTTGAAAAGCGATTATAGGTTTACAGCAATTAACTCAATATTCACTAATGGAACTGATTTGTATGCAATACGTTGGTGGACAAAAAATCCAGAATATTATACCCTATATCTTAATTTCAACTCTTTAGAAGGTGCAATCGTTTCTTCTGAACCAATTTCGTTACCACAATTAGATAAGAACCATTGGAGAGAAATTCCGAACCAGTCTCTGATAAGAGTCACATCTACTCCCCTAAATTTTACCATAGTGTGCGGATGATCTTCTAACTAGTCTTCGATGGTCGCTCTAATTCTCATTAATCCTGTTCCAATATTTTGTTGCTTTTGGATAATGAATTTGCCAATTTCCTGAGTATTTTCTACATGAGGCCCTGTACAAATTTCTTTAGAAAATTTTCCAACCGAATAAACTGAGACTTTGTTTTGATACTGGGCTTCAAAAAATCCAAGTGCTCCTTTTTCTAATGCTTCTTGAGGTGTCATGATTTCTTTAGTGACAGGAATTTTCTCTTTGATTTTTTGATTTACTAAATCCTCAACCTGTTTCAGTTCAGAATCAGTAAGTTTTACTGGATGTGAAAAATCGAATCTTGTTCTTTCAGTAGTAATATTACTCCCTTTCTGTTCAACATGGTCTCCTAAGATGTTTCTAAGGGCTTGCTGTAAAAGATGAGTTGCTGTATGGAGCCTAGTAGTTCTGCTTGAGTGATCCGCTAATCCACTTTGAAATGTTCCTGCTGTGGCTTTACGACTAAGTTCACGATGGTGTTCAAACTCTTTTTTGAAGGTCTCTAGATCTAAAATTATACCTTTTTCAGTTGCAAGTTCAGAAGTTATTTCAAGTGGGAAACCAAACGAAGTAAAGAGAAGAAAAGCATCCTCTCCGGTAATTACTTCCTTTTCCTCCAAAATTTTGTTGAATTTCCTTAATCCCCTCTTTAAAGTTACCGTAAATTTGTCTTCTTCAGTAGTAAGATTATTAATAATAAAATCTTTATTTTGTTCTAATTCTGGATAGATTTCTTTATATAAATCAATAACAATTTGAGCAAGTATAGGAAGGAATTTTTGCTTAATATTCAAAATGTTTCCTTGTCTTATTATCCTTCGTATTAATCGTCTTAATACATATCCTTGGCCCAGATTAGAGGGGATTAAATTTTTATCATCACCCAAGATGAATGTTGAGGCTCTTATATGATCTGAAATAATATAGATTGCTTTATATTGTTCATCAGAAGGGTTATTTCTAATTTTTGCTAATCTTTTTACTTGATTCACAATTGGTTCAATAGTATCAATCTCATAAACAGTATCAAATCCATTTAAAACTGCTATCGTTCTTTCAATGCCCATACCAGTATCTACATTATGTTGTTTTAGAATTTCATATTTTCCTTCAGCTGTTTTATTATAAGTCATGAATACATCGTTCCAAATCTCAAAATATTTTCCACAGGAACATCCTGGTTTACATTTCTTAGAGCATTGAGGTTTTCCCGTGTCATAGAACATTTCTGTATCTGGTCCACAAGGTCCTGTTTCTCCTGCAGGTCCCCACCAGTTATCAGAGCGTGGTAAAAAGAAAATTCTATTTTTTGGGATACCAATTTTATACCAAATTTCAGCTGTTTCGTTATCAGGAGGGATTTCTTCATCTCCTGCAAAAACTGTCACTGAAATTCTATTAGGATCTAATCCAAGCCATTTGGGGTCAGTTAAAAACTCCCAGCTCATACTAATGGCTTCTTCTTTAAAATAATCTCCCAGTGACCAATTTCCAAGCATTTCAAAGAATGTTAAATGAGTTGGATCACCAACCTCATCAATGTCACCAGTTCTTACGCATTTTTGACTATTAACTAATCTTTTTCCAGCAGGATGGGGTTCCCCTAAAAGGTAAATCTGTAGTGGATGCATCCCAGCAGTCGTGAAAAGAACTGTGGGGTCATTTTCTGGTAGTAATGAAGCAGATGGAATAATAATATGATTTTTTTCTTCAAAAAATTTCAGATAAAGGCTTCTTAATTCATCTGACTTCATAATTTATCCCTAAATAGCTAATTAAGATTGGATCATGATAGCAATTTCGTGTCCCTTACCATGAGGATCAATGATATTCCAAATTTTCTGGAATCCTTTTTTTGCTTCCTTAAACTCGATTTGATCAGCTAATACCTCTTCTTTTAAAAGAGTAGAATACTCTTTTATTGTTTCAATGGATTCATTATCAGTTTTAGAGAAGAATAATTGAATTTCTGTATCATAAGCAAGTTCCATATCTTTTCTCATTGATTGAATACGCCTAATTAAGTCACGTATGAATCCTTCTTTTATTAATTCATTATCTAACTCTAGATTTAGAAAAAGATCTCCATTTTTAAAGGGTGCACCTGAATAACCCTCTCGTTCTGTGATACGGATTTCTAAATCATCATTATCTAGGATTATTTTCTCATTATTGATAATTGTAGAGTAGCTTCCATTTTGGTTTAAGATATCAGCTATTCTTTTTGCTTCATTACCTTTTTGGCTTTTAATCCATTGAGCTACATTATTTGCATTTTTCTTATATTTAGGACCAATGCTTTTAAAATTAGGAGCAAATTCGATTTCTTGAAATTCTAAAGGATCATCACTAAAAATTATTTCCTTCACATTAAGTTCTTGTTTAATAAGATCTTCTAAAATTGATAGTGCTTCCTTTCCTTCTTCATTACAAACAAAAATAACTTGTGATAGTGGCCATCTCACTTTTATATCTTTTTTAGACCTGATTGCTCTTCCATTGGTTATTGCTTCTCGTGCGATATTGATTTGGTTTTCAATCTCAGGTTTAATATAATTATGATTTGCTTGAGGGAATTTTTCTACATGTACACTTTCTAATCCTTCCTCT
>WOR8_10001015_pt1 | contig 28727 bp, 18 predicted proteins | sample DeeMarSeWOR38_10_FD_19890 | JGI IMG/M metagenome (IMG submission 19890) | reverse complement strand
TATCTTTATAAACAGACATCAGAGCCTTCCCCAGCCGTCAAAAATCAATTTGCAGGACTATATTATTATCCAAATACAAAGGAAATCGCATTGGCACATAGTATTTCCTCATATAGCGCCTCAGAGCTACACTCAGATTATATGTTATTTCCTAGTATGTTCGGATATCCTTACACATTAAATAACAAATCAACAAAAGGTATTGTAAGAACCTTAATTCTAATGGAAAATATTCTAGCTTCATTAGACTCATTAATTTTATGCTCTAGATTTCTTCCATTCATATTAGAACACAAAATTCCAAAATCTATTATTCCTGAAGAGGTTATAAACTTTTTATTTTCGTTTTTCTCCTCATTTTTTGTTAACAATTTTGGATTATCAACAAAAAATTTTGCAAATAGTTTTTCAGAGAATTTAATGGAATTAAAATTAGATCCAAACAATTTATTCAAGATTGGTAATAGAATTACTTTATTGGAAAGATTATTTAATACTAGAGCCGGTTTTACTAAATCTGATGACCAATTCGAACCTTTTATTTTCAATAAGGAATTTTTCAAAGAGCAAGAAAGTTTACTTGAAGAATATTACCAACAGAAAGGTCTAACAAAAGATGGAATGGTGTCCAAGAAATCTTTAAAGAAAACTGGATTACTCGGACTAGTAACTATTTAAATGGTCTATTGAATCCCCTTAAGACTCATTCGTCTGCCTTTAATTGAATTTAAAGTTTGTGAGAAAAACGGAACAAGCTTTGGATCGGAAATAATAATACCAATATCGTCTGGAATAACTATGGCTAGATTATCATCCGCAATAATAAATGTCCCAGTCAATTTTTCTGCTGTGGTTGAGTGAAAAACAATATTTAATTTCTCCTCGACTTCATTTGCCCATTTCTTGCCTTTTTTGGTAAAATCATAATTAGTAATGAAGTAGATACGTTTCTCTGATGGAATGGTTGTCAGAATTCCAGTGGGATACAAAGTCGGATTGGATGTGAATATTGTAACTTGTTTTTTAACTCCCTTAATTAATTCAGTTATATATTTTGTTTTTATATCTTCATTAGCCAGATTAATGAATCGAATATCTTTTAAAGGTTCAGATTTTGCAAGTTCATCTGCTAAAATTTGTAAGCCTTCTTTAAAACTGTTATTTGAACCCAATAACTCTTTTAAAATATTATTTGAACTCTCCGAGATTTCAGTAATTAGCTTATCAAATTCTTCTGTGAGTATTTGAATAAGTTGAGAAGAATTACCTGACATACTTAGAGAATTCTTTTCCAAATCATTGTAATAAGTGTCTATACTAGCATTCATCGATTGGTCAAGATCTTGTAATTGAATCTTAAATTCCTTAACAATATTTTCTTTTTGTTCACCTAATTCTTTCAATAGTTTTTTATTCTCTTCATTGATCGTTAAGGCTAATTCTGTAAATAATTCTTGTAATTTCTCTTTAGACTCATTGACATTCTTTAAAGATATTTGAACCCTTCCAGTCAAATCATTAGTTATATCTTCAATATTTTTTGTGGACACTTGGGAAAAGTCTCTAGTAAAACCACTCAATTCTTCCTTAATTTCAGAAAAATCCATTTCTTGCCGTTCTTCAGTCAAGAACTCATGAAAACGAGTCTTAAATGAAGTTTGATAACTTGATATCATATCTGTAAAATCTTCGATGAATCTTGTTACATCTTCCTCTGTCTGATTATGAATAGCATCATAAGAATTTATTAACTCGGGTAATTTCTTGTCAAAATCCTCTAAATGAGTCTTTAAACTATCATTTATTGCAGTTTTTATTCTCTTATTGTATTGTTTTACCGTTGTTTTAATTTCATTTAATCCAAACAGGTCTTCAGAGGAATCGAGATTCAAAACCTCATTGAGTCTTTTAATAGTTAAATCAGTGTTTTTATCCGCAATAATTTCCATATTTTCTATATTGGTTTGGATAGCGACTTCTATACTTTCAGTAACTTCCTGAAGCCTGTTTTTAGCTTTTTCTAATTGTTTTTGCCAATTCTCAGTTAAATTACTTAGATTCTCTTTAGTTTTTTGCTCTAATTCTTGATTTAATTTTGCTCTCTCTTGAATAAGTTCATCAAACGCCTGTGAAAAATTTTGGCTAATTTCAGGGATTTTTGTTTGATATTCTTGATCTTGATGAGCGATAGAATCCTTAATTTCAGTACTTAGCTTCTTAATGGTATCTTCCATTTCACTTCGCAATACTTGTACTTCCTCTTCCACTGATTGAGAAGAAGTTTCGATTTCAGAAGTAACAAAACCAGTGGCAACATCTAGCTGATTCTCTAATTCCGAAATCGACTCTGCAAAATAAGATTCAAGCTGATCATTGGTTCGCAATAAACTGGTAGAGATTGTTTGTAAAGATCCAGAAACAACTGATGATAACTTTTCTGCGTTTTCTTGTACTTGCTTAATTAATCCTGAAACTTCGACCATCGTTGAATCATATAAACCGTCATAAACGGATTGAATTTCTTCTAATGCATCTTTGAGATTCTTATTCTGACTTAATACTTCAGTTTCGATTTGACTGATGAAAGTCAAAATGTCTGTTGGCCCCTTTTCTTGATATTTAGCGATTTGTGATTTATGTAATCCAATAACTTCATCAACAGCTCTACGATTTTCATCAACTAAATCTAAGAACATTTTTTCTCTTTCATCAAGTGCTTGTTTGATCTCTGACTTATAAGTATTGATAAATTGGTTTGTTTGTCCAGAAAAGGCGTCAATTACAGTTTGTAACGCATCTTGAGATGTTTTATTGTTCTTCTCGACATTCTCAATTTGAATATTCAATTCTGCTGTAAAATCTTTTTTGATTTGACTAAACCCTTCTTTAATGACATTAAGTATCCTTTCTATTTGATTTTGAAGGTTTATTTCTAGCTGTACAAGAAATTCTCTGTTACCCTGGCCTGTTTTGCCAAAAATATTATCCACTTCAGTTTTAAGGTGAAGTGTTGAATTGTGTAAATTTGTTTCAATCTCATTCATATTTGAAATACTTTGAGTTTCAATTCTATCATAAATATCAGTGTAATCTGATTCTAAACCTGAAAGTACTTGTTGATAATTCCTTGAAACTGCATCTATTTCCGTATTAAGGACTTTTGAGCGTTGTTCAAACCGACTCTGAACTTTTTCATTTAAGCTCTCATGCAACGAAGAAACTGCATTAAGAATATGATCTGACGTTGATAATAGATTCTGGATCTCTTTTTCTCCCTCACTAGTAGTTTCATTGAAAATTTGATCAACTCTCTTATACGAATCAGAGATCTTTTCATTTATTTCTTTTAATGAGTCCAGAGATTCTCCCCCTATATTTTTTTCCAGTTCGCTTGAAGTTAGTTTAAAGGATTCATTCAAATGTGTTTTCAGTTGAGTTGCTCTTGATGGAATTGAAATTAAAAGATTTCTTAGGAATTGATTAACAGATTGTGATAATTGGTGTAATCGAACTACATCTGCATCTTTTCGATTTATCGATTTTTCTATATTTTCGCTAAAGATTTGACTTAGCCGTTCAAATTCAGAACTTTGAGCTATTAATTGTTTCTTGGCATCTCGTCTTATATTTTCCATTACATCAATAGCCATTTTCTGAACTTTATGATAGTTGGTTTCAAGGGATACAAGATCTGAGGCAAGAAGTGATTCAAATTGTTTTAAAAAGAGATCTTGTTGAGTAGCAATTTTTTGTTCTGTTGAAAGTTCTAATATCTCGGATTGTAGAACGTCTATCGGGGATTTTTGTTCCGAGATTAGCTCAGATGCGTTATCTACAAATTCTTGGAATTCTTGCTTAATTTGTTGAGAGCTTTCTCTAATAATGCTTTCAGTTTTCTGTTTAACACCGATGAGGCCATCTTCGATTTCTTTATCGATATCTTGAGCAACTTTAGAAACGACACTGGTCAAGCCTTTCGAAATATCAGTTTCTAGAGATGCCTGGACTTGTTTTCTTAATTCATTCACAAAATTCTTTTCATATTTTCGTGAGGTTTCTAATCCACTAATTAAATTACCTTTAAACTCATTAGAAGTCGATTCCGTGTTCGTAAAAAACTCTTGCACCTGAACACTCGATTCTGTTTCGAGAGTAGTTACAATATCTGATATTCGTGTTTGAATTGTATTTATACGGCTAGTAGTAGATCTAATGATCTCCAAAAGCTGTTTTTCATATTTTGTAATCGATTCTCGTAGAATTCTAGAACTGATGTCTTGAATATTTTGAAATTGTCCGACTGCATCGGTCCAATTTTTTTCAAGAGAGGCTTTTTCTGATGTAATAACATTGTCAAGATTTGCTTGAACTTCAGAAACACGATTACTTGTGGAAGTTAATACATCATCTATGAATTCTTCAGATTTCTCCCTTCGTAACTGCTCAGAGGTATCCCATTCCTTCCTTAAAGCTGATTTTAGTACTAAATTAGATGTTTTTAACTCTTCAAGCTGCTTTTCATTTACTTCTTTGAATTTTCCTAAATTTTCCTCAATGGATTTTCTAATAGCTTGAAAATCAAGTTTTAAATTTAATTGTAATTTTTCATTATTCTCCTCTAAAAGTGTTATTAAATTTTTTAAAGGGAGCGTAGAGAAGATAATTCCAGATTCTTTATCCTGACGTGCTAATCCTTTAGTAATCAAGGATTCAAGTGAATTTTCTGCTTTTTCCTCAGCTACAGCAGAATTTATAAATAAATCTCGTTTAGTTTGTGCTCCAAATGTTATTAAAGTAGAAAATAGTTTGGTTTCGGTCTTATTAAGTGAAAAAATTTCCTCTTGGGCAGTCATCATTCAACCACTCCTAAAATAGCTATTGTGAGTTTAATTTATTTGCGTTTCTTTCGATCATTACAGCACTTAACCCGTGAAATCTCATTTTTGAAAAATAGCGGTTCCTAACCTCACCATATTTGATCCTTCTTTCAAAGCGAACTGATAATCATTCGACATTCCCATAGATAAAGTCTTTAATTCAACATTATTTGGTAAAGGAAGATTATTTAGTTTATCAAAAATAATTCTCATTTGATGAAAGTAAGATTGTGTTTGGTCAGCCTCAATAAAAGGAGCAATAGTCATCAAACCACAAATTCTCAAGTTTTTTAGATTTTCAATTTCCCTAAAAAAATTTAATATTTGCCCCTCATCAGGAATAATCCCAAATTTAGTTCCATCACGGCTAATATCAATTTGAAGAAGACAATCGACAATTATGTTCTTATTAGATGCCCTTTTTTGTATTTCTAGGGCAAGAGGCAAACGATCTAGTGATTGAATCATTTGTACCTTTCCAACGAGCTTTTTAACTTTATTCCGTTGTAAATGACCGATAAAATGCCACTCAATTTCACGATTCCAAGATACATCGATTTTTCTTAAAACCTCTTCAACACGATTTTCTCCAAAAATTGGTAAATTTATATGCTCTGCCAGCTCTAAGACTCGTTCTAGCGGCTGACTTTTCGTAACAATGACTATTTTAGGAGTTATATTCTTCAGAGTAAAAGAATTGACTACTGAAACAACTTGTTGATAATTTTTAATAATTTTATCAATTGATGTGGCTGAATTCATAATTCATTCCATGATTCCCTGTTAGGAAGCTATTTCTAAGCTTAATAATTTTACTGAAAATGAATTTTCGTGCAGATTTAAAATAGGTAAAGGAACATAAATCTAGTAGTGATTATAATTTTTTAGAGGAGACGGTTCTATAATGAAATTTGTTGCTCAACCACAGATCTCTGAAGAAGAGGTATCATTAGTAGCTGAAACAGTAAGATCGAAAGGTTTAGTAGAAGGAAAAAACGCAAGAGCGTTAGAAGAAGCATTTGCAAAGTTCACCGGAGTAAAACATGCTATTTGTACTGTCAATGGAACAGCAGCTTTACATTTAGCCATTGAAGGATTGAAAATTCCTCCTGGTTCAGAAATCATAACATCGTCATTTACTTTTATAGCTTCAGCAAACTCTATTAGTTTTGGAGGGTGCATTCCAATATTTGCAGAAATAGATTCGGAAACCTATAATATTGATCCAAATAAAATTGAAGAACTAATCACACCAAAAACTAAAGCAATTTTGCCAATACATATTTTCGGATTACCCTCAGATATGAAAGCTATAAATGATATTGCAGTAGATCATAATTTGCTAGTGATTGAAGACGCATGTCAATCACATGGGGCACGAATAGACGGAAAACATGTTGGAACATTTGGAAATGTTGGATGCTTTTCCTTCTATGCAACGAAAAACATGATAACTGGTGAAGGGGGAATGGTGATAACCAATGATGATGAATTAGCTGAAATTATTCAAAGTATCAAAAATCATGGCAGAAGTCCTCAGGGAGGGTATAATCATTATACAATAGGGTATAATTACCGGTTAGCTGATCCTCTTGCTGCAATTGGATTAATCCAAATGAATAAACTTCCAAAGATGTTAGCTCAACGTGCGAAAAATGCAAACACTATTCGTAAAGCAATAGATGAATTGCCTTCTATCCGAACACAAAGGATTCTGGAAGGGGTAGTACATAGCCACTATATTTGTGCTCCTGTGGTTGAAGAGTCATCAAATAAATCAGCTCTAGAAATAGTGAAAGAATTGAATAATAAAGGTGTGGGATCCAGACAAATATATGCAGTCCCATGTCATAAACAACCAACTTATTTAGAAGGGATTAAGTCTTGGAGATGGAGTAAATTTGTAGATTATCCTGATTATTCTAAATTGAATCTCCCTATAACGGAAAGGATCGCAAGTTCTCATTTTGAAGTTCCTATTCATCCAGGTTTAACAGAAGAAGAAGTACACAAAATTCAAAGTAGTTTAACTGAAATATGTAAATAAGATAGATTTCCTCTCTTATATCACCCACTCACGTAAGATGACTAGGCATCCAATCTAAGAGGGCATTTCTTCCAACATCACGAAATTCAGTTTTTATTTTCTGAATTTTATTAAAAAAACCCTCATGTGTTGAATCGATTTGTAGATCAGATAAGATTTTGTTTAATTTGGGTTGAACGTTTTTAATACCTGCAATTAACGTAGAATAGGCTCCCAAGTGTTTTTCAGTTAGGATTTCATTCGTATAAAGTGGTCTCTGGGTGGATAATCCTCCAGATAATATTTTTAATCCATCTTCAGGCCTGAAGCTGTTTGGATCCTTACACGATTCATATAATTGATCAAAGCATTCTTTATTTGGTAAAAATACGTTTCTAGCTAAAACTCCTCTTAAATACATCTGAGTTGTACGCTCAGCAATAACTAAAGAGAATGGAATAGAAGTCATATATTCCGTCATTCGAATTTTTTCACTCCCAAGAATTGATCCCGTTTCGTCCTGCGCTTTTTCATAAATATCAAGAGGAAGAACTAATCCTGTAATTTCCCGATAATCTGTCACAATAGAACCTGGACCTAGCTGAAATTTCACCCAATAAAGCCCAACACCAGTAATAAAAAAGAATGGTTCAGAAGTTGTTTCTTCAAAACCAGTTAAAGCTAAATCAGGGATTAGTACAACGTTATCTTGAAAAATTTTCTGAACAGGTTGATTTAAATAGAATCCATTAAAACTAGAGTCAATCATTCTACTCCATGAAGGGATAAAGAGTATTTGATCTAAATCACCAAAAAGAGATTCCTTCAATTTACGGATATCGATATTAATTTCAGAAATCCTTTGATCAATTTTTTCAAAAACATCCTTTCGATTATAGACTCCAACACGATATGGATAATCATTATCCTTTTGATAACGTTTAAATTCCCTGATAGATATCCCTGCAATTTCTTCTAGATCTGCGTAAGAAAGATTCTGTTCATAATACGCTTTCAATCCATTTAGAACCTTTTTTTCATCGTCAAGGACTGAAACTTTACTGTCAATTTTTTTCTCACGCTGTGACATTATATGGAATTCCTTTTTTGGAATGTCTAATTTGCTAGATCAGTTAACGTATGAATCCAATATTCTTTTGACTACGTATATCCATTTTAGGAAAAGTAGGCCCGTCTTGGAGCATTTTATTAAGGGCTTCTTCGGAAGCTTCCATTCTAGTTCGAAGTCCCTCAGCTAATGTAATAATATAATCATCTTCGACATCAAAATTTCTCGCAATGTCTTTTATCCTTGCCTCTCTTCCAGTCAAACAGTAGTCCTTTAAATGATCCAATTTTGTGAAATAAGAAAGAATCTCTCCTGCAAGATAGTGATTAGCTACCATTTCATCACTAAATTCCCGTGCTTTTTTTAGGATCCTCTCAACAATCTTATAGGCTTTATCAGGTGGCGAATAATTAACGAATTTCGATTCCTTTCCTATTCCAGCAGTTACAGCGGGATCCCGATAGAAATTTTTTCTTTTATCCTGTTCTTCATTAAGAAGAATCATATCAGCTCTCGGAATTTTCGATGCTACAGCTTGGGATTTGTAATCAAGTGGGATGGTAAGTCTTACATCTAGCTCTTCTTCAGGCATAAAACTTCTGATAATATCGGCAATCTCGAGTAAAAATTCTACATTAGGGCCTATAAGGACAACAGGAATTTTAAACAACGCTCCTACAAAAACAGGAACTAAGGGATCGTCATATGATCGAAAACCAGATTTTACAGGGAATACCTCAAAAAGACTTCTCAAACCGAATTTAATTTCTCGTTCAGCAATAATAGCCATTTCTTGGGTTTTAGTAAGTTCACCCCAGCCTTTCAACCTTGCTGAAAGCTCACTGGATAGAGGTTGACCAAATTTATAATCAAGGTTTAAAGCATTTTTTATTTCCCCTGCAGCCTGTGAGAGTATAGTTGCATTAGAATATAATCCTGATTTTTTCTGATTATCCACTACTGCACTTAACGAAATGACTCTGTACTCTCCTCCTTCAGTTTTCTGGTCTAAAGATGTATAAAAGATGAAAGCAATACGATTTTCGTTGGGAAATGGGATAATAGCTTCGCCTTCTAGTCGTTCAGAAGAACTAGTCCTTACAGAAGTTAATGTAGAGACAATAGATTTGACAGCAATCTTTTTGGTTAGAACTGGATCTTGAATTGTGCTGAAAATCGCAACAGGTCCTGCTCTTTCATCAAATGCGGAAAATACAACATCTGCCATAAGCTATTACCAACTTTTTTCCTTTTTTTGATTTACTTTGTAATGAATGCTAAAGAATGGAGAGTCGATGTCCTTTTCTTTCATGTTAATTTAAAAATATACAACCTATTATAATAATAGTAGCATATTAAATTTCGCGTTTTTTAGCTTTATTCTGTAGTTTTAGTCATTATATTAAAACTATTATAAAAGAAATAAATCATGACTTTGGGATTCAAAGTTTATGATTACTCGACAATTGACAGCTAAAATCACGATATTCTAAAACTTAATTGATATCTTTTTTTACTTTTTGCCAGATATCTAATGCTGCAGCTTGGGAAAAGACATTTCTAACTAAAACATTACCACCATTAAAGATTGAAATTTGTACGTTATCAGGTAATGATAATATAAGTGAAAATTTTCCCACATGCCGAATAGAATATTTTGGAGTAAAAACTCCCTCTAATTTAGCAATATCATATGTTGTTTTAACCTTAGGAACTATCATATACGTTGATTCTCCACAGAGATCAATAAAACGATAGTTATCCTCCTTAATAGATGAAAAATCCTCATGAAAATCAGAACAGATAGTACATTTTGGATTTTTTCGAATTGGTATTAGATCAAAGCTCATTTGTCTTAAATCGACTATAAGCAAATTTCCATCCAAAATAGATGTACCCGAAACTATTACATTGATACATTCGTGTACCTGTATTCCTGTAACAACTGAAAGTAAGCTTGGATGTATACCAGTAATATCACAGCTCTCTAACTCATTATCATCAATTCCATGATAAAGACAGGAAATACATGCAGAGGAGTCCTTTAAATTAAATAAACTCATATTTCCAGAACGTGCACTTACACCACAAAAAATAAATGGTATTTTTCTGCCTCTAGACGCCTTTCCTACCATTCTACGAGTTTTAAAATTATCTAAACCATCAATTACAATATCAATCCCTTCTAGTAGTTCATCAATATTATACTCATCAATATGACATGCATGTGGATCAATAATAAGATCAGGATTGACACTTAACAACCTTTCAGCTGCAACCTCTACTTTTGCACGGTCTAGATCATGTTCAGTATAAAGGGGAGTTCGATGAAGATTGGTTTGTTCAACTAAATCCCGATCAACGATTCTTAAATACCCAACACCCATCTCTGCTAGGAGTAAACTCGAAAATGTGCCTAATCCTCCAATTCCGAGTACTAAAACTCGGGCATTTTTAATCCGTAACTGGCCTTCTTCCCCAATATCAGGTAGTACAATTTGTCTGGAGAAACGAGCTCTCTCTTCATTAGATAATTCTTGGTAATCCATAAAATAAAGTAATTCTAAAATAATATAAAAATTATTCAGTAAAGAAAAGAGAGAAAGATATATAGTGTCTGCATTAATAATAATCTATCTCATTTGATGGAATCCCAAAATAGCTTGATGTCAAGCTTAGGATTAGTAGAAATCAGTTCCGAAGGGGAGTTTTGATAATAGTACTCTGGAAAATAATCAGCATATTTTGGGGTAGAAAATCTCCTCCCAATAAAAACAATAATACCACGGTCATTTGAATCTCGAATCAAACGTCCAGCAGCTTGAAAGGTTCTAGTCAGACCTGGAAATTGATATGCGTAATTGAAACCACTACCAAACCTTTCTTCATAGTATTGACGAATCAATTCCTGCTCAAAATTGAAAGAAGGTAGACTGGGGCTAATAATAAAGACACCATCCAATAAGCCAGGTAAATCAATACCTTCTGCGAAAATTCCAGCAGTAACACCAACGGCAATCATATAAGGATTTTCTTCTATGAGTCGTAAAAATTCGAATCGTTCCTCCTCCTGCATATATTGGGCTTGTTTAATAATTTTAAATTCGGTATTTTCTTGAAGATATTTTGAGACTTCATCTGCATATTTAAATGAAGGGAAAAAAACAAAATATTTACCAGGTTTAATCAAACAAAGATCCATTACAAGCTGAGCGATTTGCTGGTATGAATGCTCTCTATTTTGATATCGTGTATCGATGTCTGGAATAACTAAAACTTTTCTCCTTTCTGGAGGAAACGGAGAAGGAAATTTCGCGTAAATAGTCTTTTCAACGGGAAATCCAAGAAGATCACGATAAAAAGGAAAAGGAGTAATTGTGGCAGAGATTGCAATAACTGATCTAAAAAATCTTTTAATTCTCTGATTTAGAAAGTGAGAAGCATCTTTACAAAAAATTTTGATACTACCCTCATTAGAGTTATACAGGATAGAAAATTCTTCTGCATCTTGTGCTAATAATGCAGTATTGACAAAATCACGAAAAAGATAATAAAAATCCAATAAAGGATCAGCAGGCCAATGCAGTTCTTTATCCATGAGGAAATTAAGATATTCTCGCAAACTCTCTTCGAATTGAGTAAAATTCTTTTGGAAAGATAGAATGTCAATCCTCTTTAGATGGTGAATCGATACCCCAGGATCAATGTCAGCCTGTATACGTCGGAATATTCTTTCTAAGTTTATAGGGATAGAATCAGGAAGAGGAATGGTAGGAATCCGTCTTCTTAATTTACGAATTGCCTGTTTAAAATCAAGAACCTCTTTTCGACCCAAGGAATGGGAATAATAATCTCGACTACGATCAATTAAATTATGTGCTTCATCAATTATTAAATAGAATTGATTTATTTTTGAAGGAGGACGACTAAAATATCTTTGAAGAGAAATACTTGGATGAAAGACATAATTGTAATCTCCAAGTATAATATCAGCTTCTAATGAAATATCTAAAGCGAGCTCAAACGGACAGAAAGCATGTGTATTCAATGCTTCTTCCTCAATTAATTCAGGATATATTACCCCCCTTTTTTGTACAAAAAATTGAATATAATCCTTAGGGGGATTTTTGATATGATTTTGTAAAAATGGACAATAATCTTCGTGACAATAATAAAATGCGTTTGTACACATTTTTTCTTTTGCTTTGAGAGTAATTGAAAGGAAGTTTACCCCTTGATTTTGAAAAATTTCAAGGGTTTTTTCTACAATAGTTTTTTGCGTTGTTTTTGCAGTAATAAAGAATAATTTTCCTTTTTTTTCGATAACTTCCCGTAAAAGAGGATAAACAGAAACTACAGTTTTTCCTAATCCACTTGGAGCTTCAATAATAAGATTTAATCGTTGAGTTATACAATCATGAATTTGCTGAATTATTTTTTCCTGAAATGGACGGAAAGGAAATGGAAATTTTAAATTTTCTAGAGATCTGATTTTTTGTTCATAAAGTTGAGCTTTCTCCTCTTCATAGCACACTATTTGCTTTATTCGATCCTTTATGAACTCAAACATGTCTTCATAGGGAAATAGAATAACATATTGCTTATTATCATATCGATTAAGAGTAATTAAGGCTAGTTCGATGTTAATAAGGGTATCATCCTTTTGAAAAAACATCCATGCATAACATAATAATTGATTTTTATACCCAAAAAGTCGTGGATCGTCTGGAGAGCCAGTAAAGTTTCTAAAATTAACTGATTTTATTTCTTCAATCACTATTTTTTCTGGAGTTTTATAAAGGGAATCTACACGTCCCCTCAGAATAATTTGCCAATCATCAATTTCAAATCGATGTTTTACATAATATTCAATCTCAAAGGCTTTTTCGCTATTTAATTTTTGTTGCTGAATTTGATGATGATATTCTTTTCCAGCTTCAGCGTTTTTTAAGCTTAAATAACTTCTTCCTTGGGCCATTACTCCCATAAAAGCCAGATCGCGAACACTTAACCGTAATTCTTTTTTTTCACGATTAATACGGATTGTCAATGTAAAACACTCAAAATCTTGATTCGTACTTATATTCTTGGGAGACCAGTAGTGTGATCTTCCATCTAGATAGTACCCTTATTAAAAATTCTTGTAAAATTATGTAAATAAGGTATGTAAACCATCACTCCTTTTAAATACCTAAAAATATCTAACTCGTCTAGAGAAAATCTTCTCACAACATTTTGCGGTTTTTTGTATTAGATGCCCTTTATAAAGCAGGGATGAGTGAGAGATCTTAAGCATGCACACACTATGCTATGAGCTTGAGAAATAATCAAGCAATGAATAGATAAGAGTGAAATGTCTTTTAAGATGAAAAATACCTATATAGGTGAAATAAAAATATGAAAATGCGCTATTATATCCTTGGAATATTTGCCATGGGTATGTTGCTCTTCGGAGCACTAGGTGCGCCAGTATTAGCCCAAGAAGATCCTTTCGCTGAAGGACCCCCTCCAGGAACTTATTCTATTGAATATGATGTAAATCTGGTGAATAATTGGTTAACTGGTCCCACAACCATGGCTGCAAGTGACTTAGTAAATACCAATCTTTACTATAATGTCACAAAAATGATTAGTCCTTTGGACGAATACTTCAACGTTGGGTTCTTTATACCTGGCGGAGAAGGATATGAAGGCCCAGAATGGGCTATTGATGGTACTTTCGAGGACAGTAAACTTTTTGTTAAGATATTAAATGATCAAACAACAGCTAAAGGTCGCCTCTTAGATATTCAAGCTGCAATGTCTCTCGGTGAAGATGTCGTTATATCATGGCGAATTCCAGAAGGACTTGAACCTCCTAGTACATTCCCAATTGATATGCTACCCTCGAGCTTCACATTACCAGCTGGAAGTGGAACTCCTCCTTTTCCAGTAATTAAAATGGCTACTAACTTTTCACAGTTTGATACCCTAAACAGTTGGTTTTATAACTATGGTTATGAAGGTTTACCATTCTTTGCTCCTTCAATCGTCTTCTTAGATGATTTAAGTGATGCATATAGTTTTTGGAGTAGCGAAGTAGTCATTGAGGACATGTTTCCCTTTGATACCGATGATGAAAACATAAATATCACTACCACTGTAACACCAGTCTACACAACGGAATTTGATTTAACCATCGAATTGGTAGCCGACAATGACACAGTTGATTTCGGGAACTTTACTCTTGACGCGACATGGAACACAAATGGATTCTTATCCTATTTCAGCTTTGATTTCTGGATGGACTTCAATGAAAATGGTGTTTTAGAAGCAAACGAACACTTCTATCTAGAATTCGATCTATATCAATCTACCCAAGATCCGATTCCTGTCTCTGTTGGAGACTCAGGAGAGTATCTCATGGATGTTGCATTATCCATTACCGTTGATCTAGAAAACGCGACCTTAGAAAGCATGTTAAATGATATGCTAACTGCGATCACAGGTTCAATTAATGAACTGGATGGAAATCATCTCTTAAATTATACCATTACCTCCATAGATGGATTATACTATACAATCGATGGTTATATGTTTGATCTCGGGCGATTTATGAGTGAACGTCTACCATTCTTTGGTGAAGGAACTGGTGCTGAAGATTTCCTACCACCGATTGAAGATTACTATATGCCTATGTTCGGAGAAGGTGGCGATCATGGATATCGAGAGATTGCCATGAATATGTTCGATGCAGGAGTATATGCAAATAGTACCTCCTTCTGGGAAGTTCGAGATGGATATTATTGGTACGATGAATATGGCTATGAAAATTGGGAACCAATATACGCTTGGGATGAAAATTCAACCATGGTTCCTTTTGCTCCAGGAATAGTAAACGCCATCGTCTTTGATAGGAACGAGTGGAAAATGTACTATGATTGGGACAAGACCTTCCTAGAGAATGTTCAAGATATGCTACCATCAAGTCTTTATAACGGTCCTGTGGAATATCGTGAGATTGAAAGTAGCTATTACGATCCCTATGATATGCAATGGTACAATCACTCATACTTAGAAACTTGGATTGTAGACAATTCCTCTCCATTCGACACTTATACCCCCTATCTGTTTGTCTTAGAAATCCAAGAAATGCCTGGAACAGGCTATACTACATATATTCCAGAGGGTTCTATATGGAATATGTTCACAGGTACGTCAATGATGCCTATGGGTGGTTTCGGTGCTCAAGATAGCCAAAATGGACCTATGTTCGGAATACCACTCGATCCTAAAACGTTACTACCCTTACCTGTCAGAACACCTGATTGGGAAGTCGTTGGCGGATTACCAATCCTTGTTGAGGCAATCATGGACACAATGAATGACATTTTAACAAATCCTGACTTAATAGCCATGTTGACTGGTTCTGTCGGAGATGATCCTGGTGATGCCATGGTAATTAATGCATTCAATTTCGGTATGAATTGGAATGAAAACGTTACTCATGCAGGGATGGATACATTCTTCGAGTTTGATGGCAAAAACACAGATAATGACACTAGTACAGAAACTATGGTTGAGATCGCTTTCTCAGCTTATAGCGAAGAAACTTACTTCTGGGGATCTGCAGGATACTTTGACTCTATGGGTAGCTATTCTGACTTAACAGTCAATATTAATGTTGAAGATTGGCTAACACCAACCACAACGATCCCACCGACTACGACCCCACCAACCACAACGATCCCACCGACTACAACCCTAGAACTCACTCCTGGTTTTGAAGCCATATTCATTATTTCTGGCTTACTAGCTATCCCACTTTTCCTCAAAAAGAGACGATAGGTCTCCTTTCCTCTTTTTTTTCTTTTTTTCTTAGTAAAACTTCCTTTCTTCTTTAAATATTGAGTTATTCATATTAAAATTCCTTTGTAGAATAGTGTGTTATTTTTTACCCTAGAGAGTTTTATTACTTCATAGCTGTTCTATACAACAACTTTATTCCAAACTCTGAAAAGCGCAATTACATGGAAATAAGTCCTCAAAAGTTTTATTAGCTGATTAAATATGTCAGAAAGCCTTTTTTCTCGGTTAAAAATGAAAGTAGAAGAAAATCCAGAGTTAGGTATTGGCATACTTATTTCTATTCCAATTTTTCTATTTATATTCTTAGCGTGGATTAATGATAATTTCATGATTCTAGATCATTCTTATTGGATCGGAATAATTGCATTCAATTGTGTAATTTTTTATGGAATCTATTTTGTTTATACAAAAAAAAGAATTGAGGTATCAACTAGAATTCTTTATTATGGAATTGGATTATCTCTGTTAATATTGTTTTTATTCCAAAATATTGCCTTTTCAGGAGATATTACCGTAGGAGTAATCGATGGGGCTCGTTTATTATGGGATGGACAAAATCCCTATGTTGTAGAGGGAGTCAGACATGCTATTCCTGATATCCCTGGAGAATTTCGACTAACAACCTATCCATATTTACCAGTTGATTTGTTAACGTACTCGTTGTTCCTTGGACTGCTAAGTTTTTTATCAGCGATTTTTATGGAAATGGAACTCTTTTTCCCAATCAGATTTGTACTAGATCTATTTTTAACTACTTTTGTGAGAGTTTTCAAACCCATACTCGAAATGATTGATATTTTCAATGTTCTTCCTGAACTGAGTACAACAGGAATTGTTTCTTTTCTCCCTGGTTTTAATGGAATGGGAATTTTGCTTACAAATTTATTTTTTTTGTCTATTTCATCTATTTTAATCTATAAAATCTTAGATTGCAAAAAACAAGAGGCTATAGTCTTGGGATTAGTATTTTTTACTATTATGATTTGGAATAATGTATGTTTGGCCCAAACTCTATTCTTTGCAGGGTGGTATTTCCATAAGAAAGAGATTGGTAGTCTGACACTCCTATTCTGGTCATTAAGTATGCTCTCAAAATATTTCGCAGGAATATTTATCGTGGGATATCTCATTCAATACTTCCACAAAAAAGACTATTTTACTACAATAAGACTCTCATTGATCCCAATTGTATTAACAATTATTTTTTTTCTCCCCTTTGGGGTTATAGAAACATTAAACTCAACAGTACTTTTTTATAATACAGAACAAAGGATCTTAGATGGTTCTTTTGGAGGATCAATTTTCTCAGAGATCATTCTGTTCTTTAACTTAGAAGAAATTACTTGGCTTTTTACTTTAATTGGTTTTATGTGTATTCTAGTAATCATTCTTCAAATAAAAGATCTTTATGAACGGTTAGTGGTAGGAAGCCTTACTTCCCTTTTAGTCATTTCTGGTATGTCAGCACAGTTTTTTCCAATGATCTTGTTTATTCTAATTCTTTCTAACAATGTTTGTATTTTTGATTATCAGAAAGGGATTACAGACAGTGAGGCAACTAAAAAACCTCATGAAGAACACTAGGGTAGTAGTTGATTCTCATGTCTATGTAAGGAGATTTTAGCATAGTTCTTATAACTAGGAGTAGATGCTCAATAGCTGAAATTATTGATTTGTTCAACTAGCTGCTCTGCTGAAAATGAATGAATTCCAATGAAAGTTGTCCGTCCAAATGATTTTCCCTCCTTATGTTGATTCTGCACAGTTAGGGTAATTAATCCTAAAGCAGATAAATTCTGTAAATAATCCCAGAATTGAGTTTGTCGCCGTGGTTTTAATCCATTCCTCTTACAAATTTCACAATATTTCTCTTTTAATTCCTTTGTATTAATATGAGATTTTGATTTATTATTTACTAATAATATAGCAAGAGCAATTAGAATGGTTTGTTGATGGATTGGTAAGTCAGTAATTATACTCTTTTTAATTGGCACTATGGTTGAATGGGATTTTCTCACATGTTCAAATTGGATTGAAGAAGATAATTCGCTCTCTGCCAATTTAGCTGACCTCCATAAGAGTTCAATAGCATACCTAACGTCTCCTACCTTATATGTTAATAATGAAATCATCTGGATTACTTCTTCCGTATAAGTTGCGGATTTTAATCCAGAATTTGCACGATCGATTAAAATCTCGTAAAGCTGCTGTTCTGAATACTTTGAAAAAAACATTGTTGATTGTGATAAGGATGATTGAAGGACAGAATCCAAGAATAAAAGGAAATTAGGTTCTCGTGTTATTAATATTAATGAAATTTGCGATTTATTATTGTTCAGATCTTCTTCATATCCACGAGTAAGCGAATAAAGTTCATCTTGGCTTTTTTTATCAGTTACTAAATGATCAATTTCATCAAGACATAATAAGAGGTGCAGATTTCTTTCTTTAAGTATTCGAGCTAATAATTGTATTAATTCATCGGTACTATATCCACGTGGGGGAAAAGCTTGAATGAAATGTCTCAGTATAGAAGTAAGTGCCAAATACCAAGTCCTTTGACGTCTACAATTAATATGGAAATAAATTATTTTCATTAAAGGATGGGAAGAAGAGGTTCTGCAAAAGGTTTCAACCGCTTTACCAAATTTTTTAACAACAACCGTTTTCCCTAATCCAACAGAACCTTGAATAATTATATTTTTTCCTGAAGGAGGGGAATTTAAAGTAAAAATCGATTTAAAATGATTAGTCAACTGTCGAAGCTTGTCTTCACGGTGGATTAAGACATCTGGGATGTAAGAGGGAGAAAAAATCGATTCGTCGAGGAAAATATTTGATTTATCCTTAAAATAATGACTAATTTCAAATTTTGAGTTTTTCATAGGTAACAGGAACTCTCACATTCAATCTACATTAAGTAAGAGATTTTTTCTCTTTTAAAATCACAATTTTATTTTAATAAAATTTTATGTCTATAATACTCTTATCGAGTCCTTTTTAAAACAAAATATGCCTTTAATAGCTCTTTTTATTGGAAAACAGAATTATTTTGAAAATAAATAGATATTAAATTGAATGTTATACTGAACATGCTTAGTGCCCTCCCCAAAAGTCTTTTTAACTAGGAGAAATTTAATAAAATGACTCAGTAGTTATTTTTTTTCCAAAATTATAAGATTAAGAGTTTTAAATTTGTTTAACTCTATTTTACTGTAAAAGAAGAGATCTCCGAAAATGAAGTTACACATAGGCTGAGTTATTCTCATTTAACCTAACTTGGACGATTAAACGACTATATTCATTTTTATAGAATCAGGTACTATTTTTATTCTAAAAATAGCATCATAACTTATTGCTAGGCCTAATTGTTCTCTCATCCTAATTTTAGATTGTTGGTGTAATACTGTTCCCTAATGAAATAGTAACTCACAATCTATTATCTTTTAAGTTTAATGATGATCCGTCTTGAGTAGGTCTTTATTATTGGATATTATAGTTATAATTATAGAACTATTGGAAAGATCTTCAATTGCATGTACCAGATATTGTTCCTACACAATTTGAAAAAAATTTATCAAATAGTGATCCTGATTCTCTTCGTCTCCTATCAAATATTAATCCCTTAGTTTCTAAAAAACTTTTCAACGGAGGATTTATAACTCTAGAAGCAGTAGCTAGTGCAAGTATCAGAGAATTAACTGCCTGTGGTAACATCCAAGAGAGTATGGCACTTAAATTGATTAATGAAGCTCAAAAATCTCTTGGAATCGATTTTATATCTGCGGATAAAGTTCTTGAATCAAGAAGAAATATGATGCGTCTTACTACTGGAGTTGATGCTCTAGATGATCTCTTAGGCGGAGGAATTGAAACTGGAAGTGTCACGGAAATTTATGGGGAATATGGAACAGGCAAAACACAGGTTGCACACCAGTTGTGTGTAACTAGCCATCTTCCATGTGAAAGAGGGGGCATCACCAATGATGTCAAGAAAGCTATTACATGTATATATATTGATACAGAAGGCTCTTTTCGGCCAGAACGAATAGTATCGATGGCAAATGAATACTCGGATGATCTTAATATTAAATCAATTTTAAAACACATACTACATGGTAGAGCATTTAACTCAGATCATCAAATGATCTTAACAGAACGAATCATAAGAGAGGCACCTCTTAGAAATGTAAAATTAGTGATAATCGACTCATTAATTACTCATTTTCGTGCAGAGTACGTGGGACGAGGAACCTTAGCATCACGCCAACAAAAGCTAAACCAACATCTTCATTCTCTCTTAAGACTTGCTGAAATATATAATCTCGCCATTATTTTAACTAATCAGGTGCAAGCTGCTCCTGATACTTTTTTTGGAGATCCTACTACACCTGTAGGAGGACATATCTTAGCTCATTCCACGCATACTAGAATCTATCTACGGAAATCCAAAGGAGAACGTCGTATTGCACGAATTGTCGATAGTCCAATGTTACCAGAAAATGAAGTTGTATTTGCTATAACTGCAGACGGTTTGAAAGATGTCTTCTGAGGATCAAGTTAGCTCTTATTATTTGAGAAAGAACCTTTTTTAATTCAAGAATATACAAAAATATATATAATTTATTAATCATCTAAATCTATACATCTCATTTGGAGTCAAGAAAAAATGTCAACGAATGCTATTAAAACACAAGAAATGAAAAAACCAGATAAGGAATATACTATTGTTCGTTCTTATCCTGAAACGCTCTTTTTCTACCCTAGTATGATAATTGCCTTACTCTCGTTCATTATCCAAGCTTTTTTACCAGATCTTTTTGGTACAGATACAGAATTAATTCTTGGTACGTTCTTTTTTGCAGTATTTGCATTTAATTTTATCATAGTGGCTTTTGATTTCGGAGTCGGAAAGACAGCTCTTATAGCTTTTGGTGTTATAATCTTTGTATTGGTTTATATTCTCTTAATAACTCAATTTCCTGAATTGAAATTTGGTTTTAGCTGGCCTAATATCACAGTATCTCAAGAATTTTATTTATTTTTCTTTTTGCTAATAGCTATTCATTTAGTTATAATGTATATCTATAGTCGCATAGATTATTGGTTGATTTCCCCTACAGAAATTTATCATCACAGAGGAATTCTAGGAGACGAAGAACGATTTGGGAACGCACAACATGCTCACATCGAAAAAGCCAACCCAGATATCTTTGAGAAAATGCTTTTCTTAAGTGGTGATCTCTTTATTAAACCAGAAACAGGCGATCGTATTTATCGAATCTCAAATGTTTTCCGAATAAACAAAAAAGAAGATCAGATTAGAAGAATTCTTTCCTATGTCCCAGATAAACGGCTGGAATTCTAATCTTCTCTTTTTTTCATTTTATCGGGTTGTATTACGGAGCTTGGAGGGATTATTTCATCATGATTGATTTTAATGCTGGGAAGAATAACAGTATTCGATCCAAGATCTACTCTAGGTCCTATTATAGCTCCTAGTTTCTCATATTCACGTCCCTTAATAATAATTGGGCATAAATCGGGAGAAAGATAGTTTATTGTTGTAACTCCAGCTCCGATCTTAGCTCCCTCGCCAATTACACTATCCCCAATGTAAGATAAACGACCAATCTTTACATTTGGTTGAATAACTGAGTTTTTCACTTCAACAGAAAATCCAATTGTACAATTCTTTTCAATACAGGAAAAACTTCTAATTAAACTATTGGTCCCGATATAACTATTTTCTCCAATAAAACAGGGACCCACAATTTCTGCATTATGATCAATTGTAACATTCTTTTCAATGAAAACTAATCCTGAAAAATGCGCAGAAGGGGAAATCTTTGCTGATTTATGAATACGTGAGTATTCAATGTTTTTAAAAACATCTTTGTTTGCCTCTAGAAGATCCCATCCATAGCCAACATCTATCCATTCATTCAGCCAAACAGAAGCACAGATACGACGTTGTTCTTTTAATAATCGTCCTAATGCTGATGTTAGTTTTTTTTCGTCTTGTAGAACGTTAAAAAACTCACCTGGAAGAATGGAAGCTCCAGCGAAAATATAATTTGCCTCATCACCATTGGATGAAGTCTCAGGAAGAATCATGGTAATGAAGCCTCTATCATCAAGACTCGCTATTCCAAACTCAAAAGACTTTCCTACTAAGGTGACCGCAATTGCACCATCTGCCGCTGTATTGATATAAGAGTTCATTAAATGTTGATAAAATTTAGCAGGAGCAATGATATCCCCATAAGCCAATAAAAATGGTTCAGTTTTGGAAAAATGCTCGCTTCCAGCTATAATTGCTCCTTCAATTCCCTTTCTTTCCCCTTGGTTGACAATGTCTATAATTATATCCTTTTTTTGATATTTTTCTAATAAGTAATTGATTTTTTCTCCTAGATGCCCCACTACAATCACGAATTCTTCAAATCCAGCCTCCCTTAGACCGTCAATCACATATTCAACAAGAAATTTGCCATGTAAGGCTAATAAAGTCTTAGGACAATACTTTGAAATTGGTAACATTTCCTTTCCACTACCCCCTGCAAGAATTAACGCCTTCATTTCTTATTTTTCACCTATTTTGAAATGAATAGGAACCTGAAATACAATTTAGTCCAAATAATTAAGTCTAATAAATATTTATAGAAATAATCCCTTTAAACTGTTGAAGTCAATATTCAATAAATACTTCCATCATTCTTGAATTAAAAATATCAAATATGAAAAAATGGTTTTTAACTCTTTTTCAATGACTTTGTTATTAGATAAGAAACATTCTGGCGAGTGTAAATGAGCGAAAGTCCCAAAGAATATTCACAGCATTGGATAGATCAACTAACTACGGATTTAATCAATAATTGGCCAAGTAATACAGATTTTAATTGTAATTGTGGTATATCAATTTCAGGAAAACAACATGTCGGTCGTCTCAGAGGGGAAATCGTATTAACAAATGCTGTAACAACTGAACTTCAAGCACGTGGTTATAACGCAACTCATTATCTAATTCTTTATACTTCAGACCCATGGAAAGGTAAAGAAGCACAATTAAATGCGTTTAAAGTTCCTGAAAAGGCGAAGGAATATATTAATTGGCGACTTATTGATGTTCCAGATCCATCAGGGTCAAATAAATCTTGGGTGGACTTTTTCTGGAAAGATTTTGGAGTCCCCATGCCTAGATTCGGAAAAAACATTCAGATTATTAGAACACATGAATTGTATCAACGAGAAGATATGAAAAAGACAGTTATCTCTCTTATTAAAAAGAAAAATCAGGTCAAGAAAATTTTAAACAAATATCGACAAGAAAATCCATTTCCTGAAGATTGGATTCCTATTAATCCCTTATGTACTCATTGTAATCGAATTGGGACAACAAAGGCCCTCGATGTCGACCTTAAAGCCTATAAGGTTAAATATTATTGTGAAGAATGTCAGACAGAGGGATGGTCCGATATTACTCGAGGCAAACTTACTTGGCGATTAGAATGGCTTGCAATCTGGTATACACTCAATATTCATTTTGAACCATATGGAAAAGATCATGCTACACCAGGTGGATCACGAGACAGCTGTATAGAAGTCCTAGAAACTGTACTTAAACGACGTGGGCCTTTTGGTTTTTGGAATGAATGGGTAGGTTATTCAGAAGATAGAAAAGACTTTGGTGATATGACAAGCTCAGGATTTATAGGCTTTACTCCAACAACCTGGTTAAATTATACAGAACCAGAAGTCCTCAAATATTTGTATCTTAAAACCCCTCCAAAACGCCGTATAATACTGGGACTAGATAAAATACCTAATTATGTAGCAGAATACGATCGTGCACAACGAATTTATTTCGATTTAGAACCTTTTGATGATAATGCTGAACTGACTGCTATAAAACGTAGTTATGAGATTGTTTTTTATAATCAGGTTCCAGAATATCGTGGGTTTCAATTAGATTATTCCCATGCACTGATATTGACCCAATTGGTTCCTTCAGACAATTCTGGTTTAGAAGTGGCTATCAATAAATTACAAGGAACTGGGATGTTAGTTGATGACCCTTCGAAAGAAATTGTAGAGCATATTCAAGAAAGATTGAAGTATGCACGATCATGGGTCAATTCTCCATATGCTCCATCCTATTTAAGAATTAATATCCCAAAGGATATTCCAAAAGAAGTAATTGGGGGCTTAGATAATGAAATCCGTGAAATAATTTTTCAAATGGCCAAAAAACTTGAAAAAATACCATGGAATGAAGAAGAAATAAAGAATTGTATGATATCATTACGTGAAGAAGCTGGATTAAGCAAAAAGAAAATGAACCTTTTTTTCCAAGCATTATATCAAATCTTCCTAGGTACTCCTCAAGGACCACGATTTGCCCCATTTATTGTTGCTCTAGATCGTGAATGGGTTTTGAATCGATTGCAAATAATAAAAAGCTAGTATTTGGTGAAACCCTAATGTCGTTAGATGAATCGGATTCTTCAAAGGATATTATTCCCCAGAAAAGCTCTTTTCCATTGAATCCCTTATTAGCAATTATTTTTACCTGCATTTCGAGCTTTATAATAGTATTCCTTATAATGAGTATTTTTGATTACTTAGCAAGACAAGAACCAAGTTTTTCTAACTTACCTGTGATTTGGCCAGCATTAATTTACGCCGGTGCAGTCCTTGGATCCTTATTAGGAGGAATTATAGCCTATTGGGAAATTTGGAGATGGATCTCAGACGAAATTGCCTTTAGTCCAGGAAAATTAGCCTCCGTAGATTTAGCATATGTATTTGGACTCCTAATCCTTACATATATATTGGAGGTCTTCTCAGAGAGCATAATTCTACAAGGAATAATGTTCTTACTCGAACTTGCGTTGTTCATGGTATGGGGTCGTAATATTGTAAAAATTATTGTAGAGATACCTCAGAAAAGAAAAGATCCTCACGAATCCTCTGAATTAGCAGTGAATCCAGAAATATAAAATTGTGTTAAGCCTGAAATATCCGCAGCTAAATACTTTTTACTAGAATTTAGGAATTTATCAAGCAAAAGTTTTTTTTAATTGTTATGCGATAGTTATAAAACCATACAAATTCATCGAAAGGTCTTAGAGCTCCTTTAGCATTTTGCCTATATTTGAACATAGAATTACGGACTGGATTATCTTGCAGTTTAGAACATTTGGCTGGATAGCGCGACAAAATCCCCATATAAGAATGTTAGAAGATACCATTGAGGATGATAAACGCTATTCCTTTTCCAATCTCGCCGATAAAGGCATAAAAACTCCAGTAGAAAAGCGTAAGGAATGGTTTAAAAAAGGAGAATTGTGGCCAACTCTATTACTTGTAGAAAAGGGATGGGATCAGACAGGAACTTATCAAATTGAGGATGTTTACCTAAGAATATTTCGCCATACTGATGGGGCGATACTTGACATTCTCATTGGGAAAAATCTCGACGATGCTACTTTATTAGCCGTGGATTTCAATGTTCCACTTTTTAGCGTGACCTGTTCGCGAAAAGGAACACGAGGAACAGCTCAACGTATTCATTTAGATATTTTATAGAAAGATGAAGAAATGAATTTTATTCATCTATTCCTCACGAAGAATTTTAGTAAACTTCTTAATGGTTGAAATCGTTCTAACAAAACCATTAGTATCAATATAGAGAATTCTAACATGTGAAAGCTCATCATTCAATCCATGAAGATCAAGAAAGACATCTAATCCAGTAATATCTGGTTCCAATTGTCCACTAGGTATTCCAAGAGCATATTTTTTATTACAAATAGTACACGGTTCAGTTCTGATACGCATATATTCGGTCATGACATGATCCTCTCTTTTTATAATTATTTAATAATTAGTCATCAGAAAAGAATAAGAATGAATAAAATCATCTTCTATCATCTTTCTTCTCCGAATCCTGATCTAATAATTCATTCTCAAATCCATCCATAATCGAATCAGCAAAATCCTCTGATTCAATTTCTATTTCGTCAAGGACTTCAATGGTCTCCGAAATAAATCTACGAAAGCTTCTGGCTTGGTCAAGGATCGATTCTTTAGTTTCTCCTGCAAGAATACGATTTTTAACATCAAGAATTCCTTCAGTAATTTCATCCTGGAAATTTTGGGACGCAGTATTCCATTGCTCTCTCATTAATAACATTAAAAGTAAAACCCCCTGTCCACGTCCAGGAGAAACTTGGTCTAAACTAATTGTTGACAGCCATTGTTGTGGTAACGTAGGGGCGGGATAAGCAAAAATAATGGCGGTACAAGCAACTTCCTCTATTGTAAAATCAATATATGATACCATTTCCTTTGGTTTCATCCGCATGATAAAATCAACATTATTATGGGCTTTTTCAACAAGTTCCTTTAGATATTGATAGAAACTACCGATTAAACGAGGTTCCCAGAGTAAAACAGTAGAACTTCCTTCTCGTTGACCATATGCGGTAACAAATCCAAAAATAGCTTCTTCTCCGAGATAAGCCAAGCGCTCACTGCGGGTTAAAGCAACATCAAATCGACGACGACGTACAGTTCGAATACGACGACGTTGTCTAATTTTAACTGTGGTATAAAAGCTAGAAAGAATGAATGTAATGAAAATCTCTGTTATCAATAATCCAGGAATGGTGAGAGGAAATATTGCAGTGGTATAACGAGTTATAATTTGGTCATTGATGTTACCAGCTTTATCCTGAGCTAAGATACGAAATTCTATGGCCTCCATACCTATTGGATTTGTATTTAAAACAGTATAATACATTCGGTATTCATTTGAATATTGCACAATAATATCATCCCCCCAATTCGATCCGATTTTTCGTCGGAGAACTACAGAATCAATATTGCTACCACGATCAATTGCTTGGATTAGTAATTCAAATTGACCTGGATTATTGTATCTCACTTCGAAGATGCTTACAATCGGTTTAACAACATCCTCTACAACATAGTTAATAGAACTACTAACTAGTTGACCGCCTGAGTCCAAAGCGTAGGCAGTAATATTATAGATTGTATTAATAGGATCAAAAGGAATATTAAGTTTATTTCTTTGATATAACCCAGAAATCGCAGTTTCTTCTAATGTGACTCTAGGAAAATCAGGATGCAAACTTCCGTTCTCTGAGTACCGAACTGATATATATACATCATCTATTTCACCAAAAGGATCAAGAGCAGTTACATTAATAATTGTAATACCTTCTTCGACTGTACTCGAAATAACTTCTAAATTTTGTATCTCAGGGGGAATTGTGTCGATATTTAATGTTGTATGCCATGAACCATATGTTCCAAGATTTCCATTTCCATCCATAAGAGAAATATTAAATGTAATCACTTGTTGATAATTAAGCTTTAATATTCCTGAATAATACGTCCCATAATCAACTAACTCAGTTAGTCCCATTGTGCCATTATCAATTAGATAGTGAAGAATCGCGCTTCCTGTGGCCATAGCATTTCCATAATCAGAAATTTGAATACTGAATACGGTAATTCCATTGCCTAATTGCTTTACAAAAGCAGAACTTGGCACAAATCCATATGAAAACCTATTTAAAATAACTGGAGCAACAGTATCTGCTATTTGCCTAGTTAGTCTCACAGTTGTATGAGAGTGATTGTAAGAATCATATAAAGTAAAATAAAAGTCGATTGTATCATTATAGTCGAATGTCAGAGTATGCTCCCAATATGTATCAAGATAACCTGAAGGCCTAATAACATCCGGAAGAATATGGGTTAGATTTAAGGTGAATAAAGAAGTGTTACCAAAGCTATCAGTTTGATTATAAAAAACTGTGATATTTTCAATAGGTGACTCCCAAATTCCTTGACTTACATTCACATAGAAATCATACTTTGAAACATTATCTTCATATCCTCTTATTCCATAATATGTTGGAATTGGAGCGCTAGTATCTGTGACATTGGTGTATCCTATAATAGATATATCATCAAACCAGACATCAAAGTACTCATTCCAATATTCCCGGGTATTTAAATATGCTCCTAGTTCTAAAATGTAGTTTGCTCCTAGTTGGGGAACAGAAAAATTCCCATTATACTCAAACCATTCCTCATCATCATCAACAATAGGACCCATGCGATAATAAACTGTTCCATTAGGATTGTTCAAACTACGAGGATTTCCTAGCCAAAAAGAATTACTATTATTAGTTGGATGCTTTATACGGCATCGTACTTCTTGAAAATCAGGTGTTTTATCAGTAATAACACCTGGTATGAGCTCTTCTGTATCATCAAATGCAAACTCAATTGCATCAAACCGCCATTTAAACCGAAGGTTTATTAGATTATAGGCCGCATCAACATTAAATTCAAGACGCCATCCTGCTGAAATTCCATTATTAATTTTAGAATTAAGAGTTTCATCAGCCATAGCTGTATTAAATCCTCGGTTACCAACACGTACAAATAGAGCCTTACTTGTTAAACCAGTTTCCGAACTAAGAATAGTTCCATTTTCATATAAAGATGGAGCTGATAAAACTAAAGGATCAGATTGGAGGGTATCATCCCAAATATTTGGAATAAAGGTATAAAAGGTCGCATTATCATCAATACTCGTGTTTATTAAAGTCGAACCTACTTCCCCTAAAGAAAATCGTGGAATAAGATCAGAAACCAAGGAAGAAGATCCAGGGAAGTTGAAAACTGAATTTAAATCCATTTCAGGAGTATATGATTCATCTTTCAATCTTTGAGGAAAAGTATTTTGTTCGGATTTACTTATATTTAAAACAGTAATAACTTGTGTAAACACACTTAGATTAACAAAAATTATTCCAATGATTAATAATATCTTAATTTTTTTCATATTTATTCCACCTCAGTT